>Ga0315291_10003517_pt1 | contig 20219 bp, 23 predicted proteins | sample YL17G12_20_MG_FD_203070 | JGI IMG/M metagenome (GOLD analysis project Ga0315291, IMG submission 203070) | Sediment microbial communities from Yellowstone Lake, YNP, Wyoming, USA - YL17G12_20 | ecosystem: Environmental > Aquatic > Freshwater > Lake > Sediment | place: USA: Wyoming | collected...
GGTCGTTGCGCAGTTTATCACAATCTGCCCGACCTGTCAAACGTAGTAGGGCGGCGTGGTAAGGGCGAAGCATTTGCCCGGATGAGCCTGGCACGGCAGATGACCGCTGGGCAAATGCTTCGCCCCTACGCATTCGCACAAGTTGGAACAGGGCGGCGATTGTGCAATTCTTGACAATCTAAGAAAACAGGCGTACAATGGCTTTGTGCATTACTGCACAAGGCCGGCCATCCAGATGCTCAGCCAGGGCTTCTGGTTGCCTCCTTTGCTCTCTCGTCAGGTGCCGACGGGAGGGGGTCCTCTTTTTTACGGGACTACGCCGTTTCCTCGGCGTCCACAACTTCGCCTTCCAACGCCGACTGCGGAGTCGTCGTTTGAGGCGCTTTCAGGAGCGGCGGTTCCTCCACCCCGGCCATCAGGCTTTGGCCACGGAAAAAGCCGCCTTCTTCTATCAGGAAAGACGCCACGGCAATGTCTCCCCAGACCTTGCCGGTGGAGAGAATCTCCAGGCGGCCCGTCGCAAGGATTTTCCCCTTCACCGCGCCAGAAACCGACACGTTCCCTGCCTTGATGTCTGCCAGAACGCGGCCCTGATCGCCTACGATCACGTTGCCGGCCGCTTCTACCGTCCCTTCGCAGAGACCGTCAATGCGAAGCCCGCCGTCGGATTCCAGATGCCCTGAGAAGCGGGCGTTCGGCCCAATAACGGTCTCTATCCTTTCCAACCCTCGTCTGTCTTTGCCTAGACCCACTTGGACATCTCCGTGAACAGTGGATTTGAATAGCGAGTTTCGTGATGCGTATCCAGAACCGTCGATAAAGATAAAGGGCACGAAGAGACAAGGTAGGTTCCCCGTTTTTCTCTCCGTGTCCTCGAACCTGTGTGGTTAGGTTTATTTTGCCGCAACTTGCTGCTGGATGCAGCGGGCGAGTGGCTTATTCGCCAGTGTTAAACCCCATATACTTCGTCGGATCCACGGGCTTGCCGTTGAGTTGAATCTCGTAGTGCAGGTGGGGGCCAGTGCTCCGGCCTGTAGAACCTGACCGGGCGATGACGTCGCCTGCTTTGACCAACGCACCCTTCTTGACCAACAGGCGAGAATTGTGCGCGTACAATGTGGAGAAGCCCATCTCGTGCTGAATCTCGACGGTCCAGCCATAGCCCTGGCGCCAGCCCGCGGAAATCACCTTGCCGTCCCTCGTAGCCATGACCTTTGCGCCGTACCAGATAGAGAAGTCAATCCCTTCGTGGAATTCACGGACCTTGTTCAGCACGCGGTAGCCGAAGCCAGAACTGACCCCCGGATCGCCATCCAGGGGCTGAAGGTTGGGAGCGGCGGCCAGGAGTTTCATCTCGTATTCCAGTTGTTCCTTGGTTGTGCGCTTGCCCGGGTCAATCCGCTCTAGACGCTTGTTGGCCTCGGCGATCAGGGTATTGAGCGTTTCCGTATGAAGCGGCAGAGCGCCTTCCATGACTGCAAGTTGCTGCTCGTTGGCGCTGACCATGCCCATACTGGGCCGCTGCCCGCGGCTGCTGGTGGCCCGCGACAAGGGCACAGCGGTTGCGCCCGGCGACATGGCAACCTGCCCGCCCACGGCAGCGCCCTCGCTGGCAATTGTGACCGTGAGGGTAGCGGTGGGCGTGGGGGTAGGCGTCACAAGCCCCATCATCTGCCGAACCTGGTCGCTCAGCTGGTCTACCTCAGCCAGCCCTTCCTGGAACTGGGCAACCTGCTCTGCAAGGCGCTTGGCTTCTTCCTGCTGGGCCAGGATAGTCTCGCGCATCTCGCGCTGGCGCGAATCTTCCAGACTTACGATGCGGCGATATTGCGCCAATTCCCTTTCCAAGTTTCCACGGGAATCCACAAAGTAGCCCACGGCCAGGAAGAAACCGAGGAGAAGGATCAGGAACAAGGGGAGCACCCAGGTGGGGAAGCGCAGGCTGACAGGCGCGCGTTCAGGGCGCGGGGGAACAATGAGCAAGGTTATTGGTTGTTTTTCTCGCTTGCGAGCCAACTCTCTGGCCTCTCCCCACAAGGTCAAAGAATCCCACCGCGAAGGGTGGGAATTCCCTCTCGGACGCGTCGCGCGACCATGTCTATCATACCACGACTCTCGCAGATTGTCAACCTTGCGCGTTCCGTTGCGCCTGTGTATGATGTAGCCCTATCAGAAAATGGGGGCTTTCATGCGCAGTCTGCTCGTTGCGACGCACAATCGCGGGAAATTGCGAGAATACGAGGACCTTCTGGCGGGGCTTCCGGTGCGGTGCACGTATCTATCCGACCTGGGAATCGTCGAGGAGCCAGAGGAGGGGCACGTCGGGTTTGCAGAGAACGCCGCGCTGAAGGCGCTCTTCTTCGCCGGGCGCACCGGGCTGCTGACGCTGGCCGACGACTCTGGCCTGGAGGTGGACGCCCTGGGCGGCGACCCTGGTGTGCGCTCCGCGCGCTATTCGGGCGTCGGACGGTCAGACCAGGAGCGATACGAACTCCTCCTCTCGCGGCTCAGCGAAATCCCCTCCGAAGCGCGCACGGCCCGATTTCGCTGCGTCATCGCGGTGGCAGAGCCTGGCAGGCTTCTTTTCACGGCGGTGGGGACGTGCGAAGGAGCGATTGCGACGCATCCCAGAGGCACTCACGGGTTCGGGTACGATCCGGTGTTCTACATGGCCGATCTCGGATGCACCATGGCCGAACTGTCGCCGGACATCAAGAATCGCATTTCCCACCGGGCGCGGGCGGCGCAGGCCGCCCTGTCCTTGCTGCGCAACTGGCGTTCCAAGAATCCGTAGAGCAGGTTTCAATACCTGCCAGCGCCGATCCATCGCTCTACGGGCAGGGGGTGGGGTCGTCGCTCCCGAGGATTTCTACATAGCGCGCCAACAGCCGCATAATCATGGCGCACTCCTCTGGCGTGAAGAAAGCCAGCATCTGCTTGGCGCGTTCTTTCCGTCCGGCTTGGGCCTGTGTGAGGAGCGCCCTGCCCCCTTCCGTAAGAGCCACACGCACAGTGCGGCGGTCGCAGGGATCCCGCTGGCGTTCCACCAGCCCCATCCTGAGCAGCCTGTCCACGATGCCCGTCATGGTGGCCGAACATTGCTCCGCCGCCTCGGCCAGTTCGCCCATGGTGCAGCCTCCACCGCACTCCTGAATGACCATCATCGCCAGGAACTGAGGCATAGTTAGGCCTAGAGCATGGAGCGATTGGGCAAACCGACGCCGCTGCCGCCAGACCATCAGCGTGGCAAGTTCCTCAAACCGCGCTACGTCAAGGTCCTCAATTCCCTGCGATGCGTGTTCCTCTGGCAAGTCTGCTTCTCCAGAGCGCGTTGCGCGACTACAATGAAGGGATGTCTTACTCCGCGAATATTTCGCACTGCTAAGTATATGCGTTTTGCTCCGGCTGTCAAATGCAGCCGGGCGAGATTCGGCGCCGTCCTCTCATTGGCGATGCACACCCCCCCCCGCAGGATGCCAACCGCCGAGGTGACCCTTGACGGCGACCCTGCGGGAGGTTCCGCCAATGCAAAAGCCTCATCTCGCGGTGAGATGAGGCTTTTGGAGTCGCTGCCGTCTGCGGATCAGTTCTCTTCCGGCTTTTGGATCGCTTCGTTCAGATCTGCTATGAGAGGTTCTACGTCAATTCCGTGAGCGCGTGCGCCCTGCTCCACGTTCTCAAAGCGGGCCACTGCGCATCCGAAGCACATGAGCCCATGCTTCAGAAACACCGGCACGGTCTCAGGGTATTGTTGAACGATCTGTCCGATCGGCATATCCTTTGTCAGCGTCATTGCCTTTCTCCTTGAAATGTGGCTTGTGGTGTACCAACGAGCGCATTATATCGCCGAATCCTATCCCCGGCAAATCGGACAGGTTCCTATCGTTTCTTCCTGTTCAAGAGAGCGTCCCGCAGGGCACCGTGGTCGCTCCACGGGTATTCCACCGTGCCGAAGCACATGGACTGCTCGTGGCCCTTGCCCGCCGCGATGACGATGTCGCCCGCCTGCGCCATATCCACGGCGAACTGGATCGCCTCGCGACGGTCACCAATCTTCCAGAAGTCGCGCCCATCCTCGCGCCCCTCAGCACAACAGCCCTGGGCAATTTCCTCCATGATTGCGCTCAAATCTTCCGTTCGCGGGTCTTCGGCGGTGATGACAATTCGGTCGGCCAGCCGCCCCGCCACATGCCCCATCAGCCCCCGCTTCGCCCTGTCGCGCAGACCCGCGGCCCCGAAGACCACGATTACCCTGCCCGGAATGAGTTGCCGGGCCGCTTCCAGGGCGCGCTGCAAGGCATTGGGCGTGTGGGCAAAATCCACGATGGCCGTGAAATCCTGGCCCTCGTCCACCCGCTCCATGCGCCCATTGACCCCGCGCATGGCCTCCACGCCCTGCTGGATTGCGTTCAGGCCGATATCTTGCGAGATTGCGGCGGCTGCGGCAGCTAGAATGTTGTGGACGTTGAACAGCCCCACCAGCGGCGAGCGCAGCGCGACTTCACCGAGTGGTGTCATGGCCCGGAACTCCAGACCCTGCGGCGTATCGCGCACATCCCTCGCCCACAGGTCAGCATCCTTGCGCAGGCTGTATGAGAGGCGCACATCCGCGGGAATCCGACGCAGAAAGTCGTAGGAAGAATCATCAGCGTTCAGAACAGCAACCTTTGGGGTGTCCGGCTTCCGGTAGGATTGCGCCAGGCTCGTGAAAAGGCGGGCCTTGGCGGAACGGTATTCTTCATAGGTGTGATGGAAATCCAGGTGCTCATGGGTGATGTTGGTCACCACTGCCACGTCAAACTCGCAGGCAGTGACGCGGTTCTGCGCCAGTCCGTGGGATGTCGCCTCCAGCACCGCGTATTGGCTCCCGGCGGCTACCATTTGCGCTAGGTATCGCTGCACGTCGGGCGCGTCGGGGGTCGTCGTGTGCAACCCAGTATCGTACTCTTCATTGCCGATGCGGGCATTGACGGTGCTGATCAAACTCGTGGCGAAGCCAGCGGCGGTCAGAATAGACGCGATCAGATTCACCGTGGTCGTCTTGCCATCGGTACCGGTGACACCGATAACTTTCAATGACCGACCCGGGAATCCATTCCACGCTGCCGAGAGATAGGCCAGGGCTTCGCGTCCATCGGGGACGAGCAGCCCTGCGACGCCAGGCCATTGGGCCAGCGCGGTCTCCCACTGGGGGTCCGAAAAAACGACCGCCGCCGCGCCCCTGTCAGCCGCCTGCGGGATGAAACGGTGGCCGTCCACGTCCACGCCGGCAATGGCGACGAAGAGGCTGCCCGATTCAACCTTGCGAGAATCGGCCACAATTTGGAGGATTTCGGGGTCCCCGCCCTGCGTCTGGCGATGGGCGGGGAGGCCTTTGCATAGTCCTAAGAGACGCATACCGTTCCTATATGGCGGAGATGTGAACGGTCATCTGCGGTCTGCGACAATCAGGTCTGACACCGTTCCCTCGCCGCGCACGCGACCTACTGGACCGGTTGGCTCAAGTCTCTTGCCACTCCACTTGATCAGCCCGGCGTCAGCCATCGCCTGCAGACGCGCGGCTAGCGGCTGGTCAGCCGAATCAGAGGGATACACTAGGTGAGGTGTCTCCCCCTTCACCAGTGGTCGGTGGTTTCTAACTCGGCGCAGACATTCGCCGAACCGTTTCTTCCAGTCCATCAGGTTCACAGAGCACACTCCTACCCAAAGTCCCGTTTGGCGGGTAGATAGCAGAGACCTGCAGAACACTCACGGAAACAGCGCCAGTGGGTGGAACCAGTCCGTCGTGGTCAGGATTTGGAGAGCCAGAACCACGAACACAATCAGAATAACCAGACCGCAGCCGCACCCCGTACAAGACTTGCGGCGTCCGAAACCGAACCGCTTCTCCAGCCAGTCAAACGCAGCCGTCAGCAGGAACATCTGCAACAGCCCTTCCAGACACCCCCTGCGCTCTCTCATGTGGTCTCCTCGCTATGCTTTTCCCAAGGGTTCCACGATCAGACGGACGCGCCAACCTTGCGGGAGAGGCACCTCTTCCAATGGGCGGAACACGCCGTCTTCGTACACGGCGGTCAGCGTCACATTGGAAAAGACCTCCTTGCCCTCCACCACGAGCACGTTGCTGCAGACTTCGCCGATGCTGAGGTACTTGTGCCGCGAGGGGAGCGCGCGCAGCGCCGATAGCGCGCTTTCCGGAGCGTTTCGGTTCACGGCGTAGGCCAGCAGTTCAGCCTTGGTGGCCGGGAAGCGGATGCCCTCCAGCGCGCGGTAGACGTCCAGCGAGCAGACGATACTCACGTTGTCACAGATCGTCGCCAGACTGTCATAGCGACTGCCATCTGGAAGGCTGTTCAGTGAGATCAGCACCGCTTCAGGTGCATCGCGCTCGGTTGCATGGGAGATGATCTGCTCTTTTGAGGCCGGGAACGCCAGCCCATCCAGCGCCTGAAAAATCTCTCTGCTGCAATACAGTGTCATGGGCACACCTCCTTTGCCAGGGTAGTTGGTAAGCGAATTATACAAGGACGCAAAAGAGGCGTCAAAGACTGATCCTGACGCCTCTCGTCAAATGGTATGGGCGAAGCATTTGCCCGCGCCTCGCGCTGTGAGTCGCGGAAGCCTGTGGGCAAATGCTTCGCCCCCACAGAGTATCTAGAAGACGCTGAGTAGTCTCACCGACTGGGTAGCGAAATCAATGAACGGCTGCGGGTACAGGCCGATCAGCAGCGTGACCGCGGTGGCGATGCCCAGAGCGACTGCCAGCGCCGGGCTGATCTTGACCCGGCTCTCCTCGGCGGCGGGCAGGAAGAACATGTACCGCGCCACGTTCAGATAGTAGAAGGCCGCAATCACGCTGTTGATGATACCCACCAGAGCCAGCGCCCAGAACTGGACGTTGATGGCCGCAGCAAAGACGAAGAACTTGCCCAGGAATCCAGCCGTGGGCGGAATACCCGTCAGGGACAGGAGTAGCACAAACAGCGTTCCCGCCAGCCATGGCGACCGTTTCACCAGCCCCGCATAGTCGGAAATCTGGTTGGACCCCGTGCCGTTCTCAAAGGCGATGACCGCAACGAACGCGCCCACATTGGTGAACAGGTAGCCCAGCAGGTACAGGAGAACACCGTTTACGCCATTGAAGATGCTGGGCGACTTCAGCGCGACGGACGCGAAGCCAATGAGGATGTATCCCGCGTGGGCGATGCTGGAATAGGCCAGCATGCGCTTGATGTTGGTCTGCTTGAGCGCGACCACGTTGCCCAGGGTCATGGTGACCATGGAGATGGCCGCCAGCACCGCCACCCAGTCTACCTGGAAGGCCGGGAACGCTGCCAGGAAAACGCGGATGAGGATGGCGAACCCCGCTGCCTTTGGCCCCACGGACAGGAAGGCGGTCACCGGCGTGGGCGCGCCTTCGTAGGCATCGGGCGCCCACTGGTGAAACGGAACCAGCGCGATTTTGAACCCGAACCCCGCCAGGAGCATGACCAGCGCGGGCAGGACGAGCCATAGCATATCGCCTGCGACCTTGCCTGCCGCGAAGACCTTCGCAATCTCCGCCAGGCTGGTCGTCCCTGTCACACCGTAGAGCAGCGACATTCCGTAGAGCATGATTCCCGAAGCAATCGCGCCGTACAGGAAGTACTTGATGGCCCCCTCGTTGGACTTGGGGTCATCACGCAGGTAGCCGACCAGGATGTACGAGGCGATGCTCAGGAATTCCATGGACAGGTAGATCATGATGAGGTCTGTGGACGACGCCGCCAGGGTAATGGCAAGAGCCGCCAGGACGAGCAGCCCGTAGAACTCCCCCTCATAGGGCGTCTTGCCCCGGAAGTAGTCCCACGACGCCAGAATCACCAGCAGCGTGGACAGCCCGGCCACGACCTTGAAGAACAGGGCGAAACTGTCCACGGCCATCATGCCGCTCAAGAGCGATTCCTGCCTGCCCCACAGGAGCGACGCCGCCACCAGCGCACCGACCAGCCCGGCAATGCCCACAAACGGCAGCCACTCCCGCCGACCATCCCTGTGATGGAAGACCATGTCCAGGATCAGGATCAGCAGCCCTGTGATCAAAAGCACCAGTTCAGGCGATAAAAGGCCTAGTAGGTTCAATGCACACCCTCCGCGAACAACGAAGGCTCTACAACTTCCCAAGCAACTGCGTCATGGCAGCGTTGATGGTGTTCACAATCAACGGCGGGAACAGACCGAACAGCAGCATGAAGATGACCAGCGGCCAGAGCGTCACCTTTTCCCATCCGGTCATGTCCGCCAGCCCGGCCCACTTCTCATTGAATGGGCCGAGGAACATGTGCTGGATCACCTTCCACAGGATATACGCCGCCGTGAAGACGATGCCGATAACGCCAATCGCCGCGTACACCGGCGCGATGGCGAAGGCTCCCCGGAACACGAAAAACTCGCCCCAGAACCCCGCCAGTCCCGGCAGGCCCAGCGAGGCCAGCCCGGTCACCAGAAAGATGCCGTAATAGTACGGCACCTTGGAAGCCAGCCCGCCGAAGGCTTTCAGGTCACGGGTGTGGGCGCGCTCGTAGATGATGCCGACGAGGAAGAACAATGCGCCCGTGATGATCCCGTGGCTGAACATCTGGAAGACCGCGCCGTTCAGGGCGATGGCCTGGGAGTCAAACATCTGAGGGTTGCCGATGGCGAAGGCCGCAGCCGCCACGCCCAGCATCACGTATCCCATGTGGCTCACCGAGGAGTAGGCAATCAGTTTCTTCAAGTCCCACTGCGCCATGGAAACCATCGCGCCATACACGATGCTGATGACCGCCAGTATTGCGACGACTGGCGCGAAGGCGTGGAACTGCTCCGGGAACATGGGAAGTAGGACGCGGAAGAAGCCGTAGCATCCCAACTTCAGCAGGATGCCCGCAAGGATGACCGAGCCAGCCGTGGGCGCTTCCACGTGGGCATCGGGCAGCCAGGTGTGGAACGGGAACATGGGCACTTTGATGGCGAAGGCCAGGAAAATGGCCCAGAAAGCCATGCTGCCCAGGGTGAAATTCTCCACGAAGGGCCGAACCGCCGCCGCCTGGATGATGTCAAACGTGCCCGTGTTCAGATAGATGCCGATGATGGCGAGCAGCATCGCCACGCTGCCCACCAGAGTGTAGAGGAAGAACTTGATGGCGGCGTACTCCCGGCGCGGCCCGCCCCAAATGCCGATCAGGAAGTACATGGGGACCAGGCCAATCTCCCAGAAGACGTAGAACAGCACGAAGTCCAGCGAGATGAAGACGCCGACCATGCCCATTTCCAGCAGCAGGAACAGGAGAAAGAACTCCTTGACCCTGGTCTTGATGGTGAAGGACGAGTAGAACAGCGACAGAGTGGTCAGGAACGCCGTGAGGAAAATCAAAGGCACGCTAAGCCCGTCCGCCCCCACGTGATAGTTCACGTGGATGGCAGGAATCCAGGCCAATTGCTCCTCAAATTGCATCCCTACCCCCTGATTGAACTGTACCCAGAGTACGATGGACAGAATCAAGGGGATGAAACTGATCGCGATGGAGAACTGCTTGATCAGCCGTTCCTTGTCTTTGGGCATCAGCAGCACAATCACGCTGCCCAACAGCGGTACGAAAGCGATCACTGAGAGAATCGGAAAGTTCATCTATGTTTCCTCCTCGGTCCCGCAGTTCTTCTACAAAGGCAGATAGAGATACAGCCCCAGCAGCATCAGAACGGTCAGCACCGCCACCAGCAGGTAGTTCTGCGCTTTGCCGGTTTGGGTCAGGCGCAGGATCTTGCCGAACCAGCTGGTGACAGCGGCGACGCCGTTCACGATACCGTCCACGATTCGGTTGTCAAACAGACCGCCCAGGTCCGACAGCCACGCGCCTGCTTTGCCCACCAGGTTGACAAATGGGTCAATGATCCACGAATTATCAAACCGGAAGAACAGAGTCGCCAGGCCAACGGCCGGCCGCACGATGTATTTCCCATAGAACTCATCTATGTAGTACTTGTTCCTGAGCAACTTATACACCGGCCCCAGTTTGGTCATCGGGTCTGGCTGGCCGTGATGGAGCGGGTTGCGCCCGTAGACAACCCACCCCAGGAAGAGCCCGCCCAGCGCGAGCAGCACCGACATGCCCATCACTGTCCAATTCAGCGGCGTGGCGTGATACTCGTGGCCTACAATGTGGTGAAAGAGGTTGCTGCCAAACAGCGGCCCTAGCACCGGAAATTCCTCCGGCACGCCGACAAATCCCAGGAGCGCGGCGAAGACGGCCAATGCGATCAGCGGATAGGTCATCGTCTTCGGGCTTTCGTGCGCGTGCATGTGCTCGGAGCGGGTCTCGCCGTAGAAGGTGAGGAAGACCTGCCGCGCCATGTAGAAGGCGGTCAGGAACGCGCCAAGCGAACAGAACAGCCACACAAAGAAAGGCCAGGAGACCACGCCCTTGTGCAGGAACTCCTCAAAGGCGTGCGCCAGGATTTCGTCCTTGCTCCAGAACCCAGCGAAGGGCGGCACGCCCGTCAGCGCCAGCGTCCCCACCAGGAACGTCCAGAAAGTGATGGGCATCTTCTTGCGCAGGCCACCCATCTCCATCATGTCCTGAGTCCCCGCGCCGTGGATGACCGAGCCGGAGCCGAGGAACAGCAGCGCCTTGAAGAAGGCGTGCGTGATGAGGTGGAACGTGGCCGCCACGTACGCGCCCACGCCCAGCGCCGCGATCATGTACCCCAACTGGGAGATGGTTGAATAGGCAAGCACCCGTTTGATGTCATCCTGGGCCAGCGCAATGGTGGCCGCGAACAGCGCCGTGAACCCGCCGATGAAGGCCACTGTGGACATGGACGCCGTCTCAGGCAGGAGTTTGAAGATGGGGAACATTCGCGCGACCAGGTACACGCCCGCCGACACCATGGTGGCGGCATGAATCAACGCCGAGACGGGCGTGGGGCCTTCCATCGCGTCCGGGAGCCAGACGTGCAGCGGGAACTGCGCCGATTTGCCCACCGCGCCGCCAAACAGCAGAACCGCAATCACTGGCGCGAGGGGCACTGTGCCGAAGATCGGCAGCCAGACCGTGCCCTCTTTCAGGAACGCCAGCGTTTCTGCTGAGAAGATTTCGTGGAAACTGAGCGAGCCCGTCTTGGAGTACAGGAGGAGCATGCCCAGGAACATGATCACGTCGCCGATGCGGGTTGTGATAAACGCTTTGAGCCCTGCCTTCATCGCCGATGGCTTCTCAAACCAGAAGCCGATGAGCAGGTACGAGCACAGCCCCATGATTTCCCAGAAGACGTAGAGCAGGAGCAGGTTGTCGGACACAATCAGCCCGAGCATCCCTGTGGCGAACAGCGAGATGTAGGCGAAAAACCGGGAGTAGCGCGGGTCGCCGTGCATGTACCCCTTGGAGTAGATGAAAATCATCAGGCAGACGAAGGGAACCATGAACAGCATGGCCGCAGTGAGCGCGTCCACCTGGAAACCCAGAGGCAGCAATCCGCGCCCGGTCGGGATGGAGAACAGCGGGGCTCGATAGCCCTCTTCCATCACGTGCGGATCGCCGATGGCCTTGAAGACGATGGCCCACCCCACGAGCCACGCCAGGCCGATCCCCGCCCAGGCCAGATACGTGCTCACCTTCTGGTTCCGCTTGGTGACCAGGATGATGAGCGCGAAGGCCAGGAACGGAAACAGCGGCACCAGTCGTACCCAGTCAAAGATTTCTGTCATCAGTGGTCTCGCTCCCGCTTGGATGTCATGCCCTCTTGTAGGGGCGAAGCATTTGCCTGCGAAACAAGCACCGCGCGGCACACCCCACGGGCAAATGCCTCGCCCCTACACGCATCATAACTTCAACAAATCCACTTCTTCCACATTCACCGTGTCGCGGCTGCGATAGATGGCGATGATCAGCGCCAGTCCAACTGCCGCCTCCGCCGCCGCAATCGCCATGACGAAAACGGCAAACGCTAGCCCCGTCAGAGAATCCGGCGTGCGGTATCGCCAGAATGCAACGAGGTTGATGTTCACCGCGTTCAGGATCAATTCCACACCCATCAGGATGCCGATGGCATTCCGGCGGGACAGCGCGCCGTACACCCCGATGCAGAAAAGCGCCGCGCCGACAATCAAAAACCAGGACAAAGGAATCATACCGCTCTCCTAAAACCGGATGAAACCACAGATAGACACGGATGGACGCGGATAGAACCCGTCATTGCGAGCGGAGCGAAGCAATCTCTGTCGTGACGAGGGATTGCTTCGTCGCTTCGCTCCTCGCAATGACATCTGAGTTCATCTGTGTTCATCTGTGGTTACCCCTATCGTTCTCGCGCGATAATGATGGAACCTATCAGCGCGACCAAGAGCACCACAGAAATTACCTCAAACGGCAGCGCGTAGGTCCCGACGAATGCCTGTCCCAGACCGCCGATGGGGTCCACTCCCAGTGCTGCCCGCGCCACAGGCCACCCGGCCTGGAGCAGCATGTAGGCCATGACACCGAACAATGCCACCGCCACCACCAGCGCCACCAGCCACTGCCCGTTGCGCTGCACGAGATCCCTCGCGGCCACCTTGCGGCTGAGCATGATGGCGAATACCATGAGGATAGACACCGCGCCGATGTACACCAGCACCTGCGCCGCAGCCAGGTAGGGGGCGTCCAGCAGGACGTAAAGAATCGCCACGCCGAAGAAGGACAGGGCGAGGAGCAGGGCGCTGTGCAGCACGTTGCGACTGGAAACCACCGCAATCGCTGCTCCCAGCGTCACCACGCTCGCGACCAGGAACAGAATCTGCGGCACGCTCATTCCTTCACCCCCCATGCCTCGCCGGTCTTGTGGACGCCATACCGGTCGCCGATTTTCAGCAGGTCGTCCAGTCCCAGAACGAAGTCCTTGGTATATCGGGACAGTTCGTACTCGTGGCTCATCTCAATGGCGTTGAAGTTGCAGGATTCCACACACAGGCGGCAGAAGACGCACCGCCCCAGGTCATAATGATAAGCCGTCGCCTTACGCTCCTTGCCCTTGCCCTCGGACTCAATGCCGCTGATGACGCCGTGGGGACAAGCCCGCTCGCATAATCCGCAGGCCGTGCAGTTCGGCTGCCCCGTTTCGGCGTTGCGCAGGTGCATCAGCGCGCCGCGGAAGCGCGGGAACATTTCATACCGCTCTTCGGGATACTGGAGCGTGAAGATCCCATACAGGTCGTAATCCGTGCGCTTGAGGATTCCGCCGGGCGCGTAGCGCCGGGGAAACTTCTTGATGTCTTTGGCGTACGTCCCCCAAACGTGCTTGAGGGTGACCCAGAGGCCTTTCAGGATGCCAGCACCGTACATATCCACCTCAACCGGACTCAACTTGCGTAATAACGTTTGACCGCGGCTTCGCCCGCCGCCCTGGCTTTCGCTTCGCGTTTCTGGAACAGCCGTCCCATGATCAGCAGCGCAGCCGCAAGGAGGATGATGTTGCTCCCCAGCATGATGAGCGTGCGAAGCCAGACCGTCTCCACCAACTTGGAGATGAGGGCCACCAGAAACAGATTGACCAATGACAGCGGCACGAGCGCCTTCCAGGCGAATCCCAGCAACTGATCCACGCGAAGGCGCGGGAACGTGGAACGAATCCACATGATAAAGAAGATGACAGCGAATGTTTTGATAAAGAACCACAGCCAGGACGGCAGAATCGGCCACTGCCACCCGCCGAGGAAGAGTGTGGTAATCATGCCTGCCACCAAGAACAGGTTGATGAACTCGGCGAGGAAGAACAGGGCAAACTTCATGCCGCTGTACTCAATGAAGTATCCCGCCACGATTTCCGAGTCCGCTTCCAGCAGGTCAAAGGGCGTGCGGCCAAGTTCAGCCAGACCGGCCAGGAAGTAGACGAGAAAAGCCACCGGCGAGACAAGGATAAATGGAACTGACGACTGGGCTTCCACGATCCCCACGGTGGACATCGTCCCCGCCAGCAACACAACTGTGAGCAACGCAATCACCATCGGAACTTCGTAGGAGAGCAGCTGGTTGACCGCGCGGAATCCACCCATGAGCGCGTACTTGTTGTTGGAGGCCCAGCCCGCCATCAGCATAGAGAGGATGGGGATGGCTCCCATCGCCACAATGAAGACGACACCAATGCTGAGGTCAACCCCAATCATGCCCCGCCCAAAGGGAAGCACGGCGTAAAGAAGAACGGCGGGGATGATAATCACGATGGGCGCGGCCAGAAACATCCAGCGGTCAGCATTGGTTGGCGTCACGTCTTCTTTTGTGAGCATCTTGATAGCGTCGGCCAGGGCCTGGAACACCCCAAAAGGGCCTGCGCGGTTCGGGCCATAGCGGTCGCCAACACGGGCGATGATTTTTCGCTCCACGTAGGTGAACGCCAGGACAGCCACGATGCCGACGACGATGAGCAGGAGAATTCCCAGCACGTCCATCACCAACTGGGCAGCCCACGGCGGCAGGAACGAGTCAAACAGTCCGCGGAGCCACATCGCGATCTTTATCCACAGGTCATCCAGAATCTGCATGTCTCCCCCATCCTCTTAGACTTCGGGAGTCCGAAGCCTTCGGAAGTCTCAATAGACTTCCGAAGGCCGTGCATAGTGTTACCGATCTACCTCGGCAAGCGTGAGGTCAACGCTTCCCAATATCACGACGGCATCGGCGACTTTGTGGCCCAGACACATTTCCCGCAGCGCCGACAAATTGATCAGCGAAGTCGGTCGGCACCGCCACCGGTACGGATTGGTGGAACCGTCGCTCACCAAATAGAACCCCAATTCTCCCTTCGGAGCTTCAATGCGGGCGTAGGCTTCGCCTTTGGGCGGGCGCAGACGGGCGGGCACTTTCGTAGCCACCTCGCCATCGGGGATTCGCTCCACGGCCTGGCGCAATATCTTGAGGCTCTCGTCCATCTCATCCAGACGCTGCAAGTAGCGGGCGTAGATGTCGCCCGCCATCTGTGTCGGCACCTCAAAATCAAACTGGTCGTAGATGGAATAGGGTTCGGCTTTCCGCACATCGTACTTGACGCCAGAAGCCCGCAGGACTGGCCCCGTGATACTGTTGGCTACAGCGATATCAGCGGGAAGGAATCCTATGCCCACAGCCCTCGCGCGGAAGATTTCGTTCTGGCTGAGGTAGAGACGAGTCTCCGCCACGTAGTTCTGCAAGTGCGGGAGCATCTTCTTGAGCATGGGCAGAAACTCATCAGGAAGGTCGGCGGACACGCCGCCGGGGCGAACGTAGTTATACATCATCCGCGAGCCGCAGAGCATCTCAAACAAGTCCATGATTCGCTCGCGTTCCCGGAAGGCATAGACCACAGGCGTGTACCAGGCCCCCAGTTCATTGAACATGAAACCGATGCCGAGCATGTGATTGATCAAGCGGTTCAGTTCCGCCACGATGACGCGAATGTACTCGGCGCGAGGCGGAACCTGGATATCCGCCAGTTTCTCCACGGCGATCGCGTAGGCATGGTTGTTGTTCATGGAGCAGAGATAGTCCAGACGGTCGGTGAGAGGAACCGCCTGGAGATACGTGCGTCCCTCGCTGATCTTCTCCAGCCCCCGGTGCAGGTAGCCGAACATCGGCTTCAGATCCACGAGAGTCTCCCCATCCAGGGTGATGATCATGCGGAACACGCCGTGCGTGCTGGGATGCTGAGGCCCCACATTGACGGTGATCGTTTCGGTCTTTAGCATCGTTCCCCCGATTTGCTCTGTAGCGTAGCCCCTTGTGGGCGTCGTGACTCTGCCAGACGACGGGCACCAGGCCCTAGACTACCGTCTTACCAATTAGGAGGCTTCGGACGGGTCGGCTCCAACTCCTTGAAGGTGTACAGGCGGTTCTCAAAATCCTTCCGAAGTGGGTGGCCCGGAAATCCGTCCCACATCATAATGCGGCGCAGGTCAGGGTGATTCTTAAAGGAAATGCCCATAAGGTCGTAGACTTCGCGCTCCTGAAAGTTTGCGCCGGGCCAGATGGGCGTCACGGAATCCACCTCTGGGTGCTCTTTGTCTGCCAGGCGCACTTTCAGCGCCAGCACGCCGCCCCCGCGCTTCATGCTGTACAGGTGATAGACCACCTCAAAGCGGTCGGGGTGGTCCACGCTGGTCACGTCGGACAGATAGTCGAATCCCAGGTGGTCGCGGAGGTGCGTTGCGACATCCGCGATGCTCGCGGCAGGCACGACGATGGTGAAGTCCTTGGTCTCCTCGGCCTGCACCTGGAACTCCACCTGTGGAAACCTGTCTTTCAGTTTGGATAGAATTTCTTCGTTGGTCACGAATTCCACCTCTCCATTAGCCTAAGTGGAGGCAAATGACACTCAGCCTAGCCTGCTTTCTCCTTGCCATACCACGGGACGGTCTTGACAGATTGGGCCCTCACCATGTTGTGAATCTTGATAATCCCGTCAAGAAGCGCTTCTGGACGCGGGGGGCAGCCAGGGACGTAAACGTCCACAGGCAGAATCTCGTCCGCGCCCTGGAGCACCGCATAGGACTTGAAGATGCCCCCGCTCACGGCGCACGCGCCCATCGCCAGGCAATACTTCGGCTCAGGCATCTGCTCCCAAATGCGCAGCACCTGGGGAGCCATCTTGTGTGTGATCGTGCCCGCCACAATCATCAGATCGGCGTGGCGCGGCGATGGACGGTAGAACTCCATACCGAAGCGGGCGATGTCGTAGCGGGCCGTGGATGCGCCGATCATCTCAAAAGCGCAACAGGCCAGGCCGAACATGGTCGGCCACATGGAATACTGCCGGCCCCAGTTGTAAATGTAATCCACTGTGGTCAGCAGCACGTTGCGGTCAATCTTCTCAACGGGAATCTTGTCGTCCTCAAACATAGGCTCTCCCAGACACTGTGAATCAGCAGTGGTGAAATCGCACGCCTACATCCAGCGCAGCGCGCCCTTCCGCCAGGCGTATGCCAGGCCCGCCGCCAGAATACCCACGAACATGAATGCCTCCAACAGGGCAAAGAGTCCCAGTTTGTTGTAGGCCACGGCCCAGGGATATAGGAAAACGGTCTCCACGTCAAACACGACGAACACAAGAGCGTAGAGGTAATACTGGGCCTTGAACTGCACCCACGTATCGCCGATGGTATCCAGGCCGCATTCGTAGGTGGAGGATTTGACGGGATCAGGTCGCTTCGGGCGGAGCAAGTACGCCACACCGAGGGCGACAAAGGGGAAGGCTATGGCGATGAGCAGATACAGACCGAGGAAGCCGTAATTGTCTGGCACGCCAACCTCCGTTGCTGGTGTTGGTTGTCACAATGCGAAATTATAGCATGGAACCGCCAAAATCCAAAAATCAATTCCCTGCCGACAATTCGGACAGGGCAGAGCAAGACCTCCGAGGTCTTGGAAACCTCGGAGGTCTGAAATGTAGACAGCACTACGCCGCCGGGGTTCTGGTTCCAGCAGCAGGCGCGCCCGCCGAAGGGGTATACACCTTGCTTCCAAACCGCGACAAGATCGCCGCGCCCAGGCTCGCCGACGCAAGAGCGACCCAGATCAGCGCTCCGATGCAGCAGGGCAGGTAGGTGAGCAGCACGAGCACAAATGCCCCAAGCAGCACCGCCAGAGCAGGAGCGAAAACCTTAGCGCCGAACGCGCGCAACAACCGCTCGCCCAGTTCCAGCCCCAGTGCCGCCAGGCCCAGCATCCCCGCAATCCACGCCGCCAAGAGCAGCAGCCCGCCGAAGAGCGCCAGACAGATCGTGATGATGAGCAGCCCGCCCACGACCGCGACTACGATCAAGGCCAGGAAGCCCACTCCCAACGACGCCCAGGGCGCGGCCACGATGCTCTCTCGCACGCGCTGCACGTTCTTGGGCAGGAGAACGACGGCGAGGACTGCCAACAGCACCGCCAGAAAGTTCGCGGCGAATCCGCCCAGATTAGCAGTCCAATTCGGGCCGTTCCAGCCGTCCCAACGCCACCCGGTGGGGTTCCAGCCGGAGAAATCAATGTTCGTGGGCCAGCCCGAACGAACCTGCCCGTTCACCTGAGCGCCGGACATGCGGTTCACGTTCCCACCCAGCGTGAACACGTCCTGTTCCACGACAGCCGTTGGCTGCAGCGTGACGTCACCACCCACTGCAAAGACAGAGCCTCTGACCGTCCCCGCGCACCTCACGGTCCCACCCACTACCGCCAGGGGGCCGTCCACGACAGCGCCGGGCAAGATTTCGGCGCTACCGCCCAGCACCAGCAGATAGCCATGCACGGGCTGGTCGGGCGTGATCACGGCGTTTCCGCCGGTGACGATCTGCCCGCCGTCGTCCGCGTAGGCAGGGACGGCAGCCAGCGCCAGCAGAACCAGGGTCAACAACATGAGTTTCCAAATGCGTTTCATTTTCACCCTCCTCATCGGTTTTCAACATTTGTGTAGTATAGCCCCTTGTGAGCGTCTTCATGACGCGCACAAGGCCCTAGACTACGTTTTGGATACCTATCCTTAAATCTACCCTCAACACCAAGTTTTAATGCGCAAGGGGCTTGACTTTAGACCCCCAAAGGCGTATCCTTGAATTGTGAAGTGATTTCCGCCGCCCGGAGGCCGCGCATGAGTCTGCACCCCTACATCGCCATCGAAGGGCCCATTGGCGTGGGCAAGACTACCCTTGCCCGCCTGCTTCAGCCTGAACTCGGCGCATCGCTGCTGCTGGAAGTCTTTGAGGAAAACCCATTCCTCAAGGATTTCTACAAGGAAAGAGCGCGGTATGCCTTCCCCACGCAGATTTTCTTCCTGCTCAGCCGCTACCACCAGCAGCACAAGGCCATCCCCAAGGCACTGAGCAAAAGCCCGCTGATCAGCGATTATACATTTGCAAAAGACCGAATCTTCGCCCACCTGAACTTGCGGGGCGACGAACTGGAACTCTACGAGCAGCTACACGCCGCCATGGCCGAGAAGATCCCCGTCCCCGCGGTGGTCGTCTACCTTCGGGCCAGCATGGACGACCTGATGGAGCGAATCGCAACCCGCGACCGCCCCTACGAGCGCAATATGGACAGGGACTACATCGCCGACCTGAGCCAGGCCTACGAGCGTTTCTTCTCCGATTATACCCAGGCACCCGTGCTTGCGCTAGATACCGACAACTTGAACTACGTCCGCAATCCCAAAGACCTGAACCTGGTGCTGGACAAAGTGCAGGCGATTCTGCGCAAGACGCCCTATCAGCAGCCTTTGATGGAACTCTCTTAAAGAACAGCGCCGATCCACCACGAAGGCACCTAGAAGAACGAGGTCTTCGTGTCTTGGCGGTTGATGTGACTCTACGTTCAATACACTCCAAACGCGCGGCAGGTTCACGCAGCGGAGACCAAGGGGAAAACCTATGGGCAAATTCATTGCAGTGGCAGGCAACGTGGGGGTCGGGAAGTCAACTCTGACCCACCTTTTGAGTGAGCGCTTGTCGTGGGAGCCTTTCTATGAAGCGGTAGCCGACAATCCCTATCTGGCGGACTTCTACCAGGACATGCGCCAGTGGAGTTTTCATTCGCAGATTTTCTTTCTGTCGCGCAGGCTCCGCAACCACCGCGAGATCCTGAGCCACCCCAATACCGTGATCCAGGATCGCAGCGTGTACGAGGACGCGGAAATTTTCGCCCGCAACCTGTTTGTGCAGGGCAACATGGCAGAACGCGACTATCGGTGCTACCGCGAGTTGTACGAGGTGCTCACCATGTTCCTGCCGCCGCCCGATCTGGTCATCTACCTCCGCGCTTCGGTGCCTACCCTGCAGAGCCGGATTGCCCTGCGCGGGCGCGACTTTGAGCGCAACATACCCGACGACTACCTGGCTCAATTGAATGCGCTCTACGAGGAATGGATTGAGCGGTTCACGCTGTGCCCGGTGCTGACCGTTCCCGCCGACCAACTGGATTTCGTGAAGTACAACTCCCATCTTGAATTGATCACCGCCAAGACGCTTGAGAAACTCCAGGGGCAGGAAGTCGTAGTCTTCGACTAAGGCTTCCTGCCGTTTTGGCCGCAGAAGCCCCGCTGTCGTTTGACAGCGGGGCTTCTGACATGATAGAATATGTCAGACATCTGACAAACCCTTGACGTTGGGCGGGATAGCATCCCGCCCATGCGTATCAACCTAAGGGATGACAGAAGGGAGCACTTCTGGCATTATGATGATTGGAGATCACAAATGCAAGGAGGGCTCCCCGATGGCCACT
>Ga0315291_10003518_pt1 | contig 20215 bp, 22 predicted proteins | sample YL17G12_20_MG_FD_203070 | JGI IMG/M metagenome (GOLD analysis project Ga0315291, IMG submission 203070) | Sediment microbial communities from Yellowstone Lake, YNP, Wyoming, USA - YL17G12_20 | ecosystem: Environmental > Aquatic > Freshwater > Lake > Sediment | place: USA: Wyoming | collected...
TTGGTGTCGCCGAGTGAAGCGAGGCAGTGGCGGGGTGATTGTCCGAGCGTACAATTTAGTTTCAAGCCACCACGCGCGTGGAGCGCGCGACATCATTTGTTTTGGAAATAGGTTCTAACTTGGTACAATAGACACACACTAGATTTTGTCAGCGAGTTGGCGGGCCTTACAAAATCTTATTCCCCGCCATCGGCGGGACTATTCTAACGAAGAACGAACCTGGTGATTCTTATGCCACGATTTGGGTCGGGGCGACATTTAATTTCTCACATATCCCTGTTGTAAAATTTACAACAGTCGTGAGTAAGCGATCTAAAAATTTTTATTGGGTCTGGTTTTTACGAGCCAAAACACCAATTCGCGCCATTTCTATGGATTGTTGTAAAATTTACAACAACATTTTGTCGCGCGCGCCAGCCGCTCCCGCACTGGCCTCCTGCGCCGAGGATTCGGAAAGCCAAGAAGCTACGGAGGCGCGCAGTCCGACCGCGACTTCGACTGAACTCGACCAAAGTCCGTAAGCGGATATTCCGACGGTGAAAAATAAAAAAGGACCTCCGGCGACACGCATTGTGCCGAAGACCCGAACTTAATGAGAATCCCAGAGGGATTATCCGCCCGATCCACCCGGAAAGAGAAGCGCGTTCGCGAGGAGAAAAACGACAAGAGCAACAAGCTGATACAAACCCCCACGGATCGGACGCCACCAATTATAATTATCCTTCGCGACAACGCCCTCAATTAAAAAGTTCACCGCCGAAAGGGCGGCAAACACAAAAGCCGCTGTCCAGAGCATCTTCTGCCTCCTCAAAGAACCGGATTCTAAATTAGAGCGTAGCATAGCCACATTCGGCAATCAAGAACGGGCTGGAGGCAAAAGATTCCCGCCGTCAAAAAATAGGGGGAACCAGGCGGCTTTCCCTCCGACCCACCCTTCGTTCGACTCCGAGGCACAAATTTAATTCCATGATGAATTAAATTTGTGCCCGGGGTGGGAATCGAACCCACAAGCCCTGTTAAGAGCCAAGGATTTTAAGTCCTTTGCGTATACCGTTCCGCCACCCGGGCATATAGCTACTTTAGCAATTTATCAATATATTCCTCAAGTGGCATGCGCCAATCGGTCTCCAGTTGCGAGTAAAGAAATTTAATCAAATCTTCTTTTTTCGGGGTAAGTTTTTTACCAGAAAACCTGTTTAATTTCTTTAAAATCCTCCTGTCTTGGGGCTTAGGAAGCAAATAAGGAGTTGCTGGCTTTGGCGGAAATTTCATAGAGGCGCCGGTGGGAATTGTCTGGCTGCGCCAGATCTTTATGAAACCCACGTGTAAGGGTTTTGTGTCCCTACGGGACATCTCCCGAAGGGGGACAGACCCCCAAAGAGGCCACGGCGAGAATTGTCCCGCTTCGCGGGATCTTCATGATACCCGCTTAAGCAGGACGGACTCCCCTAGAGGCGCCGGTGGGAATTGAACCCACGTATAAAGCTTTTGCAGAGCTTCGCCTTACCACTTGGCTACGGCGCCATATTTAGATTTCAAGATTTCTTTCTGCTGGTGCGATTTTAAGAACATTTCCCGCCTCACCGCCTCACTTCTAGAATTATACACCTCATTCCCCAATAATTTCCAAGGACGATATGCTTTTGTAGATTTTATTTTACCAGCATTATGAAGTCGCAATCTGTTCCCGAGATCTTCCGTAGACCCAATGTAAATATCGCCATTTTTAAGACTTCTTAGGAAATATACATAATACATAGAGGTTTTGTGTCCCTACGGGACATCTCCCGAAGGGGGACAGAGCTTCGCCTTGCCACTTGTCATACCTACGGTAGATCTCCCGCAGGGAGAGCTACCATACCAGATTTTAAAACGAGAGATATGTCCCCGCCTTATCACTTGCTTGCCCGCCATAGTCCTGCCTCGCGGGACGACGGCAGGGCTACCAGGCCACAATTAAATTCTACTTCCCGAGCAGAACTTTTTCAACTTATACACATGGAACGATATCCTGAATTCTGTACAATCAATATATAAATATACTTCGGGCAGTATTTCCGACAAAGGTCGTTACAAAATAAATAATAAGCACATGGATATGCTTCAAACAGCACCTCCGGTAAAGACCGTGCCGATTGGTGCAAAAATATCCTCCTTTCTTATAGAAATTGCAGCGAGTGTTCTTTTGCCGATAAGCGGCGGCTGTTTATTTTTCGCTATTACCATGACTATGGGTGGAATCAGGGGTATAACCGGTGGTATGTCTACCGACGTGCTCGCCGTGTTTGTATTAATAATCTTCGGGGCCGCGGCCACCTCCTATGTAGCAATATCGCGACCCCCGGTAAGGACTGTGCCGATTGGTGTGAAAATACTCTCTGTTCTTATGGAAATTGCAGCGAGTGCCATTTTAGTGATGGCTTTACTCATCACCGCTTTCGCCGCATTGGTGCCTGGGGGTGGGGGTAGTCGTCAGCCGAGCGCCGGCACCACCATTATGTCCTACGAGCTTCCATTAATATTTATCGGGGTCGTGATTATCTCCTATGTAGCAATGTCGCTCTGGAAAGGGAAGAACTGGGCGAGACTTGCTGTAATTATTTTTGCTTTACTGGGAGTTTTAGGGGGACTCTGTTTAATTATTGGGTCACCCTACGGTGTTTTGCCACTCGTGATAAACGCCATCATTGCCGCTTACCTTATCTTCTCAAAGAAGGTTAAAGCGGCCTTCCTATAACCATAGAAGGATTATTGTTGCTTCCCAAGCAACACTTTTTCAATCCCTCACCTTTGTACAAAGGTGAGGGACCGCGTAACAATTATTCCGCTTGTTTCTTATCGTCGGTTTTGAGCAAAACTCTTTCCACATTAGCTGAATTTTCCGTTCCGTGGTCAATCTCAAATTCTATTTTCGGCATCGGCCTGATGTTGAGTTTCTTCATCAGCAACCACTGCAAATTGTTTGTTGCTTTTTTAGCAACAAACAAAACTTTTTCAGAATAAGACGGCGGAATTACGCTCAAGCCGACCTTCGCTCTTTCCAGTTTGGCGTCAACTTCAACATTTGTGATTGTCACGAGTGAACCCGGAGGAAATTCCAATTCTCTTAAAATAATCTTGCCGAGTTCCCGCAGTATTAACTTTTGCACGCGCTCCGGTCTCCGATTCATCCCGTTAGAGATAGGAAACGCTTCGCCGATTTAGTGAATCGTCGCCCGCTGTTAATGTTTTTTGAAAATAGATTTGGCATGTATTTTTCCGGCGTTTCCGTAGCGAAGCGGTCTCTAACGGGATCATTTTCTGATAACCAACTTATCGCCTACTTTGATCAAAACCGAAGAATTTACCAGAAGCCCGATTTCTTTGCCGGCCTCGGCCTGGGTGAGCGGCGTTTTCTTCTCTTTCAAACTCAAAATCCTGCCCGATCCTTCGGTTTTCTCCTGGTCGCCGTCCTTGCGAAGAACCTCAAATGCCGCCTTGGCTTTGAACATTCCGCTTGAAACCCGTCCGCCGACAAGCTGTTTGTCGGGCTTCGTCTGACTGAAAACGGCGAGCACTTCCAGTTCCCCTGCCGTCTTAGGCAAACCCCGCTCCGACAAAAAATCCTGGACGGCCTTCACTAAATCATAAACAATGTCCGAGGTGATAATTTTTGTGTCGTGAGCCTGGGCAAGATTGCGCGCCCCTTTCTCAATTTTGTTTTTGAAGCCGATTATAACGGATTTCGTCGCAATGGCAGTTTTGACGTCTCCGTCCGTTATGTCGCCCACCAATTCCCCAATAACAAACAGCGGTTTGTCTTCGGAACCCATCGCGCCGACGATCTCCGAAAGCGCTTCGAGCGACCCGCCGTCGGAGGCCTTGAGAATCAGATTTAGAACTGCCTTGCCTGATTTCGGATTCGGCTTTTCTTTTTCGTCGCCATGAGCGAGCGCCTGCGCGACTTTGGCGAGCGTCTGCTCTTCGGCGAATATCTCGCCTACCTGCGGCAATTTTTCAAAACCGATGACGCGCGCCGGCGCGGAAGGTTCAAGCGCGTCCGCCGGCCTTCCCATGAAATCTTCCAAAATTTTTACTTTGCCGCCGGCAGTCGCCGTATAAATTTCTTTCCCAGGAGCGAGGATGCCGTTTTTCACGACCATGTTTGCTTCAATTCCCCTTCGCGCGTCGCGCCTTGCCTCAAGAACGTATCCGGAAACCGGCGCCCGCGCGTCAAAAGTCAAACCCTCCAAATCCGCCGCAAGCAAAATCAAGTCAATCAAGTCATTCACCCCTTCGCCGGTTTTTGACGAAACGCCGTGGAAACTCACATTGCCTCCGAAGCCCTCCAAGAGCACGCCGGCCGCCGTAAGTTCGTTTTTGACTTTATTGACGTCGGCGCCTGGCTTGTCAATTTTCGTAATGGCGACAATGAAAGGGATTTCCGCGTCCCGCAAAATCGCAATGGCCTCTTTGGTTTGGGGTTTCACTCCCTCATCGGCTGCCACGACCAAAATCGCCAAGTCGGCAACATCGGCTCCGCGCGACCGCATCTTTGAAAACGCCTCGTGGCCTGGCGTGTCAATAAATGTAATCTTCCTGCCTGCAGTGAGCGAAGCCGAACTGCCTTCGGCAGGCGCGGATTCTCGCTGATTACTACGCTGATTTATGCTGATTTTATCCGCGTTTATCCGCGTCTCATCTGCGTTTATCTGCGCTGGCGTATGCCAGATTTCGTAAGCGCCGATGGATTGCGTAATCCCGCCGGCTTCTTTGGCGGCCACGCTGGTTTTGCGGATGTAATCAAGCAACGTGGTCTTGCCGTGGTCAACGTGGCCCATAACGACAACAATGGGGGGGCGCGGCCGCAGATTTTTGGATTTCGCTTGCTCTTGCATCGTCAATAAAAATTACCAGAAAAATTTGATAAAAACAACCCCTTCGGTTAAACTCAGGATTGTGGTGAGCCCTTCGGTCCTGAGGACTTCGGGATCAAAGGACTTGTCGAACCACAAGTTTCTCGGGTGTGCTTGATTGGAAAACCGGTGGGTTGGCCCCGCCTATGCGAAACGCTACGGCGGGCAAGCGAGTGGCTCCCGCCGACGCTGCCTACTCCGCCGAAGTAGCTTCGGCTACGAAGGCCAGGAAAGCTTTGGCGGGCAAGTAAGGCAGGGGTTTGTTCCCGATTTTCTTATCGAGTAAAATGAGTTAATGAAGCCCTGCTTCATCAATTGGTTCGCTCGGCGAAAATTCATCTTTCGTGAATTTTCTCCTCGCTGCCAATTGTAGAAAATTGTCGTGCCTGTGGCAGATCTACCGAAGGTATGACAATCCCTCATTTTGCGGAGGCGTGCGCCGAACGGTAAGGCAGCAGTTTGCTAAACTGCGAGGGTCTAAAAGCCCTCTGTGGGTTCGACTCCCACCGCCTCCGCTACGATAATTTTTCTTGATTAGCGCTTATTCTGTAAGCAATTTGAGGTTCTAACTTCTATCAAATTCAGTTCTAATTTTTATCGATTTCGGTTTGAACCCGTTTTTTTAACTCGCCTTTATTGCTTATAAAATAATTTAAGTTGTGCCAGGATGATGTTATGAATGATGACTCTAAGACAACTAAGAAATATCCCCTTACGTTATACGTGGTTGGGGTTATTATCGTCCTTGCGATTATTAACGGCATCGCGTGGTTCGCGTACGGAGGGGTGAACTTCAAAGCCATAGAATCATTTTCTCTTGGCTTTTTGATGGGGATGCTCGCGATGTATATAGCGGTGCATATCTACCGATAATACTGGCATACTTTTTGCTCAGTCTGTGGTGGTTTTATAAAAAGGGTCAATTTATCGAAGTAAAAAATCCCAAGAGGGCTTTTGTTGTCTGGTGCACCATAAATGCAATGGTAGTGGAAATATTTCATATGATTTCAAGGCCCCTGCACGAGTCCTTACTAATTACTTCCAATACATCCTTTTTGCTAGCCCTAAAAAATACCTCTATTGATCTTATGTTGACCCTTCCAGCATACGTGCTCATTTTTTTGGTAATCTGGCACCTCGTCAAGCGTTTTCACTATTCTGCCTTCTCCTTTTTCTTTCTTATGGGATTAGGTCAAGCCCTGGGAGATGGAAACGGTTTTTTTCTTATAAATCCAGGCGCTCTTATTTTTATACCTTACGTAATGCTTAATTATTGGGCTATGAACTTTGTGCCTTATTTGGTCGTACGAAACAGTATTCCAAGTACATTATCACAAGATGCTAAATTGAAAAAAGTTATTCTTCCCATTATTTTATTACCCATAACGTATTTGGTTGCAGGCGGGATAATACTGACCATTGGGACAGTATTGGGCTGGATTCCGAAATAATTTTTGTACGAGAATTTGCCGCCCCCGTAAAAACTCTGATGAGACGTCGGAGTTAACGGAGGAAGCAAACCTGTCTTCTCGTCTCGCTGACGCTGCCTCCTCCGCCGAAGTAGCTCCGGCTACGAAGGTCGAGCCGGCGAAGCGGGCCGGCAGGCAAAGCCGTTTTACATTCAATCGGACCAGAAATTTACTCATCCCCGGAGGGCGGGCTTTTTGTTAATGTTTCCTTCTTTCACAAAATAAGTTAGTCGATCTTTCCACGTGCGAATACTTAGCAAGAAGATCATCAATTGATACCGACTTCTCCACCCCTCCGTCGCCACAAATGTCGTAGATAACAAATCCCGACGTCACAAGTCCTTCAAGAAACTGACGGGGGTCGTCTCCGCCCCTCTCTAGTAGAATAGGATAAAATTCAACAACCAATTTTATGTCTCTGTTTACCATCAACAGGTTTTTCATTCCTCTTAACACTTTTGCATCAGAACCTTCGGTGTCTATCTTTGCGAAGTCTATTCGCTGATTGCTACCAAGAAAATCGTCTAACCGCACCGTTTCAACAACAGTGCGAGTTTTAGGGTTAGAAAAGCGATCGTATCCTAAGACACTATGAGGCCCATGCAGATAAAAAGGCAGTTCACCCTTTTTATCCGCAACGGCTTTGTTGACGGCAAAAACGTTTTCGAAATTATTGATCTGTATGTTTTTCTTTAAAATGGAAAAACTAAGAGGGTTGGGTTCAAAAGCAAAAACTTTTCCGGAAGGACCAACCAATTTTGCCGAGAGCAAGGTAAAATAGCCGATATCGGTTCCAACATCAAGAACCACTTGACCCCAACGTATGTTTTTCTTGAAAACATTGGTTGTTTCGAGTTCGTAAACTCCTTTTTTGCTTGGGTCAATGCCTTCCACAACATCCAGATACATCTTATAGCCATTGATCTCTATTAAGTTATTTTTCGCGTGTCTGGCAACAAAGCCGAAGATTGTATTCACGAAAGTTATTTTCCTCAATCCTCGACCGCCGAGGAATTTCCGGCTTGTCGCATAGATAGCATAGAAAATACTCCTGATTAAATTTTTAAATCTCATAACCGTAGCAGGTTTTTTTAATGAGAACTCGCAGTCACATATAAATCTTCAAGCCGGCGCCGTTTTTTGCGATATTTTGTCTAAATAGGTTTTCAAGAAATAATGGACAAGTATTCCGCTGCCGATACCGATGAGCGCGCCGACGGCGACATCAAGCGGCCAGTGGACTCCGGCAAAGATGCGCGCGATGCCGATCAGCGCAGCGAAAGCGAAATACCACCAGCCCATTTTGCGGTTGAAATAAAAAACGATCATCGCCAGCGCGAAAAACCAGGCGGCGTGCCCCGACGGCAGGGAATATCCGGATTCGCCGATGAGCGGAGTAAAGCTTAAAACCTCAAACGGCCGCGGATGATGATAAAAAAACCGGATGATTTCGGTTATGATGCCGCGCGCGAGAATAACGGCGATCGCGCCATTGGCGAAAATAAAGAAACGCATCCGCCAGTCCTTGCTGGAAAAGGCGAAAATCAAAAAACCCAAAACCAGAACGTACGGCAGATACTTGGACGCGAAAACGGCAAAGTCGTCCAGAAGAAAGTTGCGGCCGCTGAACTGGAAAATCAACCCGAAAAGATATTGGTTAACGGCTTCCATGAAATTATCGTTTCACGTACGGCAAGAGCGCGAGATATCTGGCCCGCTTGATCGCCTGCGCCAATTTCCTCTGGTGCTTGGCGCAAACCCCCGTGTGTTTCGGATCAATAATTTTCATCTGGCTGGAAACGAAGCGCCTCAAGGTGTCCGTCTCTTTATAGTCCACGTTTTTTAAGTTTTGTGAGCAGAAAAAGCACTGTTGTGGCATATTGTATCAGGTATCAGGTATCAGGTATCAGGTCAAGCATCGTTTCTTGACACTTGATACTTGATACGTGACACTTCTAGATTTTTTTTACCTGCAGCGAGTCCAACTCCACGGCCGTGTCGCGGCCGAAGATCGGCACCATAACTTTAATCCGGCCTTTTTCCTCGTCAATTTCGGAGATTTTGCCGTCGTACTCTTTGAACGGGCCGTCTATTATCTTCACCAAATCGCCCACCCGCAAATCAATGTTAAACCTGCTTTCTTCTTTGCCGGTCCGCGCCAAGAGCGCGTCAACTTCGTCTTTGGAAAGAGGGGTCGGATCGGTGCTGTCCGTGCCGACGAAGCCCGTTACGCGCGGCGTATTCCTCACCACGTACCAGGAATCCTCGCTCATAATCATATCCACCAAAACGTAACCGGGATAAATCTTTTCCTCGATCGTTTGGCGCTTGCCGCCTTTCACTCTGATCTTCTTTTCCTTGGGAACGACGACGTTGAAAATCTTGTCGTTCATGGAGAGCGAATCAACGCGCTGCTTCAGGTAGCGGGCGACTGCTTCTTCATAGCCGGAGTAGGTCTGCAGGGCGTACCACTGGCGGATTTTTGGTTTGTCGTTTTCAACCGGTCTCACCATCCCGTTAGAAGCAGATCGCGATCGGCCCCGTTAGAGGCAGAGGCGCGCTGCGAGCCCTCGCGGCCTCTAACGGGGTCGGCGATCTGTAAATTACATTTATTTTAGCAAGACGACTTTTCATTTGTATAAATTGGGTCTTTATGAAGCGACCGCGGCTTCTAACAGGACCATTTTATCTTATAACAAAACTTTTAATAATGTTCGTGAAAAGATAGTCAAAAAGCCCCAAAAAAAGCGCGAGACCCAAGGAAAGCCCGATGACTATGGCGGTCAGGCGCGTCGCTTCTTTTCGGGTCGGCCAGTTGACGTGGCGAAGCTCCGTCCGCGACTCCTCAAGAAATTTTTTGATTCTGCTAATCATTTGTCTGCACTATTGTAATACGAAAGGCTTTTATACGTCAAGATTCTGCACGGCCGCGGCGTGCGCTTCAATGAATTTCTTGCGCGGCCCGACTTCGTCGCCCATAAGTATTTCAAAAAGCCGATCGGCGGCGACGGCGTCCTCAACCGTGATTTGTTTCAAAATCCTGTTCGCCGGGTTCATGGTTGTTTCCCATAATTCTCCGGCATTCATTTCGCCAAGGCCCTTATAGCGCTGCACGGTTGCGCCTCCGGGCCTTTTTTCCGCTCCATCCGGTTCGGCGGCGGCCTCATCCGCTTTTTCCGTTGTTTTTATTTTCTTCGTCTGCGGCCTGAGTTTTTGGAGCTCGGCAGCCACCTTTTCCTTCTCCGCGTCGGAGAACGCGTACCTCGATTCTTTTCCAACCTGTACGCGGTAAAGCGGCGGCTGGGCAATGTAGAGATAGCCGCCGTCAACGACCGGGCGCAAATATCTCCAAAATAAAGTGAGGTAAAGCGTGCGGATGTGCGCGCCGTCAACGTCGGCGTCGCTCATGATTATGACTTTGTGGTAGCGCAACTTTTTGACGTCGAAGTCCGTCCCGATCCCGGTACCGAGAGCGATGATAAGCGTCCTGATCTTGTCCGATGCGAGCATTTTGTCGATGCGCGCCTTTTCAATGTTCAAGATTTTTCCGAAGAGCGGCAGGATGGCTTGCGTGCGGCGATCGCGGCCGGCCTTTGCGGAGCCGCCAGCGGAATCTCCTTCAACTATGTAGATCTCCGATTCGCTCGGGTCGCGCGATTGGCAATCGGCAAGCTTCCCCGGCAGCATCATCCCTTCAAAAGCTCCCTTGCGCAAAACCGTTTCCTTGGCCGCCTTGGCCGCGAGTCGCGCCCTCGCAGTGAGCATCACTTTCTCTATGATCTGCCTTGCTTCGGCCGGGCGCTTCTCCAAAAATTCCTTGAGCGCGTCGCCAACCACGGCTTCCACCGCCGTCCTGGCAGGCGGGTTGCCTAGACGGGCCTTGGTCTGCCCTTCAAATTGCGGCTCGCGGAGCTTCACGGAAACCACGGCCACAAGCCCTTCGCGCGTGTCGTCGCTCACCAGATTTTCGTCTTTTTCTTTAAGATAGCCCTCGGATCGGGCGTAGGTGTTCAAGGATCGCGTGAGCGCCGAGCGGAAACCGGTCAAATGCATTCCTCCGTCGGGCGTGTAAATGTTGTTGGCGAAGCTCAATTCCTCCGTCTTGCTGTCATCAATGTAAACAAAGGCCGCTTCAATTTCCATTTTTTCCCGCCCAGAATGCTTAGCGAGGCCCGCCTCGGCTTCCGAGGCGGCGTATTCTTTACGCACATAAAAAATTTCTTCCCCTAACTGTTTTTTGTTGTCGGCCAAATGCCGGACGAAAGAGAGCAACCCCCCGTCAAAATAGAATCCGTAAAATCGCGGAATTTTGCCGCGGCGGTCCGCAAAATTGATTCTTACTCCTTTCGTCAGGTAGGCCTGCTGGCGCAGATGATCCAGAATCCCTTTGTCGTTGAAATTGATTTCCGCGAAAACCTGCGGGTCCGGAGAGAAGATCACCTTGGTGCCGGTTTTTTTGCAGGAGCCGACCTTCTTCACTTTGGCTTCCGGTTTGCCGCGCTCATATTCCTGCGCGTAAAGACCGCCATCGCGGCAAACCTCAACGCGGAGCCAATCGGACAGGGCATTAACCACCGAAACGCCCACGCCGTGCAATCCGCCGGCAACCTTGTACGATTCGCCTCCGAACTTTCCGCCGGCGTGGAGAGTCGTCATCACTGTTTCAAGCGCCGACTTCTTGGTCTGTTTGTGTCTTTCAACAGGGATGCCGCGGCCGTCGTCCGTCACGGCGACCTTGTTCTCCGGCAAAAGCTCAACGGTGATGTTTTTGGCGAAACCGGCCATGGCCTCGTCAATGGAGTTGTCAACGACTTCCCAAACCAAATGATGCAGGCCGTCGGTGCCGGTTGAGCCGATATACATCCCCGGCCGCTTCCTAACCGGTTCAAGCCCTTCCAAAACGTAAATGTCCTTCGCTTCGTAGGAAGGATTTTTGCTTTCCGTGCCGGTTTTCGCCGTGTTTTTTCCCTCGTTTTTTGCCGTTTTTTTGGACATTTGTTTGATGCCAAATATAAAAATTCCTGCCTGCTCGCCTCGCTAAGGCTATGGCGAAGCGGGCCGTTAGACAGACATCACCCCCAATGACTACCTTAGTTTAACATAAAATTTGTTCATCCGCCACGGCAAATTAACAAAAAAGGCCGCAGATTTTATTCTGCGGCATAGGACTCTACGCGCACCATACAAGCGCGGTCGCATTATCGCGGAGGCCGCGTTTCTCCGCCCACTTCATAAGATCTTCCGCTGTGGCGGACCGCTGCGCAAAGAAACGAATTTCTTCTAAAAGATTGTGTGTATTTCCATGGCTCGGATCAAAAAGACCATGGCTCGGATCAAGAAGACCGTCGGACGCGACAAGAATCCATCGCGGATCGGCAATAGTAAAAATTTCCGGTTCGCGCGAAATAACGCCGGCCAGATACGCATCTCCAAGCGCCCGACTAAGTTGGAGTCCCTCATCACCGCCACGCGCGTAAAGATAACCATCTCTGACATAACCGCCACGCTGTTCGGCCGCCTTTTTTTCTTTCAAACTTGAACGGACGTTGTGCTCCGGGCTGACCCAAGTCTCACCCCGCACGTCATACACAACCACCGGAGAATCCCCGAGAATTGCGACGGGTGCTTTGCGGGGATCATCAAAACCCAAAGCGGCGGAAAGAGTGGAACCTTCCTTAAAATGCTCGGACTTGATGTTCAGTTGTTAAACAAGATTCCGCAATGCCTGTTCCGATTGCTCAACCGAAGAAAGCCGGAAAAGGTCTTTCGCCTCTTGCCGACAAAGTTCCGCAACGTAACTGCCGCTGTGCCCATCCATCACCGCCATCAACCACCCCTCGCAACCGGAGTTCTCAATTCGCATAAAAAAATTGCGGTCTTCTTGATCACTTCTCGGACCCTGTCTTACGGCAAGGGTCACCGAACTCTGTTTATCCATGTTTTGTCTCCTTTCCGCCTTACAATAAACTAAACACAAGATAATGCCTTGGCGCTATTTTGTCAAACTATCATCTGTATAATAATCAGGTCCCGGGTAATTGTTTGATCCCCACAACGCCGCCACGGCCAAAATCACCGCGACCGCCGCGGCGATTAAAATTTTGTTTTTCATGTTTCGGCGGCGGTACCTGTTTAAAAATATCCGGAAAGAACGATTTTCCTCCGGAGGAGTATCTGCCTCCGGCACGAAAACTCGTGAGTTGCTTATGCAGCGGGAATCCCGCATCTTCCTACTCCGCCGATTGGCGGATTCAGACTCTCTTTGCGAATTTGAAAGCTTGCCAAGAAATAAAAGCGTCAACCACCAAACCGATAACCATTAACCACATGGGCATCTGCCAACCATTTAACGTCACCAACCAACCTGAAGCGGTCATCCAGACCAGTATAAATAAGACCTTGGCTAAAAATAGTATGCCTATAAAAAACAAAAAGGTTTTTTGACTCATGGTGTCGGACTTATTCCAGAACCCGACCTTTATTAAATTATACCCCTATAATAAATTCCGGACAAATAAAAATTTCCTGATTTATTTTAGTAATTACTTCTTCCGCACCGGTTTTATTGTGGAACAACCGGAGCTGCCTTTACTGACGGTTCCGCTACTGGTTTGCCTGTGCCGATGGTAATAAGTTCGCTGTGATCGGATACGTCGTGACGATAACCGGATAGTTCATACTCGGCATATACGCGTACTTTATACTCCCCCGGAATGAAGCTTGCTTGTGTAGTCCAAGTTTCATTGCCATCATCCGAAAGATTGCCTAATTCGGGAGGAGAATATGACATACTACTGCCGTAGTTCACATACAAATTGAAGTTAACACCGATTTTAGCATTTGAAGGCAAATTCTCGGTTTTCCACTTGATAGTATACGGCTGGCCAGTCAGCCATATTTCTCCACCGGTTGGAGACAAGAGCGTAATTGCCGGCAAAACCGGACGGGTAATCGTCATTTGGGGGCCATAAGCCGGCAAACCAATAATGCCCAACGAACAAGAATTTGCGGCGCACTCCGCTTCGGTGATTCCTAAATAAAAAGTATCACCTGACGGCGCGGAAGAAAGCACGTCCACCCAAAGCATTAAAGAAACTCGGTTTAAATCTTTTGGTATTGCCAAATTAAGATTATCAAACACCGCCCTGCATCCGGAGTCCGGAGATACGGCCGTTCCTACTTGAACCGGGAGAGCGCGAGTATAATCATAAAGTTTAAAATTATTAAAATAACATTCGGCTGAACCACCCTTTTTAGCGATGATCAATTTATTGATTATAATATCGCTATTGGAACCGGCAGAGAGTTCAAATTTAACAACCTTGGCATTAACAGTGCCGGGGGCAAGATTTTGAGTGCTGGCCGCATTCGCTGAAATCCGCAAAGAAGATTGCTGTTGGGGCGTGGCGGGAGTTGATGTCGGCGTTGTTGGTGACGGCATTGCTGGCGTTGGCACGGTTGGCACCGGTTCTTGCGGGCAAGCGCCCAATGTGTCTCCGTGCGCAAGATGGGCTTGAAGCGCCGATTCGCCGATTTCAAGCGAATGCTTGTTGGCCGGATTTTCCGGCGGATAGTGGCAGACTATGATTTTTTTCTCTGACGAAAGTTCTTTTATTTTGTCTCTTGTCATCGGCCCGACCAGACCCGTTGCCGGAATATCATGTTGTTCCTGGAATTTCTTGACGGCTTTCTCGGTAAGGGGGCCGTAATAGCCGGTCACCAGACCTTCCGGATAAACTTCCGCGTATTGTTTGAGGAATCCCTGTAGTTTCTTAACTTCTTCGTCCGAGAGTCCTTTGTAAAGATTCTTGGTAAGTTTCAATTCTCCTTTTACTTCCTGAACTTCTGTTTTCAATTTGGCAAGTTGCTCTTGTAGTTCTTTTATCTGATCCTGCAGCCGTTCAATAAGCGCCTGTAAATCAACGGCGGCAGTTATGTTTTCTGTCGAGGTAGCAGTTTGGTTCTCTTTTTCTGCTTTTCCCGCATTTTCCGCGGAAACAAAAGCTATCGGCAATAAACCGATAATTAAAACGCTTAAAAGGCAATATATTATTTTGATTTTCATATAAATTCATTATACTAAACTATAATCCGGTAGTGAAAGTATAATCATCAGAAACAATCTTATTGCCCTTTGTGTCTTCGGCTATGATCCGGAAATGGTAAGTGGTATTCCGCTCGAATGGCTGACCCGTTCCTTCCAATACACTCATTGCCTCCGCTACATGATCAGTTATGGGAGAATATCGTGAAGGCGGAGTCGTAAATCCGTAAGAGGTTGTCGGCCCGTATTCCACGTACGAGGTGGTTGGTATGTTCGTTGTCCAAAAAATATTCTCAATTACTGTCCATTCCTTTGTCATCCATAAGAAGTGTCGGACGCCAATCCCAGTAATAGTTAGCGGGACAGTACCAGTAGGACAGGATTCTGACGGCTTCACAGAACAAAACCGTGTTTCTTCTCCGTCCGCTTGAGCGGTGCAGTCGCACTGCCATTTCACCAGAGTCCCGCTGGGACATTTGTAATCCTTCATTGGCCCTTGTTTGCATTCATTATAGACCGGTGTTGGTTGTGAACAAGGATTCGGCGAACAAGAAGAAATAGACATTGGCTTACCACTCATTCCTAAACATGTTTCCTTTGTATCCACAAGCTTGCATCCCCCGCTGGCATTGCAACAAGCAACCAAAGAAGCCGGAGCTGAAGTTTTGGCTGGAACTGGGATTGGAATTGGGGCTTGGGCAGGAGCTGGAGTAGAAACTGGGACGGGGAGCGGCGCAACAGTGGGCTGTGGACATCTATCAACCTTCTTCCAATCCGTCGGCACATCGCAGGGGGTTGAAAATTCCTTGCAAACATTTCCCGGACCAATAGCTGGCGTAATTACCTGGATGCAAACTGCGGGTTCGGTTGGTTTAGGTTTAACCGTCTCTTGCGGCACTGGCACGGTTGGTCCTGCCACTTTCTTTTCCTCAAGCTGGCTCTTGACTTCTTCCGCTTTTCTTTCCAATTCCTTTTTCTTTTCTCCTGTTACCGCTTGAATCGCGTTTTCAAATCCCTTTTGGGACATTTCAATGGCGTTTTCTATGCCCTTTTTGGCTTCATCGGGAACTTTTTCCAAAACACCGATAAGCACTTCCTGGTGTTTTATGATTTTTTCGCTGATTGCTTTCTTTAGTTTTTCTACATCCTTTCCCTTCTCTTTGGCTTCTTCGGCTTTCTCCAATGCCTGATTAAGCTGTTTTTCATATTTCTCAAGCGTCTTTTCGGCAATCTCAAGTTTCTTGCCCTGAGCGGTTCGGCTGAGCTCACCGCCGAAGCCTTGTCGAAGGGTCCCTTTCTCCGTCATCTTTTGGTATTCGGCCAATCTGACTTCTGCAAGATGCAGGAATTGTTTTGCCTTGTTTTCCGCTCCAAAAGTGAAAAATGTCTGGATTGATTCTTTCCAAGATTTGAGGAAGTAAAAAGGGCTGTCGGGGACAATGCCCGGTGATGGCAATTCGACTCCGCTCGCTGCGGGCAAATCACTATCTTAAGCCAAAACCTTTACACCGTAGGATCCTGAAAGGATCCCTGTGGGGCCTATTCCTATAGTCAAAAATGACAATACAAGGATTGAGAAAAATATTTTTTTCATAGTATTTTTACTTTATTAAATCATCAATAGAAACATTGAGGACTTTGGCAATTTTTACCATTTCTTCGTCCAAGTCCCTACTAAAATAGTAGCCCCGCCGATGGCGGGGCACAAGTTTTTCTAAGCCCGAATACTCGCTAAGAAAAACTAAGTGCGGAAGGGGAGGGATTCTCGTGCCAGAGGCAGATCCGCCTCTGGCGGAGAACCCTCGATGCCTGTTACGACATGCACGCTTTCTCCCGCGCATTGCGGTGAGGGTGGGATTTGAACCCACGGTACGGTTTCCCGTACACTTGCTCTCCAAGCAAGCGCCTTAAGCCACTCAGCCACCTCACCGCAATAAGCGGGTTTTTGATTTATTTCTAAAAATTCTACGCTCGCTTGAATTTTTAGATAAATCTACAACAATCATTCCGCACTAGCTTGCCCCGTTAGAATTTCAGCAGAAATTCTTTTCGGGGACCACTATGCGACCCTTCCCTTGCCCTCCGACTTGTCCGCCAAAGGCTTGCCGGCAGCGGAAGCCTTGGCGAATTAGGGCTCCTCCCAAAAACTTTAAGCTAAACAGAAATCGCGCGCAATGCTTTGATGCGTTCCTCAATCGGCGGATGTGTCATAAAAAGTTTGTGCCACCAGGAAATACTTTTGCCCTTGAAAGGATTGTCAATCCAGAGATGGGCTGTTGAATCCTTGGCGGATAGCATCGGCGTCTGGTCAGCTCCGATTTTCTCCAGTGCCGAGATCAGGCCTTCCGGGTAGCGCGTCAAAAGCACGCCCGAGGCGTCGGCCAGCGATTCCCTGCGGCGCGAGATGGCAAACTGGATTAGCATCGCGCCAAGCGGCGCAAGAATGGAAAGCGCGATTCCCAAAAGCAAAAAGATTCCGCCGGAATTATCGCGGTTGTCGCGGCTGCGGAAGCCGCCAAAAAACATTGACCGCAAAAACATGTCTCCCAGAAGCGAAATTACTCCGGCAAGAATCACGGCCGCGGTTGAAACCAACGTGTCGCGGTTGCCGACATGCGAAAGTTCGTGCGCCAAAACGCCTTCAAGCTCCGTTTTGTCCAAACGCTCAAGCGCGCCTTGGGTTACTGCAACGGCGGCGTGCCGCGGATCCCGGCCGGTGGCAAAAGCGTTGATCTGACGCTCGGGCGTGATGTAAATTCCGGGCATCGGAAGCCCCGCCGCAATCGTCAAGTTTTCAACTGTATTGTACAAAAGCGGGCTGTCTTTCTTTTCTATCTGCTTCGCGCGCGCGAGACCAAGGGCGATTTTGTCGGAGTACCAATAGCCGATGATCGCCGACAAACTGCTGAAACCAACCGCGAAAACAAGTATTCCCCGGCTCTGGAACGCGTATGAAAAAACCCAGCCGAGGGCGATCACGACCAGAAAGAAAGCCGTGAACAAAGCCCACGTGCGGCGGACGTTTGATTCCTGGTAAGCGTAAAGAGTCATAACGTTGTAGTTGTTGTAAATGTTGTAGGCGTTGTAGTGTTGTAAATGCAAAGAGTGATATAAACGCGATGAGTAATCTATTTGCGAATTGATTTTTCCAGCGCAATCAGTTTAAAATATTCCATCTGCAAATAGTCATTGAGCACCCGAACGTCTTTCTCCAAAACAAAACCTTCTTGCAATGCTATTTTCGCACATGCAACACACTCCAATACTGAAGATTTTGAACGATTAAGATAAACCGCAAAGCCCTTTGACGTTGGCTGGCCGCTGCCCTCCGCGATGTTCAGAACAATGGAGGTCGCGGCTCGTTTTAGCTGATCAGCAAGCGCGAAAAGTTCTTCTCTGGGAAATTTCTTTACAATCCCATAAACCCCATGGATGATTTGCATCCCGATTTTCCATACCTCCAAATCTTCAAAGCGGTAATTACGAAAAGTGCTATCCTTCATGGGTCAATTACAACAATTACAACATCTACAACGTCTAAAACCCCGCGATGTAAATATACAAAATTATCAGCGAAGCGGCAAAAACGGCGAGTTCAATTACTGCATAGGGATGAAAACGCAAATATACGTTCTTCACCCAATCGGGATCGCCGTGACGGCCGGCAAGTCCATCAACCTCCTTGTGTTTCCAGACATAAACGGTTTTTCCCGGAATTTCTCCGCCTCTCGGCTCATAATGATAAAAGAAGTTATAATGGTTCCGCGAAAACGGATAAAGCCACTGGATCCCCCAGCCCATGCCGATGCTGTCGTGCAAAAAATGCGCGGCTGAACAAATTCCGAAAAGCAGCGCGTACGCCGGGCCGAGAAAAACGGCGAGCGCCATTCCCAGCGGAACGTACAATAAAGGGTAGTGCAGAAAATCCCTGTGCTTGTGCGCGTTTTTGAAATCCCCGCCGCTTGCGAAGTGAAATACAAAATCAACGTCCGGCAAAAGCGCGAAAACTATTCCGGCGGCAAGAAACGCAGGGGTTAAATCCTGCCGGAACAGCGCACTGGCCAAAATAGCGGACAAAATACCAACGCCAATATCCAGAAACATTTGCGATTAAAAATGAAAACCTAAAACCGTACCTTAACCGGCTCTCGCTCTTCCGCGCTCACGTCTCCGAAAAATTCCATTTTGGAAAAGCCGAATCCTCTGGCAATCAAATTGGTCGGAAAAGTTTCAATTTTGGTGTTGAGGTCGCGAACCATTCCATTGTAAAACCGGCGGGCTGCCTGGATTTTGTCTTCTGTGTCGGTCAGTTCGTCCTGGAGCTTGCCGAAGTTTTCGTTGGCTTTGAGCTGTGGATAATTTTCCGCCACCGCAAAAAGGGATTTCAGGGCGCCGCTTAGCATGTCCTCCGCGCCGGACTTGTCTTTCGGAGCCGCGCCCATCGCCCGAGCGCGCGCTTCCGTTACCTCTTCAAAAACGGATTTTTCATGCGCGGCATAACCCTTCACGGTTTCCACCAAATTCGGAATCAAATCGTAGCGGCGCTTAAGCTGGACGTCAATGTCCGCCCAGGCCTCACGCGCGCGATTGCGCAAACGCACCAGGCCGTTGTAGGCGAAAACGAGCCAGAGGACGATTACTATGACAATGACTATGACAACCATTAGCGGATTCATAACATTGATTGTAGCAGAAAACAAAAATGGCGGCAAATCGCTTGCCGCCAAAACCGTCTCTGATCGTCACCGCGCATCTGATTTGTTGGCCTGCTTCTCAAGGCAGAGTTTTCGAAATTCCTCTTTTGCCGCGAGGCGAAACGCAAGCGACAGCTTTGGATTTCCGGCAACAGGACAAATCTCCCGCAAACTCCATCGGATTTCGCTGAGTCCGCGTTGAACAGCAAGAGCCTTCTCACTCTCGCTGCGCTTGAAAATCAGAACCTGCGGCAAAGTTGGCTCGTTCGACATCAAACCGTCTTTCAAGACCGCTTCCTCGCCACTGGGGCCACCAGGAAACACAAGGTAAACGTCGCCCGACTCCAGCCAATCGTGATCGGTAATTTCTGCGATCTGCCCGAAACGAGGATGCTCCGGGTCAACCACAACCGCGACGCACTTCTCAATGGGCGTGTCAAGAATGGGAATCTCCTCCTCTTCTCCAAAAACTTGCTATCGTCAACTTAAATCAACTTACTACGCGCGTCAAGTCGCCTATTGAAACCCTGAAATCTGGAATCCTTATACGGCCAATTCCGCTTTAATAGTCGGATGCGATTGGTAGCCGATCATCTTGATGTCATCCATCAAGAATCCGTCTATGCTCATCACGCCAGGATTGAGCCACAACCTCGGCAAGCGATACGGAACGCGCCTAAGCTGTTCGCGCACCTGCTCAAAATGATTGTGGTATATGTGGACGTCGCCCAAAATCAAAATCAATTCTTTCGGCTTGAGGCGCGTTACCTGCGCAACCATATGGAGCAAGAGCGCGTAAGAAGCGATATTGAACGGCACTCCCAAAAACATATCGCAGCTCCTTTGATACATGGAAAGCGACAACTCCCCGTTAGCCACAAAAAATTGGTAAAGCAAGTGGCATGGCGGCAAGCACACTTCGTCAAGCTCGCCTGGATTCCACGCAGTAACTATGAGGCGGCGATCGTTGGGGTCGCGCTTGATGCACTCAATAATGTTGCCAAGCTGATCTATCTCGCGCCCGTCGGCAGCGCGCCATTTTCGCCATTGCACCCCGTAAATGCGTCCCGCGTCGCCTTCAAATTTCGCTTTTGCCTTCCAGCCGGGCGCTTC
>Ga0315291_10003519_pt1 | contig 20214 bp, 20 predicted proteins | sample YL17G12_20_MG_FD_203070 | JGI IMG/M metagenome (GOLD analysis project Ga0315291, IMG submission 203070) | Sediment microbial communities from Yellowstone Lake, YNP, Wyoming, USA - YL17G12_20 | ecosystem: Environmental > Aquatic > Freshwater > Lake > Sediment | place: USA: Wyoming | collected...
CTGCTTTACCAATACTGACAGCGTCAATCGCATCATATACGGCGTGATAAGCCATCTGAACCAACACTGGAAGGAGAACCCCTTGCCCCAATTTACACAAGAATGTTGACACTACCCTCTATTCTCTGCTCTATCCTCATCTCATATCGTGCGCCGTCGATCGGCCTCGTCCTCGGTTTGGACAGGTGACTGGCTCCCGCGAAGTGCCCTACTCCTTGTCCGGACTGGCCATGGAGACGTCGCGGAACCACTTGTGAATCTCGTCCAGTGCCGGAGGGAATACGCTGAAAACCTGTATGTCGCGAGGAAACTGCAGAGAATGCCCCTCAGTGATGAAAAGGATGGCTAGCTCTCCCGGCCCTAGGGTCTCGTCTATCCTCTTGGCCATATGTTCGTATCTCTTCCGGGAAGCCTCCACGTAGAACTGGCTGACCATCCTGGCCACTTTCTCGCTGAGGAACCCGGCCAGCAGCATCCTCTCCCAATCCATGCTCTCTTCAGCCAACTCCCTGTCGTCGGTGGCCTCCAGCCCGGCGCCTTGCTCGCATCTCTCCCTCACCATCGAGCAACTGCTGGTGTTCATCTTCTCCATGATCTTCAAGCCGTCTTCGCCCCCAACAACAATAGCCTCATGATATATGCGGTGAATCCGGCCGGTCTTCTCTTCCAGTTTGGACAACTGCTCTCTGACTTGCTGCCAGTACAGATCGAACTTCTCGCTGTAGTCGGCGGGAGCATCGTTTCCCCGCAGCACAAGGGGTACTACAAAGACCTTCCTCTCCCCTCCAAAGGAATCCACCAAAGGTCTCTCTATTCGACCGAGTTCCTCACCCACTTTTTCTGTACCCTCCTGTTCTGCAGACTCTCATTTGCGGTTCAGCTCTGAGTATAGCACCCAGCTCTCATGCGCATCGCGGCCTCGTCGAAGGCGCTCTTAGGGCCGCTTCAAACACGGAGTATCCCGTTCCAGATGGCGATAGTCCGACCGGTGACAGCGGGTCGGCGGGGATCAGCCCTTTCTGTCCTTGCCATGTTTTCCACTACCGGATTTGTGTCTCAGGGTCTCGAAGTGCCTGAGCAACTCCTTTTCTTCACGTGTAAGGTCAGTTGGTGTAACTACCCTCAACACAACATACTGATCCCCCCTGCCGCGTTTGCCCAAACGCGGCATACCTTGCCCGGAGACCCTTATCACGGTGCCGGTTTGGGCTCCCTCAGCTATGTCTACCTTGAGGTGATCGCTGAGCCCAGGCACGTGGACCTCGCCCCCCAGTGCTGCCGTGGCAAAAGAGATGTCGTGCTGAACGTACACGTCATCGCCGTGCCTTTCGAAAAGCGGATGTCGTTCCACATTGATGACAATGTAGAGATCGCCGGGAAGACCATCTGCACTGGCTGCTCCCTCACCCTCAACTCTAACACTGTAACCGGAGTCAGCGCCAGCAGGGACACTGATCTTGAGCTCCTTCTTTGTCTCGACCACGCCCTTCCCCTGGCAGTCCTTGCAGGCCTTCTTGACAGTCTTCCCCCGACCTTGGCACTCGCCACAACCCGCAATCTGCCTGACTACGCCGTAGCCTGATCTGTGCTCCCTGACGATCTGGCCCTTCCCTTGACATCTCCGGCAGGTCTCCAGCCCGTCGGGCTGCGCCCCCGTCCCGTTACATGAAGAACAGGTCGGGGCCTTCGGCAGTTCGACGGTCTTCTCTACACCGGAAGCCACTTCCTCCAGAGTTACACTGAGGTCGTAACGTAGATCCGCGCCTCTCCGGGGCCTTCTTCTGCCTGATGTACTCCGACCAAAGAGGCCATCGAAGATGCTGTCGCTGCCTCCAAAGCCGAACTCCCGGAACAGACTGCTGAAATCGACGCTGCGGAAGATGTCCTCCTGAGTGTATCCCTCGAGGCCCGCATGGCCATAGGCATCATAGCGGCCGCGTTTCTGCGGATCACACAGGATGGCGTAGGCCTGGTTCACCTCTTTCATCTTCTCGGCAGCCTCACCGTTGCCTGGATTTCTGTCGGGGTGGTACTGCATAGCCAGATTGCGGTAGGCCTTCTTGATGGCAGCCGGATCGGCGTCTTTGCCCACGCCTAGAACTTCGTAGTAGTCCCTCTTTGCCATCGCAATCTGCTGTCTGACGGATCTAATAGCGGTGCGACTTCACACGAGGAAGATGACCTGAATGTTCAGAACTCCAAGGGCAGGCTATTTGGTGTCTTTCTAACGTCGCTGCTTAGGGAACCTTGATTTACGCCGGGCCACCCGGGCGGCAGATATCCGGGCACGCTATCATACCTTGACTTCGTCTGTCTTGGTCTTCGCAGGCTCTGCCTCTGACGTCTTTTCGCCGGTCTTCTTCTTGGCGGGTTCTGCCTCCGTAGCTTTCTCTGCTGGCTTGTCTCCGTCCCCCTTGCTGCCGTTGTAGCCGTTTCTCCCCTCGGCCGCGTTGTCAGTGACATAGAACCCAAGGCCTTTGAAGACAATGGGCACTGGCGAGAAAATGCGCTGTGCTTGGCACTGGCATTCGGGGCAGTTGGCCCCTGGAACTTCGCTGAAGCCCCTCTTGACCTCGAACTTGAGGTCGCACGCCTTGCACTTGTACTCGTAGATCGGCATGTCAAATCCTCCTGTCACTTGCCAATGAGTCCATAAACAAACGAAGATCTCGGATTCTCTCGTCAGGGCCCTTTAGTTCTCCCGAAGAGTCAACAGTTATTCCCCAGCGCCTGGCCAGCCCGGCTTGGCACTCGCGTCGATCAAGGCCGGGCGTCCACTCGCGGCAGCACAAAGGCTTGAAGGAGTGGATGCCACAAAGCTCATCGTCGTTTTCACCGGAGCGCTTCAAGAAGGGACAGCAACCATGCTCCTGGCGGACCAGAAGGCTGCTCTCTCCTGGCCACCGGCGATCCGCATACCTATCCCGGAAGCTCTCCTCGGTCAACCCCAGTTCACCAGCCATCCGCTGTGCTTCTGCTAAGTCCAGCCGAACCTGGTATCTGCGGCAGCATTCACCACAGCGAAGGCACGGAATGGCATGCTTAATCTCAGCGTTAGGTAGCACCTCCGTCTTGAGGACTGTCTGTCCAGAAACAGAGCGGAGCGCCTCAAAGGAGCTACTTCTAGGCAATCTCAAAAGTTCTCATCCCCGGAAGCGCTGCTTTCACTACCACATCATCCTTGGTTTGACAGATGTCCAAAGGTAGATTGCCCCCGGCCATCTCATGCAGGGAGCGCGCGGTCCACATGAAGGTGTCCTCGAAGAGCATGTCCATGGCCGGTCTTGGACTAGTCATTTCTACACAGGGATCCCAACGTACCATGGTCATGACACTCCACCTCCTCTCAAGAGATTAGACCGGCTATCTTGCGCTTCCCTCGTCAGAGGGGGCGGTTTCTCTTCAGAAACCGCCCCCGGGTTTGCACTTCGCTCCTTGTGGCTTAGTACTCAGGAGGCATGGATGGCCCTGCTTGACCCTTGTCCTTCTCCGGGATATCAGTGACCAGAGCCTCAGTGGTCAGTATCATCACGGCCACACTGGATGCGTTCTCCAACGCCGTCCTGACCACCTTTAGAGGGTCAATGATGCCCTTCTTCACCATGTCTCCGTACTCGTTCTTCTGCGCATCGAAGCCAATGCCGGGTTTGCTCTTCTTCACATTGTCCACCACCACCGATCCCTCGACACCGGCATTGAAGGCGATCCATTTGATCGGCTCCTCGATGGCCTCTTTCAAGACCTTGACGCCAGTCGCCTCGTCGCCACCCTCCTTGATGTACTGATCGAGAGCAGCGGAGGCATTGAGCAGAGCTACGCCGCCACCAGCCAGGATGCCTTCCTCTACGGCAGCCCTGGTAGCAGACAGAGCGTCCTCAACGCGATGTTTCTTCTCTTTGAGTTCGGTCTCGGTGGCTGCGCCAACCTTGATCACTGCTACACCACCGGCCATTTTCGCCAACCTCTCCTGCAGCTTCTCGCGGTCGAAGTCAGAGGTAGTCTCGTCGATCTGGGCCTTTATCTGCTTCATTCTGGCCTTGATCTTGTCTTCCGATCCCTTACCCTCGACCACAGTGCAGTTGTCCTTGTCTGCCACTACCTTGCGGCATCGGCCGAGATCAGCAGGCGTTACCGTGTCAAGCTTTCTGCCAACCTCCTCGGAGATTACCTGACCACCAGTGAGGACAGCCATATCCTCCAGCATGGCCTTGCGGCGGTCGCCGAAGCCAGGGGCCTTCACGGCGAGACAGTTGATGGTGCCTCTCAGCTTGTTGACCACCAGGGTGGCCAGCGCCTCACCCTCGATGTCTTCGGCAATGATAACCAGGTTCTTGCTGACCTGAAGTATCTTCTCCAAAGCCGGCAGTATGTCGGCCACGGCAGAGATCTTCTTGTCCGTCATCAGTATGTACGGATCATCGATGACCGTCTCCATGCGTTCGGGGTTGGTGATGAAGTAGGGGCTGATGTAGCCACGGTCAAACTTCATGCCTTCCACAAACTCGGTTTCAAACAGGAGTCCCTTGGATTCCTCTACGGTGATGACACCATCTTTGCCCACCTTCTCCATCACGTCGGCTATAAGGCTGCCGATCTGAGCATCGACGGCGGAGATGGTTGCCACCTGGGCAATCTGCTCCTTGCCGGAGACAGAGATAGCCTTCTTCTTCAGCTCCTCCACCAGGACGCCAACGCCCTTCTCAATACCACGCTTGATGGCCATAGCATCCGCCCCGGCAGTGATATTCTTGAAGCCGCCGGAAACGATCGCCTGAGCCAGCAGTGTAGAAGTAGTGGTGCCGTCACCACACTTGTCATTTGTCTTGGCAGATGCCTGCTTCAGAAGCTGAGCCCCCATGTTCTCGAATGGGTCAGGAAGCTCGATTTCCTTGGCGATGCTGACACCATCGTTGATGACCATGGGCGGACCCCATTTCTTGTCGATAGCTACGGGGCGGCCCTTCGGTCCCAGTGTAGGCCTAACGGAATCGGCCAGGGTATCCACGCCCTTCTTGAGGGCTCGCCTGGCTTCCTGACCGAAGATAATCTGTTTTCCTGCCATGTGTTACTCCTCCTTCCCTAGCTCTTCTTAGCCAGAATGTCGCTTTCGCGAACGATGATTAGTTCTTCTTCATCAACCTTGTGCTCGGTGCCGGCGTACCTGGCGTAGACAACGATGTCTCCAACCTTCACGTCCATAGCGATACGCTTCCCTTCGTCAGTCATCTTGCCAGGACCGACTGCAACTACTTCGCCCTCCTGGGGCTTTTCCTTGGCAGTATCCGGCAGGACAATTCCTCCCTTGGACACTTCCTCTCGCTTGGAGGGCTTAATCACAACCCTATCTCCAAGAGGCTCCAGCTTGCTGGTCTTTGCCTTGCTTGCCATCTATTCCTCCTTCCTTTGTCTTGTATCCTGTTTCTTCAGCTACTGTTATCCGCTCGATGTACTGCATTCCCGCCAAACGACCACACATCCAGGCCGTGTTGCCAAGAACACTCATCTACAAGTATAGGGAGGGCTGTGTTAGAATAACGCTGGAAGTCTGTTAGAATTCCATTAGAATTTCGGGGCCGTAGCCGCACCCCAAAGCTGGAGATTGCTCACTTATGGACTTTCCCGATGCCATGCCACAGGAGGCTGACCTCCGAGCCACGCTGGGAATGATCCTGAAGAACGCCCTGGAGGCTCTGGAGGGCAGCGCAGGAGTGGTAGCCACATGGGACGAAGAGGAGCATTGCTTCGTAGCCAGCGACTCCTATGGTCTGGATGACAGAGCCCTCGAACAACTCTTTCCTCTGCTCGGCGAGGCCATACCCGATTTGGCGGTCAGCTCCCGGAGCTTCAATATCCTCTCCACCCTTCTGGGTCCCCCGTTACCCAAGTCTGACCAGGGACTGATCCTGGACCCGATAGTGGCGCTGCCGCTGCAGATCGGGCGCCGGTCTTTGGGATTGATCTACATCATGCGTCCCCGCGGTTCGGCATCCTTCTCGGGAATCGACCAGGCGGCGCTGACTGTTTTCGCCCGGCAAGCAGCCATTGCGGTGGACAATACCAGACTGGTGCATGACCTTGTGGACGAGAAGACAAAAATGGAGTCCATGCTCGAAGGCAGCGCCGAAGGCATCATGAGCGTGGACGCACGACGCCGCGTCGTCGGCTTCAATACCGCGATGGAGAGAATGACCGGACACCCCCGGGAACAAGTTCTCGGCCTGCCCTGCTACCAGATTCTGAACTTCCGTGATTGGGAAGGCAGGTCGATCTGCAACACCACCAAATGCCCCATGGTGTCACGTCCGGACGGCGTTCATTCGACCTGCGAGCTTCAGGGCAAGATTCAGTCTGCTGACGGACAAGACATCGAGGTGGCCATGGTCTACTCAGTGACCCGCTCCCGAGTCACCGGCCGGGCGGACAACGCCGTCATCAACGTTCGGGACATCAAACGCTTGCGGGATATCGAGAACCTCAGGTCTGCCTTCCTCTCGATGCTGGGCCATGAGCTGCAGACGCCTCTATCCATCATCAAAGGCTATACCAGCACGCTCGCCCGAAGTGACGCAAAATGGAACAAGAAGACGCTCCGTGAAGGGCTCCAGGTAATTGAGGAGGAATGCGATCGACTCAGCAAGCTGGTGAACAGGCTTCTGCTGGCCTCCCGCATCGAGAGCCGCACCGTGACCCTTAAGAAGGAGCCTGTCCAATTGCCAGCTATGGCTGGCAAGGTGGTTAGACGGCTGGAGTCGGTAACCAGCATCCACGAGTTTGAGGTGGACTTCGCCCCCGACTTCCCGGAGGTGTACGCGGACCCGGAACGGATGGAGGAAGTGCTCACCAATTTGGTGGACAACGCCATCAAGTACTCTCCGGAAGGCGGCAAGATTGCCATAGCCGGCAGGACTAACGGAGATCATGTTGAGGTAACGGTGTCCGACAACGGCATTGGCATACCGCGGCGGGAATTGGGTCGAGTCTTCGAGCGCTTTCGCAGGGGAGAGAACAGCCAGGTGCAGAAGGTGCGGGGAATGGGATTGGGGCTATACATCTGCAAGTCAATCGTTGAAGCTCATGGCGGCAAGATAGAGGTATCCAGCGAAGCGGCCAAGGGTTCGGAGTTCACGTTCACGTTGCCACTGAATAGGGAAGGATGAGGTCGTAGCAGGCCATTATGGTTTCAGGGTTCTCCGGTAAGACCGTCCTCGTTGTCGATGATGAATCGCGCATGGTGGAGTTCATAGCCATGAATCTGGAGTTGGAGGGATTCCGAGTCGTCAGAGCAGCCAATGGGTCCGAAGCACTGGAGAAGGCCTCCAGGGAACACCCGGATTTGGTGCTGCTGGACATCATGATGCCAGAAATGGATGGCTTTGAGACACTGGAGGGACTGCGTGAGACATCGTCAGTCCCCGTTATCTTCCTGACCGCCAAGAACGAAGAAGTTGACCGCATCAAAGGGCTCGACTTGGGCGCCGACGACTACATAACTAAACCCTTCAGTCCGAGGGAATTGGTCTCTCGCATTCGGGCAGTACTCAGGAGGACGGAGCCGGCAGCCGTGACCACCTCAGAAATTGTGGTTGACAACGAACTGCGGGTCAACTTCGACCAGAGGAAAGTCATAGTGCGAGGGCAGGAGGTCCGTCTCAGGCCGACGGAGTACCGCCTTCTCTATCAACTAGTGACCAATGCCGGCAAACTGCTGACGCATGAGGTACTTCTCTCCCGGGTGTGGGGAGCCGAGTACCGGGACGAAGACCAGTACGTGCGGCTGTACATCACTTATCTGAGGCAGAAGATAGAGAAGGATTCCAAGAACCCCAAGTACATCCTGAGTGAGCGCGGTCTAGGCTACCGCTTCAAGGAGTTCGCCAGGTAGAGACACAGCAGAGCGGCTCTGTGCCCATCTCTGTCTCGACGTAAGCTACTTTAGCCCCGGACCAATGGCAACAGTGCCGCCATGCAAAGAAGACACCATCTCTCCCAAACCTACTCTGCCCGGCAGTTGCAGCAGTGGGCTGAGGGCCGCACTGATCATAGCTGCTGCCCTTGTGATATTCCTGTGACATCTTTCGACCGTTCTGAGAGAACTCGGTGAATTCCGTCCCGCCCGCCGAGACACGGCGGTGAGTCTACCGGGGTACACTATCTCCTGACGATCCCATCGTCACACCCCCCAGGGGAGGAATGGGGAGGAGGATCAACTGAATATATTTCGGGCAAAGCCATTCCGAAGCGCAAAAGTGACCCTGACCAAGTCACCAACGACCTCCTTCCCCATTCCTCACCATATAGAATCAGCGCAATGCCTCAACCCATAGCCCTTCCGGTCACGGCCTCATCTGAAAGTCGAGCACTGTCCTCTCGTGCAGTCCAATCTTCTACTCTCCAATGGGCAACTGGATGGCTAGACCATGAGAGGCTGCCTCAATTGACTGTCTACACTGATGGGAGAGGCGGGGAGCAGGTTCGATGTCAGCGGCGGTTCACCGATGCAGCGCCCGGCGCCCTGCCCCTGAAGACGGTTCCCCAAAGCAATCTCACTCTGGCAGCTAGAATCGAGGCTGCAGCCAATGCTCACCAGGGGGCACAAATCCCAGATTGCAGGGAACGTAGCTGCGTGCGATGTGAGGAGGGCTGTCAGGGATAACAGAGGTCAGAGGGCACCGAAGTCGATGGCAGCGAAGGAAGTGCCAGAGGCGCAACTGGAGGAATAGAAGATTGAAAGAGTCAACGGACGCTCGAGGTCGAGCCACCAACGCCTCAGGCCTGCTGGAGCCCGCCAGGAAAGGATTCTCAGGTTCTTGGAGCCATCAGATCAACAGCCATCCTGAACATCCTTGAATCTGAATGCCCCTTGACGAAACACATGCAGACAGGCATCCACGATGCCAGGATCGAACCGTGTGCCCCTGCCCTTTGAGATCTCCTCAAGGCCCTTCTCCGTCCCCACGGCTGCCCTGTATGGCCGGTGTGACGACATGGCTTCCACTACATCAGCAACTCCTATGATCTTCGCTTCCAGGTGGATTTGATCATCACGCAGGCCAGACGGATAACCCGACCCGTCTACACGTTCATGGTGTTGAAGCACAATGCTAGCGATCGGCCATGGGAACTCTATTTTCTCCAGGACATCGTATGCAGCCTTGGGATGCTGCTTCACGATCTCGAATTCGATGGGTGACAGCGGAGCAGGTTTGTTCAGGATCTCCGTCGGAACACAGACCTTTCCAACATCATGTATAAGGGCAGCTATTCGAATTATGGGGATACGCGATTCGGCCACGCCCATCTGCCGGGCAATCACACACGAGAGATCAGCAACACGAACCTGGTGACCAGCGGTGTAACGGTCCCTTGCTTCCACCATCGTCGCCAAGGCTTGTATGGTACCCTCCATCGCCCTTCCCAGTCTGTCGAAGCTCGACCTCAGTTCATCGGTCTGCTCCCGCACCCGATCCTCGAGAGAGTCAAACGCCGTCTTGATGGCTTCCTCGGCCTGCTTCCGCTCTGTGATGTCGCGGAACACCATCACCGCTCCGGTCAGCTCGCCCTTCTCATTTATCATAGGCGCTGCGCTGTCCTCAACCGGGATTTTGTCCCCCTTCTTGGTAATCAACAAGACCGGTGCCGTCAAGTTCATCACGACTCTCTCCTGGATGGCCTTGGCCATCGGGCTTTCGACGGCAATAAGCGCCTTCTCCTCCACGAGCTTGCAGACTTCATCCAGCTTCTTCCCGACTGCCTCCTCTTGCTTCCAACCAGTCACACTTTGAGCGGCAGGATTCATAAGCGTTATATTCATGTCCGTATCGGTGACAATGACGCAGTCAGCTATACACCGGACTGTAGTGGCATACCGCCGCTCACTATCCCGTACCTTTGCTTCCATGGAATTCTTGTAAAGCGCCATTTCGATGGCAGCATATAGTTCTTTCTCGGAGAAAGGTTTGATCAGATAGCCGAAAGGCTGAGTCAGTTTTGCTCGCTCCACGGTCCGATCGTCAGCGAAAGCAGTGAGATAGATAACGGGAATCTCGACCAGATCGCGGATCTGCTTCGCTGTCTGGACGCCATCGACCTCTCCCCTCAACTGAACATCCATCAAGATCAGATCAGGGCGCTTGGCGGTGGCAACAGACACCGCTTCCTCTCCGCTGGCGGCCGTACCGCATATCGAATGTCCCATCTTGGTAAGCCTGTCTTGGATCTCCATGGAGATCACGGCTTCATCTTCGACCACCATTATTCGTGCTTTTTCCACCATTTCTGCTACCCTCCTCCAACTTTGGCACTCGCAGTCTGCGTCTGTTGCGACGTGCCTTCAGTTGCCTGTTGTTTCTTCCTGGAATCATTGAATTTGAACTTGAACTCCGTGCCTCTGCTTCTGTTCATATGAATCTCTGCGCCCAGTTGCTGCGCCAGCATCCTCACCAGTCGAAGGCCAAGAGACGATGAGTTGTCCAAGTCGGTATCAGTCGGGAGGCTGACTCCGTTGTCGCTGACAATCATGGTGGTCCTGCCATCAACGTCTCCGTAGAGGTGGATGCGTATTTCACCGGTTCTGCCACTGGGGAAAGCATACTTCAGCGAGTTTGAAACTAGTTCGTTGACTATGAGCCCACACGGAACCGCGGAATCCAGGCTGAGGAAAGCATTGGTGGTATCGAGTACCAGACGGATGGACTTCCGGTCGACGCCATATGAAACGAACAAGGCATCTGTCAGGTCACGAACGTACTCCCCAAAGTCGACATTTCCGTCCTCGTTCTGGGGCTGCAGCCTTCCTTTGTACAGCTTCTCATGGATGAGCGAGATGGATTTGACCCGATTCGAACTCTCCTCAAACATCTGCATGATCTTCGCGTCATCTATCCGCGTTGACTGTAGATAGAGAAGGCTGGCGACTACCTGAAGGTTGTTTTTCACCCTATGGTGAATCTCCTTGATGAGTACTTCCTTCCTCTGCGCTTCCTCATGACGCTGACTCACATCGAAAACGACACAGAGCAGTTCGCCTTGCTTCGCGCTGGCTACCATCCGGACCTCGTAGAAATACTCCCGGCCATCAATCGGAAAATGGAATTCGAAGACCTGCGCCTCACCCGTCTTCACCGCTCGATCCATATGATCCAGACCGTTGGTGATCACCTCTCTTGTCAGGTCGCTGTATTGCTTCAACGGGTGATATAGCATCTTCCCCTGGATCTGTCTGTAGGGCTCCAGCATGTTTCCGCCCTTGGCCGACATGCCCTCAAGCAGAGTGCCGTCGGTTCCTATCCGATACATGAAATCCGGAATCCCCTTGATCAGAGCCTTGTTCTGAGCCTCGCTCTCGCGCAGCTCCTTCTGTGCTTTATCCAGAGAAGCCAGCATCGAATTGATGGACATCTCCAGACTCGTCAGTTCGTCATTATTCCCCGTCACGTCAACTCGCTGTGACAGGTCTCCTGTGGTGCGGACCTTGACTACCCCATTGCTCAGCCGCAACAGACGCAGCAACATAGATCTCTCCACAGCGTAGTTACCGGCAATGCCTATCGTTATGGCAGTCGCCGCAATGGCGCAGATGAGATACAGCAGGGTGACCTGCCCCTGATGATGGATATCCCTCGGCAGTTCAATTCCCAGAACCAGCGCCGGCTCGCCGCTAATGTCATCGAGAACGCCGTACCCCGCGACAGTATCTGAGTTCAGTGCTTGCACGTAGGTCGGAACACCATCTTCGGCAGTCGGCTCACTGGTGCGAACCTTGTCCGGCACTGCAGGATCGTCAAATAGATACAGAACAAGAGGCAAACGGGTCACCTCAGACAATCTGGCCACTTCCGCTTCGTCCAGGTATCGCGCAAAAAGGAGCCTGCCTTCGAGGGGCACCCCACTAATCGAGACGACAGTAGGATATGAAGCCACCAGAAGGGGGCCTTCAGAAAGCATCAGGATCCCGGTCACACCACCCTGACCTTCCGCCGGCTGTAGGAGCGGACTCCCCTGCGAGAGTTGACTCGTCAGATCGGCTGGTATGGCCAGCGGCGTCCCGTCGTCCAGGTTGAATCCATAGCCAAGTGGAGGCTGGCCGGGCATGGCGAACAGGATGAAGTTGAGCCCGAGAGTGTTAAACGTGGTCTGGTCGATGTTCAGCCTCAGGTACGTTTCTCCGCCATCAACGACCACGGTGTTAGCAGTCAGTTCGCTTCCCGAGGTAATGCTTATCTTGGAGAAATCGCTGTACAGCGCGCCTACCGCCCGGCCTACATTCTGGCGGGTCTCCCTCCTCTCGAGTTCGTCGAAGCGCCTCATCAGAATGGTTTGGGAGACAACGAGAGAAATGACGATGGCCGCAGTGATCGCCAAAACGATCGTGACTATCCCTTTTCTGCGAAGTGTCATGTTCTCAATACTCTCCCAACATAGCCGGAAACGCCCTGCACGTAGCACTTCATATGCCCGCCTGCCGTTCGGCGCTGCACTCCCTGCTCCATCGAGTCACAGAGGGAGTCGAGCAGACACCGGCATGACAGATACTGTTCCATAGTTTTCGGAGCACAGAACATCGTGTCTAATCCGACAACAGCTAGTCTGCAACAAGAACTTCACATCTGTGTCTCAATGGGGGCATCCTATCTCTCACGATTTTCACTAAGTCAGTTGAGACAGACATATCAGACATTCAATCGTTCTGAGGTTAGCCCCTGGATGTCAACCTGGCTGCTGGATCTGCGAGCCGACTGCCCCCGACTTCTGCCCCAGGCTCAGCCAAGGTCACGCGCCGCGGATGTCATCAAAACGTATGCCCCAACGGTCGGCAGCCTTGATCGGATTGTGGCTTCCTGACTATGATAGAGTCAGAGGCTAGTTGCGGCGCAGATGAGACGATGGGGAAGTTAGCAAGTCACTTGATAACATCGATTGTGCTGGCAGGTGGCAAGGGGACGCGTCTGGGAAAGGACAAGCTCCAGGAAGTTGTGGGGGGTCGGCCACTGCTTCAGAGGGTCATCGACAGCTTGAGCCCGATCAGCGAGCGGATCCTGGTGGTAACTGCACAAGGACAGAAATGCCCCGCCATTCGGGCAACTCAGAGTAAGGTGGCCTCGGTGCCGGACATCTACCCAGGAAGGGGCGCCCTGGGCGGTATCTATACCGGATTGACATCTGCCAAATCGCGGCACAGTCTGGTCGTGGCGGCAGACATGCCCTTCTTGAATCCTGATCTACTGCAACACCTGGTCAGCGTGGCGCCTGGTTTCGACGTTGTGATGCCCCGGATTGATGGGGAGATAGAACCTCTTCACGCCGTCTACTCCAGGGACTGCCTCCCGGCAATTCAGGAACAGATTGAGAGAAACCAGCTTCAGATCAGAGTCTTCCTGGAACGGGTTGGAGTAAGGTACGTTGAACTGGCAGAGATCGACAGGTTCGACCCCCGACACCTGAGCTTCTTCAACGTCAACACGCCAGAGGATCTGACCAAAGCTCGAGAGATCGCTGCGGAAATCGAGAGCAGCTGAATCACTGCCTGTGGTCGGAGTTCTCTGGCAGGCTGGTCATGGGTAGAGTTTGCGCCCCTCGTCGTCCTCCAGGATGATGGCATTCTCGGAACAGCTCTCCGCCGCCTCAAAGAGCCTGCCCTCATCAACGGAGTTAGGATCGGCAACTACAGCTTTGTTGGCTTCATCGAGCCGGAAGACCGTGGGCGCCAGAACCACGCAGTTTCCCAGCCCGCGGCAGAGATCTCTATCCACACGTACCTTCATCTTGACTCCCTGTGACCCGGCGCCAAGGCCGCCTCTGACTTGTGTAGTCCCAGTCTACACCTTCTCCGCCACAGCTTCGAACCTGGCATTCCCACCGAGGCCACGTTCTGCCTTCTCAGGAACAAAGCGGCCCCGGTTGCCACATCCTTCCAGAACTATCCCCGTGCACCACCTCACTACATCCGGCTGGCAACTGAGGGGCCGCCCTCAGCTTTCATGCAGACACTGATCTTGAGCCTATGCCGTCGCCGGCAACCTTTTGACCAGGCGTTGCACAGCAAAGCCAATCAGGCTCAGCCCCAGCCCCGTCACCATCATGAATATTCCACTGACTATGGTGACGGTGGTCAAGCCCAGGCTGGCTACACCGAGATACAGGTAGTTCTCCAAGTTCATCGCCTGGTTGTAGCTTAAGTGCGCCTTGATACTGGGATCGTAGCGACCCGTTGGCGACATAGCCATCAAATCCGCGTAAGTCGGAGCGATACTCAGCCGGTGCTCCTTAACCACGTTGGCCACCTTTTCGGCCTCAGCCGCCGAATCAATAAAGTTATCTGGATCTGCCCCCTCAATTCCCAGTGCCGTCAGGGTCACCTGCTCTGCGCGCATCTGATCCTTGATGTAGTTGGCCTTCGATTGTCCCTCGACAACAAACGCTATTCCCATTGCCAAAGCCGCTATTCCGAGACCGATTACTGCGATACCAATGAACCGAGCTAGACGTGACATGTTTACCTCCTCTTACTATTCTTCTTACTTATCCTCTGCGGGTGTGGCACCAGCTTCCTTGGTCGCCTGCAGGTCGGCCACATCCTGCAAGGTAACGGAATCCAGCGCCTTCTTCATGCATTCACCCACTTCGACCCAAATCTGTCGCACCGCACATGAGACTGATCTGCTACACCTACCGGCATCACTTACGCACCCGATCAGGTCAATCGGCCCTTCGAACACCGCCGCAATCTCGGCCATCCTGATGTCCGATGGAGACTTTCCCAGCACGAATCCACCGCCTGCCCCCCGCACGCTCCTCACAATGCCGGCAGCCCTGAGTTGCATGAAGATCTGCTCGAGGTAGTTCTGCGATATATCCTGCCTTTGAGCGATCTTCCTCAGCGCGACCGGGCTACCTCCGGCCTGCATTGCCATATCAACCATAGCCTCCATCGCATATCTCGTCTTCGCAGATGCTCTCATGCTTTACCTAACTATGTTGATTAACCTTATCAACTTACTAATCATTATACCAGTGCCTGTCAATAGTGTCAATACCCTCCGGGCTTATTGACAGGGGTGAAACTCGGAGTTAGACTACGCGATGCAGCCGGTCCCACTGCAGCCTTCACTACTGAATGCGCGGTTCCAGCAGCGACCCCCAGTCAACCGAAACGGTTCTCAACGTACTGTCCTGGCAGTGAGCGCAGAGGGACACAGACAGGTTGGGGGATGAGCATATCATCTGAAGACGTCAAACATCGATCCACGGTAGCCTATTTCTGCATGGAGGTCGGCCTTGACCCGGCCGTGCCCACTTATGCCGGCGGTCTAGGGATGCTGGCCGGGGACACCCTGTCAGCCGCCGCCGATCTCGGCGTTCCCATGGTCGGCCTGACTCTTCTCCACCGAAAGGGCTACTTCCGCCAGCACTTGGACGGTGAAGGTAACCAGACCGAGAGCCCAGCCCTGTGGTCCCCGGAGAAACTGCTGGAACTGATGCCGGAGCGCGTATCAGTGACAATAGAAGGGCGACCAGTGTACATAAGGGCATGGCTCTACAAGCTGACCGGCATCTCGGGCCACGTTGTCCCTGTTTACTTCCTGGATACGGCGCTTCCCGAAAACACCCCCTGGGACCAGGCGCTCACTGACTACCTCTACGGCGGAGATGAACACTACCGACTCTGCCAGGAGGTCATACTGGGTCTCGGAGGCGCAGCCATGGTCTCCGTCCTCGGCTATAACAAGGTGCAGGTTTACCACATGAACGAGGGCCACTCCGCTCTTCTGACCCTTGCCCTAGCCAAACAGCTGTCTGGAGAAAACAGCCTGCGCGACTTGTCTCCGGTGACCAAAGATGCGGTCAGGCGGCGGTGCGTTTTTACCACTCATACGCCTGTGCCTGCCGGCCATGACCGCTTCCCGACATGGTTGGTCTCACAGGTGCTGGGCGATGAACTGACGTCCGCTCTCCAGTCATGTAAGTGCCTCCTTGACGGCGCACTGAACATGACATACCTGGCATTTTCCTTCTCCCACTACGTGAATGGCGTGTCCATGCACCATGAAGAGATCGCGCACAGCATGTTCCCCAACTACCCTATGAACTCCATCACTAACGGAGTGCACGCCGTCAACTGGACAGCTCCGTCTATGAAAGAAGTCTATGACCGTCACATCCCCGAGTGGCGCTGGGACAATCTATACTTGCGCTACGCCGTCAGCATAGCCCTCGACGAGATCAGGCAGGCTCACCAACACGCCAAGATGGGACTGATAGCTGAGGTGAAGAAACGCACAGGGCAACTCCTGGATCCGGAAGTCCTGACCATCGGCTTCGCCAGGCGGACCACGGCGTACAAGAGAGCGGACCTTCTTTTCTCCGACCTGGATCGCCTCACAAGGACGGCTCAACAGGTCGGCCCTGTACAGGTAATCTACGGCGGCAAGGCCCATCCACAGGATGACGGCGGCAAACGACTGATACGCAGCATCTTCGGGGCCGCTGCCACCTTGAGAGACACTCTGAAAGTCGTCTATCTTGAGGAATACGACATGAACCTGGCCAAGTACGTCTGCTCAGGGGTGGACTTGTGGCTCAATACGCCCCAGAGACCGTTCGAGGCTTCCGGCACGAGCGGTATGAAGGCGGCGCTGAACGGCGTGCCCAGCCTGAGTATTCTGGACGGCTGGTGGATTGAAGGCAATGTAGAGGGCGTGACCGGATGGTCCATCGGCGACAGCTGGGACCCCGAAAGCGATCCGGCGAAAGACGCCTCCTCCCTGTACGACAAGCTGGAGCACGTCATTCTACCTATGTTCTACAGGAAACCCGACGAATATTGCCGTATCATGCGCTGGGCCGTCGCCCTCAATGGTTCGTACTACAATGCCCAACGCATGCTTTTGCAGTACCTGAACAACGCGTACGAGGCGACGGCCAGTACAGTCTGGGCCCCGAAGTACCCGCACGAGTACGACCACGGGTAACCAAGAACCGCAGTAGGCCAACCAGACCCCGGTAGGAAGAAGGAAGCCTTGCCTTAGTCTGTGCAGAGGGATGCTCCGGCGGTGTCAGTCCGCAATTGTTCCCCCTCTGCGTCCTGCCGGCCCTGCTGAGTTGGCCGTGATCTCTTCCAGAGCCCTCTTCATTCGCTGCCAGTGGGTGCCCTGCCAGAAGATCCGGCTGCAAGAAGGACACTGCATATACTGGGTCTGGGTGCGAAAGACGTACGGAGGCACAAGGTTTTTCACCTCCTCCTTACTTCTGGACACAAGTCGCTGGTTGCACTCCAGGCAGCGGGTGAACTGCAGCTGCCGACAATCGAGGTTTAGTTCCTTCAACACCTGCATAAGCTGCTGTTTGGGGTCATCGTCTCGGCTCAGGATCACCCTCAAGCTGCCGTTGACCGCCACGCGCCGCTTGGCGATCTGAGTGTCCCTGGTCACGACGACCCGCCCCTCTTTCATGGCCATGTCAACCAGATGACCATCCTCGATATCGCTGAAGAAGAGGGTGTCGTATCCCATCATCCTCAGCCAGCGGGCCAGCTTGCCGGCATTGCTGTCGACGATGAAGGAGCTCTCCATTGGCACCTCTAGACGGAGACTGTCATCCCTTCCCGCCCCAGGGTGATGCTCGCTCCTAGTTCCCGGGCGATCTCAGCCACTTCCGCAGCCACCTCGGATTCGTGTGTCTGATCGAGGTGGATGAGCACGGTCTGCGGTATATAGCCTTTTAGTCTGTGGAACTCCACCAGCTCTGTCCTCAGCAGTTGAGGAGAAAGGTGCGTGGTTCTTCTGGCCCATTCCTCCATCTCCTGCGGCCAGCTCATTTCAGTGATGAGCAATTCAGGAGAAGCGTGATCCCAGCAACCTGACAGGCCTCCGGCTGTATCGCCAGTGAAGAACAGGCTCTTCCCTTCGGGCGAGGTGACCTGGAATCCCACAGTCGGCACGCCGTGCGGCACCGGGAGAGCCATGACGCCGTACCCATCAATACTAATACGCTCATGTTCTTCCAGCCTGATGAAGTTGAGTGCCGGCTGGAGGTCCGGCCACTTCAGAAAATTAGGGTAGAGCTTACCGTCAAGCAGGTGAGTCGAGAGGGCTTCGAATACCGCTGTGGTGCCATAGACGTCCAGGCATCCGTGGTAGGCGAAGTTCATGCCTATCATCGGCAGGTCCTTCACATGATCGTAGTGGTAGTGCGTAATGAGGACGGCCTTCAGCTTCCGCTGATCCTGTAAGGTCAGGCCGGAGCACAAGCTGCCCGCGTCAAGAGCGAAAGTCCCATCGATGACCAGCGCCGTCGGCTTGGCCCCGGCAATCTCTGTTACGTGAGCTCCCAGAATCCGGACTTCCATCAGCCGTCATCCGTTCGGTCGGCGACTTACTGTCTCCAGACAAGCGCCGGTCCCCAGAAGCCCTTATACCACAATGGCTCGTTTCGGGCAAACCTCACATAGGACACAGTATGAAGGTCAGACTGCAGAGACGGCGTCGATCACATATAGACAACCCATATGCCGTGTTCTTCGATGCGCAGTGAGTTGCGCTTTATAGCGACCTTAGGTGGAGGCTAGTGATGAGGCTCCATTCCAAACATGGAACTTGGCAGATCGAGTCTCGACAAAGGGGGGGTCTTGTTGAAGCGTTGGATCCCGCATGCAGAAGTGGACAAAGCAAGTTGTGGGGCACTCTTGAGAGTGTCCCGAGTTTGTTCCGGCAGCAGGTCGAAACCTTCCCACCATCAACCTTGATCACCCAGACCCGGAGTGCGACCTTGACTACGCGCCGCACCAAGCGCGCGCCGCGACCGTGGATGCGGCAATGTCCAACTCCTTTGCCTTCGGTGGACACAACTCTGTGCTTGTCTTTCGGCGCTACTGCGGGTGATTCTTGGCTCAGTCGGAGGCAACATGCGCCCTAGGCAGCCGTGTGACAGGAACCACGTACATTGACACCTGATTGGCTTTCTTCTAGACTACGGCTACTTGTCCACTCACCACATGCCCGGTGGTCTGAAACGCGGAGGAGCATGATCAGGATATTGCATACAGCCGACGTCCATCTCGGCCGCGCGTTCCCTTCGCTTCGTGAGAAGGGACCAGAGTACCGCAGACAGTTGCTGGCCACCTTTGAACAGATCATTGACCTGGCTGTACGGCAGAACGTATTGCTTCTCTTGATAGCTGGGGATCTCTTCGACACCAACGCTGTCCTTGGAACACCCGTCCGCGCCGTACTGGCTGCATTCAAGAAGCTCGAGGCAGCAGGTATTCGCGTATGCATCTTGCCCGGCACGCATGACATGTATGGAGAAGACTCCGTCTATCGGTTCGTCGGTTTGCCTTCCAATGTGATGGTGTTCACTCCCCAGCACGTTTCTCACAAATACGAAGACCTGGACCTGACCGTCTATGGGAAAGCCTTCGATGGCAAGCTGGTCGGCACCAGTTCTCTTCAGGGGCTCTCGCTCTCCGCAGATACGAAGCTTCATGTCGCCATGGCTCACTGCTCACTAAGGATAGAGGGGGTGATTGAGAAGGAGACTATGCTCGTCGACAAGAGCGAGATCTCAGGCTCCGGATTCGATTACCTGGCACTTGGGCACTGGCATTCGTTCCGGGACTGCACTCAGGGGGCAACCAAGGCTTTCTACTGCGGCTCCCCTGAGCCAATATACATGGACCAGAAGGGCGCCGGAAGCGTGGCGCTGGTGACTATCCATGACAAAGGCAAGGTTGATGTTCAACGGATCCGGGTCGGCAGCAAGGTATTCGATGAGATGGCCATAAACGTGGAGCTGGTGAAGACCATTGAGGATATCACTCAGACTATCTCAGCCAAAGCAGACCCGAACCTGATTCTGGAGGTGACCCTGGAAGGGGTTCCCAATCTCGACCACGAACTTGATCCTCGCGAACTGGAGGAGGAGATGGGTGGACGGTTCTTCTGCCTCAGGGTGCTGGACCGCACATCCGACAGGCTCGATGATGTGCCAATGGAAGACTACCCTCAGGATACGGTGGCCGGAGGGTTCATCAAGGCTATGGAAGCCAAAATGACGCAGTGCCCACCAGACGAGAAGGACATCTACGCGGAGGCCTTGAGGCTGGGCTTCGCTCTGCTTCAAAAGGGACCCCGGGTGATCGAATGATACTCAACAGGATTCGAGTAAGAAGGTTCAGGGCTATCAATGACGGCCGCATAATCGAGTTCTCTCCTGGGCTCT
>Ga0315291_10003520_pt1 | contig 20213 bp, 16 predicted proteins | sample YL17G12_20_MG_FD_203070 | JGI IMG/M metagenome (GOLD analysis project Ga0315291, IMG submission 203070) | Sediment microbial communities from Yellowstone Lake, YNP, Wyoming, USA - YL17G12_20 | ecosystem: Environmental > Aquatic > Freshwater > Lake > Sediment | place: USA: Wyoming | collected...
TGATCCTTCGGCTTCGCTCAGGACAAGTTTTATCAAGCCCGCTGACGGGTCGGATGAATCCGACCCCTACAAAAAAGGCCGGGAGGCAATTTTTTCACACCTTCTGAGCCGTTACACCTCATAAGGCCTCACACCTTGAAAATTTCACACAATATGCTATAATAAGAATGTGAAGAATGATCGCAAAAGAGCGTATTTCCTTTATTTCTTGCCTCTTTTTGTGGGAGCGCAGATCGTTTTCCTGCAGTGCGCCCCCTGCGCCGCGGGCGATTACTTCTATTCATCCGGTGGAAGGCATCAGCTCACGCGCCTTGGGAATGTCTGGGCAGTGCGCGCGCCGCACATAGCTGGTGCACGTGGTGCTTCCGTGGATCGTGCGCGTTCCCAACTCAATGGATGGGAAAAGCATGGCGTCCAGATTGTACGATCGCGCGGGGCACGAGATGCACTCGCGGCCCAGACCAGAGCGGTCCCCCCGCCTTCCTTCGTGAATCCTGTTTTTGACTACGGTGGCGGTGAGCCCCTCGTGGTGACGGATGAATTCATAGTGTGCTTCCCGCGTGATCTCGGGAAGGATGAGATAGAGAGGATCAACAGGCGCCGTGGAGCCGTCATTCTCAGGGAGGTGTCGCCTCACACCTTTGTCCTCAGGGCCGAGGGGACGGAGGAGCTGGCCGCGCTCGATCTCGCGAATGCGTACGTTGAGGACGGGGATGCGGTCTTCGCCCACCCGAACTTTATCGCGCAGAAGAAGAAACGCCTCATCCCGAACGACCCCTATGCAGTACACCAGTGGTATCTCCAGAGCGTGCGGCAGGGCGGCGCACTCCCTGCGCAGGATGTACAAGCCTGCCCCGCGTGGGACCTGACGACCGGCAGCCCGGAGGTGGTCATTGCGGTCATTGACGATGGGGTGGATTTTGCCCATGAGGATCTCCAGGGTGATAAGTTTGTCCCCGGCTATGACTTTTACGACAATGATGCTGACCCCACCGCCGTGGCCGGGAATGAGGATTTCCATGGGACGGCGGTGATCGGTGTGGCGGCCGCGAACGGGAATAATGGGATCGGCGTGACGGGAGTCGCGCCGGGATGCCGGATCATGCCGATTCGCCTGGTCGCGGGACCGACGAGCGATGAGCAGGATGCGAGCGCCATTCGCTTCGCAGCTGACAACGGCGCCTGGATCATCTCCAACAGCTGGGGGCCGCCCGACGGGAATCCATTTATCCTGGGAGATGAAGTCATCTATCCGCTCCCTGACATCGTGAGGGAGGCCATTGACTACGCCGCCGATAGCGGGCGCGGCGGGAAGGGCTGTGTCATATGCTGGGCAGCAGGAAACGGCAATGAGCCGGTGGGCTACGACGGCTATGCGTCTTATGAGAAAGTCATGACGGTCGGGGCGTGCACCGATCAGGGGCGGAGGGCGTACTACAGCGACTATGGTCCCGAACTTGACCTATGTGCGCCGTCGGATGGCGGAAAGACCTCCGGTATCTGGACAACCGATTATATGGGCAAGGAGGGTTACAATCAGGGAGGATCTCTCTTCGGTGATAGGGCAGGAAACTACACCAGCGAGTTTGGCGGCACCTCATCCGCCGCTCCCCTGGCTGCGGGGATCACCGCACTCCTCCTTTCGAGCGAGCCCGACCTCGCCCGGGAGGAGGTGATGCAGCGGCTGAGGAGCACGGCTGACCGCGTTGATCTGCAGAATGCGCGGTACGATCTGGCGGGGCAGAGCAGCTGGTACGGCAGCGGGAGAATCAATGCCTATGCGGCGCTCACGGGGAGGACGAGACACCCGCAGCTCGCCATTTCAGCGCAGCCCCCATCGCTGCGGCGGGGGAACACGATGTCATTGAACTTCTCACTCCTCCGGGGTTCGGAGATGAACGCAAATCACGGAACCGCCTATCTGGTGGTGGTGCCACCCGTTGGGCCTGCAAAATTCATCACGCATGGATACCATATGACGACGGTGCCATCTCCCTTCGTGGAGAGAGTGACGGCGGTCGATATGATTGGGTCCCTGATTCCCGGCATTGCCACGAATATGGCCCCCGGCCGCTACACGGTTTACGCCGCCATTGTCACGCCCGGCGGTGATCCCCGTAACGCCTCGAACTGGATCCACAATCCCTCCTCGGCGACTGTGGATGTGTTGCCGTGAAGCTCCCCCCAGGATCCATTCTCTCCCCCTGAGGCCGTCCGGCGGTTGGCGGCTCTCGAACCACACACCGATTGCCAATTGCAGGTCTGATTGCGTGCGGGTGTCTGCAACCTAGTTTACAATGGGGTACAATCATTATACAATGAGGGCGTTTTCGCTTTGTGGGGGGGAGAGGAGACGAAATGCTATGAGGAAGATCGTGATTCTATGCCTGCTCGCCTGGGCAGTGTTACTCTGCGGGTGCGGGGTGAGAAAGTTGGGAAAGTCAGTGGCCAAGAACCAGGTGCAGACCGCAGAGGGCATCCTCTACACGGACAGCCTCTTTACGGATGATGGTCGGTCTCGTTTGGCCGGGCCCTCAAAGCAGTGATGAGGGGGAGAACCTATGCGTCAGGCGCGCGGTGCCCTTATCAGCGTTCATAACAAAAAGGGAGTAGCGGATTTCGCCCGTGGCCTGAGCAGCCTGGGTGTCAAGATAATCTCGACGGGCGGGACCGCAGAGCATCTGCGCCGGTCAGGAGTCCCGGTGACCGAGGTGGCAGAGTTCACGGGCCAGGCCGAGGCGCTGGGCGGGCGGGTGAAAACGCTCCATCCGAAAATTCACGCCGGGATCCTCGCATCGCGAGAGAGCGAGGCTCATCGACTCGAGATGGAGCGTCTCGGCTGGGACTACATCGATCTGGTGGTGGTCAACCTCGCGATGCCGCAAGGAGAGGGAACAGCTGATCTGAACGAGTTCATGGATGCGATGGACATAGGCGGGCATGCCCTCCTGCGCGCCGCAGCCAAGAATTTCCGCGATGTCATAGTCGTCTGTAACCCCGCCAGGTACAGCCTCGTCCTCGACGAACTCAGGAGTGGTGCGGGCAGCATCACCGAAGGATTGAGGGCGCGCCTCGCCCGTGAAGCACTGGAGGTTGTCGCCTGCTGCGATGCCGTATACCACCGCACGCTCCATGCGTTCGTTGCTCCCGCTGCCGATGTGATGCCCGTGGAGTTCAGGCTCACGCTCGACAAGATCTCCGAGCTGCGCTATGGCGAGAATCCGCACCAGCGCGCGGCGGTGTACAGGGCGATGGAGTGCGCTGAGCCATCGGTGGTGGAGGGTATTCTTTTGAACGGGAAGGCGCTCTCGTTCAATAACTACATTGATCTGGACGCCGCATTTGAGATCGTGAAAGAGTTCCGCAGGCCCGCCTGCGCGATTGTCAAGCACGCGAACCCGTGCGGCGTTGCCGTGGCCGACGCGCTGGTTGAGGCGTATCGGAGGGCCAGGGCAACTGACGAGGAGTCGGCCTACGGGGGGATCGCCGGGTTCAATGCGGTGGTGGACGGGGACGTCGCCGCGGAGCTCTCCGCGTCGTTTGTTGAATGCGTGATTGCACCCGCGTTCACTGACGCAGCCCTTGAGGCCCTGAAGGAGAAAAAGAACTTGCGCGTCCTCGAGGTGCCGTCTTTTTCGGCATGGCTGAGCGGAGGGGGGAGGAGGGAAGCGGGGTGCGAGATGCGCTCGATCACCGGCGGCATGCTCCTCCAGGAGCGGGATCTCGGCACGATCGGCCTGGGGGATCTCACACAGGTGACAGACGCGAAGCCCTCAGCCGCGGAGGCCGCAGCGGTGTTCTTCGCCTGGACGGTGGTGAAGTACGTGCGCTCCAACGCGATCGTGATCGCTTCCGAAGAGGAGACGGTGGGGATAGGTGCGGGGCAGATGAGCCGCGTGGATGCGGCCCGGCTCGCCGTCTATAAAGCGAAAAAACAGATCGGGGGATGCGTCGCCGCGTCGGATGGATTCTTTACGTTCAGGGATGCGATTGATGAGCTCGCCCGCGCCGGCGTCAAAACAATCGTTCAGCCGGGCGGTTCAAAGATGGATGGAGAGATCATCGCCGCCTGTAATGAGCTGGGTGTGGCAATGGTATTCACGGGGATGAGGTGTTTTAAGCATTGATTCCCTTTTCTGCAGCGGATGAACGCTGATTTACGCAGATGCCTGGAGAAAGGAAATTGATCCGCGGTTATCCGCGCAAATCCGCGGCAAGATATAATGGTTAAGACAAAAATAATTGAGCTCACGGGAGGGGCTGAGGATCGCACCCGTATCGAGGAGGCCGCGCGCGCGCTCGTGGAGGGGAAGCTTGTCGTCTTCCCGACCGAGACGGTGTATGGCATTGGATGCAACGCGTCGGACCGGTCCGCGGTGAAACGTCTCTATGAGATCAAGAGCCGTCCAGGGAACAAGCCGCTCGCATGTTACCTCTCCTCGAGGTCGGCGATGTTTAGGTATGATGTTGCGATCACGCCGGTTGCCGAGAAGTTGATGGAGCGCTTCTGGCCCGGCCCGCTCACCATGCTCCTGGCGCGTCGCGGGAGCGGGGGGTGCGTGGGATTCAGATTCCCTGACGAGGAGAATGCCCTCGCGTTGATCGCGGCCTCGGGGGTCCCCGTCGTTGCCACGAGCGCAAACAGGAGCGGCGGCGCCTCCCCGATGAGCGGGGAAGAAGCGGTGAGGGCAATGGACGGCCTCGCTGATGTCGTCCTCAAGGGAGGGGTAACGCGTTACCGCGAGGAATCCACCGTCGTCGATCTGAGCGGGCCGACCCCGCGCCTTGTCCGCGAGGGGGTTGTCACAAGGGATGAGATAGAAGCGTTCCTTGGCTGCGTGTGCGGAACGGACTGAAATTTTAGAGGAGGTTTATTGTTGAGGGTTCAGTGTTAAGGGGTTACCCTCAACGCTCAACCATTAGCGGAATAAAAAGGGGGAACGGTCGCTTTCATGAGAATCTCGTTGGGCTCTGATCATGGCGGCTATGAGTTGAAGGAAGCGGTAAAGAAGTACCTCACGTCGCGGGGCCATGATGTGGAGGACGTCGGGTGTAACGGGCTTGATTCAGCGGACTACCCTGACCATGGCGCCCCCGCGGCCCGCGCGGTGGCGACAGGGGAGTGCGCGCGAGGCATCCTTATCTGCAGGAGCGGAATCGGCATGAGCATTGTGGGCAACAAGATCGCGGGTGTGCGCGCCGCCCTCTGCCTTGACGAGGAGATGGCCGAATTGAGCAGGCGGCATAATGACGCGAACGTGCTCGTGCTCTCGGGGGGCCAGACGCCACCGGCGCGCGCGTGCCGCATCGTGGATGTCTGGTTGCGCACCGCATTCGAGGGGGGGCGGCATGGGAGGAGAGTGGATAAGATACGGGAGATGGAAGGGAAATGAGGGCGAAGGCATGAGGCCGAAAAGGATTATTCTGCTATCGTTTTGCGTCATGCTTGTTGCCGTCACTGCCTATACGGCTGAAATAATAAGACAGACGATTAACTTGACGCTGCCGCAATTGAATTGGGTGCTCCAAATAGAGGCACCGGATTTTATTCTGAAGGATAAGGAAGTTACCGAGTCGGGTACGAAAACGATGTTTTTCGCGGCAAATGAGAAGACCGGTGTTGTGATGTCTGCCTTCCTCGAGAAAGCAGCCCATAAAGGGGATGCGCGCGAGTGCAGGTCCTACTACTGGGAGCGAGGGAAGAAATCCCCCACCAAGAAAGACGACTTCGCAGTGTCGGAGGCGGGTGAGATGGCTATTCTTGAATATATTGTTAAAGAGGCCGAAGGGGAAAAGATAAACCAGAAAAACCTCAATGCATACTTATCGCGTGATGATTACTGGATTGACATTCATTTATCGAAGGTTAAATTTAAACCTGATGAGGAAGTCTTATTCAAAGAAATTCTAAATAGGATTAAATTCAGGGATAAGTTTCCACCTTCCAACTCGAAGTCAAATCGCCATTATTCGCTTCCGGAACACGGTTCCATAACACTAGCGGTTCCCCAATCATGGTACGAGGAAATCCGTCGCCCGCCCGACAATCTGCCCCCAACAATTATTTTTAAGCCAGAATCCGGAGATGATTTTTCAATTCTGATGACTCCTACATGGCATGCGAAGCAGTTAGCCGGATTCAATAGCCCAGAAAAGATTAAACCCTTAATCGAACAACAAGGGAAGAAACTCCTCGCAGGGGCAGTCGAAAAGGAACTAACAGTCAAGGAACTGCGCGGTACATCGGGCACGGGATATTACTATTCTTTCACCGACAAGGCGCCTAAAGCCGGGGAATATACATTCATGACTCAGGGGGCTGTCGGCATCGCGGACCTTCTCATCAGTTTTACAATCCTCACGAACATGAAAGATTCTCCCGCAGAAAAAGACGCACTTGACGCGCTCCGGAAGATCACGCGACACAAGGGAGAACAAAAACCCAAACCAGAACGAGTCCTGGAATGCGGGAAATGTGGAAAGACATTCAATATTGGAGAGGGGGATGCAGGGGGCAAGTGCCCTCATTGTGGTGCTTGCTGGAAGACCGGGGCAAAGGACGCACAGCAGAAAGAGATTATAAAGAAATGCAGCTGTTCTATGACGAATTTTAAACTTGCCGTTGTTATTGCCTATGCCGCAGGATTTGACCTTAAAGAACGAATAGACAGTTACGACCTATATAAATGTTCGCTGGGCAATTGGGAAATTATCGCAAAAAATTAAGAATGGGCTTGAATACACATGCGCGGCGAGGAACTGGATAAGGGCGAGGGTTTATTAGACATACTAATAAGGGTGCAGAACAGAGGGAGGATAACACCTCCGAGATTACAAAAAGTACATAAGTAGTAACACTCGGCGCAGGAGGATTGAGTGCACTTAGAGAATCTTAAAAAGACAGATCCAGAAGTATTCGAGGCGATCGAGCAAGAGATACAGCGGCAGTCGTCGGAGATAGAGCTCATCGCGTCGGAGAATTTCACGAGCCCCGCCGTGCGTGAGGCGACCGGATCGGTGATGACCAACAAGTACGCCGAGGGCTACCCCGCCAGGCGCTACTACGACGGTTGCGAGAACGTGGACCGGGTCGAGGAGCTGGCCATCGCGCGCGCGCGGGAGCTTTTTCACGCGGAGCACGCCAATGTCCAGCCGCACTCGGGCACCCAGGCCAACATGGCCGTCTATTTCGCCGTCCTCTCTCCGGGCGATGCGATTCTCTCCATGGATCTCGCGCACGGCGGTCATCTCTCCATGGGGAGCCCGGTCAACTTTTCCGGCAAGCTCTACAGAATATTCTCCTACGGCGTGCGCCGCGACACGGAGCTCATTGACTATGAGGATGTCGAGCAGAAGGCCGCGCAGGTGAGGCCGAAGCTGATCATCGCGGGTGCGAGCGCGTACCCCCGGGTCATCGACTTCGAGCGCTTCGCGCAGATCGCGCGAAACACGGGGTGCCTCCTGATGGTTGATATGGCCCATATCGCGGGGCTCGTGGCAGCGGGGTGCCATCCGTCGCCTGTCCCCCACGCAGATTTCGTGACCAGCACGACCCACAAGACGCTCCGCGGCCCCCGCGGCGGCCTCGTGCTCTGCCGCCAGAAGTTCGCGAAAGAGCTCGACAAGGCCGTCTTCCCCGGCATGCAGGGCGGCCCGCTCATGCACGTGATCGCCGCGAAGGCGGTCGCGCTCAGGGAGGCGCAGGGCGGGGAATTTGTCGCCTACCAGAAGCAGATTGTCCGGAACGCCGCCGCGCTCGCGGGCGAGCTCGCGGCACAGGGGTTCAGGCTCGTCTCGGGCGGGACGGACAACCACCTCATGCTCGTTGATCTGACGCCGCAGGGCATCACGGGGAAGGACGCCGCGCGGGCGCTCCACGCCGCGGGGATCACGGTCAACAAGAATATGATTCCATTCGACCTGCAGAAGCCGTTCGTCACCAGTGGCATTCGCCTCGGAACGCCCGCGGTGACGACGCGCGGGATGAGAGAGGAAGAGATGAAGCTCATCGCCCGGTTGATCGCTCGCGTGGTGCGCGCGGCGGGCGACGAGAAGGTGATCACGTCGGTGAGGGGAGAGGTTGCCGCCCTGTGCGCCCAATTCCCGCTCCCGTATTGAATGGTAATGCCCAGTTACTGGGGATAATGGATCTATGTAAATAGTGATTTTTATCCACGGATTGACACGCTTGCGTGCACCCCGTCGCTGAAGCTCTGGAGCGTAGGCGACCGAAACGCACTCCGGCGTGCAGGCACGGATGAGCACGGATTGACAGAACAGCCGCAAAATATTTTTCAATAAAATCCGTGTAAATCCCTGAAATTAGTGGATATCCTCCTTATTTCCTCAGTGACTGAGGCATTACAGTAATGGATCAGTTATGGGAGGCAATTTTAACATTTGTTACTCCTGCGGAAGCAGGAGTCCAGGTTTTATGCTGGATCCGCGCCTGCCTGCGCGAAGCCGCTTCGGCATAGGCAGGCTTGCGCGGGGATGACATCCCAAGATATACCCCCATAACTGTCCCATTACGCATTACATTAAAATTTCAATTTCTGGTGATTGAAAGTATGGTAGTATGAGTACCACTCTGAGCTGTTTTGTCTTTGTCATTTGGTATTTGTCATTTGGCATTGGGTGTTTGTCATTTGTCATTTGGTATTTTTCATTTGGTATTTGTCATTTGGTATTTGTCATTCGCTCTTGGGTGTCTATCATTTTAACAGAGGAGGTCGGTATGGAGGGGAATGCGTTGGTGTGTGCAGTCGCCCTTTTATGTGTGGGCCCGCTCATGGCGAGGGCCGATGAGACGATCACCGGGCAGAAGTTCCAGCTGTTCAATGCCTCGCCGGAGCGCTATCTCGAGCAGCCGGTTGCCCTCGAGGACACGTTTGGGAAAATATCTGATTCATTCAGCCGGATCGAGATCCAGAACTATCTCACCCCTGACCGATACCTTAAATTCAGGCTGGGGCAGTGCCCCTATCCCTGCATCTCCCCGAGGATCCCATCGCTTGAAGACGCGCTGGGGGGGTGCATGAGGGGTGAGCTCGTCAGGATTACCGGCAATCTCCAGAAGGTCTACGAGAAGCGGACGATGGAGACGGTGCGCGGAAAGTATACCGGCGGGAGGTCGTGGGAGGAGCGAGTGTATGTCTACGGGCCGCTCCAGAGCGAGTATTACTTCAACGTCATAAAGATTGAAAAAGGGTGGGGGAGGCAGGATTCTCCCGAGGACATGTTCGCCGAGGGGAGGAACCTTGGGGAGGAGCACTACCGGCAGCTCTCTCCCGAAGCGATCACGGGCGAGCCGGAGAAGCTCGTTGAGCGGTCGATCTGGTTCGAGGGGGCGTACGGCGGCTTCGATGAGAGTTTCAGCGAGGGCGAAAAGGCCGCGGGCCTGACGCCTGAGAAGGTGATCAAGTTCGCCGTGAAAGGGATGCAGATGCCCTGCTATGTTTCGAAGAGCGAGTCGAACGTTGAGGGTTTCAAGAGCGTTCCGCTCGGGGCCAAGGTACAGATCTATGGCAGGATCAGGGTGAAGGAGACGCCCAAGGGATTACGGAGCGCGTTCCTCGTTGACCGCGTGACGAGGACAGTACCCAAGGAAGAGATGGCCACGCCTGCGCCGAAGGCGTCAAACTAGTGTGGTGTCCCATAACAAGCAATCAATAACCGCGGATTTTCCGGATTGAGCGGATTCCAATAATAAAAGGTTGCATCCACGGATTTCACCGATTTGCACGGATGTAAAAACAGCCCAAAGTTCAAAGCTGAAAGCCAAAGGAGGCAGTTACACTTTGAACTTTATACTTTCAACTTCCTGCTGTGGTTGCAATCAGTGTAATCCGTGCCTGCACGCCGGAGTGCGTTTCGGTCGCCTACGCTCCAGAGCTTCAGCGACGGGGCGCACGCAGGCGTGCAATCCGTGGATAGAAAACGTTGAAGGCGGGTAGGCAGAATATCAGCGGTTGATGAATATATCAGGTTAGGGACACCACTAGATCCGGGAGGGGATGCTCGGCCGCGGTGCGAGCGTTTACTCTTCGGGCTCTTCGGGTTTCTCAGAGGATCGGGCGGCCGCCGAGCTATAGTCAACCATCTTTGCCTGGTCGTGGACCCACCTGCTCCACTCACCGAGGATCCTGCCCGCTTCCCTGTTCATGGCGCGCCGCGCGAACCCATCAACCACCTGCGTCTTCTCCTGGGGGGGAGGCTCTTCTCGTTTCACCAGCGCGAAGAAGCAGCTCCCCTTGCCGGTATCAAAAACAGCGCTGAGTTCTCCCACCTTTAGTTTGGAAGCGGCGGCGCAGATCTGGGGCTCAAAGCCGATTCCGGGGATAAGTCCCCGTGGCGTGAACGGTGTGCTCTCCCCGGCCTTTATCGAGAGGGTTTTGCAGGCGGCGGCGAAGTCGAGCTTTTCGTCCTTCATCCGTTTTTCAACCTGCGCGTGCTGCGCGGCGGCGAGCTCGTGGGCCTTTGTCTTTGCCTTCTGCTCCCTGAGCTTTTTGACGATTTCCTTGCGCGCATCCTCGAATGGCCTGGTTTTTTCTTCCGTTTTCTCCCTCGGGATGATGATGCAGTAGCCCTTATCGGGGATTTCGACTATGTCGCTGAACGAACCGATCTCCGTTTTGAACGCCGCCCTGGCGAATTCCCCGCCGCTCGGGATGCCCTTTACCGTGCCGTTCTCGGTGAATGGCCCCGTCTCCTTGATCTCGAGCGAATATTTCTTTGCGATGGCGTCCACCTGGGGGGTGTCAACAAGCGCGAGCGAGATATCCACTGCCCGGGCGTACGCCGCGCGCTTTGACTCTTCGCGCGCCCGCTCTTCTCTGTCGCGCCCGAGGAGCGATCTGATATCTTTCTTGACCTCACCCAGCGGCTTTGCCCCCGCCTCCTGGATTCCTTCCACTCTGATGATGTGGTAGCCCATAGGGGTTTTGACGGCGTCACTGAACTCCCCCTCCTTCATGGCGAACGCCTTGTCCGAGAAGGGATTGGGCATGTCCCTTGACTCTATATAGCCGAGATCTCCGCCATTTTTCTTTGTCTTCTCATCCTGTGAATATTTGCGCGCGAGCGCGGCGAAGTCCTTCCCCTTTTTGAGCTTCGCAATGATCTCGTCCGCCAACACCCTGGCGGCCGCGTCCGCCTTCTCCCGGTCCTTGCCCTCTACCTTGAGGAGGATGTGGCGCGCCCTGACTCGCTTCTCGTGCGCGAACTCGCGGGGGTGGTCGTTGTAGTACTGCGTGATCTGCTCCTCGGTCACGGGGGCCTTCTCCCCGGCGCCGCCGAAGGGGATGAGGAGGTAGCGCGCGTTCACCGTGGGCGGCAATTTGAATTCTCCCGTGTGGTCGTCGTAATACTTCTTGGTTTCTTCATCGCTGACGGTAATGCCCTTCTCGGCCTCTCCGGCCCCCCGGAGGACGTAGCTGATGGTGAGCGTGCTTTGTTCCTCGCGCCGGCGGCGCTCCAATTCTTGATCAGGCATCCACGCCGTCAGGCTCACCAGTTCAGCGAGTCGGGCGATCATCAGCAATTGCCGCGTCCACTCCTCGTATAGGTCAGGGGTGACGCCCATGTTCCTGAGGATATTCTCATACACCCGCTGGTCGAAATTCCCCTCGCCGCCGAACTGCGTCCGTATCGCGCGGGCGAGCTCTCTGTCAGAGACGGAGATGCCCTCCTTGCGCGCCTGCGCGAGCATGAGGAGACGCTCCCATGCGCGCTGGTTGATCTCTTGCTCGCTCAAGTTGGCGCGGCGCAGGAGGCTGTCCGTGCGGACGGCCATGCAGGCGTCGTCGAACTCAGCGCGGGACACGGTTTTGCCGAAGAGCTCGCCGGCGGCGCTGAGCCGTTTCTCGCCGCGAAACCTCATGCGCACCCCGACACCCCACGGGATAAAGGTGACAATGACGACAATGACGAGAATCCAGAGGATGAGCTTCATCCTGCGGCGGAAGAACGCGAGCATGTGTGAGCCTTTCTTTCAGGTATAACGATGCCGAATCCTATTATAAGCCCATTTGTGATTGATGCAAGCGGGAAAAACAGCCGTGATTCCCCGATCAATGGGTGGAATTAGTGTAATGGGTCACTTAACCTGAATTATTCATGAACAAACAATAAGTAACCGCGGATTCTCCGGATTGGGCGGATTTTAATACACAAAGGCTGCATCCACGGATTTCACTGATTTTCACGGATTTAACCGCAAGAAATTTTGATAGTGTAATGAGTCAGTTATGGGGGGTTCTTATAAAAACAATCCGTGGATAAAAACGTTGAAGACAGGTAGGCACAATATCAGCGGTTGGTGAATAGATCAGGTTAAAGGCTGAATCCAGCAATGAATTGCCGCAGATAAAAAGGATTGTTTGAGTGGTCAAGGTTTCTTGCCGCGGATACACGCAGATACACGCTGATTGTATATAGGTGTATCAGCGTTCATGCGCGTAAATCTGCGGCTACCCCCTATAACTGTCCCATTACGAATTAGTTGATTTTTGAGTTCGGGGATATTACACTAGTACTTAAAATGGCGATAGGATATTGACGTGATGTACTACATTCGATTGGTCCTGAGAATCATATGCGGTGCAAGCTTGCTGGCAATCCTTTCAGGCTGCTCGACGCCGGAGGGGGGATCTTCAATCCCCTGGGCGCGGCCTGAGCCGTGGGAGAACCAGCCAAACCTGGCGCCGGGTGTGAGGTTCTGACCGGGGTATCTTGACCGCAGTCAAAAGTTTAAAGTTAGAAGTACAAGGTAAGCCAACTTTCCACTTTCTGCCTTAAGCTTTTAACGGTAGTTCACGCCCCCACCTCACCTCCCCATCGGAGGGGGAGGGATTAATAAAATTGCTTCTCTTCAAGGCTGTGCGGGTTTGTTTCTGTAAAGCAACCCAGGATATGTGAGCGCACCCGATATGAAAATTATGAGTTTCCTCACAACAGGTGCCCTCATCACACTACTGGGTGCCCAATTCGCACTGCCGCTCGGCCTGAGCAGTAGCGAGGGGCGCAGCGAAGTGCGCGGAATCTGGGCGGAGTGCGAGGGGATCAACTCCACGCTTTCCAGCCGTGGCAAAATTGACGAGATGGTCAATCGCCTGCAGACCGCCGGATTCAATACGGTTTTCGTGCAGGTATATCGCGGCAGCAGGGCCTGGTACGGGTCGAAACTCGCGGATTCTAGCCCCTACCAGGAGTTCTACGCGCGAGAGAAAACAAGCCCTCTGAGGGTGGCAATTGACCTCGCCCACAGGAAGGGTATGCAAGTGCATGCGTGGGTCAATATGTTCCGGGTCTGGGGAAACGCAGATGCGAAGATAATTCGTAAGCTGGGGAGGGCTGCGGTTACCCGCGACAGCAAGGGGCGCTCGCTCTTTGACTACCGCAGGGATTCGCTCCCCGACAACGGCTACTGGCTTGATCCGGGCGATCCGAAGGTGAGGAGCTATCTCATTTCCATCATAGGAGAAATCCTTGAACAGTATCCCGACATTGACGGCATCCATCTCGACTACACGCGCTATCCCTACGACGAGAAGGGGAAGGTGGATTTCGGGTATGGCCGGGCGAGTGTCGCGAGGTTTAAAAAAATCTATGGGGTGAACCCTCTCCGGTGCACGGCCTCGCAGCGCGCGCTCTGGGATGAGTGGCGGCGAGACCAGGTGACAGAATTTGTCAGGGAGGCCCGTAGGGTTGTGCGAGGGGGGGGCAGGAGATTGTCTGCCGCGGCGGTGGCCGATGAGAAGAAGTATCGCTCGCTCACGTTTCAGGACTGGCCCCGATGGCTCCGCGAGGGGCTCATCGACTTCGCCGTACCCATGAACTATAGCGCTGCGAGGAGCGTCGCGAGGAAAAATACCGAGTCGCTCCTGAACGCGGCGCCCGCCGCGAAGGGCAAGGTCATCATCGGCCTGGGGGCCTACAAGCTGCTCGATTCCCCCGGCGCCCTCCTCTCGCAGATAAAGGACTGCCGCAGCCTGGGCGCGGGGGGCGTGGCGCTCTTTTCGTACGACAATATGACGAAGCATCCCGGGATCTTTTCTTTCCTCGGGAAACGGGCATTCGGATCAAAGTTTTGACCACTGAGGGCACTCAACCCACCAATGACAAAATTCAAATGACAAAACTTGATATTTGTCATTTCTGCAACATTTCAGTGTCTTGAGTGGTTACATCAATACAGCCGCGGATTGGACGGATTAGCGCGGATTTAAACCGCCGCAACTTTAAACTTTTGGCTTTACACTGTAAACTGTAGTTCCATCCGCGGCGAGATCTATGGGTACGATGGTAGAAAAAGGCAACGTGATACTCGTGGCGGGGCTGCTTGTCCCCCACGAGGAAGCGATGGAGGCACTCATAAGAGAGAGTGAGAAGCTCTGGGGTCCCGTGAGCCACAGGAGCGAGATATTCGATTTTGATTTTACCGATTACTACGAGCGCGAGATCGGCCCTCACCTGAAGAGGCAGTTTGTCGCCTTTGACACGCCGATTCGCCCGGATACGTTGCGGGAATCCAAAATCATGAGCAATGAGCTCGAGGCGCGCCTCTCTGTCGGAGGCAGGAGGAGGGCGAACGTTGACCCCGGCTACCTCGATTTGAGCAAGCTCGTCGTCGCCTCGACGAAGGACGCGACCTACCGCGTGTATCTCGGGGAGGGGATTTACGCTCAGCCGATGCTGTGGTATGAAAAGGGAAGTTACCATCCATGGCCGTGGGCGTACCCGGATTACCGGACCGCCTTCGCGATCTCCTTCTTCAATAAAGTCAGGACGGATTACCGAGCAAAGGCGCTGTGAAATACAACATTTTCACCACGGAGACCACGGAGGGCCTCCGAGATCACGGAGATTGTTACAGCAGCAACAACAGTTTCTAGTATCTGGTTACTAGAAAAAAAATGAATCTGTGTGTATCCCTGCCTGCCGGCAGGCAGGCTCCGTGCTTCTCTGTATTACAAGTGTGCAAAACTTTTTTATTTGAGAAAGTTTTTCAAACTGCATGATGATCTTTTTACCACTGAATAATCTGTGTTCATCTGTGTCTATCTGTGTGAATCTGTGTCACACGTCAATCTCCGTGTCCTCCGTGGTAAAACAGTGAGGGTTCCTGGTGAAAATAGGGAAGCTCCCCGTGCGCATTTGTAAATTGACAATCCGTGCAGGCATTGATACTATCGCCCTCCCCCCTTCGTGACGTGTAGAAGGCGGAAAAAATGTCAGATACAATAAAAACGAGCACACGCCCCATAACGGCTTCCGTCGTACGAGAAATGGAAGAGAGGGCGAGGGCTGTACGGCGAAGCATCATCAAGATGCTTGCCAGGGCCGGGTCGGGCCATCCCGGCGGTTCCCTCTCGGTCAGCGATATACTCACCGCCCTCTATTTCACGAGATTGAATCATCGCCCCAAGGATCCACACTGGAGGGACAGGGATCGGGTAGTGCTCTCGAAAGGGCACTCTGTCCCGGCGCTGTATGCGGTGCTGGGGGAGTGCGGCTATTTCCCCAAGAGCACGCTCCTCAGCTTCCGGAAGCTGGGATCCATACTCCAGGGGCACCCCGATATGACGAGAACCCCCGGGGTTGAGGCATCAACGGGATCCCTGGGGCAGGGCATATCGATAGCGGTCGGTATGGCATTGGCCGGAAAACTTGACAGGAAGCACTACCGCGTGTACGCCATCCTGGGTGACGGAGAGCTTCAGGAGGGAGAGGTGTGGGAGGCGGCGATGGCGGGGGCGCACTACAAGCTCGACAACCTGTGTGCCATCATCGATTTCAACGGCCTTCAGATAGACGGAAGGATTCAGGATGTCATGAATCCGGAACCGATCCCCGAGAAGTGGCGCGCCTTCGGCTGGGAGGTGAAGGAGATCGACGGGCACGACTTTGGCCAGATCATTCCGGCGATTGATTGGGCCGCGGGGGTGACAGGGAGGCCCGCCGCCATCGTGGCGCATACGATAAAAGGGCGTGGTGTCTCGTTCATGGAGTCCAAGGCCAGCTGGCATGGCGTGGCTCCCTCCCCGGAGGAGGCCAGGAAGGCGCTCATGGAACTGGGTGAGGGATAGGCAGATGGCCACGCTCAAAGCGATACGGGACGGTTACGGCGAGGCGCTGGTCGAGCTGGGCAGGAGGAACCGGAATATCGTGGTGCTCGACGCCGACCTCTCCGAATCGACGCGAACGGGCATGTTCGCCAAGGTTTTCCCCGAGCGCTTTTTTAACGCGGGGATCGCCGAACAGAACATGGTGAACATGGCAGTCGGCCTTGCCCTCTCGGGCAAGACGGTGTTCGCATCCAGTTTTGCCATCTTTGCCGCCGGGCGTTGCTGGGAGCAGCTGCGAAATTCCCTCGGGGCGATGCGAGCGAATGTGAAGATCGTCGCGAGCCATGGCGGTGTCACGGTGGGGGCTGATGGCATGTCGCATCAGTGTGTGGAGGACATCGCACTCATGAGGGCAATTCCCAATTTTACGGTGATCGTGCCGTGCGATTGGTTCGAGGCAAAGAAGGCCGTATTTGCAGCCGCTGAGCTGAAGGGGCCGGTCTATATCCGGACGAGCAGGCCCAAAACGGAGCTGGTGACAGATGAGAGGAGCCTCTTTACCATCGGCAAAGCGGTTCGCATGCGGGAGGGTACGGATCTGGCGATTATCGGATGCGGGATCATGCTCGCCTGCGCCCTCGAGGCGGCGCGCCGTTTGGCGGCCGAGGGGATTGAAGCGGCGGTTATCAACATGCACACCATCAAGCCGCTCGATGACCAGGCCGTCGCCGTCGCGGCGCGAAAATGCGGCGCCCTCGTCACCGCTGAGGAACACTCGGTGATCGGCGGTCTCGGGAGTGCAGTGGCCGACGCGGTCGTCCGTCACTGCCCGGTTCCGGTTGAGATGGTAGGCGTCCACGACAAGTTCGGCCAGTCAGGGGAGCCGGAGGAGCTGCTCCAGAAATACGCGCTGACGGCGGAGGATATCTGCAAGGCGGCGAAGAGGGCGCTGAGCAGGAAGAGCAAATAATAAATCCCAAATCCCAAATCCAAAATCCCAATAGAGACAAATGCCTAAGTTCTCTGGGTCATAAATTCGGTGACGTATCATAACCGGGCAACAGTGATAGCTATCAGCCATAACATGTCATTGCGAGTCCCGCTTAGCGGGACGTGGCAATCTCAACGATATAAGCCCTTAGAGTGGGATTGCTTCGTCGCCATCCCGCTCAGCGGGACGGGACTCCTCGCAATGACACATTATAAAGTTTCCCGCGCTGTAAAAATTATGCAACCGTATTTATGAAAAGGTATACTAGATTTTGGGATTTGGGGTTTGCCCCTCAGGGGTTCTTGTCCCGAGACCCCTTTCGGGGTCGAGGGAGGATTTGGGATTTGCTTTAACGTGTAGAGGTAGATACGATGAGAACAAGGCTGGGGATAGCACGATATCTGATTGTGTCAGTTCTGATTGCGTCCGGGGCCATATTTGTCTGCTCGCATGATGCCTCACTTCAGGCAGGAGAGACAAATATCTATAAAACCCTCGATATCATCTCCGATGTGATCACGATCATTCAGCGGGATTACATCGAGAAGCTAAGCTCCGAGAAACTCATACAGGACGCCCTGCGAGGGATGCTCGCGTCCCTCGACAGCTACAGCCACTATATCCCCCCTCCCGAGCCGAAAGGAACTCCCGCGGGCGGAGTTCCCGTCCAGGATCTGGGTACGTACGGCCTGGAGGTCGCGTATAAGAACAAGCTCCTCACGGTGGTCGCACCGATAGAAAACGGGCCGGCATGGAAGAGCGGCCTCAAGAGCGGCGATATCATCCTCAAGATCGGTGAGGAGTCTGTAGAGGAGCGCCCCTTCGCCGAGCTCGTGCATCAGTTCAGGGGCAGCGCCTCGAAGGAACTCCTCCTGCAGGTGGCAAGGCGGGGCGAGCGCGATTTCCTCAACCTCACCATCACGCCGGCCAAGATCGAGGGCCCCGCGGCGCGCTCGGAAATGCTCAGGGAGAAGGTAGGGCTGCTCCGCGTCACGCGTTTCGACCCGCAGACCGCCCCCCGCGTCGCGGATTGTTTGAAAAATCTGAAAGCAGCGGGGGCGAATGGCCTCGTCATAGATGTGAGAGATTGTCCTGCCGGAGACACCGCGGCCGCAATAGCCGTCGCCGAGCTCCTTCTCCCCCATGGGGAACTCATCGCCACGCTCAGGGGGAGGACTGAAGGGGGCAGCAAGGAATTCAGATCACAGTCGAAGCCGATCATTGAGAGGGGGCCCTTTGTGGTGCTCATCAACGGTGGGACGAGCGGCGCCGCGGAGGTGCTCGCGGGAGCCTTCCATGGCGGGAAAAAGGGCATGCTCATGGGGCAGAAGAGCTTCGGCTGCGCCTTCGAAGAGGGCTCCTTCAACCTCAGTGACGGTTCGATGATCAAGATGATCACCGCAGTTTATGAGACGCCGGACGGACAGGAGATTCAGGACGAGGGGCTTGACCCCGACATCGAGGTGCCGATCCCCGCGCTGCCCCCTGAAACCGCTGAGGAGAAAAAGGCCGAAAAGAAAAAGGTGAAGGAGAAGAAAGAGGAAAAGCCGGCGGATCCCATGGTGCAGCGTGCGATTGACCTGATTAAAGGGATCCGCATCATCAGCCCGAAGGAGAAGGCGTGACCGTGCGTACCCTGAACAGAGTGGTGGCGGTGTGCGCGAGCCTCGGGGCATGGTATCTGCTCGTCGCCGTGATCCCCTTCCCGAGCCCTGCCGTCGACACCCAGCTCAAGAAAGATCTGGATTTTTTTGTCTCCGGCATGGACCTCATCCAGAGGAACTATTACCGGGAGGTGAAAGGAAGCGAACTGGCCTACGGGGCGCTCAAGGGGATGTGCGCCGGTCTGGATCCGCACAGCCAGTTCATGGATGAGGAAATCTACAAGGAGATGAAGATTGAGACAGAAGGAGCGTTCGGCGGGCTGGGAATTGAAATCACCATCAGGGATCAGTTCCTGACCGTGGTGTCTCCCATTGAGGATACCCCCGCGTTCAAGGCGGGCGTGCGGGCCGGCGACCGCATCATCGAAATCGAGGGGAAATCCACCAAGGATCTCAGCCTCGTTGAAGCCGTGCGGAAACTGCGGGGGCCCGCGGGAACCGTGGTGCACATCACCGTCATGCGGGCGGGGACGGGGGAGCTGCTGCCCTTCGCCATGACGAGAGCACACATCCAGATCCAGAGCATCAAGGACGCAAAGATCGTCAGGGACGGTATCGGCTACGTGAGGATGACGCAGTTCCAGGAGCGCACCGGGCGCGATCTCGAAAAGGCGCTCCAGGAGCTGAAGAAGAAGGGGATGCGGGCGCTCATCCTTGATCTCCGCAACAATCCGGGAGGGCTGCTCCAGATCGCCATTGAGATTGCCGACAAATTCATCGGCGGCGAGAAGCTGCTGGTGTACACGAAAGGGCGGATCAGGACGCAGAACATTGAGTTCAAATCTCCCGGCAAGGCTGCGTTTCCAGACTGTTTGATGGTGGTACTGGTGAACAAGGGGAGCGCGAGCGGATCGGAAATCGTTGCCGGCGCGGTGCAGGATTGGGGGAGGGGGATTATTCTCGGGAGCACGACGTTTGGCAAGGGCTCGGTGCAGAGCGTCCTGCCCCTCCCGGACGGCTCTGCGCTGAGGTTGACCACCGCCAAGTACTTCACGCCGAAGGGGAGATGTATCCAGAAAATCGGGATCGAGCCTGACATCGCTGTGGAAATGACCGATGAGGAAGAGATACAGCTGCTCGTCAAGCGCCGGCTTGAGAAGATGGTCAGTGATAATCCCGGCGGCAAGGATATGGAAGAAGAGAAGGAAGAGCTGAAAAAACTTTCCGACGTGACCGATGTGCATCTGGAGAGAGCCGTTGACCTGCTCCAGGGACTCCTCGCGTACAGGGGCTCATCCTCCGGGAGCGGCACCGATAAACTGCACGCAAAGAAAGGGACAACCAGGAGACTGAATGCCCTGTGATGCTGATTATTGAGTTGGGCGATGAGCGTCGTGCGGTGTCAACATCCTCAACCCTCTACCATATAATTAACCTGAATAATTCATGAAAGAACAATAATAACCGCGGATTCTCCGGATTGAGCGGATTCCAATAATAAAAGGTTGCATCCACGGATTTCACCGATTTGCACGGATGTAAAAACAGCCC
>Ga0315291_10003521_pt1 | contig 20213 bp, 18 predicted proteins | sample YL17G12_20_MG_FD_203070 | JGI IMG/M metagenome (GOLD analysis project Ga0315291, IMG submission 203070) | Sediment microbial communities from Yellowstone Lake, YNP, Wyoming, USA - YL17G12_20 | ecosystem: Environmental > Aquatic > Freshwater > Lake > Sediment | place: USA: Wyoming | collected...
GCCCGCAATCTCTTCAAACTCATCGATAAAGATGACCGCTTCTTCCAGGTTTCGTGCCTTTTCCATTATTATACGCAGATTAGCACCCACCTTTTCAGTTCCGTCAACCATCAGCATACTCGGAGAAATCTCAATAAACCACCAGGAAAGGGCTCCGGCTATCGCTTTAGCAAAATGAGTTTTCCCTGTACCGGGGGGTCCAAAAAAAATGATCGTCTTTGGAGGGACTACTCCATGCTTTTTCGAAAGACCTAACTCCGTCAACGGAAGTATGATTTTCCTCTGAACTAGCTGCTTTGGAGGTTGAGAATCAGAGATGGTGTCCCATATTTCTTTTCTGATAGTCTGCGCCCCCATCTCATTGAGGATGTCCCTCCTTTTATAGGCTAAATATTCCTCACTGGCTTGCTCTATATTTTCGAGGAAATCGATGCAAGCGACCCGCAATCCTACATCCCGACGGAGTTTTTCAGACATGAGCCATTTATGCTGCAAAATTCTCGGCCACAGGTCAGCGGCAGCATCAGGATCAAATTTTGTGCCGCTGATCTCAAATATTTTGCTCACACACAGCTCGGGTGATAGAGCCTCTGTTAAATCTTCATTCATGGTTCTCCTCCCCGCAAGATCCTGGTACTTTTCCGGGTTAATATCCTGTGACAGCCTCAGGAGACGACCGGTAATTTTTTCTAAAAACCAGCTTTCGGGTGATGTAAGTATAAGATAAATGATTTTATGTCAAGGAGAAGGGCAGACCAGAAGATCACGTGCGCCAATGCTTTCTGTTGTGTGTGTGAAATTGCTCGACGATACGCTCCATTCCTGAGAAGTGAACAATCGCCGGAATGGCCATAAATCCGAAAGGCTATAGGAAATCTCCGATCCAGCTTGCGGTGTATTCGCAAAGGCTACCCGACTTTTCGATCTTAGGCTCCTTAATGTCCCACCTGCCTTTCAAGCCAAGTTCGCCCGCTGTCATCTCGAAATGACACATGGCGATGCCCATATCTACCCTCTGCAAATCCGCTATGTTTAAGAGTTTGAAGGTAAGAGTGTTGCCATACCCCCTGGTACGCTGCATATAGAAGTGCCAGTAATAACCGTCTTTGATAATTCTCCAGGGTTGCTTGTTTGTAGCGGATGGCGCTATCCGCACCATTTCCAGCGGCACTGCATAGGGGCCGGCTTCATCAGGCAAAAGAGGAATGCCATATTTCTCACGGAAGAATAGATTCCCCCAGGGCTGCCGGTTATGTCCTCCCACGATCTGACGGACTGTGACACCCGATTGCTCCTTCTTCAAAATGTATCCAACGGAAGTTACAGCAGGCACAAGTTCGTTAGCAGTCGCGGAAATCTTTTTTGCAAAGCTGCTCCTGGTGAAACTGCCTCCCAGCCAGCATGTGCCGAGCCCCATGTCCGTCGCAAACAGAATTACGCTTTCCATCATGTAGCCAAAGTCTTCCAGATTCTTCCGAGAAGGTCCCACGGCGCCCACGATAAATCCCGTGGCGCCCTTGATAAAGCCGTATGTGCCCAGTCCTTTCAGGGCCTTTCGATCCTGATCCGTTGCCGCTATAAGTTTTAAGCGCACGGCTGCGCCGAATGGTCCTGCACCGATCGCAGACAGGTAATCGGACAGACGCTCCCGGTCTTCTTCCGCGATGGGCTTATCAATATATGTCCGGCAGGAAAAGCGTTTCTGAATGATCTCTGTTACGGGTTTGCTGTAAAGCATGATTTCTCACCATTCACCTTAGTTCCCGAGTATAAAATCCCCCCAACCCCCTTTATAAAAGGGGGCGGACGGGGAATTTTCCCCTTAATAAAAGGGAGACTTGAGATCTGGATTCCCATCTTCATGGGAATGACCAGTGGAATATAGTCATCTGTGAGACGCTACACTAACTGTCGGATGCGGGCTGGCGGGCCGGCACAGTTACGAACATACCGCCCACGCAGAGGGCGGCAGCGAAAAGCATAACGCCGCGGTACCCCCATCCCTGGGCAATAAGACCGCCGAGCAGCGGCCCTACGGCATTGCACAAATTAAGGGTAGACTGGAATATGCCCCCGGCAGTACCCTTTTCTTTCCCGCCGCGCAATACGATTAGCAAGGCGCCGACATAGAGACATGACCAGGCCACTCCCAGGATCACCTGCAATATAACCAGGGAAAACCGGCTTGTCAAAAAAGCATATGCTGTGAACACAAAAACTGAAAGCACTTGACCATAGAAAAAAGTCTTGAATTCGGAAAACCTCTCGAGCTGGCGCATCACCAGAAATTGAACGACAAAATTAACGCCCCATAAGAGACCGATCCAAAAATGATCGAGGCCTATGGAAACCAGATACAACGGGAAAATGACCCAGACGGCGCTCGCCCCCAGATGACGCAGGAATACGGCAAGGTAAACCCTATAGTCCCGGCGCATTACGAGCCACAGATTGGGAGGTTTGGAGAATTTATGCGAAGGCATCTTCTGAAATGCCAGGGAGATGAAAAAGGCAATCAGGCAAAACAAAAAGCTGAGCCAGAAAAGAATTTCAATGTCGCCAACCATTGCTGACGCGGCAGCGCCGAAAATCCATCCCAGGGACCCGTAGGAGCTGTATTTCCCCATATTAGCGCCGCATTCAAAAGCGTACGTGATTGTTGCCGCAACGGCAATGCCGAGGGCAAAGCCTACGGCTGCCCGAACGATAATTAATGCCGGGACACTGTGCGCCAGGAGCTGGGCGGCAAAGGCCATGCTGCTCATCAAAAGCCCCCACCGCACAAACAGAAGCCTTCCCAGGTGGTCGGACTTCCAGCCCGATATAAGAGAAGAAAATAAGAACGCGATCCCATAGGCCGCGCCCACAAGGCCGACTTCAAAGTCGGACGCCCCTAAATGTGCACCCAGGAGGGGAACAAAGATAAATGAGCTCATCGTAGCAAAGCTGAGAAAAAAGTTAACGAGGCCTATGAGCCAGCGGTAAGACCACTCCCCTGCCTGATCTTCCTTCTCTATAATAATATCTTGTTCTAACATGATGGTTCTTTATCGCATAAATACAGCTGTCAAATCAATTCGCGCAAAAACAGAAAAACCCCGGAAGGGCCTCCGGGGCTCATTTTCTTAATCGCAAGAACATATTATTTAATTCATCGCTCTCGCATCCTTTTTGTCCTAATCCCGATCCTGCGCTGTATCCGGCCTCTTCGGAATTATGAACCACATGGCAAAGTAGGCGAGAATTGCAAACCCAAACGATAACAGGACAAGCAGAACAAGAATAATTCTTATCAAAGTGGGATCCCGGTCAAAATACTCTCCGATGCCCCCGCAGACGCCGCCTATTTTTTTGTCAGTAGCCGAAAGATATAATCTTTTCATTTGAGCGCCATTTTGAAATCAATTAACCATCTTTTGCAGCGGCCGACACCTTGCTTTTCGAACGGGTCTTTTGCTCCTTCACGATGCGCATCGTTTCGGCGATTTCCTTGCGAGTGACGCTCTTCCTGATCTTTTCCATCTTCTCCATGACCTCTTGAAAGCGAAGTCCTTCCGCCGCGCTAATCCACTCCAGGCTTAGCCTTTCGGTGCGGAGGCCCATCTTTTCCATCTTCTTCCAGATGCGTTTGATACGCCGCTCCGTCCACTGATTGGCGTTCATGTAGTGGCAGTCGCCGATGTGACAGCCCGATACCAGCACTACGGGAGCCCCTTTGGCGAAGGCGCGCCAGATAAACTTCTCGTGCACCCTTCCGGAGCACATGGTCCGGATCAGGCGGCTGTTGGGCGGGTAGTGAAGCCGCGAGACGCCGGCAAAATCGGCGCCCGCATAGGAGCACCAGTTGCATGCGAAAACCGGTATCCTCTCGGCAGCATTACCTTCGAGGACGGCATCAATCTGAGCCTCGATCTGCGCGTCTGTAAAATGATTCATCGTAATGGCCATGGTGGGGCATTCGGCCGCGCATGTGCCGCACCCCGCACACGCCGCTTCGGTGACTTTCGCTGCCATCTTTGCCTTTGTATCCACGCTGATGGCATTGTACGGGCACACCTTTGCACACAGGCCGCAGGAGTTGCATAGTTCGGGATCAACTGCTGCTGTGATCGCCTCCACAGTGAGCGAACCGGGATTCATGAGGCGCATGGCCCGGGCAGTGGCTGCAGAGGCCTGGGTGACGGAATCTTTTATGTCTTTGGGACCTTCGGCGCAACCGGCAAAGAATATCCCCCGTGTCGCCGCATCCACAGGCTGCATCTTCGGGTGGGCCTCCAGGTAAAAGCCGTCCGATGTTGTCTGGAGGGCCAGCATCTCCTGAATAACCTTCATGTCTGATGGCGGCTCGAGGCCTACGGCAAGGACAACCATTTCCGTGCGGTGGCTCTCCAACTCATTTGTCGCCGTGTTTTCCACTGTCAGTATAAGATCCCGCGATGCGGGGTCCTGCTTTATGTCACCGGGAAGGCCCCGGATGTAACGGACACCCATACCCTTGCTTCGCCGGAAGAGATCCTCGAATCCCTTGCCGAAGGCCCGGATGTCAATATAGAAAACCTTCACTTCCATGTCCGGATAGTGTTCCTTGAGCATGATCGTGCTCTTCACAGTGTTCATGCAGCAGACATTCGAGCAGTAGGGCCGCCCCCGCCGCTGGGATCGGGACCCCACGCATTGGATAAAGGCGACGGACTTAGGAACCTTGCCATCCGTCAGGCGGATGACCTTGCCGCTGGTAGGCCCTCCGGCATTGATGAGGCGCTCCAGCTCCATGCTCGTCAGTACATTCTCATAACGGGTGTAACCATATTCATCGAGGATAGTCGGATCATAGACCTCCATCCCGGTGGCCACGATGATTGTGCCGACGTCGAACTCCACCTCCTCATCGTTCATGTCGAAGTCGATGCAGTGTTTCTTGCATTTCTCGATGCACTTACCGCAGATGATGGGATTGTGGCCCAGGCACCGGGTGATATCCACGGCAAAAGCCCCCGGCACCGCCTGTGGAAACGGCGAGTAGATGGCCCGGCGGGAGCTTAGGCCCATGTTGAACTCATCGGGAATGATGACCGGGCAGACCTCAACGCAGTCCCCGCAGGCCGTGCACTCCTTCTCTTTAACATACCTCGCCCTCTTCAGTATGCGCACGTGAAAACTGCCCACGAACCCCGTGATCTCTTTCACTTCACTCATCGTCAGCAGCGTAATGTTGGGATGCCGACCGGCATCCGTCATCTTCGGCCCGAGTATTCAGATGGAGCAGTCCATGGTGGGAAAGGTCTTGTCCAACCTCGCCATAATGCCACCGATGCTCGGCTGTTTCTCCACGAGTATCACCTTGTAGCCTGCATCAGCCAGATCGAGCGATGCCTGGATCCCCGCCACACCGCCACCTATAACCAAGGTGGATGGTGCGACCGGAACATCCATTTCCGTTTGTGCGGCAAGCAGGCGGACCCTTGATACGGCGGAGCGAACCAGATCTCTCGCCTTGATAGTGGCATTCTTGGCATCATGGCCGTGCACCCATGCGCATTGCTCACGGATGTTCGCCATCTCCATAAGGTAAGGATTCAGTCCCGCCTCCGTGACACACTGCCGGAACGTCGCCTCGTGGAGACGCGGTGAGCACGAGGCAACCACTACACGGTTGAGTCCGTATTCCTTTACGTCATTCTTGATCTGGTTCTGACCGGGCTCGGAGCATGTGTAGCCCTGGTTCCGGCAAATCGTAACTCCCGGAAGCCCGCTCGCATACTCCGCTACTGCGGCGCAATCGACAACGCCCGCGATATTCGATCCGCACTGGCATATATAGACGCCTATTCTGATTGCGTTATCCTGTTTTGATTCTTCCATTCATCATCCTCTTTATCCAAACATCTATACTATTCGATCTGGTCGGCCAGAACGGACACCAGATCCCGTATTTCCATTTGTATCTTCTTCCCATGCATCAATGGATCCCGGATGGTGCAGGTGAGATGGATCATGCATTTGGGACACGCTGTAACGAGCATGTCCGCACCAGTTGCCCGCGCCTCCTGGAGCCTCTGCACCTGAATCTGCTTGGAGGAGGCATCACAATTGATGAAGCCGCAATTCCCGCAACACAACGCGCCCCTGCCCGAGTGTTCCATTTCCTGGAGCTCCATTTCCGGAATAAGGCCGAGCAACTCCCTCGGTCCGGCACAGCGGTTCAGCATGCGCCCAAGCCTGCATGGATCCTGGAAAGTGACTTTCCGCTTAAGCGGTCGGAAGGCCGTGCTGCCAAGCTGCATTTCCCGCTGGAGGAGGTCCAAGAGCAAAGTTACTGTGATGTCAAACCCCGGGATGATACGCGGCATGTGTTCACTTATGACCTGGAAACACTCAGGGCATGAGACTATGATCTCCTTCACCCCGGCATCCTTGAAGGATGTGTAGTTCAGCCGGCAGAGCGCTTCAAAATTTTCAATATCCCCCGACCAGAGCAGGTCGTGTCCGCAGCACCTTTCATTCGGCAGGAGAACAGGCTTGATGTCCAGGAAGTTCAGCAGCCGTACGCTGTCTCTTGCTATAGAGAGGGTATCCACATCGATGCCGGTAAAGAAGACATTGAAATATGGCGCGCATCCGGTAAAAAATGCCACGTCTCCTGACGAAGCTACTTTAATGCCTGTATCCAGCCAGTCGAGACGGTTCTGCTTGAGGTGCGGGGCAGTCATCATCCTCATCCAGGAATGGATGGCGCCGTCGTGGGCGCGATAGCCCTTCAAGCCTTTTGTTTCAGCCAGCAGTGTGCGCATTTCCATTATGAACCGATTAAAATCCACGCCCGAAGGGCAGCGTTCGCGGCATAGGCCGCAGGTCAGGCATTCCCAGACCGAATTTTCGATGTAGGCCTCGTCCTGGCGCTCGGAGATGACTTTGTGCGCCAATAATCGGGGGGAGTACTCTTTGCCTGACAGCCTTCGCGGGCATGAAGCTGTACACTTGCCGCACTCCAGGCACTGATACAGAGACATATCCACGATCATCTGATCGATCTTCGGGTCGTTCAACTCTTCAACTCCTCCCGTTTACGGCCGCTCTTTGACATTAGATGACCCAATGCCCCCATCTCTTCCGTGAAATTCCATAAAGTCCGAACCAGTTTTTCTTTTTCATGGGCGCCGAAGGTGCGCTCCACCAGCCGTTCCTGGCGGATTCCAAGAAGGTGCAGGATCCTGCGGACACGGTGCACATTTTCATGGCCCACCTCAGGTCCCGGGCCGTAACGGCAATCCTCGTCCGTGCATTCCAGGAGTATTACGCCGTCTGCGCCAAACTCAAAGGCTCTCAAGATCAGCGCCTGATTGATGCGGCCGATGCACATCACCCGTATCAGGTGGAAGTTCGCCGGCATGCTCATCCCCGTCATCCCCGCTGCGTTATAGCAGGCGAAAGGACTCCAGTTGCAGCATATTCCCAGGATACGGACCGGTTTCATATCATAATTCCCTGACCAGTGCGCCCGCTACGATCTCTTCCAGGAGACGATTGGTAAAGTAAGGCATGTCCATGGCAGTCACGGGACAGCGGCCCACACAGCCGCCGCACCCGACACAGTTGTAGCGCAACACCTCCGCCGTGTAAAAGCCGCGCTCATTGGCAACAAGTGTTACGGCGTCAAAAGGGCATATCTTGACACAGCGACCGCAGCCGCGGCATCGCTTTCTATCCACCTTGGGACTGAGCTCATGGTCTTTCAAAAAGGCCTCTGCCGCCGTAGTCGCTACGTGAGCGGCCAGGGCAGCTCCTGCCTGGAAAGCTGTCACCCTCTTGAGCGTCCTGGGCATTACCCGGTAGACGCCGATCTGGGGGCTGTGGAAAAATTTAAAGTTGTAGCGATAAAATTTCTTGAGGCCGAACATCCCCACGGGAATTGCAAGGGGAAGGACGTTCAAGTCAGCAAGACAGACTATATCTGCGTGGAAATTCTTGCGAACGCCGTTTTCACGCACGGCCACCGTAAAATCGCCCAGGTGCCCCTTGATTCCTTCAATAAGGGCTTCCTCTACGTGCATGATAGAAGTCCCTGCGACACGGTTCACGGGTCTTTCCCGGATCTCCTTGGGCACTTCGGGGTCATCCTTCAGACTGCAGCGATGAACCAGGCGCACCTTGAATCCCTGCATGTTCAGGTTGAGGGCAGAACTCAGGCCCACTTCCGAACCGCCCAGAATCAGTATGCGGTTCCCAATCTTAGTTGTGCTCTGGCGCAGGGGGCCCATGACCCGGGCGCGAATGAAAGCCTCTCTCAAGAAATCACGCATTCTTTCTATGAGCATTTCTTCCGATAAATTTAGAGAACCCAGGTGGTCCCTGATGTTGATTGTCTCAAATCGGCAGCGGTCAAGGCCGAGCCTGTCAAACAGATGGATACGTGCGCGGTTTCTCTGGTCGTTGCATGAAATGCACTGAAACTCCAGGGGACAGCACACACAGGAGGCCAGAATGACTCTCCCCAGCCTGTGTTCCCGCACAGCGGCGGCAATCTGATCGGCGCCCTGGGGATGGCAGGCCGAAAAGACCAGCTCACTGTGCATCACGCCGGGCATCCTGCCTGCCATGTCCCGGATACGCTCAAGTGCGGCAGGGGTTGCCAGGGTTCCGTTGCATGTGCACGTAAATACGCCAAACCGTACTTCCTCTTCAGAAGCGATTGAGACCGGCTGGCATGGGACACCATTGGTTCGGAGAGACGAGCAGTCCGCCATGGCCTGGCCTGCCGAGGCACTGCCGGCTATCAATACATTTACGAGGTCCGTGGAGCTCCGGAAGTTTCCCACGCGGTATACGCGCTCCGCATCGGCCAAGTCCAGATGAACAATCTCTTCATCGCCGGCCACAATTACTGCAGGACTGGAAACGGTCAAGAGCTGTCTGCTCTTGAAATGATTGATGGCCCCTATGTCATTGCAGACGCTTTCACAGACGCGACACTCGCAGCAGGAGCTGCAGTGAAGACAGCGTGAGGCTTCAGCCACCGTCTGCTCCTCGGTTAGTCCCAGTTCCACTTCTTTAAAATCCCGACTTCTCAGTTTCGCCTGCCTGCGTGACATTTCCGCTCGAGACCTTCGGGGAGTGTCCTCGGAAATTTCCAGATGTTCGCCGGCGCCGCTAGATTCATCAGGCAGCGCACCCCATAAGGGAGATGTTCCCGTAAGATATTCGACAGCCCTTGCGGCGGCCCGGCGGCCCTGAGACATGGAGCCTATCACTGTATCGGGTCCTGTCACTGCATCACCGGCGGCAAAAACGCCTGCCTGCGAGGCCGTGAGCTGCGCATCCACATTAATCGTCCCGGACCGGCCCGTAATCAGCTCTTTTCCGAGCCCCGTTTCCGCTAAGGATGGCTGTTGTCCGATGCCGATAATTACTGTGTCTGCCGGCCGGAAAAACTCTAAACCTTTGACCGGTTCCGGTCTTCTTCGTCCGCTCTCATCGACGGCGCCCTGCTTCATGCGGATCATGTCAAGGCCGGTCACTCTTCCTCTCTGGGAAACGATCCGGACGGGCGCCACGAGGTATTCAATCTTTACCCCTTCCTCTTGCGCTCTCCGTATCTCTGATCCGTGTGCCGGCATATCGCTGCGCTTACGGCGGTAGCAGATGGTGACGGATTTGGCTCCCAGCCGGATAGCGGACCGGGCCGCATCAATGGCGGAATTGCCGCCACCGATAACGACTACATTGCCCCGAAAATTCAGCTTACCACCAGTGTTAAGTTTCTTCAGCATCTCCAGAGCGCCATATACACCCTTCGCATCTTCACCGGGAATATTGAGGCGGAGGTCCCGGTGCGCCCCGGTGCACAGAAGGACAGCCTGGAAACCCTGATCAATCAGATCCCTCATGGAGCGGACCGGTGCGCCTGTGCGTATCTCTACGCCGGCATCTGCGATAGCCTGTATTTCGGCGTCCAGGACGGCACGGGGAAGTCTGAAGGCATTGATTCCCATCCGCAGTATTCCTCCCGCTTCATCATGGGCCTCAAATACGGTGACATTGAAACCCTCCCGGTTGAGGAAGTAGGCGCCCGTAAGGCCGGCGGGACCGCCGCCGACTATGGCCACTCTTTCCGGCCTTCCCGGCTTTTGGGCGCCCGGCAGCCGGGGCCGTCGCTCCGCCATTTCGCGGTCGGCAAGAAAACGTTTGATGCTGCAGATCGCCACCGCCTGGTCCAGCGAACTGCGGCGACAGGCGTCCTCGCAGGGATGGTGGCAGACGCGCCCGCATATGCCCGGCAGGGGATTGTCCTGCCGGATGACATCAAGGGCCTCGTCAAATCGCGAGGCCGCAGTCAGCGCCATATAGGCCTGAACATTTACGCCTAAGGGACAGCTTATTCTGCAGGGAGCAGGCTTGCGCTTATCCAAATCAAGGGCCCGGGAAGGGCAGTAGGCCGGCGTTCTACGCAGGGGAGGATGACTCGAATTCTGAAGGGGGCAAATCTCCATGCAGCGCCCGCAGCCGGTGCACAGATCGTAGTCCACATATACGGGGTCTTGAATGATGACGGCCCGATAGCCATCGGGACCCCGCTTGATAGCTTCGACGCGTGCATGGGTTAAGGCGGTAACCAGGGGATGACGCGTTACCTGCAGGTACAGCGGGCGGAACTGGAATTCCAGATCCTCGGGGTAATCTGTAAAGGGCGCGACTCCTCCGGGGATCTCCAAGAAGTGAATGGCTTTCGTAACCCAGACCAAGGGCAGGCCGGATTGCGAGAGGTCCTGCGCCACCTTAAGGGCGCCGTAACCGGAGCCAACCAGAAGAACGGCTTTTTTCAAGTTGCTCAATGAGGAACTACTATTATGCATCGCTAATCCCTTGCTACCCTGCCCTGTTTTGCGCGGCTTTTGAGGGCAGCCTTGCCGTAGTCACGGCCGCGCTCAAAGGCACGTGCATTGTTTTTCCTCGTCGGTTCCGGTACCGAGGTCAGCACGGCTTTGCGCAAAGCCTCCGCGCCTATCACATCACATATGGCAGCAAGAAATCCTAGAATGACGATGTTCGCCATCATTTTATTGCCCAGCTCTTCGGCAAAGCGGGTCGCCGGTATAGTGTATGCGGTCACGTCCGGAGAAATATCCTTTGTCCGCACTAGATCCGAATCCAGAAGCAGCATGCCGCCGTTACGCAGGCTGCCGATATTCTTAGAATAGCCTTCCTGGCTCAAGCAGATCAGGACATGCGGCTCCTTTATGTAAGGGAAAAGGATTTCCTCTTCGCCGATAATGATCTGGGCCGAGCAGGCGCCGCCCCGGGCCTCAGGTCCGTAGGCCTGCGTCATCGTGGCAAATTTCCCGTCGTAAAGGGTAGCAGCCGTGCCGAGGATATCGCCGGCCATGATGATTCCCTGTCCGCCGAAGCCCGTTATAAGAACGTGTTTTTCATTGTTCATGATAATATATCTTATCACCCTGCCTGATTTTCCTGCACGATCGTGCCTTTAAAATCCGGCCAGTCCCCGATCTGTTTTCTGCAACTCAACTGATAGTTATCCAAAAATGTCGGCCTTTCCGTGTCCACAAATTTTCCCACCACAATATTGCTGCCGAAGTCTATTGGCGCCTCTTTCGGGTCGATATCATTGCGAATGACGGAACGCTCATGATAAAATTTTAGAGTCTCCAAAGCAGTCCCTATCTTATTACGGCGCCCGAAGGAAGTGGGGCAGGGAGTCAGTATCTCGACAAATCCGAACCCGCGCTTCTGCATTGCCTCAGTAATGGAGTTCGTGAGTCTGCGGATATGCAAAGATGTCCAGCGTGCGACGTAAATTGCCCCGCATGCAGAGGCCAGATAACAGAAATTGAACGGTTCCTCCGGACAGCCCGTGACGCTTGTGGTAGTCTTAGCCCCGAAAGGCGTACTGGGAGCGAGCTGCCCGCCCGTCATCCCATAGTTCATGTTGTTCACGCAAATGACGGTGATGTCAATATTCCGCCGGGCCGCATGGATGAAATGATTGCCGCCTATAGCCAGCAGGTCACCGTCACCGGAGACGACGAGCACCTTCAGCTCCGGTTTCGCCAGCTTCAGGCCTGTGGCAAATGGAATGGCTCGGCCATGCGTTGTATGAAAAGAATCCAGCCGGATATATCCGGCCATCCGCGCCGTGCAGCCGATTCCGGAAACTACGGCAGTCTTGTCCAGGTCGTAGCCTGATTTCTGGATGGCTGCCATTACGGACCCGAAAACGGTGCCGATGCCGCACCCGGCGCACCATATATGGGGGAGCCTCTCGCTCCGGATCAATTCTTCCATGGGATGCCGCGGCACAGTCTTTTCTGCCTTTTTGGTCTTCATTTTCTCCCCTTTATAGCGTCTTTAATGGCGCTTAAGATGGTTGAAGGATGGATTATGGAACCGCCGAAGTGGGACACCAGATGAACGGGACACGCGCCTCCGGCACACCGCTGTAATTCAAGAACCATCTGGCCTGCGTTAATTTCAGGCATAATGAGGGCGCGCACCCGGCTGGCTACATCTCTGATAAGTGTCTCGGGAAAGGGCCATACCGTTTCTAATTTGATAAGTCCCGCGCGTATGCCTCTGCTTCGCGCATCGCGCACGGCCTGTCTGGCGGACCGCGCACTGATTCCGTAAGCAACTATAACGACATCAGCATCATCGAGGTAAATGTTTTCCGTCCGGATAATCTTGTCCCTGTTGCTTACGATTTTCTGGATCAGTCGATTGACCATCTGCGCCTGTGTCGCCTCGTCCATTCCCGGATAACCGCGCTCGTCATGCGTCAAACCGGTGATGTGGATCCTGTAGCCGTCCCCGCAGTTGGCCATGGGGGCGACCCCGTCCGGATCAGGGTGATAGGGCAGATAATCGCGTTTAGGTACCTTGGGTTTCCGCCGCCCGACAAGCTTTATTTCCTCCCTCCGTGGAATGACTACTCGCTCGTTCATGTGGCCAACTACCTCATCGGCCATGATCATGACGGGTATACGGTACTGTTCGCTGAGGTTGAATGCACGGATGGTCAGGTCAAACATCTCCTGGGGACTGCTTGGAGCAAGCGCAATGACCTCGTAATGGCCATGTGATCCCCAGCGGGCCTGCATCATATCCCCCTGGCCTACGAGCGTCGGGAGTCCCGTAGAAGGCCCTGCTCTCTGCACATTACAGATCACACACGGTGTCTCCGTACAGATGCCGAGACCGATATTTTCCATCATCAGGGAAAAGCCCGGACCCGATGTGCTGGTCATGGCCTTCACTCCTCCCCAGCTTGCGCCCAGGATAGCCGCCATGGATGCGATCTCGTCTTCCATTTGTATATATATGCCGCCGAGCTCCGGGAGCCTGCGGGACATGCGCTCTGCAATCTCCGTTGCCGGGGTAATCGGATACCCTGCGAAAAATCGGCAGCCCGCAGCCAGAGCGCCCTCGCAGCAGGCATAGTCACCGTTCATGAAATAGGTCCCCGTCAATACGGCCTTGTCAGCCATCACCTTTCCTCGCATAACAGATACTTCTTTATAATGACGTGCAGTAAGTTCTTTTCTCTACTTATTCTTCCTTCGAGACCTTGCGGTTTCACCCTTCGTCGCTTCTGTTGCTTCTATCGAGTATATTGCAAATTCCGGACACAGGGCCTCGCAGAAATGGCAGTTGACGCATTTTGACTCGTCTATCACGGCAGGTGTATGATAACCTCTTACATTGAAAGTCTGCGACATGCCCAGCACATCGCGCGGACAGTATGCAACGCAGAATTCGCACCCCTTGCAGCGATCCTCAATAATGATCACCTTGCCCCTGCTCGCCTTGATACTCTCCAGATCCAGGGGTTTTCTCCAGTATTTCATGCGGCAATGCCTCTCTTGGGATTCATGTCTTTCAAGAATTCAATGAATAAAGAAAATTTATATATGAGAAATAACTGTATATGTCAATAGCGCATGTGCTCTTCAGCATTGTGCCGTAAAATCCCGAAATGGCGGATTGACCAGCAATACCTCTGATAGGATGCGCCTGGCGAAAGAAATGCGGGCATAACAACGTATGCTCCTGCTTGGCAGGAGATGTATTTTTCGTCATTTCCTGATATAGTCAATAATAATGCTTACTATGAAAATCTTGAGCACGGCGGATCACTTTGATCACAACTCTCAAGGGATTAAAGCGCAGTAAGGAAAGGAGGGTTATGATGGATACATATGACATTTGTATTGGCGGATCGTTTCAAAAAACCGACAAATTTCTGAAAGTCGAGAACCCATATAACAATGAGGTCTTTGCTGAGACATATTTGGGCCGCGAAACTGATCTGGAAGAAGCCATCTTAAAAGCTCAGTCGGCGGAAAATGTCATGAAGGGACTAAGCTCTTTCGAGCGATTTGAGATTCTCAGGTACATTGCCAATACCCTTATGCAGAGGAAAGACCGTTTATCAAGGGTGCTAGCACAGGAGTCGGGAAAACCTCTGATATATGCAGGCGCCGAAATTGACCGCTCCAGCCAGACTTTTCTCATCGCGGCGGAAGAATCCAAGAGGCTTCCCAAAGAATATTTAAGCCTTGACTGGACTCCTGGCGGTAAAGACAAGGAAGGGCTCGTAAAATATTTTCCCGTGGGTCTCGTGGCAGGCATCTCTCCTTTTAACTTCCCGATGAATCTGGCCGCCCACAAGATCGCACCGGCCATAGCAGCAGGTTGCCCCATCATAGTGAAACCGGCATCGGCAACGCCGCTTTCCACACTGGAACTCGCAAAGATCATCGACGAGACTTCCTTGCCGAAAGGGGCACTGTCCATTATTCCGATGGATCGAACGACGGGAATGAAGCTTGTGACAGATGAGAGGTTCAAGCTTCTTACATTCACAGGTTCACCGGAGGTCGGATGGAGAATGAAGAAAGATGCGGGCAAGAAAAAAGTGGTCCTCGAACTTGGCGGGAACGCCGGCGTCATTGTATGCGGAAGTGCCGATATCGACTTTGCCGTGAAAAGGTGCATTTTCGGCGGTTTTGCCTACTCGGGCCAGATCTGCATCCATGCCCAGAGGATCTTTGTGGAAAGAAAGATTTTTGATGAATTTCTGGAGAAATTCGTCGTGAGCGCACAGAGCTTAAGATTCGGTGACCCTCTCAAGCCAGAAACACAGATCTCTGTCATGATCGATGAACCGAATGCGAAACGAGTCGAAGACTGGGTGAGAGAGGCAACGAGCGGCGGTGCAAAGATTGTCTGCGGCGGGAAGAGAGAGGGTGCATTTTGTGATCCAACAGTGCTCACAAACACGAAGAAATCGATGAAGGTCAACTGTCTCGAGGTTTTCGGACCAGTGGTTACCATAGAGCCTTATACAACCATAGAAGAGGCAGTCCACATGGTAAATGATACGAACTTCGGATTACAGGCTGGAATCTTTACTCATAACATGAATGAAATAAACTACGCTTTTATGAACCTGGAAGTCGGAGGCGTCATTGTCAATGACGTTCCCACATTCCGCGTAGATCACATGCCCTATGGGGGTATAAAGGATTCAGGTCTGGGAAGGGAAGGCCTCAAATATGCCATCCTGGATATGATGGAGCCGAAGATACTGGTTACAGATATGCGTTAACATAAATGCAACTTCCTCGCACTTGAGACTGAATCGTCGCTGTCTGTTATTGTGAACGGCCGAAAAGGGTGTGTTAGGCTCCTATTGTTTATGCCGTTTCACTCACACGCAGTGACATTGCGATGCAGTCTCGCGAGGGGGAATACAAATAATCTTTCCACCCCTCTCTTATCCTATGGCCTTGCCGCCGCGTTCACCCGTGCGAATCCGGATAACCTCGTAGAGGTCCAGCACGAATATCTTCCCGTCTCCGATCTCGCCCGTCCGGGCCCCCTTGATAATCGCCTGAATCGCCGGCTCCACAAAATCCTCGTTGCAGGCTATCTCAAGCTTTATCTTCTTCAAAAGGCTCCCCACCTCCTTTGCTCCGCGGTAAACCTCCGTCAACCCCTTCTGCCTGCCCCGTCCAAGCACATTCGATACGGTTACTAAATTTACCTCCACGTCCTCCAGCGTCTTCATCACTTCGTCCAGCTTGTGGGGCTGTATTATGGCGACTATATATTTCATATTCGTTAACCTCCTTATTCTACAACCGTGTAGGCGGCTTCACTCTGCTGGGTAAGATCGAGGCCGATAATCTCATCCTTCTTATCAACCCTCACGCCTACTAAAGCATCTACAAATTTGAAGAGTATCCATGTCATGACAGCCGCGAAGACTGGGACCACAATGATAAGCAGCAGCTGAACCAAAAACTGATGAACATCGCCGAAGAACAGGCCATTTCCACCGGCTTCGTTCACGGCCTTCTCGGCAAAGAGGCCTGTTGCTACTGTTCCCCATATACCGCCGACGCCGTGAATACCGAAAACGTCGAGGGCGTCATCATACTTGAATGCTGCCTTCACCTTGGCAATGGCGATGTAGCAGAAAACGCTGACGAGAATACCGATGAATATGGCATTCATAGGATTCACAAATCCGCAGGCCGGCGTAATGGCGACAAGACCTGCAACCGCGCCTGTTGCCGCCCCAAGGATAGTCGGGGCGCCGTGCTGCTGCCATTCAATGAGCGCCCAGGTCAATCCCGCCGCAGCTGTTGCCGTATTGGTTGTGACAAAGGCGTTTGCTGCCAGTTCATTCGCTGCCAGGGCGCTCCCGGCGTTGAATCCGAACCAACCAAACCACAGGAGTGCCGCCCCCAAAACAGTAAAGGGAAGGTTATGCGGCCGGAAAGGCTGTTGCTGATAGCCGATCCGCTTGCCGATGAGCAACGCCATGACCAGCGCTGATACGCCGGAGCTGGTATGGACGACGATGCCGCCTGCAAAATCGAGGGCGCCCAGATTTTTCAACCATCCTCCCATCCCCCAAACCCAGTGACCTAAAGGATCATATACAAAAGTCGCCCAGAGAATCGTGAAAAGAAGGAAGGCCGAGAATTTGATCCGTTCCGCAAAGGCGCCGACAATCAAAGCCGGAGTGACGACGGCAAACATACACTGAAAGATCATGAAAACGCTGTGGGGGATTGTCGCAGCATAATCAGCATTGGGCTGCCCCCCCACACCCCTCAATCCCACCCAGTCGAAACCCCCGATGATCCCTGTACCGGTATCCGGACCGAATGTTAGAGAGTATCCATATAATATCCACTGCAAGCTGATGATGCACAATATTATGAAACACTGCATCATCAGGGAAAGAACATTCTTCCTCCGCACCAGGCCGCCGTAGAAAAAGGCCAGTGCAGGCACAGTCATAAGCAAAACCAACGCTGACGATGCCAATACCCATGCTGTATCGCCCGAATTCATAATAGGTACCTCCTCATTGTTAAAGTCCATTTCAACACATACAATAGCAATTAGGGTGCCATGCACAAAAATCATTGATTATATTGACGAATATGTGATTAAAGTGGCGGCGGACAGGAAACAAAGTAACAATTTTGTGTTGTATAAGTGTGAGTTAGACAAAAATGAAATCCCCGCGCTCGTAAATAACCGGGTCTCTTTTTTGTTTGACACAAAGGCCATGTCTCACTAATAATGACGCCAATATTTTTTAAATAGCTGGAGGCATCGTGGTAAGGGCTGACGAAGGACTGCCATTCCTGTTGCGCTATGAAAATGTGGCAGATTACAGGAATGGCGAGGTGTGGATATTAGACAGGAGAAAATATCCTGCTAAAGAAGAGTTTGTCCGCTGCAGGGATTATCGAGAGGTTGCCGAGGCGATCGCCGGCATGGTAACGCAGAGCGGGGGGCCCTGGCTTGCAGCTGCTTACGGAATGGTAAGTGCGGCAAGAGGGGTGCGTAATCTCTCTCACGAAAGGGCGAAGGAAGAGCTGAAGCGTGCGGCAGACGTGCTGATTTACGCACGGCCAACCACATCTGCAAATATGAAGACCCACATCATGCGAATTCTCAAGGAAGCAGAGGACGCCATTGACCGGGGGGAAGATGCAGAATCTGCCACGCATGCCTATGTGCAGAAAAATCTGGAAAACCGCTACCGCAATTCACGTCAGATTGCAACATATGCAGTCGATCTGATGCCGGATGACGTTAGCATGCTTACCCAATGTTACGCAGAAACCCTCATCGGGTTTGTACTTCTGGTCTCGCAGGAGAAGGGCAAGAAAGTATCTTTGATCTGTCCGGAGACCAGACCGTATCTCCAGGGGGCCAGATTGACAGCCAGCGTGGCATGCGACATGGGTGTACCGGTAACGGTTATTACCGACAATATGCCAGCGTATATCCTGTCTAAAGGAATGGCACAGGTGTTCATGTCCGCCGCAGATGTAATCACGCTGGATGGTTACGTTGTGAATAAGATAGGCACCTTTCAGATAGCCCTGGCGGCCCATTTTTATAACGTACCTTTTTATGCTCTGGGGACACCTTCGCAAGCGTACCCTGACCTCTCGAAGGTTGAGGTTGAGGAGAGAGACCCCGAAGAAACGGTGCATGCCATGGGAATCCGCACAGCTAAATCCGGTGTGAAAGGTTATTATCCCGCTTTTGATATCACGCCCCCCCGATTGATACGCGCTGTGGTTACGCCGAAGGGGGTTTTCCCCCCATCCGGCTTGAAGGCATATTTTTCATAGATACGCTCCGGGAGAGGTTTGCATGTTATACGAGGAAGCGCGAAAGGCATTACTTAAATGCGCCTTAAGGCTTTACCAAAAAGGCCTTGTTCAGTTAAATTCGGGCAATGTTAGCGTCCGTGTTTCTGACGAACATCTTGTCATTACACCGACGGGGATACCCTACGATGACATGTCGGAAGAAGATCTGGTTATCATTGACCTCAATGGTGGCCCGGTTGAGGGTAAACATAAACCCTCTTCCGAAACGCCCATGCATACAACCGTATATAAGAATATACACGAAGTGAAGGCCATTGCGCATACGCACTCACCTTTCGCGCTCGCCTTTGCGACAGTGGGGAGAAGTATTCCTGTCATCAGCACCGAAGGCCTGGCTGTGCGCGGGCCCATACCAGTCGCCGATTATGCATGTCCGGGTACGGAGGCACAGGGCTGGGCTGCAATTAAGGCAATGAAGGGACCGCCGTATGTAATGGGAACCCTGCTCAAGAACCACGGTGTCCTCGTCACAGGAGCAAACCTCTCCCATGCATATTCAATAGCCTGTCGAATCGAAATGGCGGCAAAGGTTTTTTTCCTGGCTCTGCAGATAGGAGAACCCGATATCCTGACAGACGACCAGATTAAGGAGATCAGAACCGTATATTTAAGAAAATAGAGGAATGTGTCCTTATCTCTTGCGAGGTTAGTCCTAATGGTAGATTTTTTCAAGATGAGCGGCAGCGGAAATGATTTCATCCTGATTGACAACAGGGATCAGTCCCTGGCCCTCGGAAACATCGCGGAATTCGTAAGAACCGTATGCGAACGGAAGGTATCGGTGGGCGCAGACGGATTGATCATTATCGAAAATTCCCAGCGCGCTGATTTCCGGTGGCGGTTTTTCAACGCCGACGGCAGCGAAGTGGATATGTGCGGCAACGGAGCCAGATGTGCCGCCCGATTCGCTTATATCAGAGGGATCGCAAAAGAAAAAATGTCCTTCGAGACCGCCGCAGGCATCATCAACGCCGAGGTCAGAGGAGATACGGTAAAAGTGAGATTAACAGAGCCGCGCGCCATGAAGGTCAATACTTCGGTTATGATCGAAGGGCAACCGATTGAGGTCAACTTCGTCAATACAGGCGTCCCTCATGTCGTTCTTTTCGTTCATGGTCTGGACGGGTACGATGTATTTAACATGGGCCGGAAGATTCGCTACCACAAGGAATTCCAACCCGAGGGCACGAACGCGAACTTCATGGAAGTCATAGACAGACACACCATCAGGATCAGGACGTATGAGAGAGGCGTAGAAGACGAAACCCTCGCCTGCGGAACCGGCGCGGTCGCATCTGCCATAATCTCCTCCTCGCAGGGACTGGTGGAATCGCCGGTTGATGTGAGAGTGAAAAGCGGAGAGACATTGAAGATATATTTTCGCAAAACGGGGCATGGATTTGAGGATATTTATCTTGAAGGAAAAGCCAATGTGGTTTATGAAGGGCGCATCTGGGACGAGGCTTACACGCGCTCTGAGGCTTAGAT
>Ga0315291_10003526_pt1 | contig 20205 bp, 26 predicted proteins | sample YL17G12_20_MG_FD_203070 | JGI IMG/M metagenome (GOLD analysis project Ga0315291, IMG submission 203070) | Sediment microbial communities from Yellowstone Lake, YNP, Wyoming, USA - YL17G12_20 | ecosystem: Environmental > Aquatic > Freshwater > Lake > Sediment | place: USA: Wyoming | collected...
CGGGGGGTGGCTCTCGAGGGAGCAGTCGATCCGGGCGAGCCCCCTCACCCCAACCCTCTCCCGGGGGGAGAGGGGGAAGAGCGGGGAGAGGGGGAACGCGCGGGGGAATGCGCGGGAGCGGATGACTCCGAAGTCCGCGGGGGATCACGCCAGGGAGCAGGCGCAACTGCGGGACCCGGCGTTCGTGGCGGCGATGGACGCGGGGCAACGGCGGAAACTCTACAACGTCGGGGCGATAGTGGAGGAGGCGATGCCGGAACATGAGCGAGCTGGAGCGGATACGGGACACGATGCGACTGTGGAAGGGGTCTGACGGGAAGTACATCCCACCGCAGTCGGTGCTCGACTACTGGGCGACGTTGGCGACGGTACCATGGTCGCCGGCGCTCTGCCCGCCGGAGGGCGACTGCCGCGGGTTCTACTCAGAGCATCAGCTCGAATGCCCGCACGCGGAGAAGCGCTCATGCCCCAGGCGGCAGGACATCGATCTCGCGCGGAAACATGAGTGGCTCGCGGGGATCGGGTTTGGGCGGGAGTACTGGGACGTGCAGGGCGGCCGGGTCCGTAGCTCGCGGGAGGTGAACGAGTACTGCCGCCGGCTCTATGGCGGGGGATTGGCGCGGGGCGTGAACGTGTTCCTGTCGGGGGGTGTTGGGACGGGCAAAACCATGGCACTGGCGTGGATCGCGCTCCAGGGGATGGGGAAGGGCATCCAGCGGCAGGCGCTGCGGGTATACCTGGCGCCGGAGCTGGTCACGTGGTTGGTGGACATGAACCACGACGTCGGGATCCTGGCGGGCCTGGATGTGTTGATGATCGATGACCTCGGGACAGAGCACTGGAGCGCGACGAGCACGTGGGCGGCGGCGCGGATGGGCGAGCTGGTCGAGCGGCGGCACCGGGAGTGGCGGCCGACGATCATCGCGACGAACCTGAGCCCGTGGGACCTCGGGCAGCGTGACGAGTGGAACCGTTGGACGGATCGGTGGTTCAGCCGGGGCGAGACGATCACGTTCGAGGGTGAGAGCCTGAGAGGGAGGGCGGCGTGAGCGACCTGTGGCGGTGCGGGTTTGAGGTGCTGGGCGAGCCGGTGGGGAAGCCGGCGGCCAGGGCTATGGTGGTGCAGCGCGGCAGCCAGTACGTCGCGATCCTGCGGGAGGCGGACCGGGAGCATCCGATCCATCGGTGGTCGGGGTGCATTCGGAGCGCTGGCCTACCCCACCGGCTCGATGAGCCGTTCGCGGGGGCGCCGCTGCAGGTCACGCTCACGTTCCTGATGCCGCCGCCGCAGACGATGGTCCGGCATGGGCGGCTGCTGCGGACGTGGCCGATAACCAGGCCGGACACGGACAACCTCTGCAAAGCGGTCCTGGACGCGCTGACGGAGCTGCTCTGGGCGGACGACAACGTCGTGGTGCGGCTCGCGCTGGAGAAACGGCACGCGCAGCCGGGGACGCTGCCGCGGTGCCAGGTGCGGATCGAGGAGTTGCTCGACCCGCTGGCGCCGCGGGATGTGGGACAGTTGGCGATGGAGGTCACGGGATGAGCGACGCATGGCGGCGGGTCACGGAGGGGTTGGACGAGATCGAGAAGGGGCCGGTGGTCGAGGGCGGGTGGCAGGCGCTGCACCGGATCGCGGCGCGGGCGGAGACGATATCGAAGCTGATGCAGCACCGGGAGAACAGGGAGGTGCGGTGTTGGCATCGGGCGACGCGGATGGAGACGGGTGGCGAGGTGTGCATCCAATGCGGGGCGGTGGTTGGCAATGACAGTCGCTGATCTGCTGGTCGGAGGGCTGGAAATCCCGGAATTCGTGGGGAGCGAGTGCCCGGAGGGAACGCGTTGCGTTGTGACAGGCGAACGGATCACCAGCGGGGTACCGAGTGGTGAGGTCATCACGTCCGCGACGACCGAGTTTCTCGACGGGTTCCGTGGCGGCGTTGACGGGTGGGTAAGCATCGGCGCGGCCCGGTGTTTCAGGAGCGCGGCGCCGAAACTCGGGAACCCATGCGGGAAATCAACGCTGGCATTCGAGGACAGGGCGGCGTGGCAGCCACTCATCAACGCCGAGTCTGCGGTGAAGCAGGGGCGGCCATACTGGAGCGCTGTCGCACGTGATGTATGGCCGGCACATGCCGGGCAGCGGTGCTTTTGCCTGCTGACGGTAGATACCAAGAAGCGGCTTTGGCATAAGGGCCGCGTCGGCATCCTCGGCCCCGGTATGGTGGCCTACATCCACGATGGCGATGTGAGCATGAATGCCATGCTGTCATGGCCCGAGATGCTCAGGTGCCTGGATGCCGTTGAGCAGACATACACGCTCGGATGGAGCAAGCGAGCCATCGAGCGGGGCCTCTACTCCCAGCATACGCAGGTCGAGTCGGTGGGTATCCGCGAGGCGCGCCGACTGGAGAGAATGATCGTAGCGTGGCGCGGGACGAACGAGATGCGCTTCGCGCTGCTCATCGCACAGAGAGGGGATAGGGCATGATCGACACACCGATCATCATTCGGCCAAGCACGACCACATACGAGCTGCTGCTGACGTCGACGCAGCAGGTCTCGCACCATGACCCGGCAGTGCAGGATGAGTCGAACAGGATGCTCTTCAACCGGCGGAAGCAGATCGTGGAGGACCCTCGGATGGAGTCGGAGAGGGCGCTCTCCCAGGAGGCGATGGACCGACTCTGCGCTGCGAATCCGGCGCCTGAGTCGGTGGCGGAGATGCTGGCCGACATCACAGGCGCAGAGTTCATCGCGGTGGTGGTCGTTCGGCAGTTCGTGGACCTCTATACGGGACTGAACGCGGGAGACGGGGAGGGGCTGTTCTCCGGACTGGAGCGGTACCGGCACCTCGAAGAACGGCTGCGCCATGCGGCGACCTCGGCGAGCACACTACTCGGGTTTTGGAACAGGCTCTGCGACACGCTGCAGGTCGGCATCCACGGCTGTGACGCGGATGCCGCGCTGCTCTCGGTGCTCGGGTTGCCGAAGCCAACACAGGCGGTGGTACTGGAGGCATTGGCGACACAGTATCGGAGCGTTGTGTCGCTGGCGCGGTTCTGGCATGGGACCGCGGTCGCGGCGCGGCGGAGCGAGGACCCGGAGCCGACCGTAGTGCTGAGCTACGATGCGCAGTCGGCGACCGGCGGAACGGCGACGCGGGCGCAGGTGCTGGAGGTCCCGGCGATCTCGGGGAACTCGGTCCGGCATCAGGTGCTGCGTGAGCCGGCCTGGTATCACCTCGCGGAGCACCTCGGCCTGCGGCCAGGGATGCCCGGGCAGGGCGATGTGCCGGCATCGGTCGAGGCGCTCTTCTACAACGGCGGGAACATCGCGGCGGGCGCGAAATCGCCGACGAACGCGCATCGGCTCGCGCAGGACATTCGGGCGGCATACCCGTCCATCGACCTGCTCGGTGGCGTGGTGAACGCGTTCGACCTCGGGGCGTCACGGGTGCAGGTAGCGGCCTGGCTGGTGTGCTCGGAGAACGCGGCGGCGCTTGGGGAGCGAGCGGCGGAACTCCCAGCGGCGAGCCTCAGTGCCTTCGACATCATCGATGATGTAACACTTACGCGGCAGGCCGGGCGGGCCGGTGTGGGACAGATGATCTGGAGCTTTGAGGCGCTGGCATCCGGCGCACAGGTCTATGTCCGACTGAGCCTTGAACCCTACACACCGGACCTGACGCACGGTGCGTTCATCGCCGCGGTGGAGACCTACCTCGCGCAGGAGCCGGTGATCGGCGGGATGCGGGCACGCGGGTTCGGCCAGGTGCAGGGTGAATGGCTATGCGGGCCCGGTGAGGCAAGCTGCTTCCGAGAGGCATACGAGGCGTACCTGGCCGAGAACGTGGAACGGCTGCGGAACGGATTGGTGTTCGGGACTCTCTGCACGGAGTTGATTGTGTGTAGCTGATGCCGCCATTGCACATGACAGACTACTGGGGGCGGCTCACGGGCCGAGAGGAGCAGGTCTTACGGCTACGGCTCGCACTGTTCAACAATCATGAGATCGCACGGATGCTGAGGATCTCCCCTGTGACAGTGAGGGGGTACCTCAAAGACGGCAAAGCGCGCATCCCCACGGCACGGACGGTGGATGACTACCTGATCTTGGCGGAGCGATGTGGTGTGCCACCGATGAGGACGATCTGATGACCGCGATGGAGCGCAGTGCGCATCTCATCCATGCACGGTCGCCGCTGTTCCAGCGCCGGTTGGAGCAGGCGGATGCCTGTGTGGATGAGATGCTGCGCACGGCGCAGCATCCGTATGTGGCGTGCTCGTTTGGGAAGGACTCGACGGCGCTGCTCTGGGTGGTTGCGCAACACTGGCCGGGGGCCCGCGTGCAGTGCCTCACTGGTGGGGAGTCGCGGCTTCTGCACAGCGAGATCGACGAGCACAGCGCATGGTGGCGGCGCGAGTTCCCGCTGATGCACCTAGCCGAAGTGAAAGTGGATCACGTGTTCTCGGATGAATGGTCGGAGGCTACATTCGAGGAGCAGTACCTCAGCTTTCATGCGTCACAACTCGGCACAACCGAATGGGCAGCCTATCTCCACAGCTCTGCCGACTGGGACGGAGTGTTCCTCGGCCTGCGGTCGGACGAGTCGTTCAAGCGCGCGGTACAGAACTCCGCGCGGGCGCGGGGATGCGTGACGCCAATCCGGCGGTATTCCGAGGCGCGGACCGATGCCGCCGCTGGGATGTATGTGGCCTGTCCCCTGGCGCTCTGGACCGATGCGGACGTCGCGGCGCTAATAGTGAGCCGAGGGTTGCCACTACTCTCGACCTACAAGCGGGATGGATTCTCGGCGCGGACAAAGCTGCGCCTGGGGAAGACCGCGATGGATCTCGGACAGGTGGAGGAGCTTCGCCGGCGTGATCCGGCGGCATACAACCGGCTGCTACAGCGGTTCCCGGAGTTGGGAGGCAACAGGTGAGCTATCACCTCACTGACCATGCCATCGCACGATACCGGGAACGAGTCGAGCCATGTGCATCAATCGGCAAGGCTGCGACCGAGATACTGCGGGCGCTCGAAGTGCCAGTGCGGGTCTGCCAAGGGCGACGTGGGGCAGTGATCCATGGGCTGCGGAATAGCGTGGGCACTGAGTTTGCGGCGGTGGTGATGCCGGTCGGCTCTGAGCGTTCGCTGCCGCAGGTGGTGATGGTCGGTGAGTGGTGGGCATTTCGCGAGCTGAAGGACGGATGGCGTGAGCGACGCACCCGGGCGCGACAGGCAGGAAAAGGAGTGCATTGGACGATGATCGAGCAGGTCGAACTGCAGCTATATGAGGCGCGCTATGCGGAGATCGAGACCCAGCCGCTGCGGGTGACGTGCTACCTCCGCCCGGGCGGGAACCTCTGCGGGTACGATGCGCCGTTCCTCGATAACATCCTGGCGTGGGCTGTCGTGCGCGAGGCAACGCAGGGGGCCGGGCTCGCGGGGAGCCAACAACCATACGCGCTCCCATTGCCATTGCGATGCCTCTGGCGAGACGAGGAGGGGTTGCCGCTCTGGGCGGCGACACAGCTACAGCCCACGGGGCTCGTGGAGCAGGATGTGGCGTTCTACCACAAGCGCCCGCCGGAAGGGCGGTACACCAAGACGAAGAGCGGCCGGTTCGCGCCAACCCCGCAGGAAGGGCGTTGGGCCGAACGGCGCATCCCGACCCCGTGCGTGGTGGCGCAACGGTGGACCGCGACCTGCGATGGAAACGCGGATGAGATCGCGCGGCTGCTCCGTGGCATCGGGTACGTCGGGAAACACAAGGGGGCCGGCCACGGTGAGGTCGAGCGGTGGGAGATCGAGCCCGTCGCAGAGTTCCGGCTGGTGGAGAGCGGGCGCCTGACTCGCACAATGCCACGGGCGGCAGCGGAGATCATTGGGGTGCCGGCGCCGTTCGGTGAGGCAGCGCCTGTGGGATGGACGCCGCCACAGTGGAAGCCGTCATTGTTCGCGGACGGTTGGTGGGCAGGCGCCATGACCGGGGGATGACGTGCAATGCGAACGGCTGACAGACGAGCAGGTGGTCGAGCGGGCGCAGGCCGGCGACGGCGACGCGGCGGAGTGGCTGCTGCGGAAGTACCGGGGCATCGTGGTCTACAAGTCGCAGTCGATCTTCATGCGCGGTACGGAGCGGGATGACATGATCCAAGAAGGCATGATCGGGCTGTTCAAGGGCATCCGGGACTTCCGTCCCGACCGTGACTGCTCGTTCCGAATGTTCGCCGACCTCTGCATCACGCGGCAGATGATCACGGCGGTGAAAGGAATCGGGCCGGACCAGCTCCTGCTGGTGTTCGCGAAGCCGCTGATGATGCGGGACCCGGAAAACGCAGGGCGGTCGGGGCGGCGCCATCGGACGGGTGGAGGGGGCCTGGGGCGAGAGATTGACCCGCCGGGGGAACGGACGACGGAGGAGATCGCCGTCGGGCGGATGGAGGCGCGGGAGAAGCTCCGGCTGCTCCAGGAGGTCTGCACCCCCTATGAGTGGCAGGTGGCGAAGCTGTTCGGTGAGGGGAAGAGCTACCAGGAGATCGACGCGACGATCGGGAGTGTTGGGCCTCATGGGCGGGACGGGGTGAAGGGGACGGACAATGCGCTGGTGCGGGTGAGGCGGAAGATTGCGAAAATGGGGGAGGAGGTGATGGTCGGTGAAGTGGATGCGGGACATAGTCGAGATCCGGGAATGGGTCACCGTTTGGGTGGTCCGCAAGCCACGGAAGAAGAGAGGCAAGAAGCGCAAGTGAACGCCGACGCCTGACAGGAATGCCATGGAAACGGCAATGGAGCGGAAATCCGATGGATGGAAGCCCTGCAACGCGCGGACCCGGTCGGGCGGGCGATGTAAGCTCGCCCCGACACCGGGGAATGCGCGTTGCCGCTTCCATGGCGGCCGAGCGGGCCGCCCGATCGTGCATGGGGCGTACTCGAAGCTGCTGCGGAAGCGGCCGGGGTTCGGGGAGTACCTCGACGCGGTGGCCGGCCTGCAGGCGGAGCATGGGTTGTCGATGGGGCCCGAGATCGAGACGCTACGGGCGCGGTTGCTTGAGGTGCAGGCGTCGGGCAACGACCCGCAGGCGGAGGCGACGCTCGCAGGAGTGATCGATAAGCTCAGGCGGAGTGAACAGGTGCTGGCGGGGCTCGTATCGCGAGAGGACGCGCTGGAGGCGATGCGAGCGGTGATGGGGTGCATACATGGTCACGTGGATGGCGCCACTTGGGACGCGATCTGCATCGATCTCGCTCGAAGAGGTCTTGGGCGAGTGCGTGCCATTGGAGCCGCCGACGACTGAGCGGCTCGGGCTCGCCGAGTGGGCTGAGGCGCACCGGGTGCTCGATGGACGGGTGTTCTCGTTCCGCGGGCATGAGTACCTGCGCGAGCTGTATGACGATGCCCAGGACGCGCGGCATGTCGTGCTGATGAAGGGCAGTCAGATGGGGGGCACGGAGTACGCCCTCTCGCGGGTGCTCTGGATGCTCGACACCGAGGCGCAGGCCGGCCGGCGCCGGCGGGCGATCTACTACTTCCCGTATAGCTCGGACGTGATGGACTTCAGCCGCGACCGGTTCACGGCGGCGGTGAACGATTCGCCATACCTGGGCAGCATCGTGGGGCCGGAGCTGGGCGCGATAAATCGCGCCCCTACGGGGGATAGGCCAGGGGCGATCCGGGAGAGCTCGGTGCAGGCGTTGAGGAGTGTGAGGGGATCCCGGCTGTACTTCCGGGGGATGCTCTCGAGGGGCTCGCGGATCGGCGAGACGGGGGCGATGAAGGTCAAGAGCATCCCGGGCGATATGCTGGTGTTCGACGAACTGGACGAGGCGCCGCAGGCAGCGCGCGAGCAGGCGATCGAGCGGGTCGGGCACTCGGACCTGCGATGGGTGATCGAGCTGTCGACGCCGACGTACCCGGGTAGCGGTATCGACATCCCATGGCAACAGTCGGACCAGCGGCACTGGCACCTCGACTGCCTATGTTCGGACGGATGCTGCGTCGATGACGCGTTCCCGGCGTGTGTGGACGATACCGGGGAGCTTCGTTGCCCTGCGTGCAGTGAGGTGCTGGATCGCGCCGAGGGACATTGGGTCGCACACGCGGAGAGCGAGATCCGAGGGTATCGGATCAGCCAGCTCTACAGCTCGACCCATGGGCTGCGCGGGATCGTGGAACGGTACCAGGCGCCCGGCGATCATCAACAGGTGATGAACCATGCGCTCGCACGGCCGCATCGGGATGGGACGCGGACGCCGTTCCCGCGGGAGTTGGTCGAGGGATGCTGCCGACCGCGGGAGATGGAGACCTCGGGGACGCGGACCTACTGTGGGATCGACGTGGGGAGCGATCTGTTCTACGTGGTGATCGCGAGCCGCGGGGCGGACGGCTCGATGCAGGTGATCTGGGTCGGCGAAGTGAGCACGGCGACGGACGAGCATGGGGCGCCGGCCGAGCTGTATGAGGTGCTGAGCCGTTACGATGTGGCTGTCGGAGTCGTTGACGCGCAACCGGAGACCCATACGGTGCAGCGGATCATCCGGGACCATCCGAGCCGGATGGTGCGGTGCCGGTATGAACAGCAGCATGTCCGATCGGAGTGGCAGCACTCCAAGCGGACGGTGTGCACCGACCGGACGACCTCGCTCGATGACCTGCGGACGCGGTATGTGGCCGGCGGGATCGAACTGCCATCGCCGCAGATCCCGGCGATGCAGACGCTCATCGCGCACCATGCGGCGTTCGCGATCGAGTACGTCGAGAGCGGGCAGACACGGGTGCAGCGGAAGGTGTACCGAGACACAGGGGCGGATCACTTCGCCCATGCGGTCAACTACTGCCACATCGCGTTTCAGCGGCCGACGCCGGGGGTGGCGTGATGGTGCGACGAACGAGACTGATGGTCCCGTCCCCCCCCCCCTCGGTCCCCCCCGCGAACGGGGGGGAGGGCGGATTGCATCGGACGTACTGCCCGGCGTGTGGGCGGCGGGGATGCGATGTCGCGGGCGATGTGGCACGAGTCGTGGAGCCATGCCGGAGATGTGGGAAACTGGTCGAGGTGGTTGTACGCGGTGAGCGGCTAGAGGTAAACTTGACCTGTCAGACGAATACCTCTGGCGACGAACACAACTAGGACCCAGCGCCCCATTCGGACCTATGCGTCCACCAGCGGGCCTGACCTCCGGTGACGGAGGCGGGTCCGTTTTCGCTGTGTGGGGTTGGCATGGGCCTGCTGGGTCGGACAGCCTACGCGCTCTTTCCCAACGTGACGGAGCGTTTCCGCAGCGGTAGCGCGGCACGAGTCCGCGCCCTACAAGCGGGCGGGGTGCCCGGCATGACCAGCAGGCCCGGCACTCCATCGATGCCGCAGAGTGCGAAGTACAACGACTTCGCCCGGGCGATGGAGCAGGCGATCTGGCTCTCGATGTCGGTATCGGTGCTCGCGCAAAAGGCGGCGGACCTGCCACTGAAGGTCTACCGCCCCGGGCGCGGGGGCGAGCGGGAGGACCTCGGACCTGACCATCCGCTGCTCCAGCTCCTCTGCACACCGAACCCCGTTCATCCCGGCATGCTGTTCGACGAGATGATCTACAGCTACATCCTGCTGGGCGGGGCGGCCCCGATCTACGTCGCGGCGTCGCGCGGGGGTGGCCCTGGGGAGCTGTGGCCATTGCGGCCCGACCAGGTGTGGGTCTACCCGAGCGCGACCCAGTGGATCGACCACTACGAGCATCGGGTGGGGACGACGATCACGCGGTATGCGCCCGAGGAGATCATCCTCCTGCGGACCGCGCATCCGCAGCAGGAGTACTTCGGGCTGGCGCCGGTGCAGCCGCTGGAGGGCGTCGTCGCGCTCGACCTCATGGCGCGGACATGGAACATGGCCACCTTCCAGAACCACGCCGGCTCCGCAGGGGTGTGGAGCACCGACGACCCGATGATGACTGCCGATCAGGCGCGGGAGATCGAGGCGCACATCGACGAGAAGTTCAAAGGGCCGGCCAACGCAGGGCGGTCCCTCGTGGCGTGGGGTGGGATGCGGTTCACGCAGGCCGGGACGACCGCGCGGGACATGGAGTACTCGGCGCTGCTCGACCGGGTGCGGGATACCCAGACCAGCGGCTTGCATGTGCCGCCGATCATGGCCGGGCGCACCGAGAACGCCAGCTATGACAACGCGACGACGCAGATCAAGCTCTTCTATGCGAACGGCGTGAAGCGGCTCACCAACACCAGCGACGCCGGGTACAACCACGCGCTGGCACCGAAGCCTCTGGGTTGGCCGCGATCCATTCTGAGCAAGCCATACCAGGGGCTGATCGTGGAGACCGACTTCAGCGGCGTGCCCGAGCTGCAGGAGGACCAGGAGAAGTTGGAGCGGATCCGCGACCTGAAGCTACGGAACTGGACGAGCACGATCAACGAGATCCGGGCGGAGCGTGGCGAGGGTCCTGTTTCGTGGGGCGACGAGGCATGGGGCTCGATGTCGAATGTGCCGCTGGGGACGAGTTGGTCGCTGGGGGGCGGTGGAGGCGCGGCATTGGCTGCGAGGAGCAGGGGCGGGCCGGACATCGCCCGCTTCGCGGGCTCGTGCGGCCCCTCCGGTTGCCACCGCAAGGTGAGGTTGCGGTTCCTGCCGGAGCGGCGGATCGAGCTGTGGTTCAAATTCGCCGGGGGGCTGGAGCGGCAGCAGCGGCTGATCGGCGGGGTGTTCGCGCGGCTGTATGCGAAGCTCGCGGCGGACGTCGACGTCGAGGGGGACGTGCCGTTCGCGCTCGACGCGTGGCGGAAGCGGTTCGCCGCCGACGGACTGCCGGTGATCCGGGATGTGCTGCAGGCGGGTGCGCAGGAGGGGCTCAATCAGGCGAACGAGCTGACGGGGCAAGAGGCGGCGGCCTCGGTAGGTGGGCCGGGTGGGACCCCTACCCCACGCGGCCCCTCCAGGGGGATCGCGAAGGCGTTCGACATCGCGCCGACGATGATGGTCGAATTCCTGCGGCAGCGGGAGAACAAGCTGCGCGGGTTGGCGGACACATCGTATGACGACCTGAAGGCGTCACTGGTGCAGGGGCGCGAGGCGGGCGAGAGTGTCGAGTCGCTCCGCGGGCGAGTGGAGAAGGTGCTCGGGCAGAGCGTGGTCGATCAGGACCTGGATGCGCTCGTGGGGTGGCGTGCGGAACGGGTCGCGCGGACGGAGACAATCGGGGCCAACAACCAGGGCGCGCTGTTCGGATACGAGATGAGCGGCGCGGTGGATGGTAAGGAGTGGCTCGCGACACAGGACCCGCCCAGATCGCGCGAGGAGCATGATGCGATCGATGGCATGGTAGTCGGGCTGGACGAGGCGTTCGATGTGGGGGGCGAGTCGCTCGAGTTCCCGGGCGACCCGAATGGCAGCCCGGAGAACATCATCAACTGCCGGTGCTCAATCGCGCCGGTCGTGATGTGAGGTGCTGAGATGGCGACGCTCGGGGTACAGGATCAGGTCTATCTGCAGGATGCCACGACGCGGGAGAAGGTGGTCTCGCAGACCTACAACACCTCGTGGACGGTGACGGGGTGGCACTATGCCACGTTCACGATCGCCGCGAACCAGACCGATTCCCAGGTCAACTTCGGGAACCTGGCGGCGGCGCGGCATGTGTGGATCCAGACCGACCAAGACTGCACGGTGAACATCGGGGGGACTGGTGGGACGGACATCCCATGCGCGAAGAAGCTCGAGCTGCATAGCGCGGCGGACATCACGCTGATCTATATCACGACGGGCGCGAGCATCACCACGGTGACGGTGGTGCTGGCGAAGTAGGGGATGCCCCCTCCCCGGCCCTCCCCGCGAACGGGGAGGGGGAAAGGCGAGGACGATGCGGACGAACAGGATCGCGTGGAGGCCGGTGGCGGCGGCGACGCCAAGCCGGTGTCCGCATTGCGGGGGGCAGAGGATCGAGAGGGTCAACGACATGCAGGCGCGCTGCGTGGAGTGTGGGCGCTCGATACCGATCGCGGCGAAGAGCGCGCTTCACCCGAAAGGGGTGGGCTAGATGGCGAGTCCGATGGCTGTGCAGGACGTTCGGAGAGCAGGTCCCAATGCCGGCAGGATGCCGGCGCTCCCAGGGGGAGAGCGGATCGCGCAGAAGCAGGTGCTGCTCTCGGGGGGCACCGAGCGGGTTGTGAGCGAGGAGGAGTTGGCGCTCATCAACCGGTTCGCGCTCGACCCGCTCACTGCGGATGAGGTGTTCGTGCAGGAGATGGATCTGGCGACGAGCTGGTATGACATCGACTACCAGCGGTTCTCGCCGTCCGTGCTGGGGGACTTCCAGCGGACGCTGCCCGGAAAGAGCTTGCTGCTCGGGCATCAGTACGACTCGGTCGCGGAGGGGCTCTGGTACACGGCGAACATCGTCGAGGTGCCCCAGCCGCCACGGCAGTCGGCACCCTCCCCTGCCCCGCACCAGATGCTGCGCGCGTCGTGGTACACGGTGAAGACCTCCGAGAACGAGCACCTGCGGCAGTTGCTGCGGGCGGGCGTCATCCGCTACTGCAGCATCACGGTCGCGGCGCGTGATGGGGGCGACTTGACGTGCGACATCTGCGGAAAGTCGCTGTTCGGTTGGGACTGCCCGCACATCCTCGGGACCGACTACGAGGGACGGATCGCGACCGCGACCTGGCAGAGCCCGTGCGAGGCGTGGGAGGGATCGCTCGTCTACCTCGGGGCGCAGTTCGGCTCGGAGTCACGGAAGGTCGCGGCGCGCCAGGCGGCGGTAGCGGCGGCGATGCTGGGCGGCGCGAAGGGCGGGATCGAGTGCTCGCCCGAGGAGCGGGCCCGGTTCATCCAGGCGGTCGAACGGCTATATGAGTTGGTCGATCAGAAGCTCCCCGATGGACTCCGCGAGGGCCAGGCGTTTCACGAGATCGCCTGGGAGAATGGGGAGCCGGACGTTCTGCAGGAGATGATCTGGGAGCGCGTACTCGCGCGCTATCCCCAGCAGCTCAGCAAAGAGGCATTTACCGCGCAGAGGTGGTTCACGCGGGAGGGGCGAGTTCTGTCGCCCGCCAACCGCGCGCTCATCTCTTCGGCAGTCTCGACGATGTCTGAGGGGCAGGCGACGCTCCAGGATCTGCTGGACGCGACTGACCCGGACCGCGAGGCGGTCATCGCCATGGAGGACCAGCTCCGGGCGGCGCTTGGGTTGCCAGCGGACAGGGATCCGCTGGAGGCGCTGCGCTTAGCCGCAGCCATGACTACGGCGGCATAGGGAGAACGACGATGCTCACGGAGCTGGAGAAGGAACTCCAGAAGATCCTGGGCTGCGACCTGACGGGCGATGATCTGTTGGGCGCGGCCAAGGCGTTCTACGCGAACGCCAACGAGGCGGCGAAGGCGGCATCGGACGAGAAGCGCGATGCTGACCTGGCCGCGATCCGGGCGATGGGCGAGAAGCTCGACAAGCACGTCAACGAGGTGCCGCCCGAGGGGCGGAAGCTGCCGCCGAGCGATGGGCAGCCGAAGAGCATGGGCGACGTGGCGGGGGCGGTAGCTGACCCTCTGCGCCACATGAGCGGTTCGAGCGTGGCCCGAGTCGTGCGGACGATCATGGAGAACCGCACCGACGAGATGAAAGCGTTGGAGAAGGGCGCGATCGCCTCGATGATGGAGGCGGCCTGGAAGGGGATTCCGGTCCAGGCCACCCACGCGTTCGAGGATCAGTTCGCGAAGTACGCCCCGACCAGCGTGCTCGCGAAGGTGCTCAGCCAGGTCGGCACGGCGGCCGGCGCCGAGTGGCTGCCGACGCTGATGATGAGCCGGGTGATCGACCTCTACCGGATCAGCGAGTCGATCCTGTCGGAGCACGAGATCATCCCCGGGCTCGGCTACACGAACGAGATCCCGATGTGGCTGTCGGGCATCACGCTGTACTACAACCCGCCGTCCTCGGACGATGCGAAGACGACCGGGCGGAAGAGCACGCCAGGCACCGGGAAGCTCTCCTACACGCCCAAAGAGTTTTTCGTTTTGGTGGCGATCGAGGAGCACTTCGAGGAAGATGCCCTGGCGGCGGCACTCACGTTCTTCGACCAGCAGCTCATTCGGGACGCGGTGGACAACCTCGACAACTTCATCGTGAACGGGTCGTCCGCGGCAACGCACCTCGACTCCGACATCACGGACCCGAACGATGGGCGCAAGGCGTGGGACGGGTATCGGAAGTTCGCCTCCGATGCCAGCACGACGCTCGACCTGAGCACGTTCAGCGACGCGAACTTCGAGGCGCTGCTCGTGAAGCTCGGGCGGTACGGCATCCGGACCAGCCAGTTGCGGGCGATCATCGAGCCGACGGTGGTCTACCCGAAGATCCGGGCGCTGTGCATGACGAGCGCGATCACGAACCAGCTTGCCGGGTTCCAGAACGGCGAGATCACCTCGTGGCACAACGTGAAGCTCATCAAGAGCGACCACGTCCGCACGGGGCTGAACGCGAGCGGCGTCGTGGATGGGATCACGCCGACCTACACCTGTCTGCCGGTGGTCAATGTGACACAGGCGGTCTACGTCCAGAAGAACGACTTCGAAATCAAGCGGGTCGAGGAGTTCGAGACGGGCCGGCCGTTCGTGCGCATCCGGGTTCGCGGCGCGTTCGTGCCGATCGACCACCCGACCACGCGGAAGACCATCGCGGCGAACGGGATCAAGATCAGCTAAGCCGAGGCGGGGCACAAGTCCCCGCCCTAGAGAGGGTGAGGGGCCCGCGCGTGGGGACCCTCACCCCGGCCCTCTCCCCGGGGGGAGAGGGGGAGGAGCAGGAGGCACACGATGCTCGACACATACGATGAGCTGGTGCGGACGATCCCGCTGGGCGACTGGGCGGCCGACGAGGACGCCAAACCGCGGGCACTGTTGTTCGTGCCGGCGGGGCGGGTGTTCACGGTCGAGTCGGTGCTGATGTCCACCGAGGCGGCGGTCGTGGACCAGGACACCGACTACAACACGTTCTACGTTCAGAACAACGTCGCGACCTACTTGGCTGCGGCGGTGATCTGTTCGTTGGCGAACGGGCCGGCTGCCGGCGGTGTGACGATCGCCATTGCGCCGACCGCGATGAGCACGCCGGCTGCGACAAAGAAGGTCGTCAACGGCGGAGCGGCTGGAGCGACGATCTACTTCGTCAGCGTGCTGACCGGGGCGGGATTGGCGGTGCCGTCGCTGGTCGTGCACCTGGTGGGCCAGTGGGCGTAGGTCCGAGGGCGCAGCAAGCAGCGCCCCTACGATGAAGGGACAGTGGATCATGCTCGATACCTACGATGGGCTACAGCGGACGATCAACGTCGGGGACTATGGCGCGGATGAGAACAGCAAGCCGCGGTGCATCCTGTTCGTCCCCGCGGGGCGCGTGTTCACGGTGGAGGCGGTGCACCTGTCGGCTGATGCCGCTGCCGCCGCCGTCGACACCAACTACAACACGTTCTACATCCTGAACAACAGTGCGACCTATGCGGCCGCCGCGGTGATCAGTTCGCTGGCGAACGGCCCGGCTGCGACGGGGACGGCGATCGCGACGGCGCCGACTGCGATGAGCACACCGGGTGCCACGACGAAAATCGTGAACGGCGGGGCGGCCGGTGCCGCGATCTACCTCCTGAGCGTCAAGACGGGGAACGGCGCGGCCGTGGCCTCACTGACCGTGCACCTGCGCGGGAAGTGGAGCTAGGTCCGATGGCCGAGTCGATCCGAGTCAGGTTCACGCAGCGGACGCCGTTCAGCGCGGGGCGGGTGTTCGAGGGGGGCGCGGAGGCTGTGCTGACGGTTGGGGAGATCGCGACGCTGCGGATGGCGTACGGCGATGAGGTGGTGGCGGAGATCCAGGAGGCCCCCCCCTTGGTCCCCCCCGTGAACGGGGGGGATGACGGGGCGGCCGGCATCCCGGAGCCGCCGGATCGGGGTCGAGGGCGGAAGACGAAAGCTGCAGACTGAAGTCTGCGCTCCCAGTGGAGAGGATCATGGCCAGGCTGTACACGACAGAGCCGATTGTGTCGGTCGCGCTGGGTGAGCTGAGCGAGGCGGAGCGCGCCGGGGTGAACGGGATCATCGAGAGCTGCTCCGAGGCGATCGAGAAGCACTGCGGCCGGTGGTTCATCGCGGAGGCCGGGGTGCGGGTGTTCGATGGCTCGGGGACGCAGAACCTGTGGATCGATGACCTGCTCGAGCTGGGCGGCGTGACGATCGACGGGCTGGCGGAGTCGACCATCCTCCGATACCCGCTGAACGAGCTACCTACGACTCGACTGCTGCGGCAGTATGGCGAGCGGTGGCCAACGGGCTTCCGGATGATTGAGGTCACAGGGCGCTGGGGCTACAGCGAGACGGCGCCGGCGCGGGTCCGCGAGGCGTGCACGATGCTGGTGTGCGCTTCGCTGCGGCCGGGCGGGCGGAAGCCCGCCGAGGAGACGCTCGGAGTGAAGTCGATCTCAGTCGATGGGTTCTCGGCGACGTTCGAGACGGTGACACTCTCGGACGTCAACACGTGGCCACCCGATGTGACGCGGCAGCTCGCGGCCTATCGGCGAATGGCGGTGCACGCGATATGAGGCTGCTGAGTGGGATCCTCTCGACGATGGTTACGCATGAGGTGACGGTGAAGCGGCCGGCCGGGGCGGATGCCGATGGCCGGCCGGCGTTCACGAGCATCGCGACCGAGGTGCAGGTGCGGCTGTCGTCGGCGACGGCCCATCAGATCCAGGAGCCGACGCCGCGGTTCGAGTATCCGGTGACGCACTCATTCCGGTGCGCGCTCGAGTTGGGGATTGCGGCGGGCGATCTGCTGGTGATCACCCGGTCGCGCGCAGGGAACGAGTGGACCGCGGTCACGGGGGGCGCGGAGTACCGGGTGCTCTCCGCCGAGGAGCCGGCGGGGCTCGATGGGCCGGACCATGTGCACGGGCTGCTGAGCACGCTGGGACTGGGGTGAGCGGGATGATCACCGCACGGATCCAGGGAGCGAGCGCGGTCGTGAGTAGGTTACGCGCCATGGGGGCCCATGTGCCGGAGGCGCGGGACAAGGGGCTGGCGCGGGCGGGCTACATTCTGGAGGCCGCAGCGAAGCGGCAGGTCTCAGGCAGGGCGCTGAACGTCGATCGCGGTGGGTTCCGCAGCTCGATCTACACCGAGTTGAACCCGGGCGTGGTGCGTGTTGGGCCGACGGTGGTGTATGCGCAGATCCATGAGTTCGGCGGCACATACACGCATCCCAACCTGTTCGGAAAGGGCATCGTCGCACAGATCACGATGCCGGCTAGAGCGCCGATGGGGAAGGCGCTCGATGAGTGCCGTGACAAGATCCGGGGAGCCATGAGCAGCGCGATCATGGACATCAGGGGCGTGGGCTGATGAGCCTGGAGTTCGAGCTATTCGAGGGGCTATATGACCTGTTCGTCCCGGTGGTGGCGAAGACCGGGAGCGCGACAGGCACGGCCGACTCGGGCTCAACCCTGACGATGGTGGACTCCGACCTGACGGGCGCCGATGACGCGTGGCAGTTCGCGGTGCTGCTGTTCACGAGCGGGGACAATGCCGGGAAGAGCCGGGTGATCTCGAACTCAGTGGCGAGCACCGATCTGCTGAAGTGGCGGCGCGAGCTGCCGCACGCAGTGGAGGCCGCGGACGGGTACACGCTGTCGTTCGGGCGGATGTCCGGAGCGGTGCTCTATCTCGGGGCGCCGGAGGCATATGGGAACGACGACTTCCTGGCGGTCGGGACGACGCTGGAGGGCAGCGCGGTACACGGGGCATCGGGCTCGACCCATCCCCGGTTCCGGGACGAGCCCACGGTGGGGATGCTCTGCGGGATCCCGCTCGAGCATGGGATCGCGAACCTCCGGGATGCGGCGGACTTCCTGTCGCAGATCAAGACGGTGCTGCAGGTGAACCAGATGGTGTCGCCGGGCGCGGTGCTGGGCGCGATGAAGCGGTACACGATGGACCTCGCGAGCCTGCGCGGGCAGGGGACGGCGCTCTGGCGAGTGTCGGAGATCGAGGTCGCGGTGGGAGCGTGGACGTAGGGCCACCGTGGGGCGCAGGGCAATGGGCGCAGCAAGCGGCGCCCCTACGGGGGCGGCGAGAGAGAGGCGGGCGAGATGCCTGAGTCGATGATGCTGAAGCGAGAGAGGGAGCTGCGGGAGCAGGCTGCCGCGGCGGTGGCGCCGGACCCGACGAAGCCGATGCGAGGTGGGGCGCGGGACGGGCGAGCGGATGCGATGCTGGCCACGGTGAAGGGGCAGTTCGCGGCGGCGCGTGGGATGGCCACAGCAGCCGGCAGGGATGCCGGCGCTCCCAGGGAGGGCGCCATGAATGTCGCCCCTACGGAGATCGACGACGGGGGAGGTGAGGTCTGATGGCGGCGCCATACCATGGTTTCGATCAGCTCTGGAACTGGAAGGTCGGCGAGGGCAGCTACACGGCGCCGGGACTGATCCAGGGCGGCGGGCGGAACGCATCCGGCGGGGTGAAGTATGAGCGCGGGGTTGCGGGCGGCGGGACGGGTGTGCCGAAGGGCAAGGAACGCGGGAGCAAGTGCGAGGTGATCGTCAACGCGGACACGATCGCGCTGCTGGCATACGCGGTTCGGGCGACCTGGCCGCTGGCATTGGTACCGATCAACGTGCAGGTCGGGAACATCGCGGCGTCACGAGTGGCCGAGGACTCGCTCATCAGCACGGTCGAGCTGAGCTGGGAGCCGAACGACGTTTGGCGGGCGAAGTTCGAGACGATGGTCGCGCATGAGGCGGCCGCAGCAGGGAGCGCCACACAGGCGGCGATGTCCGCCGCCGCGACGTTCCCCAGCGGCATGACCTCGTTCCTCATCGGCGGCGTCGACCTCGTGGTGCAGAAGTTGACGCTGAAGATCGGGACGGGGGCGCACTACTACGACGGCGGCTCCGCGAAGGACACCGGCGAGGAGAGCGACCCGCTCGGTGTGGTCGGCGGGTGGGAGACCTATGAGCTATCGGTGACTGGCCAGTTCGATCCTGGGGCCGACTGGGATGTCGGGTACCAGGGGCAGGATGTGGCAGTCGCCTGGGAGTCGATCGACACAGGGGCCGTGCCGAAGACGTGGGACTTCGGGATCGCCGGGCTGGCATTCGATCCCCTCGACTACGAGGAGGCGATCAAGAAAGGCGACGAGCCGGTGGAGATCGACTGCAAACTGACGGGTGAGCGGTCGGTCGGGACGGTCGCGGCGTGGACGTACGTGTAGGTGGGGAGAGGTGAGGCCGGGTCGTCTGAGGAGCGACGACGCGGCCCCTCCATGGGTTCGGGGGAGAGGGAGAAAGGCACGAGATGCCACTCATCTACAAGCACAGTGTGCTGGATGCTGAGGTGACGAGGCTGGATGTGGAGACCACCCTCGCCGATGGGCAGAGTATTCAGTGGGGGTTGGCGATCCCGTTCGGGCTGGCAGCAGAGATCCAGGACATGATCGGGACCGCGACGGTGAACCAGGCGGCTGGGGAGATCCGGGTCCAGGCGAAGCTCGGGAGCATCCTGAAGAAGCTACTGGCCGCGGGCGGGCATACCTGGGACGTGGTGACCGAGGCCGGGGATCCGATGCCCTACAGCCAGGAGCGGGCGATGCGGATCATCGAGCATCACCCGCACATCGGGTTCGAGATCACGCAAGCAGTGCTGGAGCACGTGCTGTCAAAAAAGCAGATCCCGAGCGGCTCGCCTTCGCCCGGCGAGTCGTTCGGGGAGAGCATCGAGGGCCCGTTCCCATCAGCGTCCGACTCTACTCCCTGATGCGGGCTCTGCCGGGGTACACGGCGAGTGAGCTGCTCGCGGAGCCGTTCGAGTGGGTGGTGGAGTGGGAGCTGCTGATCGAGGCCGAGGCGGAGGCGATGGAGGAGCGGCTGCGGCGGGAGTAGGGGCAGAGGCATGGACACGGCGCGGCACAAGTCCGCGCCCTACACGGGACCGGGCTGGAGGTGGTGGTGGTGGCGGGCGACATGACGGTGAAGATCGAGATCACGGCCGACGACCAGGCCACCTCGACGATTGAGGGGGCGGCGGCGAAGGCGAGCGGGGCGTTCGATCAGCTCACCGATAAGGCCAGCAAGTTCAGCCAGAGTTGTCGGCAGATCGGGAAGACGATGGCCATTGCGGGGGGGGCGATGGTCGGGTCGATCACGGGCGCTACCGCCGTCGC
>Ga0315291_10003527_pt1 | contig 20203 bp, 13 predicted proteins | sample YL17G12_20_MG_FD_203070 | JGI IMG/M metagenome (GOLD analysis project Ga0315291, IMG submission 203070) | Sediment microbial communities from Yellowstone Lake, YNP, Wyoming, USA - YL17G12_20 | ecosystem: Environmental > Aquatic > Freshwater > Lake > Sediment | place: USA: Wyoming | collected...
AATACCAAACATCGGCAAAGCCAATTACACCAGTGAGTTTGGTACATGTTTTTTCAAATACAAAGAATGCCTCCTGAGAGTCTGCCTCAGCAGGTTTAGAATGACTGACTAGGTCGCAAAGATCATTGAAATAAGATTGAAATCCAGCTTTCTCCCTAATTTCAGACTTTGACCACTTCTCAATAAATTCCGATGCATTCATATTGCCATTTGACCTCAAAACTATTGTCTTACTTTCCCGCTATACTTCACCTTCTGCTAATTTGCTTAACTCATTTTCTTCCAATATATAACCTCGAACTCTACCAAGCACTTTACCCCAAGGATCCTGAATACGTAGTAGCCGTGGACGGGGATTGGCACAATCGAAAACCACATACAACCAATACTTTTCTCGCAAATTGCAAGCTTTTGCCCACTCATTCTCGCTGATGTCCACATTGCCTACATCGGCGCGACCCTTTACTTCAATAGCTCGCTCTTCCCCACCCGGACGGCGAGAGTGAAGATCAAAGCCTGGGTATTCGCCCAGACCTGCCAGTAGAGCCTGTCCTTTGATCGAGACATCCTTGACGATTGCTCCCTGGTTTTCTTCATGAGCGATAGCCACTCGCATTGCTATCTTTTCGATCTCTTGGTCGTGTCGTTGTTTGTCTTCCGGGTCAATCGATGGAATGACCAGGGCATGAGCCAGGAAAGTGATCTCGCCAGGAGAAATTAATTCGGGTTCACGCTGGACTGTACTCAATGCCGAATCGCGTTGGTCAGCCAGCGACTTCTGCCGGGCTTTGATCCTGGTCAGCTCGACTTTGGCGCGGGGATCTCCTTCCCGGGCTTTTTCTGATAATTTCGTACGAACGGCAGCCAACTCGGCATCCTGGTAATCATAACCCCGTCGGAGGAAGTCCAACCGTTCAGGAAGCGTCACCTGGAGTTCTTGTCTCTTGGTCTCCGCCAAGCTACGCGCAACCCGTTCCAAAGCATAGGCTTGGGCTTGCTTTTTGAGCTCATCGGCTGCAGTGACGAGGGATAATACCTGATAACCCAGACCATCACCGCTCTTTAGTAGCAACAATGCCTCAACTCGAGTTTCAGTGATATCGCCATTGGATTCCTGTCGCAGTCCTAATAGTCGAGAATCCAATAGTTGTTCCTGTAATAAAGATGGTAAAGCCGAATCAGCTTGCCGTACTACTTCAACAAACGCCAGATGAAAGAGATATGGCTGGTTTGCAGTCGGATCCACAAACACGCCACCCCGTAAAGCATCTGATCCAAAGCGCGAGCACACATACGCTCGCAGGTGGTCAAATAGTGGTTCGCCTGGGTGTAATAGGATCGAATCGTTCCAATGATTATCTCTAGAGGCGGTTTCCTGATGGTTGAAGATTGCCAACCGCTCGCGTCGTTCTGATGGATACATCTCCAGCACTGGCCAGAGTGGATCAAGGGCACCAGGTTTGAGTGGCAACAGCGAAAATATATTATCCAAGTCACCGTCGATCCCAATTTCTAATAAAGGAGCGGCTTTTTCTACAAAATGACGTACATAACCAGGCAACAGTCTATGGTATATCTCTTGTGAGAGAGCTTCTTGTAACCGAGGTAGCTCAAGCTTAACATCTCCGCCATCACCATACAACCGGCGTTCTTGCGCCTCGAGAGCTCGCACTTGTTCTGGAGTTAGTTTACCCTCCAATTCCTTCTCAACCTCTTGGGTATCCTGATCGCTAATTAATCTTTCCATGTATGCTCTCAGGGATACACCCTGGAAAAGCCTTCCTACTACATCAAAGACCTTATCACTACCAAGCTCCTTGCGGATGAGTTCAAGCTTCTCAAGCAGGGTCTTCATAACGCGACCTTCGCGCGTTTTACCAGCTACTAGGTTGAGGATCACCACTGGATCATGCGCTTGTTTATATCGATGGATTCGTCCCATGCGTTGCTCGAGACGGGCTGGGTTCCATGGAATGTCATAGTTGATCATCAGCCAACAAAATTGCAGGTTGATACCTTCGCCTGCCGCGTCGGTGGCTACGAGAAAGTGCGCACCTTCCTCATCAACCGGACGGCGAAAGAATTCCACTTGTTCATCGCGCTCGCTAAGGCCAGTGTCTGGATCGGGATGAGTACTCATTCCACCATGAATTTGAGCTACCTGTCCAGAATAACCAATCCCCTCCAGGCGACGGACAAGGAACTCGAGTGTATCGCGGTGCTCGGTGAATATAATCATCTTCTCGTTTTGGAATTGTGGGTCACTCAAAACCTGACGCAGGCACTCAAACTTGGATTCTTGCCCCATGTCATATACCTTATGTGCCAGGTCTAGTATATGACTGATTTGAATACGTTCAGCTTCCAGATCAGCTAGTGAGACGGCTGCAAGTGCGGTCAACAACTGGTCTTCAATTTTTTCAACCTCTTCTCCACCGTCAAGTGGATTCTCTTCCTCATCAGCTGTCTTCTCGTCCAAGGGGTCTTGTATACCATCAAGCTTGCGCTGTGTAGCTTGTAGAGCTTCTAGGTCCACTTTCCCTGCCCGGATGGCATCAATTAATTTTTCAAGCTTCTCGAGGCGGCGTTCAAAGGAGCGCATTACAGCATAAGTTGAGCTTGCTAATCGCCTTTGGAAGATGCTCATTGCCAGTCGGGCCGCAGAGCGATTGAGAATCCGGGCGCGGTTGTAATAATATTCGATATAAGCTGTAGTTTCATCGTATAAGCGCTGCTCACTGATTGCGCCCTGGGTCAAATCATAGCTCAGCGTATCTGAAATACGTTTCGGGTAAATCGGGCTATTGTCATAACGCACCATCTCTTCTTTGGTACGTCGAATGAAATGTCTCCTACGCGCATCAGAAGGATAGGTATTGAACGCATCGAAAGTAGAGAGCACTTCGGGTTCGAGTAACCGCCACAAACAGTAATAGGGGTAATCCTTACCCATGTGGGGAGTTGCAGTGAGTAATAGTAAATGGCGTGTGCTCCAGGCGAGTTGCCACTGAGGATCATCTACCCTCACACCTGCAAGAGCCTCTGCTAATTTATAACGATCGGTTTTACGCACTGTGAAATCGGGCTGGCGGTCAGCCGAGAGTTTATGGGATTCATCGAAAATCACCAGGTCATACGGCGTTACATTGAGTTCCTGCAAACGTGCAAACATCTTTTCGCTTGCCAAGGTATCGATGCTGACGATGAGCAAATCGCTCTCTGCACCAATAAATGGGTTACCCAATTTCGCCTCACTGCCTGCTACCATCCGAAAGTGTAAACTGAACAGATTGTGCATTTCGCGGTCCCAATTACTCACCAAACCAGCGGGTGGGACAATCAGAACGCGTTGAATCAACCTGCGGGTCAGCATCTCTCGAATGTACAGTCCAGCCATGATTGTTTTACCTGCACCTGCGTCGTTGGCAAGTAAAAAGCGCAAACGTGGTTGGGGCAGCATAGCATCATAAACAGCGATGCGCTGGTGGGGGAGAGGATCGATTAGTGAGGTTTCGGTAGCAAAGGCGGGATTGAAGAGATGACCATAAGCCAGACGCTCACCTTCGGCTACCACTCTTACGATTTCAGCAGGGGTTGAGAAATCCAATACAGGTATAGGGATGGATGAAGTTGTATATTCCTCTCTCAGTTCGTTTACAGTTCTCGAGAAATTCTCTTTAAAAGAGAAATCCTTGCTTAATGCCCCTACTCCCAATATTTCGGCACGGGTAATGTGTTTCCACGCTAATAAAGCTGGTTTGGTTTGCCCATTTTCCCAACGATTAATCGAAGCGAACGATACCCCCATCACTTCAGCCATACTTGTTTGCGTGAGGCCAAATTTTCGGCGAAGTTGGCGAATTCGCTGAGAATAATCTGCTGGAACAGCGTCTTTCAAGGGGATCCCCCCGTCGAATTCATTGTTCTAAATTTCTCTCATATATGAAGTTTACTTTTATTGAGTGTATGTGTCAAGCGAGTATAACAGGTGCTATATAGAGTGCTTGGGAGCAAATGTGCCATTTCGAAAAAAGTTTTTAGAGGTCAAGAGATTGTAATTCATGTTTTTCTGGCTCAAAATGGATAAAAAATATGGCAGATATATGTAAATACTTCAAAACCTGACTTACAATATCTATTGTGGGCCATCCTGAGACCTTCCAAAATCAGGACTATACAGGTAAAATTAATGGGGAAATAGAATGAAATTATCGACAACTGGAATCGTAAATCAGTTGACTTCTATCAGCGGCAGAAATTACTATTATTGGTAGCTCGATGCCTGACTTCTTTCCCTCCCTGTTCTTATTAACCCAATATTTTTGTTGAGGTGTAAATGACTATTCGGGTAATTGCTGTTGACGATCATCACCTGATCCTTAAAGCCCTTTCAGATTTGCTCAAAGGATATCCAGATATTCAGCTAGTAGCCACATCCAACCAGGGATCGCAATTGCTGAAATTAGTCCGGGACAATAAACCCGATGTCGCTATAGTTGATTTAGGAATGACAGCCGATTCCTTTGATCCAATATCCACTGTAAAAACCCTTCACGAACTGTATCCAAACGTAAAAGTCTTGATATTGACGGGCTACGATGACGGACTTTGGGTGCGTGAATTGGTGAAAGCCGGAGCGAGCGGGTATATGCTCAAGTCCGATGATTTCTCATTAAGCATTCCACAAGCGATCAGGGCACTTTACCAGGGTGGCAAGTTTTTCTCTCCAGGAGTGGCCGATAAATTAGTGGTTAATGATTTGGATAAACTGACGCCTAGAGAATTATCGGTGCTCAATCTGCTTTCCCAGGGCCTGGCTACTGACATAATTGCCAAGAATCTGGGGGTGTCGGAAAAAAGAGTGAGGAATGTTCTCGTCATTATTTGTGACAAACTGGCTGTGGATAGGGCTGAGGGGGTTTCACCACGGGTCGCTGCGATTAATAAAGGGCGAGAATTAGGGTTGATACCTAAAGAATAGGTAAAGATGATTCAAACGGCAGAACAGCGGGACAAATGTCCCGTATCGGATGGGATATTTGTCCCTTAAGAACTTCTTTGAAAATATATACAATAAGATATCATTGCTAGAGGCCTTTCGTGTAAGACTAATTTACCAATATCTGGAGGCAATATGGATAAGAAAAAGGTAGCAGATTTGGCCAGGTCATGCAGTCTCTCTTGTAAGAAGTTAGTTAAAGACAAACAATTGATGCGAACTCTCGCGACTCCCTCGGTGATGGTTGTTTCCCTCGCAGTAATGAACCTAGTCTCGTCCACCCCAAATAAAGGTTGGTGGTTTTTTGTTTAATCGATTGGATTAGGAAGATCGATGATCCCGGTTCCAAATTGATGAATTCACTCAATCTGTTGAAAAGTAATAAACCTGGTAGTTTGAGTTCATTCTGTTTTTAAGATCATCATTGAGGGTGCAAAAGGCAAGAGGCATAATAGCCTTTTGCTTTTTAAAGCGGGAAGATTAGTATGAATAACAAAGCATTTGACCCGTTATTCAGTGACTATGTTCTTCCAGTCATTGAAAAACTACAGTCTGATGAGCTATCGTCGACTTTTTCTGATTGCAATCGTTATCTGATTTCACACATCCAGAGCATGCCAGCCTGGCAGATTGCGTTACCCGTCATTGCCTGTAAGGCTGCAGGTGGCTCCATAGTCGATGGGGCTATTCTGGCTTCGGCCTGGGTCTCTCTGAATTTTGCGTCTGAAATTCTGGATAATGTCGAAGATAAAGAATTGACAGCCGATCAATTCCTGACATCTCCCGAAGTGGCGTCAAACATAGCCACTGGCCTTATTTTTACCTCTTTTCAGACCCTGACCTCAATTCAAGATGCAAACAAAGCCAATAAAATTACAATGATTTTATCAAACTGCGGCCTTGATGCTGCCTATGGACAACACCGGGACTTAAATCAAGAGCGGTTATCAGTCGAATTGGTTCTGAATAATTATTGGGAAAATATCATCCTGAAAGCAGGCAGCGTATTCCGAGCAGCTACGCAGGGTGGAGCTGCTATGACAGGTGCTAACGAAGCGATTTCAGAGGCGTTGGGAGATTATGGCACTGCCCTCGGAGTGATACTGCAACTCATTGACGATTGTCGGGATGCATTCAGCCATTCTGAAGAGATATTACATTGGGAGATTTCATTGCCTCTCCTTTTATATTTAATGACAGTCGGCGAAAAAAATATTGTGTTTCCCAAAATTAATACCAGGGCTGAATGGAGCGATATATTACAAACATCAGGGGTGATTCAGGCTATAGCAGAACTTTTATTGCAATGGAAATCTCGAGCATTGGAAAGCCTGAGCTCTGTTCCTCAATCTCGGGAAAAACTTATCCTGGAAAGAATTCCATCTCTAATCATTGAACGAATCCCCTCAATTGCCAATGAGGTGGTTGATGAATATAACAACCGATCAGAGTTATCCTAAAATCATTAATTTTGTCAAAGGTACGGGCTTTCAAGTTGGCTTCACCTTCGTGACATTTCTTCTGATCCTATTTTATAACATTACCTATTATGTCTTCGTCCCAGTTACCGGAGTCTGGTTGGATTACGACAGTCAAGCCTTGAATACAGCCATTATTGGCAGGCTAAACTCTGGTGGACCGGGCGAAATAGCAGGGCTTCGTGTGGGGGATATCGTAAAAACGATTGATGGGCGCGAAATAAAAAATCTAAACATCCCAATTCATCAACCGAAGAGGCCCGGAGATATAGAAGCGTACGTTGTCCAGCGAGGTCAGCAGACACTGACAATCCCCGTTCAAGTAGGTAGTTATGCAGATCATCTCGACTATCTGGTCAATATAATTCCGATTGAGCTGCTCTCCGTATTGATTTATGGTTTGGGATTGATCATTTTGTTCTTTTCTCGCCCAGCAGATATTCGAGCTCGTTTAGTTGCTATCGTATGGGTATTTGCGGGTATTGCGATCACGACCACGGGACCAGGTTATGTTAGCTGTGCGTGGTTAGCGCCGGAATGGACTATGCTTGCTTTCGCTGCTTCGATTTTTATTACCACCGCTGCTCATCTTTACTTTCCAGTTCCCACATTTTCGGGTAGGACCCGCAACATCATACTCTGGATTTTATTTGGTTTATCCCTGGTATTGGCTATTTCTTATCTTGCCCAGCAAGTATATAATGCGGTTCATCAAGAATATCCGCGAACGACCATAACGGCTAACGCAATTAACTACACGTTTTACCTTTCCTGCCTGCTGAGTATTGGTTTATTGTTGAAAAACCGCTTCTTCATTAAGGACAAAGATATTAAGAGGCAGACCGGTATTATTTTCCTGGGAACCTTGACAGGATTTCTACCCTTTTTCTTGTTTAGTGAACTTCCCAGCTTGATATTTGGTCGAGATAGCAAATTTATCCTTATCCCGAGCCATGTCAGTATCCTTTTCATGATTTTGATTCCGATTTCGTATGGTTATGTTATCTATCAACGTAAGTTGTTAAAAATCGATTTCATCATTAATCGAGCCCTTGTCCTTTTTTTGATGACGCTGGGCATCTTGTTTACTTCGCTGATCATTTTGAGTTTAATATCAATCCCGTTCAATTTACCTTCTCAGGTGGCTATTGCAGGCAGCATTTTATGTGTCTTGGTAACTCTTCCGTCTGCTGCCTTTCAGAAAAGGATTCAAATGCAGGTGGACCGTGTACTGTATGGGAGTTATTATGACTATACATCGGTCACCTCGACGCTATCGAATCGATTGGCGCAAACAATCGATCGACCCACCTTCATAAGACTGCTGACGCATGACCTTCCAGCAGAAATGAAGGTTGAGAAAAGCACGCTTTTATTATTAGAGGGTGATCACCTGGAGCTACAAGAAGCTGGCGGTAATGCCTTTTCCATCGCACGGGACGATGAAATAAGGAAAATATTGTCCGCAGACCAAAGGCCAGTCCGCGCTCAGAATGTATGGAATTTAGTCAGCTCTGACACCATTGAACGTTGGAAGCAATTTCATTGGGCTCAACTATTTGTACCCATCTTTTATCGCGACACTTTATACGGCATCCTGATTTTTGGAGAGCGCACAGTAGGGGATATTTATTCGAATCAGGACCTACAAATTGTTGGCACGGTGGGGCAGCAAGCTGCATTGTCCATCGCCAATATTATTCTCGTCGAGGCGCTCAGGGGCTTGACCCAACAATTAGTCCGTACGGATGAAGAACAGCGGAAAAAAGTTGCCCGTGATTTGCACGATTCAGTGCTGCAGAACCTTTTCTTCGTGAAGCAACGCCTGAACCAATCGGATCCTGAGACTTCCGCCCAGGTAGATCGGGTGATTACGACATTAAGACAGACCATTAAAGCCCAGCGACCCAGCCTGCTGGATCAAGGGCTCATCTTGGCACTAGATGATTTGATCAACGATATGGAGCGATTGGCAGGTGATGATCTCCTTATCCTTTGGCGCAATAACCTGAAAGAGGAGATCAAGTTGCCGGATGAACAGGTTACATCGGTCTACAGGATTGTTCAAGAATCGCTCTTCAACGTTCTTAAGCATTCTCAAGCGGACCAGGTGATTGTCACCGCGAGAAAGGACGACGGTTTCTTAGGGCTCACAATTGAAGACGATGGTATTGGGATTTCGAGCGAAAGCCAGGGACAGGTTAGCTCACATTATGGATTTTTGAATATGAAAGAGCGAGCCACCATGATCGGCGCCGACCTGAATATTGCCTCTGAGCCGGGAAAAGGGACGACTGTCACGTTAAAATTGAAGATCTAGAAAATATGGCAAATCCGCTGTCATACGATGAAGAGAAGTCGAAATGGACGAATTGAAAATTAGGAATTTTAGATATACGGACGTGGATGACTTCATCCGCATCTCGAAATTATCCTTCGCTAAGGAAACCTTAGCGCAAGGAATCACTCCTGAAGATTTCGAACTGGAGACCCGCAGAATATTTCGATGGAAAATGATTCCGTACAGGTTGTTGACGGCGTTGATGGGAATAAAATGGGAAGGGTTTGTGGCTGAGAAAGATGGGAAAGTGATAGGCGGGGGGATGTACATCGGTCAAAATAAACGGATGTCGGTCACCAATTTGATGGTCGATCCAGAATACCGGCGACAGGGAGTGGGTAAGGCATTACTTGCCCGGCGCCTGGAACGCATGGCCGAGCGGGGCTTCCCTTTTGCTGTGGCGCAAGTGCTGGATACAAACAAAGCTTCCCTCCAAAACTTGAAGGGGCAGGGATTTGAAGTCTTCAACCAGTATTCCGTTTACGAACATACCTTACCCTTACCCGAAATAAATGGTCCAAGCAAGTCGATATCTGTCCGAGAAATCAACCGTACAGATCGGGCATTATTCAAAGTAATCGAGGGTAAGACCACTCCCCAATCCGTCTTGAGCGTCAAAGGCAGCGCTGATACCCAGTATTTTTTATCTGGGTGGCAAAGAATTTATACTCGATTTACCAGATACTCCAGATGGATCAAAGCCCTGGTTGCTTCAGGAGAGACGATCGGCTTTTTGTGCGCAGGTTTCCAGGATCGGCAGCAAAAAGGCTTGCTAATTCAGCCCATTGTTAAAGAGGACTGCCAAGATATATTACCCGCTATGCTTTATATGGCAGGAGTTTGGCTGGAGCAATCGGGGAGGAAATCTATGATCATAGAAATCCCGGTCCAATGGAGAAAAATCCGCGATGATTTGCTGGAAAACGGGTGGAAAAGGCAATTTACCTGGTTGGAGTTGGTCCGCTGGCTGGATAAATGAACAAGGTATAAGATCTAATGTATGTGGACGGTCGTTACAAAGCTATGGTCAAGTTCATAACCAAAATTACACACATTATGAATAGGATAAATAGCATTTTTAATTCTGAGGATCAAGTTGCGTAGTGTGGCTTGTATTTGAGCTCGACAGAGAATTGGGAGTGATGGAGTATAACCACACTGTCTTATTCTAAATAATCTTTCACTGCTTGAGTTGTAGTAAACCAGTTCCTTCCGAGTTTGATAGACCAAAGCTTGTTTTGGCTCGCTATTTTACGGAGGTGTCGGTCTGTAAATCCGGACAGACGAGCTGCTTCTGTAAAAGTGATCAGATCGGATAAATTGGGTTGCTTAAAAGTTTGATTGGGCTCTTGAACGGCCATAGCCAATACCAAGGTCTTAATTTGATTAGTCAAATCCCTTGCATATTTTAAAATCAAAGATTTTGCGTAAATTAAACCACAATTCTTTTATTTATCATCGTAGAATCGGTAAAACTATAAAGAGTTGCTCAAATTATGTACATTTTTTGAAAATGTAGAGTATTATCCATTCATATCGTAAAAATAAAAGAGAAAAACCATAAAGCAAAAGTATTGATAAATGGGAGTGCGGCCATGAACGATCCAAGAGGCTCAATCTGGAGAAAATGGGATTTGCATGTACACACCCCCGCTTCTTATCATTGGAATGATGGTGTGCGTTACCATGCGATGTCGCCGAAGCAGAAAGACGAATCGATATATAGACTCGCAACGACAATGCAAGGTACCGACATCGCTGCGTTTGGAATTATGGATTATTGGACATTTGACGGCTACATAGCTTTATTTCAATGGCTAAAAGATAATCCCGGGACTAAATTTGATAAAGCGATATTTCCGGGTATGGAGTTAAGAATAGAATCTCCAACTGATTTTAGATTAAACATCCATGTTTTATTGTCTAATGAACTGACTATTCAAAAGCTTTTCGATTTCAAATCGGGGTTGAAACTTAGAATTGGGGGGAAGCTGCAGAGTCTTTCTGATGAATCACTAATAGAACTTGCGCAACATCTTGATCCAAGCAAAGCTGAAGCCCTTGGTTTTAAAGGTGATGAATTAAAGGAAGAAGCAAACCTGCTACGTATCGGTTCAATGACAGCTGAGGTCACCCGAGATTCATTAATAGATGCTTGTCATAACTTACCTAGCAATAGTGTAAAGGTCATCCTTCCATTTGACACATCAGATGGGATATCAAAACTTGATTGGAAAGCTCATGGTCACAGCGCCAATGAAATGCTTCAAATGGCAAATATGTTTGAGACGCGCGATCCGGATAACGTAGATCTATTTCTGGGCCATGTAACTGAAAAGAATCGGCGCTTCATCGAGAGTTTTCAGAAGGCCATTGGTGGAAGTCCAAAACCGGTTATATCCGGAAGCGATGCTCATCAATTCTTGGATTATGGGAAATTTCCTGGTGATAAAGCAACTTGGTTAAAGGCAGATCCAACTTGGGAGGGTTTGGCAAGCGTCATGTGCGAGCCTATTGAACGATGTTTTATTGGTATTTCTCCTCAGCAACTTGAGAGAGTTAACAACGAGAGAACATTCTATATAAGGTCTTTAGGAATAAACAAGGTAAAAGACTCCGATCTGAGTGAGGAGTGGTTTAACAAAATCAATATCCCCCTCAATCCTGGACTGGTAGCAATCATTGGAAATAAAGGAAGTGGAAAAAGCGCTCTGATAGACATTATCGGTTTACTTGGAAATTCGAAACGGCAGAAGTGGTTTCCTTTCCTGAACAACAGACAGTTCAAACAACCGAGCAATAACAAAGCAAAGCATTTTGAAGCTATGTTGACATGGGAAAACGATGCAATAGAAACTTGTTTACTTAATGATGACTGTAATGAGAAAAAGCTCGAATTGGTTAACTACATCCCACAGGATTGCTTTGAAGATATATGTAATGAATTGGCAAGCGTAGAAGAAAGTAACTTTGATAAAGAACTGAAAGATGTAATTTTCTCTCACGTTGCAATACCAGATAGACTAGGAAAAGCAACTTTAGACGAGTTGATAGAATTTAAAACCAATGAGCTAGCAAGTGGGATTGAATTATTACGGAGAAATGTAGAGAAGCTAAATCAAGAATTGATAAATTTAGAAGAGCAGTCTTCATCGGAGAACCGCCATGGGTTAGAGGAGCGCCTTCAGAAGAAACAAGCTGAACTCGACGCCCTTGATAAGTCAAAACCGCCTATCATGGAAAAGCCTAAAGCAAAAACAAAAGAAGCTCAACAGAAACAAAAAGAATTGTCAGACCTTAAAAAACAAAGGGATAAGCTCGATCAAGAAGTTAAGGATGCTCAGGAAAAACAAGCGAATACTGCACTATCGATCTCAAAATTAGTGAAAATTATAGAGAGAATTTCGCTCTTTGAGAAGCAGTATCAAGAGATATTAGTTGATAGTAAAAAAGATTTACAAGATCTTAATATTGATGTAACTAAAATTGTTGGGTTAACAATAGATCGTCAGCCTATTTTACAAAAGCAATCTGAATTGGAAGCGCTGAAAGCGAAATGGGACGAAACTTTAAGCCCCAGTAACAAAGTGGGCGCATTAGCTCAATTGAAGAATATTGAAAAACAAGTATCCAAACTGCAAACTAAATTAGATGAGCCCAGTCAAAAATTCCACCGGTATGAGGAAAGCCTCAGGGAATGGAAAGAACGTCGCCGATTAATTACAGGTTCGAAAACCACTGCTAACACTCTTAAGTACTTCGAGGCAAAGATACACGAACTTGACTCGTTGCCCCGCCTTATTTCTGAGAAGAAAGCAAAAAGACTAGAGAAAGTCACAGCTATTCATGATGAAATAACTCGACTTACCAAGATTTATGGTGATTTATATAATGGGGTTCAGTCCTTCATTTGCACTCATCCATTGGCGAAGCATAAATTTAATCTTCAGTTTGACGTTTCCGTTATAAATTTAGATTTCGAAGAACGATTCTTTGAATTAATCAGCCAAGGAGTGGTAGGCAGTTTTTATGGTGTCGAGGAAGGTCGCAATTTATTAAGAGAACTAATCGAAAAATACAACTTCAGTAATAAGGAGGAAACACTAGGTTTCCTTGAGAATCTGATGGAATTTATTAATAGTGATATTCGTACAGGACAAACTGTCACAATTGATAGTCAACTCAGAAAAGGCCGAACGAGAAAGATGGTATATGATTTGATCTACTCGCTTGAATTCTTAGCACCCCGTTACATTCTCAAGATGGGAGATAAGCAGCTCTCCGAACTCTCACCGGGGGAAAAGGGAACTCTATTATTGATTTTCTACTTACTGGTGGATATGTCGAAGACGCCTATAATAATCGACCAACCCGAACATAACCTCGACAATGAGACTATTTATGATCTGTTAGTTCCCGCAATTAAGGAAGCAAAACAACGACGCCAAATAATCGTAGTGACACACAACCCAAATATCGCGGTTGTTAGTGACGCAGACCAAATAATTTGTGCACATCTTGATAAGAAAAATAATAACAAAATAGCCTATACAACTGGTGCGATTGAAGATCTACAAATTAACCGGAGGATTGTTGATGTATTAGAGGGCACATTGCCAGCCTTCGATAACCGAGGAATGAAATACACTGCGGCTCGTTTACACATAAAATAATCTATATACTTGCTTATATTAATGCATCCATTAGGGATACCAGGCATATTGAGATTAGTAGATGGATAATTGCTGTGGTTTGACAAACGACGAAATATTTATATTCTGGTAACAAAAGATGTAGCTATTGATTAGCCTTCTTTCCTTTCTTCTTTACCTATACCTAAAGCAGACCCGACAAAAAGCACCAACAACCCAATTCCGGTTGCTGCACTAAGCATCACAGACAGCTTACTTAGAAAAGTTTGTGGTGACAACTCAATAAAACCGCTGTTTGTTAATAAAGCAAAAGTATAAAAAACAAAATCACCAATCTGGGGGATCATACCTCGCCCATCAATAAAACGGAATGCTACTAAATCAAACCGTTGTGAAGATATATTAATGTTCCACAGAAATAACGAATAAAACACCCACCATGCGAGAAATAATAAAAATAATACAACTGTTGCATTCAAGACAGCGCGTGAGATAAACCCTGGAGCTTTAATTGAAATCCTTTCTAACTCTATTGGTATAAATAAATACCGATAAGTCAGACGTATAAGGAAAAATGCGGGAACAACTAGTACAGGAAGAAAACAGTAGCTTATTAGATACAGTTGTTTTGGCAAAATACTCACGAAGAAGGTACCCATCGTCAAAACTATTAACCAAAACCAAATTTGAATGTATAAATTACTAATTCCAAGCTCAATAGTAAAATAGTTCTTTAACTTTTTAACCCCTATTCCTGGCTGTCTGATAAGCTCACTTCTTTTATTCCAATTAGTTAAAAATATTAATTCGCCTTTTCTTTTCCAATATGCCCATATTAGCCAAACAATCAAGGCAATAAAGCCCGCGGGTGTTTGAATAGAGAATAGATACTCAGTTAAATGACCGGTTTGGGCCATTTGCCGCAACCAGAGTGCCCATGATGATCCGGACAATACTAGGATTAAAAAGGTAAGAAAGAATCCGAAGAATATACTGAACACTTCCGATAAGATAAATATTATTAAAATGACTTTGCGATTAGGACGAGGTATTACTGACGCGGCTATCAATCCAACAAAAACCACAACAATAACATAGCCTAGAGCGAAAGGAATAAGTTCTCGGAGTATTATTCGTACTATTAAGTCGTTATATTGCTTTATATCTACGACTAAGAGTATCACTGGGAGACACATGAGGCAGAAGAAAAGGCTAACGATTTTCCATGTATGGGGATTGCACAGGAAACGAAAAAATCTTGGCAAATTTCTGTATATACCAAATGTAAACCAGATGATAAAACCACTTATAAATAGACTTACTAAAATATCGGTCAACAAACCTGTATGGTTGATTGACCTATATACAAAAATAAATGATAGTATTCCAACAGTGAACGAAATCACTAATCCTATTGCAGTCCAAAGGGACGGTCGATGCATCCCGTTTACTAAGTATCTTCTCAAGAAAGGTAATAATGATTTAATAGACCCCACCATTTTCCATAGGAGGAAGGTTTCAGATAACTTTTCTTCATTTTTTATATATTCGTTATAGCTATCTTCTTTTTTTTCTTCACCTCGATTATCAAATTCCGGTTCCGATTTAGGTTCCTCTTGTCTCTCTTGCATTTCCATCCTCCGTCTCCAAAGCGCAAATCACGTTATTTGCCAATTCGAGTAGTTCTCACCCATCTTCGTTGGCGCCAAAATTTTATCAATATATTTTTGCTTTTAAATAAGCTCAAGTAATAAATCAAACGATTTGGCACCGACATACCAAGAACCGGCATTAAATAATAAAGGGGAAATTTTGTTATTCATACAAAAATCAACAGCCGGCTCAACAATTCCATCAACGGTTTTATCCTTTGTACAACCAGGAATCTGTAGTTTAATGGATACTTTTCTTACCCATGTATCCACGGGAAACAGGCAGAGCAATTGTCCCTTGTTCTCCGGGTACAACTTGTAGGTAAAGCATAAATCTCGTAAATATAGGCTTGCAAGTTTAGGACCAAACCGAATATTGACTGTAATTCAGAATGTATTTGTTGGACTTTATTTTCTTTTATAAATTTTAGTGATTGAATAATCATTAACCTGTCAATGTGATTATTTACTCCCGCATTAACTAACAATTCCGCCATTTCTTCCGGAGGCATGTCCAATAATCGTTTTTTCTCAAAACCCTTCATCACCGATAACGCACAGGTGAAAAAATTATCGGATATCTCATCCCTACGTCCTCTATAAAATGATTTGGAAAACCAAAACTCCATGGAGGCAAACCAGTCATTTGAAAGTAGATTTGGCGACCATTTATATATCACCATAATCTCTCGCTGATATCTCACGCCGTATGTGTTTGCAATTATTTTGCTTTTACCCACAACAGCTGCCAAATCCATTGGTTTTTCCTTCCTGTTCCCGGCTATTTTAATTAGGCAACTCCATTATATAGACTGTTGTAGAAAATTGCTGATAGATCTGGAACGATTTATTCCTGAATGATCGGTTTATTTAGATCGTCTGTAAAATGAAGTAGATGGTATATACGGGACAATTGTCCCTATATCTACGGGATAATTGCCCCACTTCAACGGGACATACATCCCTCCCTCCACGGGATATCCGCCCTCGCCTCTGCGGGACACATATCTCTGGTCTTTCCATCCCATTTCTTCTAAAATCACCATACACGAACGATACGATCTTTATCCATCAAGGAGTAATATGACGTGGCAAGGAACAACCTGACCTGGATCAAAGGCGATATTACCGGCGATATCTATTACGACAACTTTCATTTGGATTCGAAGGATGTCCAGTATCTTCGCCTTTACCTGATGATCAAAGGAGTGGTTGGGACGGCAGCGGTCAAGGGGCTGCGCATATGCGTCTACGGTCCGCTGGCCGAGCTGGTGTATGGGCACGTGCGCAAGGGCAGCCGTCTGGGGGTGATCGGTCACATCCAACAGCGTACCACTCGCGAGGGAAAGATGGTTTTCGAGATTGTGGCTGAAGAAGTGGAGTTCTTGCGCAACATCGAATGGGAAGCCGGCGCCCGCGTCCGCCAGGACCTGGTGGAACGCGGCCTGTTCCGCCCTTCTCACAATGGAAAAGATCGGGATGGAGGAGGAAAGGCGGATGCCCTTTCTGATGACACCCCGCAGATGGACGACCTGGCCATTGCCATTCCTGAGGACGTGGTTTCCAGGGAGGAGGCAGCCGGTGGATGACCACACCCTTCACCTCTCGTTGAGCTGGTTAATGCTTCCCCTGGCGTTGTTCCTAGCGGTTTTGGGCGCGCTGTCTTCGCCGCGTGATGCACAGGGGAGGCCACTCCTGCTCCTACCCGATGTGAAAGCAGTAGAGGAGTACCGCCGGTCGATGAGCAGCGCCACTGCCGAAATGCAGCTGCTGGATGGCGAAATTGCTGCTCTCATAGCAGGGCAAAACACTGATCTGTTTACCCAATCGCGGCAGGCGCAGGCTGCCTTCGAGCATGCCATGCGCATTGCCCAAGAGGTTGACGTGCAATCCGCTCCACCAGCCCTGGATGGTCTGCGGGGAAAAGCAGCAGGCACAACCACAGCCTACCTCGAAGCAGCGCGTTTCGCCTTGCGCTGGGTGAGCCTGCCTGAAGAAACCAACCGCACGGCAGCCGAAAACAGTCTGGCGCAGGCTAGGCAGCAGTTAAAAACGCTGGAGGAAAGCAAATGGCTGGCGAAGAGATAACCGTGGACCAGCTCCGCCAGCTTCTGGGAGTGCAGGCCGACCTGCGCCAGCAGGCTGAAAGCCGCTGGCAGCAGGCGCAGCGGATATTGGTTTCACTGTTGGAATCCTTCGGCCCCGAAGAGGTCGAGAGGCGTTTGAAAAGCGGTCAACCACTCGACAGCTTAAAGGTCGACGAGCTGGGGCGACTCATCAACCAGCAGATTAATGCCCGCTTGCGCAAGGCTCAGGAAGTAACGATTGGAACCGGGAATGGCGAGGAGTTGCAGGAGATAAAAACCCAGCTTCTGACCATCCAGGGTGAAATGAACCGGCTACGGGTGGAGAATAGTCAACTTGCTTCTGAAACACGAAACCTGAACGAGGAAAGGGACGGGTTGATCAGCCAGCTTGCCGCGCTTCAACAGGTCTCTGCTTCGCATGTGCAAAAACCCATTCCCGCTCCAAATGGGCATCATCCAGCAGAATCAATTCGACCGGACAGTCCCCCTGAACCGGATTGGATGGTAGCCTGGCGCAAAGCGGAAACCTTCGAGCGTGACTCTACCGTCCTGTGTTTGCTCGGAGAATCTGGCCTGGCTCGCCGGCCGCTCATCGAGCAGCAGGCGGCGGAACGGTTGGGTATTCGCAAGGCAGGTGGGAGCCTGCAAGCCATGTTCCACAGGCTGGAAGGGCTGCAATTGATCGAGCTCTTTCGCCCCTGGGATAACATTGGTGCAAAGACAGGTGGGCGCACCCCCGACCTGCTGCGGCTATCTGAGCATGGCCGCCTGGCCTACTGGCTGCTGGCTGGTACCGACCCGGTTCAAAACGAATACGATGCGTTGCTAGGTCGGCACGTCTCGCCCGAGCACACCTTGCTCAACCTGCAAGCTGCCGACATGTTGCGTGAAGCAGAGTACCAGGTTAATGCCTTCCCGCCCGACATTCACCTGCCGGATGGAAGCCTATTTAAGCCGGACCTCGTGGCAATCGACCCCAATGGTAAAACTCTGTACGTCGAGGTCGAGGCGGGAGCTAATAAGAACCACGAGCAGCGCCAGGCTAAGTGGCGCAATGCCCTGCAGGCCAGCGGCGGGGAGATCTACGTCTTCTGCGACAACCGCTCGTGCATGCGATCTATTCGCAGCGAGATCAACTTCAACCTGGGCCGGCAGGCCGGGCAGTGCTGTTTGACCAACCTGGCGGATCTTCAGGTTGGCAAACGTGCTGCAGATGGCGGGATCTGGCTGGACGTTCGCTTGAATCGGTCTTTTTCATGAGAGGAGGCTGGTATGAACCCCTTGGTATGAACTCCTCCTTTCTGGTGCGAGCCCCCTGGTTCAAACCGGGTTTGTACCTGGTATATACCGGGGTAACGACTTAAGGGAGGTTTGCACCACCGCTTGAATTGAGAAACGCTGCTATCCTGCCCGCGTGCGAGATGGCCACCGGAAGGGTCCACCGGACCAACCGGCCACCGTTGGAAATCCAATCACCACACGTTGCGCCTGCTCGAAGGCATGCGCACCTGTGGTGTTTTTAATTCGCAATGATAGAGGAGATACTGGCATGAATGAAATCACAATCTCAAAAAAGAAGTTGTTCACCTGGCTTCTAGTCATTATCTTGCTGGCTGCGGTTGGCTTTGGCATCTACGCCTTCCGGCGCTTTCTACCCGGACGGGGAGCAGCAACGCATTCCGTTGATGCTGCTTCACTCGTCACACCGGACGGCGACAAGGCAGCCCAGGTGGCAGCTGTGGAGGGTGCGCAGGCTTTTTACAACGTGGATTACCAGAAGGGGAAAGATGCCTGGCTCGACCAGTTGTGTGCGGTCAGCACGAGTACCGGCTGCGCCATGGATCAGAACGTATTCGTACCGGCCTTGTGGCCTCAGTTGGAAGCAGCCAAAACAAGCACCACGGTCCAGGTGTCGGCGCACGAGAAAGTGCTCGACCAGATCAACCCGCTGGGCGATGTTCCCAAGCAGGTCTGGAGACTGGATGTCCAGCTTTCTGCGCCTTGGTCGGCGCAAGAGCAGCCCCTGACCAGCTTCTCGGCGCTGGCGTTGGTAATGCGCGAAAACGGGACCTGGAAGTTCGAGCGCTTTCTTACGGAGGACGAAGCCCAGGCTTTAGAGAAAAAGGCAGGCCAGCCATGAAGCCAATTCATCTCTTATTTTTGATTACATTTCTTGCATCATTCATCGCTCCGGTCGTAGCGGTTCGGGCGGATGACGGTTCGCCCTGGTCTGAAATCCTCAACCCGGACGGAACTATCCAGTGGAACAATCTATTGGATCTTGGCAATACCAGCGAACCGGCCAACTGGATGGATATCACATTGCCGGGTGGGATGGTGGTGCACCAGAATGCCACATTCCACCGCTATCAGACGCCCAGCGGAAACATCCTGGTCCTGCCAGAGCCGGTCACCCTGTTCTTCATGGCTATGCACCCTCAGGAGAGCGGTCTGAACGACGCCGAGAGCATGCTGGGCAATGGCGTTTCGATCCTGATGTTGCTAATCGGCAATTCGCTCACCCCTGAGCAGCTGGCGCAACTCGCCAGCCAGGGCTACACCGACCCGCAGCAATTCTTCCAGGCGGTCATCGACGGCAAGGAAAATATCTGGTCGCTGATTAACCTCAACTTCCTGGGTGAGCTGTTCAAGATGTCGTGGGACAGCGGCTTCCTAGTGAATGCCCTGCTGCTCTACCTCAATGGCGTGGCCAATTGCGCCAACATCCCGGGTGGTTGCGCTGGCTTGCTTGATCAATGCCCTGAGGGTGACTGCATGCCTAATCCTTCTATTTGCCCGGAGGCTACCATCGCCCAGAATACGCCCACCCTGGCCATCCAGAAAATTGCCCCAGATCATCCCTTAGTAGTCGGGCAGGATCCGGCTAAACGCGGAGCAGACATCCAGGCTTCGGTCAACATTCCGCCGGTGGTGCTGACCTGGTACGAGCAGGTGCAGGATCCGCCTACCTGTGAAGCTGATCCATCTGGTAAT
>Ga0315291_10003528_pt1 | contig 20196 bp, 15 predicted proteins | sample YL17G12_20_MG_FD_203070 | JGI IMG/M metagenome (GOLD analysis project Ga0315291, IMG submission 203070) | Sediment microbial communities from Yellowstone Lake, YNP, Wyoming, USA - YL17G12_20 | ecosystem: Environmental > Aquatic > Freshwater > Lake > Sediment | place: USA: Wyoming | collected...
ATGGCCTACCGGGGAAAGTGGCGCAAGGCGCTGGAGCTGCTCCAGGCGACCAACAACTTCCCCGAGGTGACGGGGCGCATCTGCCCGGCGATCTGCGAGGCTGCGTGCACGCTCTCGCTCAACGAGCAGGCGGTCACGGTCCGGCACATCGAACTCCAGATTGCCGAGCGCGGCTGGCAGGAGGGCTGGATCCGGTCGGAGCGGCCGCCGTACCGCACGGGCAGAAAGGTGGCAGTGGTCGGCTCGGGGCCTGCCGCGCTGGCCGCTGCCCAGCAGCTCACCCGCCGCGGGCATGAGGTGGTCGTGTTCGAGAAGGCGGACCGGCTCGGAGGGATCCTGCGCTACGGCATACCGGACTTCAAGCTTGAGAAGTGGATAGTGGATCGCCGATTGGACCAGATGCGCGAGGAGGGCATCGTCTTCGAGCCGAACGTGGCCGTCGGGGCGGACATCTCGCTCCAGTACGTGCGGCGGGCGTTCGACGCGGTGCTCATCGCCATCGGCGCGGGGACCCCGCGCGACCTGGACGTGCCGGGCCGGGGGCTGGGCGGAGTCCACCTCGCCATGGACTTCCTGACGCAGCAGAACCGCCGGAACGCCGGGGAGACCATCCCGCTGGGCGAAGAGATCAGCGCGACGCAGAAGCGCGTCGTCGTCATTGGAGGCGGGGACACCGGAGCGGATTGCGTCGGCACGAGCCGCCGGCAGGGCGCCGCTGACATCTGCCAAGTGGAACTGCTTCCCAAGCCGCCCGAGGAGCGCGGGCCGGAGTCCCCGTGGCCTACGTGGCCGCAGATCCTGCGCACCAGCAGCTCGCACGAGGAGGGCTGTCGCCGCATGTGGAGCGTGCTGACGAAGGAGTTCCTCGGCGAGGACGGGCGCGTGCGCGCGATACGGTGCGCAGAGCTGGAATGGTCGGCTCCGGACGCGACGGGCCGGCGGAGCCCTCGCGAAGTGCCCGGTTCGGAGTTCGAGCTGAAGGCGGACCTGGTGCTGCTGGCGATGGGCTTCCTGCACGCGGAGCACGGGCAGCTCGTGGAGGAGTTGGGCCCGGCCGCGGACGCACGCGGGAACCTGGCCGTGGACGAGAGCTTCATGACTCGAGTGCCGGGCGTCTTCGCGGCGGGAGACTGCACAAGCGGCACGTCGCTCGTAGTGCGGGCGATCACGCTGGGCCGGAGAGCCGCCCAGGCAGTTGACCGGTATCTGAAGCGGACGTAGGCGGGCGGGGAGAGGGCCGGCGCACGGGCGCGCTTGACCGCGCGTCATCGTCTGCCGATAATACGGCGAACGGGTCGGCAACGCCCATGACCGGCGCCGCGCGACATGCCGGCCGAGCGCGGCGTGGAGGCGCTCCCGCTTTCCCCGAGGGACGTCTGCAAGGGGTCGTAGTGTACGTGCGGGCGGCCGCTTGCGCGCAGGTGGAGCAATGACCGTGCAGCCTGGAACACGCCGGGAGATGAGAGGCGCGCTTGCGCTGGAAGACGGCCGCGTCTTCGAGGGCGAGTCGTTCGGTGCCCTGGGGAAGCGGGCGGGCGAGATCGTGTTCAACACGAGCATGACCGGCTACCAGGAGATCCTGACCGACCCGTCCTACAAGGGGCAGATCGTGACGATGACGTACCCCTTGATAGGTAATTATGGGACCAACGCGGAGGATGTGGAGAGCTCCTCGCCGAAGGTGGAGGGCTTCGTCGTCCGCGAGTACTGCCCGTATCCGTCGAACTGGGCCGCACAGTGGAGCCTGGGCGATTACCTGGTGCGCTACGGGGTAATAGCCCTGAGCAACATTGACACGCGGGCACTCACGCGGCACGTCCGTGTAGCCGGCGCCATGCGGGCGATCATTGCGGCGGGGGAGTATGACGCGGACGCCCTGGTGGATGAGGCGCGGGCGAGCCGGGGGCTGATCGGCGTGGACCTCGTCAGGGAGGTGACGTGCGACCGGACCCACGTTTTCTCGGAGGGCGAGCCGGGCGCGCTGCACGTGGTGGTGTTCGACTTCGGCGTGAAGCTGAACATCCTGCGGTGCCTGGCCCGGATGGGCTTCAAGGTCACCGTAATGCCGGCGAGCACGACGGCCGAGGATGCGTTGGCCCTTAAGCCGGACGGCGTACTGCTTTCCAACGGCCCTGGAGACCCGGAAGGCGTGCCGTACGCCATCGAGGCGACGCGGCGGATGATCGGGCGCAAGCCGGTGTTCGGCATCTGCCTGGGGCACGAGTTCATCGGGCTGGCGCTCGGCGGAAAGATGAGGAAGCTCAAGTTCGGCCACCGCGGATCGAACCATCCCGTGAAGGACCTGCGCACGGGCGGGATAGACATCACGTGCCAGAACCACAGCTTCAACATCGAGATGGGCTCCCTGGACAGCAGCGAGGTGGAGATAACGCACGTCAACCTGAACGACATGACGCCGGCAGGGCTCCAGCACAGGCGCCTGCCCGTGGCGTCTGTGCAGTACCATCCCGAGGCGTCGGCCGGGCCGCACGACGCGCGGCACCTGTTCGAGCGGTTCAAGGAGATGATGCTCCGTGAGCGGGAACGCTGACAGCGCGCGCGAGCGGGTCATCGTGCTCGACTTCGGCTCGCAGTACAACCAGTTGATCGCGCGACGAGTGCGGCAACTGGGCGTCTACTGCGAGATCCTGCCGAACACCACGAGCGCCGACGAGCTGGAGCGGCGGCGCCCGCAGGCCCTGATCTTCTCGGGCGGGCCGGCCTCCGTGGGGGAGCCCGGCGCGCCGACGGTCGCGGCAGAAGTGCTGGCGATGGGAGTGCCGGTGCTCGGGATCTGTTACGGCATGCAGCTCCTGGCCGGGATGCTCGGCGGCCAGGTGGTCAAGGCGGAGGCGCGCGAGTACGGCCCGGCGGTGCTCAACGTGGACGAGCCCGGCAAACTGCTGGCCGGCTGCGGGACCGACCTGGACATCTGGATGAGCCACGGCGATCAGGTGAAGCGGCTGCCCGAGGGCTTCCGCAAACTCGCGCACACGTCCACTTGCCCCGTAGCCGCGATGGGGGATGCAAAGCGGCGCATCTACGGCGTCCAGTTCCACCCGGAGGTCGTCCATACGCCGTGCGGGCCGCAGGTGTTCCGCAACTTTCTGTTCAGCATCGCAGGCTGCAGGGGCGGATGGACGATGGCCGGGTTTGCCGAGGAAGCCGTCGGCAAGATCCGGCAACAGGTGGGCGAGGATGGCGTCATCTGCGCGCTGTCGGGCGGCGTAGACTCGACCGTAGTGGCGGCACTGCTGAACCGGGCGGTGGGCAAGCGGGCGGCGTGCGTTTTCGTGGACAACGGCCTGCTGCGGCAGCAGGAAGCGGAGCGCGTCTGCCGCTTCTTCCGCGAGGAGTATCCGGTGAACTTCCGTTTCGTGGATGCAAGCGCGAAGTTTCTGGCCGCGCTGAAGGGAGTGACCGACCCGGAAGTGAAGCGAAAGGCGATCGGCAAGATGTTCATCCGGGTGTTCCGGGAAGAGGCGCAGCGCATCGGCGGGCTGCGGTTCCTGGCGCAGGGCACGCTCTATCCGGACGTGATCGAGAGCCAGTCGGCCTACGGCGGGCCCTCCGTGACTATCAAGAGCCACCACAACGTGGGCGGCCTACCCGAGGATCTCGGCTTCGAGCTGGTGGAGCCGCTTCGGGAGCTCTTCAAGGACGAGGTGCGGCTGTTAGGGCGCGAGCTGGGCCTACCGGAGGAGGTGCTGACGCGCCAGCCGTTCCCCGGGCCGGGGCTGGCGGTGCGCATCGTCGGCGAAGTGACGCAGGAGCGCCTGGCGGTGCTGCGCGAGGCCGATGCCCGGGTGCTGGAGGAACTGGAGCGTTACGAAGGGTTCGGCGACATCTGGCAGTCGTTTGCCGTCCTGCTGCCGGTGAAGACGGTAGGCGTGATGGGCGACGAGCGGACATATGCGAACGTGGTGGCGCTGCGGATCGTGAGCAGCACGGACGGCATGACTTCGGACTGGGTGCGCGTGCCGTACGAGGTGCTGGGGCGCATCTCGAACCGGATCATCAACGAAGTCAGGGGCGTCAACCGGGTGGTGTACGACATCAGCCCGAAGCCGCCGAGCACCATCGAGTGGGAGTGACGGGGGAGGCCGCAGCGTGCCGAAGCGAACGGACATCAAGAAGATACTGATCGTCGGGTCGGGGCCGATCGTCATCAGCCAAGCCTGCGAGTTCGACTACTCGGGGACGCAGGCCTGCAAGGCGATCAAGGAGGAGGGCTACCAGATCATCCTCCTGAACTCCAACCCAGCCACGATCATGACGGACCCGGCCATGGCGGACCGGACGTACATCGAACCGATCACGCTGGACGTAATGGCCAGGATCATCGAGCGGGAGAAGCCGGACGCTCTGCTGGCGACGCTGGGGGGACAGACGGCGCTCAACATCGCCGTGCAGGCGTGGGAGGCGGGGCTCCTCCAGAAGCACTCGGTCGAGATGATCGGCGCCGACTACGCGGCCATCAAGCGCGCCGAGGACCGGGAGCTGTTCCGCGAAGGCCTGATCGAGATCGGCGTGGACCTGCCGCGCAGCAAGGCCGTTTATTCGCGCGAGGACGCGCTGGGGGCGGCGCACGAGATCGGGTTCCCGCTGGTCATCCGGCCGAGCTTCACCCTGGGCGGCACGGGCGGCTCCCTTGTGTATAACTACGAAGAGCTGGAACCAGCCGTGGCGCTCGGCCTCGAATCGAGCATGGTGAACGAAGTGCTGATCGAGGAGAGCGTGGTCGGGTGGAAGGAGTTCGAGTTGGAGGTGATGCGCGACCGGAAAGACAACGTCGTGATCATCTGCTCCATCGAGAACTTCGACCCCATGGGCGTCCACACGGGGGACTCCATCACGGTTGCTCCGGCCCAGACGCTGACCGACAAGCAGTACCAGGCCATGCGCGACGCGGCGATCGCCATCATCCGAAAGGTGGGCGTGGAGACCGGCGGCTCGAACATCCAGTTCGCCGTCCATCCGGGGACGGGCCGGATGGTGGGCATCGAGATGAACCCGCGGGTGTCCCGCTCGTCGGCGCTGGCGAGCAAGGCTACGGGCTTCCCCATCGCCAAGTTCGCGGCGAAGCTGGCGCTCGGCTATACTTTGGACGAGATACCAAACGATATCACGAAGGAAACGCCGGCCTCCTTCGAGCCCACGATTGACTACTGCGTGGTGAAGATCCCGCGATTCGCGTTCGAGAAGTTTCCCGGGGCGGACGACACCCTCACGGTAGCCATGAAATCGGTCGGCGAAACGATGTCCATCGGGCGGACCTTCAAGGAGGCGCTCCAGAAGGGGCTGAGGTCCCTCGAGATCGGGATCACGGGCCTGGACAGGATTGGGGAGAGGCAGGTGGACCCGGCGAAGCTTCGGCCGATGCTCGTGCGCCCGACGGCCCAGCGCATCTTCTATATCAAATATGCACTGAAGTCGGGGATGCCGGTCGAAGAGGTGGCCCAGCTCACGCACATTGACCCCTGGTTTCTGCACAACATCCGTGATCTGGTCGAACTGGAAGCCGAGATAGCGTCCCACAGGAATGGAGGGCGGATTGGAGCGGACCTGATGCGCGTGGCCAAGCGGGCGGGCTTCTCCGACCCTCAGATAGCAGCGCTCATCGGCTCCGACGAGGGGACGGTGCGTGCCGAGCGGCTCCGGGCAGGGATCCAGGCGAGCTATAAGCTGGTGGACACCTGCGCCGCCGAGTTCGAGGCGTACACGCCGTACTACTACTCCACCTACGAGACGGAAGACGAAAGCCGGCCGGGCGAGAAGCCGAAGGTCCTCATCATCGGCGGCGGGCCGAACCGGATCGGGCAGGGCATCGAGTTCGACTACTGCTGCGTGCACGCATCGCTGGCCCTGCGGGAGCTGGGATACGACACGATCATGGTGAACTCGAACCCGGAGACGGTCTCGACCGACTATGACATCGCCAACCGGCTCTACTTCGAGCCGCTGACCCTGGAGGACCTGCTTAGCATCATGGCGCGGGAGCAACCCGAGGGCGTCATCGTCCAACTGGGCGGACAAACGCCGCTGAACCTGACCATTCCGCTGGCGCAGGCGGGCGTGCGCATCTTCGGCACGTCGCCGAACGCCATAGACCGGGCGGAGGACCGCAAGCTTTTCCGCGACTTGATCGTCAAGCTGAACCTTAAGCAGCCGCCCAGCGACACGGCCCTCACCTTCGCGCAGGCGCGCGCCATCGCGGCCGACCTTGGGTACCCCGTGCTCGTGCGACCGTCTTACGTGCTCGGCGGCCGCGGCATGGTCATCGCTTGGGCTGAGGAGCAGTTGGAGGCCATCGTAGCGCAGGCGTTCGAGGCCGGGCCCGGGCATCCCATACTGATAGACAAGTTCCTCGACGACGCCATCGAGGTGGACGTGGACTCGGTGCGGGACGGCTCGGCGACCATCGTGGCCGGCGTGATGGAGCATATCGAGGAGGCGGGGATCCACTCGGGCGACAGCGCCATGGTGCTGCCCCCGCATTCGCTGAAGCCGGCCATCGTCGAGCGGATCAAGGACCAGACGCGGCGTATGGCGGCGGAGCTGGACGTCGTCGGGCTGATGAACGTCCAGTACGCCGTGAAGAAGGATGAGATTTACGTACTGGAGGTTAACCCTCGCGCATCACGGACTGTTCCGTTCGTGGCTAAGGCCACGGGCGTACCATTCGCCAAGATCGCCGCCAAGGTCATGGTGGGGAAGACGTTGGCCGAACTGGGAGTGAAGTCGGACCCGGCACCGAAGCACTTCGCAGTGAAGGAGTCCGTGCTGCCGTTCTCGCGGTTCCCGGGCGTGGACCCCATCCTTGGGCCGGAGATGAAGTCCACTGGCGAAGTGATGGGATTGGACCGCAACTTCCCCCTGGCTTTCGCGAAGTCCCAGATCGGGGCGGGGCAGCCCCTTCCCCAGAGCGGAAACGTGTTCATCAGCGTGAAGGACGCGGATAAGCCGAAGATCGTTCCGTTCGCCCGAACGCTGGCGTCGCTCGGATTCGGCATCCTGGCGACAGCGGGCACGGCGGAGCGGCTGAACGCGGCGGGCGTCCCGGCTGAGGTCGTGCCGAAGCTGGCCGAGGGGAAGCGGCCGAACGTCCTGGACCGCATCAAGAGCCGCGAAGTGGGCCTGCTCGTGAACACGCCGAGCGGACCTGTGCCGCGCCGCGACGAGGTGACGATACGCGCGGCGGCCGTGACCTACCGAGTGCCGCTCATCACGACCGTTGCGGCAGCCGACGCCGCGGCGGCGGCCATCAAGGCCCTGAAGGAAGGCGAGTACCGCATCTACAGTCTACAGGAAATCCACGCCGGTATGGGGGCAGGCTGAGCATGACCGCGTGCTGACGGGCTTGCGCGAGGGCGGTCAGAGCGCCTCCCCCCGCATGTCCTCTCGCGCCTGCTCCGGGGGTTCCACGAGTTCAGGGCGCACGACGCGCTCGATCCGGATGAAGCTGGAGGCGAGGAACGTCAGGACGGCGATCCCTGCCGCGATCAGGAAGACCAGGCGGTGGCTGCCGGTCGCCTGCCAGAGCCAGCCCCCGAGCATGGCGATGGGGATGCTGACGGCGTGGTCAAGGCTCGTGCTGAGGCTGAGTGCTCCTCCTATGTCGGCACGGCTCTCGGCTATCTTGGAGAGGTAGGTGGCGCGGGCCATCTGGACGCCGAACAGGAACTGGTCAGCCACGTAGGCGGCGCAGACGGCAGAGAGGGCAAAGCCGGGGCTGAAGACGTCTTGGGCGAACCCGTAGCTAAGGCAGACCAAGGTCATGACGGCGCCGTCTGCCATGAGGATGGCGCGCTCACCCCAGGTGTCTATCAGGCGGCCGACGCGGGGCAGCAGGATGACGCCGAGCAGCGTCGCGACGATCTGGAGCTTGGCGATGGTCTGGGCGCCCTGATTGTAGAGGATGATGAGGACCCAGGGGCCAAAGGTGATGAAGACCTGTTTGCGCGCGCCGAAGATGGCGCTGAGGACATAGAAGAGCGTATAGCGCCGCCTGAGCACAAGCTTGGGGCGTGCGTGCCTGTGCACGGGGGGCATGACTGCGCCGAGCACGATCATCACGAGTGCTGACAGCGCGGCGATGACGGCACCGACGATGAAGGTGATGTGGAACACATTGCCCAGCAGGCCGAAGCAGACCCATACGACGACGCAGCCGACGATGGCGGCCCCGGAGCGGAGCGAGCCGAGTTTGCCCAGCTTCTCGCCTTCGCTCTCCTGTTCTGCGAGGTCGAGGGAGAGCGACTGGCTGACGGGCATGAGAAGGTGAGTGCCCGCGCTCCACACAATGAGAAGGACCAGCATCTGGCCGTACTGGTCGGCACTCTTGGCGAAGAGGGCGAGGCCGATCATCCCGAAGGCGACCAAGGTCGCTGCGATGGCGCCGACGTAGGCCTCCGCGACGAAGAACAGGGCGCCGGACATGACTGCGACCATGAAGCCGGGGAACTCCCGAGGCAGCTCGAGCTGGCCACGCTGCTCGGCGGTCATATGGAAGGTCTGGGCATAGTAATTGTTGCTGGTCGAGTCAAAGATGCCCCCGGCCACGCTGAGCAGTGCCATGGCGGCGACGAAGAGCACGATGGTGCGGTTGAGCTTCATGGGTGGCAACGGGGCCTGCACGAGATGGCGCCGGGCACGACAACCTGCCGGCGCGGGCCGACCGCCAGTACACAAAAATGGTGCGGATGCGGGGAGTCGAACCCCGAAGGGCGTATAAGGCCCACTAGGTCCTGAACCTAGCGCGTCTGCCAGTTCCGCCACATCCGCACAAGGCTATATTCTAAGGTGGACGGGGCGCTTGTCAAGGAACGGGCAGCCTCGGTTCATCCGGCACGCGCGCGTCTTTCCCTGTTGATGAAGCCCAGAAGGAAGACGTAGGACAGGGCCGTCAGACCGATGGCGGACCAGAACACCAGGGACTTGGCCGCCGGCATACCTCTGTGCATTGACTCCAGGAGCAGACAGGCGTAGCCGAGCTCGACCAACGCAACCTGAAAGCAGAACTTCGCTTTTCCCATCCAGTTCGCGCCGACCGGCCGGGCCGGCGTGGACAGCCTTTGGCGCAGGACCGTGACTGCGGTCTCGCGGAGCGCTACGAGCAGGACGAGCCAGAGGGGCAGGAGGCCCAGGTGCGCGAACGCCAAGAGCACGCCGAGGACAAGTATCTTGTCCACGACCGGGTCCAGGAGAGTGCCGAACAGACTGCGCGTCTCCATGCGGCGTGCGAGATAGCCGTCCAGCCAGTCGCTGAGGGCTGCCACGGTGAAAAGGCCCGCGGCAGCCGCCAGTTCGCCTGTCCCGCGGCTGCACGTAAGCCACACGATGAACGGGGCGGCTGCGAGCCTGAGAACGGTGATGGAGTTGGGTACGGTGAACACCGGACTCTCCGTCACGCTCGGACCGGCCGGAGGGCGGCGGCCGACGGGCCGGCTTCGAGATCAGCCGGCAACCCCCGCGTCCGCGCAGGGCCGACGACGCTATGACTCCGGTGGGGGAGCGTACCCGGGGACGGACTGGAGGTCCTGCGGCAGGATGTCCATGTAGTGGTAGTACTTCCAGAGCTGCCCCCGGTCCCAGTGCCCGTTGTTGTTCAGGTCCTTGTACTTGTCCTCCCCGTCGGCGCGCAGGTCGCCGGTCTCGTCGGTGACAAGCGGCTCGTCGTCCAGGAGGAAGACTGCCTTGCCAGGCATGCAGCCCGTCTCATGGTTGTAGAAGCGGAGCATGGCCGCGCCCGTGTCGAGCGCCGAGAGCTTCACGTGGGCGTCGCCGAGGTTGCCCGGAATGTACTTGGCGAACGGGGCGAGCGAGCACAGGATCAGGAGCGAGCCGGTGACCACGATGGCGTTCGCCAGGCCCAGGGGCGGGCCGACGATCTTGTCCACGAGGGCCGGGCAGTAGATCTGGGGCACGGTGTACTTCACCTTCAGGCTGCGGCCGACCAGGTACACGACGGCCAGGATCGCGGCGAACGAGATCATGACGAAGTACTCGTGCGCGGGATGGGTCCTGGTGGTCAGGCTCTCAGCCACGCGGGCCAAGGGTTCGCAGAAGGTCATGGCGCAGAGGAATCCGAAAAGGTTGCGCAGCAGGGCGTAGACTGTGAAGAAGATGCCGTCCCGGAAGCCCGCCAAGGCTGACAGGACCAGGATGGCGAGGACAGCAAGCGTTGCGATGATGCTGGTCATTCGTTCGTTCCCCCGCTACTGAGCCTTGAGCACGCGGTTCACTTCGTCCGGGGTGGTGATGCCCGCGGTGACTTTGCTGACGCCATCCTGGTACATCGTCCGGAACGCCGCGTGGCCGGCGGCCTGGCGGATGGAGGCCGGCGTGGCGCCTGCCTTCCGGATGGCATCCTTGACCGGGTCCGTCAGGATGAGCATGCCGAAGATGCCGGTCCGGCCCTGGTAGCCGCAGTTGAGGCAGACCTCGCACCCGACCGGCTTGAACCAGACGCCGGGGTCGGCCGGGTCCACCTGGAGCTTCTTGAGCAGGACTGGATCCGGCTCGACCTGCTCGCGGCAGCTCGTGCAGAGCTTGCGGACCAGGCGCTGAGACACGACGCACGTCACCGAGTTGCCCACGAGCGCGGGATCCTGGGCGAGGCTCGCCAAGTGGAGCAGCGACTCGGGCCCGTCGGGCGCCTTTGCCACGGTAAGGAGCAGGCCGTCCTTGCTGCCGAAAGTCAGCAGGGCGCCGGCCTGCTCCCGGGTCTCCATGCCGCCCAGCACGATGACCTGCGGCCCCTCGCGTTCGACCTCGTCGTAGACGGCGGAGAAGGAGTGCTCTTCGCTCAGAGCCCAGCGCCGGACATGCTCCAGCTCGTGCTCGGACTTCTTCTCGATCATGGCGATGTCGGTCGTGAAGATGTCCACCAGGCCAATGATCGCGTAGAGCGTCGTGGTCGTGCCCGAGCCGGCAGGACCACAGACCAGAACCGTTCCTTTCTGCTGCTGCACCGCAGAGCGGAGCCTTTTGATGACGGCGTCGTGCACACCGAGCCCGCCCAAGCCGCCCCTGTAAAGGTCTGCCGTCCAGTCGGGGAGGCTCAGGACGAGAGAGGGCTTGCCGTCGCTGCTGGTCACCTGCGCGCCCACTTTGACGTGGCCGACGATGGGCACATCGGTCTCGAACTCCCCCGACCCCGGACGCAGGCGGCCCTCCTTCGAGAGGCCCACCAACTGGGCGACGGCCCCAAGGGCCTGAAGGGCGACGTCGCTCGCGCAAGACTCGACGTTGTGCAGAACGCCGTCCAGGATGTACTGGGCGACGTACTGCTCGCCGGCGGGCTGCAGTCGCACCTTGCGCGTCTTGGTGGCGCCGGCCCGCAGGACGGTGTCGGACAGCAAGCGTGCGCCTTCACTCAGGGCAGGCTGGGCTGTCAGGATGTCGTTGAGGGACTGCCCCTCGGCATTGGTCAACGTCAGAGAGGGCTTGAGGGCAGCGCGCCTGATACGGGCGGCCGCCAGCTTGTTCACGAGCGGCACCCTTGCGAGTATCTGGGCCCGGTGGAGGGGGCCGAGGAACTTGAACCTTTCCGGGGCTACTCTGTTCCGAAGGATGATGTAGCCGGTAAGCGTCCCCGCGACGAGAACAAGCGTGAGGAACCCGAAGGCGGCATGCACAAGCAGGGCGAGCGCCGTGCTGAACCCCCCGGCGGCGATCATGGCGCCCGCATACGTGGGAGCGTTCATGCCAACACCCCGTGCGTCGTCGCAGACCCACGAAGTGAGGTACAGCCAGAGCGCCGAGGTCACCATGACGAACCCCAGCCAGAAGGAGCTCAGGTAAAGCCCGCCGGGCTGGGCGGCGGGTACGGGTACCGCCGGCGGCGGAGCGCCCGCGGCGACCGCGGCAGGAACCTGCGCCATGCTGACGCCGGAGGCGGCCGCCAGCAATAGCAGGGAGACGAGGACCAGGGCCCTTCTATGTTTCCGAATTCCCGACCACAGTGCAGGAACCATGCGAGTGCCCGTAGGAGGAAGCTTGCGGAAAGGTGCGCGCACGCGCAGTGCTCGCCAGCCCTCCGCGCATCAGCCAAAAGACCTCTGCGCGATGTCAATCCCCTTCAGGGCCATCTCGAGCGCATCCTTGTTGGGCGCGAACTGGCGCGCCACCTTTTTCTCGATGAAGCCCGCGTTGATCATGTCCACGTAAGACTGCGTCCACGTCAGCATCCCTTCCTCTTTGCCCACGGCGATCAGGTCGGTTATGTGCGCGTCCTGTTCGTCCTCAATCGCCTTGCGGATCGGCGGCGTGGCGAACATCAGCTCGACGACCGGCACGACCGAGACCCCCGGGTGATAGGAGGGAATGAGGCTCTGGCAGAGGATGCACTTCAGGTTGAAGCTCAGGCTCTGGCGGATGAGCTTGTGCTTCTCGGTGGGGAACAGGTCCAGGATGCGTCCGATCGTGCCCGCAACGCTGGAGGTGTGCAGGGTGCCGAAGACGAGGTGGCCGGTCTCGGCGGCGATCAGGCCGGCCTGGAAGGTCTCGGGGTCGCGCATCTCGCCCACGAGAATGACGTCCGGGTCTTCACGGACGGCGGCCCGGAGGGCATCGGCCCAGCTATGGCAGTCCATGCCGAGTTCGCGCTGGTTCACGATACTGTTGGCATCTCTATGCAGGTACTCGATCGGGTCCTCGATCGTCAGGATGTGGTAACGGTACTTCTTGTTAACCATGTCAATGATGCTGGCGAGCGTAGTGGACTTGCCGGAGCCGGTGATGCCACAGACCACCACGAGGCCCTGCTTGAAGTCCACGATCCTGGCCAATTGAGGCGGAAGGTGCAGCTCTGCGATCGTCGGCACCTTGTCGGTGACGAGCCGCGCGGCCAGGCTGATGGCGCCCCGCTGGAGGAAGATATTGACCCGCACACGGCCCCGGCCGAAGTCGTGGCCGATGTCGAGACTGCCCTTCTCGAAAAGCTCGTTGACCCTCTCCCTGCCGAGCCATTCCTCGATGAGCGCGTGCATCTGCCGCTCGGTCAGGGGCTCAGTCTTGGCGCGATGGAGGTCTCCCGACAGGCGGTAGAGGGGCGGGTTGCCGGCCTTCAGGTGCAGGTCCGTGGCGCCCAGATCAGGCATCCGGTTGAACAATACATCTATCTTGAACGGCCCCGAAGCGTCACGCATATCCCGCTCCTTATCGCACTCAGGCCGCCGGTCCGCCCGACCCGGCGCGCACTCGTCTCAGTAGCTCAGACCGCGACAGCAGGCCGGGTCGGACAGGCGTTCCTCGATGTCGATGCAGAACGCCCTGCCCAGCGGCTCCAGTATCTCCGGGTTCTTCTGCCACACCTGCCGGGCCGCCCTGCCCACGGCTTGGAGGCCGGATGGCGTCATCTTCCCGAGCGGCTGGCGCAACGGCCCGACGGGCACGCCGAGCAGGCGCATCAGCGTCTTGATCGGCAGCGGATTGCGGGCCTTGCACAGCCGCTTGCCGTAGGGGCTCTCCTCCTGCGTCTTGACGGTCACTATGTCGAACAGCGGCTGCAGCGCGTCGGCCAGGCGCTTGCCTTCGGCCTGGTCCCCGCGGAGGAGAGCGCGCGTCATCCGGCAGACCGCGGCTGGAGCGACGTTGGAGACGACGCTCACGACGCCGCAGGCGCCGATGCTCGTGTCCGCCATCATGGCGAACGTCAGCCCATCGTCGCCGCTGAGGATCGCGAAGTCCGGCCCGCAGACCTCGCGCGTCCGGCGCATGTTGCCGAGATCCGCGCTGGCCTCTTTCACGGCGCTGACGTTGGGACACGCCGAGTGGAGCAGCGCCAGGTCTTCGGGCAGAAGCTGCGTGCCGGTCCGCCCGGGAATGACGTACGGGATCACCTGGACGTCGGGGAAGCGACGTGCCACGGGCTCCATGTACTCCAGGCGGATCTCGATGGAACTGGGACCATTGTAGTAGGGCTCAACTAACAGGACGGCCTTTACGCCGTGCTCGACGACGTGGTCCGTGCTCGCGATGCACTCCCTCGTGCTGTTGGAACCCGTGCCCCCAATCACCAGGCAGCGGTCGCCGGCGAAACGCACCGTCCTGACGATGACCTCGGCGTGCTCCTCCCAGTCCAGGGTCGGGCTCTCGCCTGTGGTCCCGACGGCCACAAGTCCGTCTACGCCGCCCGCGATCTGAAACTCCACCAGCTTCTCGAGGGCGGCGTAGTCAACGGCCTCCCCGCGCTCTCCTGCCATGGGGGTCACCAGTGCGGTGTAAGTCCCCTGCCACTTGCGGCTCACAGCCCTTTCCTCTCTCCCAGGATCGTTCCGGTCGCGCCCACGTTTTGGGCCGTATTATGGGACAGCCGCTCAACCAAGTCAACGGGAAAGGGGCGGTGTGGGGCCAGCCGAGGGGGCGCCCGGCCGGTGTGGGGAAGTGCCGTCAACGAGGGCTGCAAACGTCGGCTCGCCGGGCCGAGTGGGGACGGGAAGGCTGGACAGCCCGACCGTTACGCATAGGGGAGAAGCGCCAGGAAGCGCGCCCGTTTGACGGCGTGCTTCACCATCCGCTGGTGACGCGAGCAGTTGCCAGAGCGTTTCTTGCCGAAGAGTGCGGCTTCGCTCGACATCAGCCGCTGGAGGTTCTCCAGGTCCTTGTAGTCAACCGTCGCCACCTTGTCGCGGCAGAAGCGGCAGCGCTCCGCCGCGGGCCTTTTCCTCACCTTGCGTTTCGCCACGTGCGATGGTGCTCCTCGTGTGCCTCGTTCGATGGGGACCGGTGCGCGCCGCCTGAAGGCAACCTTCGCGCACACCAGCGGATATGATAAGCTCTCACGGCCCAGTTGTCAATCGAACTCGCCGGCGGTGGGCGACCCAGGCCGCAGGTCAGAGCGGATGGCGTTCGTCCGGGGAGAACGGCGCCGCGCCGCTCGCGTTCTTGAGGGAGCCCGTTCTGATGTTGTAGCGTTCGAGCTTGTTGTAGACAGACTTCTCGCTGATGCCCAGCAGGGCGGCCGCGCGCCGCTTGTTGCCTTCAGTCTGCTTGAGCGCCTCGATGATGCAGAGCCGCTCGACCTCCTCGAGCGACGTGCCGGGGGCAATGCGGAGTTCGCCCGCCGGCGCCTCGGTGGCATTGCGCACGGACGAAGGCAGCTCGTCGGCGGTGATCTCGTGGTTCTGGCAGAGGACCACGGCGCCCTCGATGACGTTCTCCAACTCCCTGACGTTGCCCGGATAGTCGTAACTCATCAGCAACTGCACGGCCTCGGCGTGTATGCCGGTCACATCCTTGCCGGTCTCGCGGCGGAACCGGTCCAGGAAGTGCTGAACGAGAAGCGGGATGTCCTCCTTGCGCTCGCGCAACGGCGGCACCATGATGGTGATGACGTTCAGGCGATAGTAGAGATCCTCGCGGAAGCGGTTCTCCTCGATCGCCTTCTCCAGGTTCTGGTGCGTGGCAGCGATGATGCGCACGTCCACGGGGATCCTCTCGTGACCGCCGACTCGCTGCACGGCGCGGTCCTGGATGACGCCCAGGAGCTTCACCTGGAGTTCCAGCGGCATGTCGCCGATCTCGTCCAAGAGGATGGTCCCCCGGTCGGCCATCTCGAACCGGCCGATGCGCTGCTGGAGAGCGCCGGTGAACGAGCCCTTCTCGTGGCCGAACAGCTCGCTCTCGAGCAGGTCTTTCGGGATCGCGCCGCAGTTGAGCTTCACAAAAGCGTCTCGAGCGCGAGGGCTGTTGTTGTGGATCGCGTAGGCGACTATCTCTTTGCCCGTGCCTGTCTCTCCGCGGATGATGACGTTGGTGTTGACGTGGCAGACCAACTCGATGCGGTCGAGCACTTCGCGGATGCCGGGGCTGTTCCCGATAAGGCGGCGGCCGCCGTAGCCGAGCGAGAGCCGCTGACGGGTCTGCAACGAGACGTGACGCTTGGCGATCTCCTTCGCGGCGCCGTCCACAGCGCTGGCAAGGCTGCGAACTTCCAACGGCCGGCTCAGACACTGGTAGACGCCCAGCTTGATGGCCTCCAGCGCCCGTTGCGTGTCGCCGGCCTCGACGATGGCCACGGCCATGAGGTGCCTGTGCTGCGCCACGGCCTGCCGGAGCAGGCCCATCCCTCCGGCGCCCTCGTCCGAGACGTTCGCCACCATGACGTCCACGTGCGTTGTGCGCAGGGCCTCGAGCGCGGCAGCGCTGTCCTGCGCCGTGATTGTGTTCGGATAGGTCGGGCGCAAGACCTGGCAGAGGTTGCGGGAAAGGTCTTCGTTCTTCTCAACGATCAGGACCGTCAACTCATGCTGCAAGCGTCCGTACCCCCCTCGTGTACGCCCCACGTTCATGCCACCGCGGGCAACCCCCGTCACCCCCTTGTGCACCCATGGGGCGGTGCACAGGTTCCTGAACTTAGCAGGACATGTTATGTAACGCTCCGGGCAAAGTCAACGTGCCGCCGCCTTTTTCGGCCCAGATGAGAGCTTTTCCTAAGAAGGCTTAGCGTCGGCGACCGCGCGCCCGGAACAGCTCCAACAGCCGGCCGACGCAGTCATCCTCCGGGGCAAGATTCACAAACGGGATCCCGCATGCACTGAGTGTCTGCGCCGTGCGGCGGGCATGGGCTTCCTGAAACGATCCAGCGCTCTTGCCGCGCGTTCCGAAGGTGTCCAGGACCAGGCGGCGGGCCGACTCCGCATCCCGCACTTCGAGCAGGGCGTCCTCGGGCAGGGCGCCTGCGGCCGGATCGCGGAGGCAGATCGCCAGGAGGTCGTGCTTGCGCCCGCAGGCGGCCAGCAGACGCCGGACGCCGGCGTCCCAGGCGGGAGGCTCCGTCAGGAAATCGGTGAGTAGAAAGACGACGGCGCGGCCGTGAAGGTTACGCAGGCGGCTGAGGGCGGGACGCAGGTCGGTCCGCGCCCCGGCATCCCCTTCGGACAACGTCATCCGCACCACGTCCAGGGCGTGCCTTTCGCCGCGTCGGAGCGGCATCGTTGACACGAGCGTGGAGCCGAAGAGCAGCCCGCCGACCCGGTCGCCGCTGCGGGCCGCGGACAATGCCAATGCAGCGGCCGCCTGGCAGGCTGCCTCGCGCTTGCGTGAACCCTCGCCCGGACGCCCCATGGAGGCGCTCACGTCCATCGCTATAAGGACGCGCAGTTCCCGCTCCTCGACGTAGCGCCGCACGTAGGGCTCGCGGCGGCGCGCCGTCACCTGCCAGTCAATGCGCCGCACGTCGTCCCCGGGCTGATAGTGCCGAAGCTCGGCGAACTCCATCCCCGGCCCACGGAAAGCGCTGGCGTAGGAGCCGCCGAAGCCCGCCGTGACCTTACGCAGGACCCGGAGCCTGAGCCTGCGCACTCGGCGGCAGAGCGCCTCGAGGTCCGCAGCCAGCGCGTCAGCCAAGGTCCACCTCCTCAATCGGAGTGAACGCGCCCCGGCCCGAGGGCGCCAGTTCGGCCACAGTCACCTCGGGACGACAGAACAGCCTGTACGGGACGACCGGCGACGCGCCCAGGCCGTTGTTGATGCAGAAAACCGTTTTGCCCCACCGGAACAGGCCGCTGGCGAGCCGCCTCGGCAGATGCGATCGCGTCACGAGCGCGCCGACGAAGGGCAGCCGCACTTGGCCGCCGTGCGTGTGGCCGAGGAAGGCAAGCGCAGCGCCCCGTGCACGCGCCTCGGGCAGCACGTCGGGGCTGTGCGCGATGACAATGGCCGGCGTCTCGCCGTCCACGCCGTGCCAGGCGGCCCTGAAGTCGGGCTCGAACACGAAAGCGTCGCGCAGGGCGATCACGGCGAACCGGCAGCCGTCGGGAGCCGTGAGGAGAACGTTCGCATCCTCCAGCACCTTCACGCCGCTCTGCTCCAGCCGAGCCACGAGTTCCGCCGCCGGATTCGGGGCGGCGTAGACTGCCCGCTGGTCGCGGGCGAATATGTGCGTGTAAGCCCTCACGAAGCTTATGCTCGCGTAGTCATGGCCCCCCAGGACGCCGAACGCGCCGAGCCGCGGCTTGAAGAACGCGGCCGTCCGCGCGGCGCTCGCTACCCCCGCGCGGCTGTCAATCAGGTCACCCGTGAGGACAAGGAGGTCGAACTGCTCCTGGGAAGACAGCCTTTCGAGGAAGGCCAGGATGGGGCCGTCGTGGCCGCAGAAGTGCGTGTCCGTCACGTGGAGTATGCGCAGGGGCGGGAGGCCCATGCGGCCTGCATCGAGCACGACCCGGCGGACGCGGAAGAGCCGCCGCTCGATGAACACCATCCACACGCCGAGCAACGCACATGCGAGCGCGCCGCCAATGATGTAGACCGCGTAGGCCACAGCGCAGCAGTGCTCCTGGACCTGCACGTACACAGCCGGCCGGCCTGCTCACTCTCCGCGCAGCTCGACGGAACGCGCGTGGCCGTCGAGGCCCTCCGCCCGCGCCATGCGAGCGATCGCGGCCGCGTCCGCCGCCAGGGCGCCCCTCTCGTAGCAGACGACGGAGGAGCGCTTCAGGAAGTCGTTGGCGGTAAGCCCGCTCGAAAAACGCGCCGTGCGCGAAGTGGGCAGGATGTGCGACGGCCCGGCCACGTAGTCGCCGACGGCCACCGGACTCCAGGGCCCGATGAAGATGGCGGCGGCATGGCGGACCCGGTCCGCCACGGCTTCCGCCTCGCTGACGATGACCTCCAGGTGCTCAGGAGCGAGCCGATCGGCCAGCTCAACGCATTCATCCATCGAGCGGCACACGATGGCTGCCCCGTACCGGCTCAGGCAGGCCCGGGCTGCGTCGGCCCGCGGCAGGGAGGACAACTGGTTCTCCACGGCCCGGCAGACCCTTTCGGCGAGGGCCACATCGTCGGTGAGCAGAATGGCGGAGCCCGGGTTGTGCTCGGCCTGCGCAAGGAGGTCGGCGGCTACGTACTGCGCCTGTGCGCAGGCGTCCGCGATGATGACGACCTCGCTTGGGCCCGGGAGCATCTCGATGCCGACCTGGCCGAAGACCTGGCGCTTGGCCAGCGTGACGTAGATGTTGCCCGGCCCGGCGATGAAGTCCACCGCCGGCACGGACTCCGTCCCATAGGCGAACGCCGCTACGGCCCAGGCGCTCCCGAGGCGGTATACCTCGTCCACCCCGGCCACGCGGGCGGCGGCCAGCCGGTCGTCGGAAATGGTTCCGTCCGGCCGCGGCGGGGTGGCCATGGCGAGACGCCTGACGCCGGCCACCTTTGCCGGCACGGCCGCCATGAGGACTGTGGAGGCGAGCGACGCCGTGCCGCCCGGGATGTAGATGCCGGCCGAGTCAACGGGCCGGTAGTGGAGACCGAGCGTGCGCCCAGGCTCGCGGATCGGCGCCGGGTCCCGCAGCAGGATGGCCTGCTGGAAAACGCGCACACGCTCAGCGGCGAGCTTCAGGGAGTCCAGAAGAGCGGCGGGGCAGCGCGCGGCCGCCCTGTCCATCTCCTCGGCGCTCACCCGCAGGTCAGAGGGCGTCAGCCGGCAACCGTCGAATCGCTCCGTGTACTCGATGAGGGCTGCGTCGCCGCGGCGACGCACGTCGGCGATCATGCGTCGCACGGCCTCTTCGGGCGGCTCGGCGGCAGCGGCGCCCGCGGCCCGGAGGCCTTCCTCAAGGCTCAACCGGTCCAGAAGGGCGCAGAACTTCGAGACGAAGTCCGCCTCGGCTGTCTTCCAGAGCGGCAGCACGGCCATAGCGTCCTCGCGAAGGACGGGAGCAGACGGGGAGACGGGCCTGCGCGGCAGACCAGGCGGCCCGTTGCGGTATCAGCCGGCGGGACGGTGGGACTCGCCCGCGGCCGCATCATCCTTGGCGCCTCTGGCGGGAGCGTTCAGTTCGTCCTCGTCTTCGCGCATGCCTTTCTTGAACTCGGTGACGCTCCTGCCGAGAGAACGCATGACGGAGGGAAGGCGCGAGCCGAACAGCAGCAGGGCGATCAGCAGGATGACGAGCCACTCGAATCCGCCTGGCATGTTGAACATATACGTTTCTCCTCCGATCTCGGCGGGCCGACGCCGCCCGCTCGGCGACATGGACGCCGGGCGTTACGGCCTGCCTCTGATGCTGATTATACGTCCGCCGCCGTGGCAATGCAAAACACTTCGGCACTCCGGCTGGCCGTGGGGGGCAGCGAGAGTGCGGGCGCTTTTGACTTTCGCCCCGAGCGGTTATACCTTGAGCCGCTGTGGCTGTGTGCGCTTCCGATGCCGGATCCAGCCAAGACCGAACTGGGGGCCATGAGCATGTC
>Ga0315291_10003529_pt1 | contig 20188 bp, 15 predicted proteins | sample YL17G12_20_MG_FD_203070 | JGI IMG/M metagenome (GOLD analysis project Ga0315291, IMG submission 203070) | Sediment microbial communities from Yellowstone Lake, YNP, Wyoming, USA - YL17G12_20 | ecosystem: Environmental > Aquatic > Freshwater > Lake > Sediment | place: USA: Wyoming | collected...
CTCACCGCGACGATCGCGGGGGATATGGGGGAGGCGGATCAGGTTACCGGCTCGGCCCGCTATCACGTGCTTTTCGCAATGGCGCTCTGCCTCCTCGCGTTCGCCTTCATCATGAATCTCGTGAGCGAATACGTGGTGCGCCGGTCGCGGAAGATGAGAGGGTGACGGGGAATGGAGCTCGGGACCCGCAGACTGTTCAACCGCTCGTTCTCCTTCGTGAGCATCGCCGCAATCGTGCTCATGTCTCTCTCCCTCGTCGTTCTCCTCGGCCCCATAGTCATCAAGGGCTCGAAGGCCTTCGTCTTCTACGGCACGATCGAGTATCGCGAGCTCATGCTCGACAGGTTCAGTCGCGGCAATCGCGCCGCGGTCGAGGCCGAGAAGGCCCGCGCGGAGGCGGCTCGCAAGCCGGTCCTCGACCTGATCCGTGGATTCGAAGCGCAGCTCGACACGGCGGACGCCGATTTCCGCCGCCGGTACCGAGACGATTTCAACGAGCTCAAGAGCCTCGTTCTGGAGCTCCTCGGACCGATGCCCGGCGAGAGCGAGCCCGTGCTCATGCGCCAGCAATACGGGCAGACGCGATGGGATCGCGCGAGAATCAAGCTCGACGGCGTTCTCTACGTCGAGGAATACAATTACTCCGATCCCACGAAGATGGGCGTCAAGGTTTTGAAACCTCGCGTCGATCGCTTCAGGGGCACTTCGCTGGAACCCCTTTTCGGGGCGCTCGAACACGGCGTCAAGGACATGCTGCAGCCCCGCCTCACGTGGTACTGGCGATTCCTGTTCGATGGATCGCATGATTCCCATTTCTTCGGCGGTATATGGCCGGAGATGCTCGGAACGATCTACCTCGCCCTTGGCGCGATGCTCTTCGCCGTCCCTCTCGGCATAATCACGGCGATCTATCTCGCCGAGTACGCGGGGGAGAGCCACTTCGTGAGCATGCTGCGCACGTGCATCAGCTCGCTCGCGGGCGTGCCGAGCATCGTCTTTGGGCTTTTCGGCCTCGCCTTTTTCATCAATACGATAAAGGTCTCGCAGTCGAAGAGCGTTCTCGCGGGCGCGCTCACGCTCGCCGTTCTCGTGCTTCCGACCGTGATTCGCGCCTCGGAGGAGGCGATCAAGGCTGTGCCCCTGACGTACAAGGAAGCGTCGATGAGCCTCGGCGCGAGCAGGTGGCGGACGATTCTCACGGTGATTCTGCCGGCCGCGCTCCCCGGAGTGCTCACGAGCATCATCATCAGCATGGGGAGAGCGGCGGGGGAGACCGCGCCCATCATCTTCACCGCAGCGGTGAGCGTCGGAAAGCCGCTCGCCGTCTGGCAAACCCTGGCGCAGCCGACGCCCGCGCTCCCCTGGAACATCTATAATCTCGCGACGGAGCATCAGGCGATCGACGAGATACGGCACGTCCAGTACGGCATGGTTCTCACGCTCGTCGTGCTCGTCCTGGCTCTGAACCTCGCGGCTATCATCATACGCGCTCGAATATCGAAGAAGTTGAGAGGATAGAAATCTGCCATGAAGGGTATGTCTGATCCGGAGGAAACCGTGGAGAACACAAAGGGAAATTTCAGCGCCCCGCTCGCGAAGCCCTCCGTGAGGGCGCGTTCCGGCGGAGCGCAGCCGAGCGGAGAGCCGCTCATTCGCGCGAAGGAGTTTTCGGTCTACTACGGCTCGAAGGCCGCCGTCGACCGGGTGACCTTCGATATTCAAGCCGGCAAGGTGACGGCCATAATCGGCCCGAGCGGCTGCGGGAAGAGCACGTACCTGCGCGCGATCAACCGAATGAACGATCTCATACCTGGATGCCGCGCGGGAGGAGTCCTGAGCCTCGACGAGCAGAATCTCTACGCGAGCGACGTCGACGTCGTCGCTCTCCGGAAAATGATCGGCATGGTGTTCCAGAAGCCGAACCCCTTCCCGAAGAGCGTATTCGATAACGTAGCCTTCGGGCCGCGCATCCACGGCTTGAACGACCGGGGGACCCTCGCCGAAATCGTGGAACGGAGCCTCAGGCGAGCCGCGCTCTTCGAAGAGGTCAAGGACCGTCTCAATGACAGCGCCCTCGGGCTCTCGGGAGGCCAGCAGCAGCGCCTCTGCATCGCGCGGGCGGTTGCGGTCGATCCGAAGATCCTTCTCATGGACGAGCCGGCCTCGGCGCTCGATCCGCGCTCGACTACCCGCATCGAGGATCTCATCGGCGAGCTGAGGGGCGTCTATACGATCATCATCGTCACGCACAATATGCAGCAGGCGGCGCGCGTCTCCGATATGACCGCTTTCTTCTACGAGGGGCGTTTGATAGAATTCGGCAACACGGACGAGATATTCACGAAGCCGAGAGCAAAGGAAACCGAGGATTACATCACGGGGCGTTTCGGATGATGCGAAAAAGGACGGTGTGAGTCGTGTCGAAACATCTGGAGATGGAGATCGAGAATCTCAAGAAGCGGATCCTCGCCTTGAGCGCCACGGTCGAGGACATCGTCTATAAGGCGGTGCAATCGCTCACGGAGCGGAATTCGGCCCTCGCCGAATCAATCGTCAAGAACGACTTGGACATCGATAAGACGGAGGTGGCGATCGAGGAGGAATGCCTCAAGGTGCTCGCGCTTCATCAGCCCGTCGCGATCGACCTCAGGTTCATCATCGCCATTCTCAAGATCAACAGCGACCTCGAACGGATGGGGGACCTTGCGGTCAACATCGCCGAACGCGCGATGTTCCTTGCGACCCGTGAAAAGCCCGATATCCCGCTCGATCTGCCGCTCATGGCCGAGAAGACGAAAGCGATGATGAAGAAAAGCCTCGATTCCCTGATGAAGCAAGACGCGAAGCTCGCCTATGAGGTCCTCGAGGCCGACGACGAAATCGACGCGATGAACCGGGAGATGTACGGCGCGATACAGGATGCGATCCGCCGCAAACCCGAGCATCTCGAGAGCCTCATCCATCTGCTCTCGTGCTCGCGGCATCTCGAGCGCATCGCCGACCACGCGACGAACATCGCCGAGGACGTGATCTACATGATCGACGGCGTCATCGTTCGCCATCATGCCGAGGATTACCGGTCGCAGACGTAGCGTCGACGCGCGGCCCGGGCCCCGCTTCACATCGCGCGGCGGGCGCTAGTCCTCGAGAACGAATATCACGCGCATCGTCACGCGGAACTCGACGATCTTGTTGTTCTCGACGTGGGCGTTCTGCTTGATGACCTCGAAGCCGGTGATCCCCCTGAGGGTCTTGCTCGCGCGCTTGAAGCCCGCGATCGCGGCGTCTTCCCAGCTTTTCGTGGAGGATGAGACGACCTCGGTCACTCGTGCTACTGCCATAGTGGGTCCCCTTTCTTTGTTTCCGCCATCATATCATGCGGCGGATCAGAAGTCCACTTTCGTACCGAAGGTGAAACGGGCCCCGGGAGCGGGGTAGCCCGCGACCTCCTCGTAGCGCGCGTCCGCGACGTTGTTCGCCGTGCAGTAAAGCTCGGCGGCGGCGCCGACACGGTACGTGACGGCCGCGTCGAGGCGGGTGTAGGCCGGGTTGAAATACTCGCCGTGCGGGCCGCCGAAGTCGTTGTCGAGCCGCGCGCCGACGCGGGAGACGGAGAGGAGCACGTCAAACGAGCTTCGCCGGTACGAGATACTGCCCCCTCCGCTGTGGCGCGGCCTTCGGAGAAGCTGCTTTCCCGTCGCGCGATCCTCGGTGCGCGTGAAGGCATAGAAGCCCTTCAGAGTCACGTCCTCGACGGGGCGAAGGGACGATTGGAACTCGACACCGCTGCTCCGCGCCTCGCCGATGTTGTCCGCGAGCCACGTCACCGGGTTTGAGGCGATCAAATTGCGATACACGTTGTCGAACCAGGCGAGCTCGAACGATGCGCGCGCGCCCTCGAGACCGTGCCGGACGCCGAGATCGTAGCCGAATGTCCTTTCGGGTTCGAGATCCGGGTTGCCGTACCAGGGGTAGTAGAGCTCGTTCAGGCTCGGGGCCCGGAACCCGGTGCCGATCGATCCCTTGATTGCGGTTCCGGTCCGCGGCACCGGGTACGAGAGGGACAGTTTGTAGGTCGCCACGGCGCCGAATTCGCTGTGGTCGTCGAGGCGCACGCCGGCGGAGGCCGTCGGCAGCCTCGCGAAGTCGAGGATTCCACTCACGAATACGCTCGCGCTGCGCGAGCGGTCGTCGAAGCTCGTCGTCCCGAACGGCGAGTAGCCGCTGTTCGTCGTCTGTTCCTCTTTCCACTCGGCGCCGGCGATCATCCATGCGGCCTCCGAGAAGCGGAGATCGTTCTGCCACGCGACGTTCTTGACGCGGGAGTTGATCTCCGAAAAGCCGTCTCCGGCGAAGGGTCCGGTGTCGAGCGCATCGAGCGGGTCCTTCCAGGTGATTTCGCGCGAGAGAAAGGATGTCCGCACGGAGTAGCTCCAGACGCCGGACACGAACTGGCGGTACGAGGTGGAAACGAGGAAATGCCCGCCGCTCTGAGAGGCGTTCGGGTCGGGGGCGAACCGCGCCCCGCGAAGCCCGTTATCCGCCTCGCGGTACGTCAGGTTCAGCGTAACGTTCGATGTCGCGGTTATCCGGCTCGAGGCGGAGCCCGAAAAGGCCAGATTCTTGTAGAAATCGTTCCCCGCGGTCCCGTCCGACCTCGCGCCCGAGAGCGTATACGAGTAATGATACGATTTCTCGCCCCCCGAGAGCGAAACCGCGCCCTCGGCGCTCCGGTACGAGCCGCCGGCGAGCGAGGCGCTCCGCCTCGACCCTTCCCCCTGCGTCCCCGTGATGATATTGACGACGCCGCCGATCGCGTTCGATCCGTAGAGAATGCCGTGCGGTCCGCGGACGATCTCGATGCGTTCGATGCCGGCGCATGATAGCTCGGAGAAATCGAACGCCCCCGTCGTCGGGTCGTTCATGGGAACGCCGTCGAGGAGGACGAGGACGTGGTTGCTGTTCGCCCCGCGCATGAAAACGCTCGACGCCTTGCCCGCGCTTCCCGATTGGACGACGTTCAGCCCGGCGGCCGACCGCAGGAGATCTCCGACGCTCTCCGCGTGCCGCCGTTCGATGTCGCTCCGGGTTATGACCGTGATGAAGCTCGCCGTTTTGTCGACGGGCCACTCGATGCGCGTCGCCGTCACGATGATTTCCGGGCCGGCATAGATCTTTTCCTCCGGTTCGGCGCCGGCGTGCGCGCCGGCCGCGGCCAGTACAAGGACATTGGCCGCGATGACAAGGAGCGCGCCCATCGCGAGTGAGACCTGTGCGAGTCTTGAGATGAACATGAGACTCCTTCCTCTCGTTCCTCGAAGAGGTCCGGGTTGGTGGATTCTCCAGGCAGGTCTCCTGACTTGTGGCTCAATCGCCTCCGCCCCCTTCCCAGCTCAGAGCGCCAGTGGTCATGGGCGGCAGGCTCGCCATTCACAGTGGCGGGTCCGTGAGGGATTCGCACCCTCTTCCCTGTTCGGCTCCTCACGAGCACCTGAAGATATGTTGTGAGGGGAATGCTAATGCAGGGGGCTGTCTGGTGTCAACGACAAACAGGAACGGCCGGGCGCCGCTCGTTTCGCGTTCCCGGCCGTTCCATGACCCATGTCCCGATCATCAACCGGCGGTCTTCTGCTCCGCCGCCTTCTTGAGCTTGTCATTTGCCATAATGGCGAGCTCGACTCTGCGGTTCTGCTGCCGCCCCTCGGGCGTGTCGTTCGTCGCGACGGGCTGCGATTCGCCGTACCCCATCGTCGTGAACCGGGTCGCGCCCACGCCGAGGCCGGCGACGTAGCCCGACACGGACGACGCCCGGTTTCTCGAGAGCTCGAGGTTGTGCTCGTCCGAGCCCGTGGCGTCGGTGTGACCCTCGATGAGGATGTCCGTATCGGGGTACTTGTTCAGGATGACGGCCAGCTTGTCGAGGTTCGTCTTTGCCTCACCCCGCAGGCCCGCCTTGTCGACGTCGAAGAGAATGCCCGAGTCGAAGGTGATCTTGATGCCTTCGCCGACGCGCTCAACCTTCGCGCCTTCGAGATCTCTCTGCATCTCCTCGGCCTGCTTGTCCATGTAGTTGCCGATGTAGGCGCCCGCGGCGCCGCCGATCGCCGCCCCGATGATCGCGCCGACCGCGGTGTTGCCGCTCTGCTTGCCGATGATCCCTCCCACGACGCCGCCCGCGGCCGCGCCGATGCCCGTGCCCTTCATCGTTCTGCTCATGCCGCAGGATTCATGAACTCCGGCGAGAAGAACGGTGAGGAGGACGAAAACGATGACGTTTCTCATCTGGTTCCTCCTTACTTGAAAGTCCGCTGAGAATTATTGCCGGCACGATGCGCATCCGTCAAGAGGCAAATGCCGCCGGCGCTAGCGAACGACGCTGTAGGCGAGCGCCGCGATCAATGCCGAGCAGGGAATCGTCAATATCCACGCCCACACGATCCGCCCCGCGATTCCCCACCGCACCGCGCTCAACCCTCTGAGCGATCCGATGCCCATGATGGCGCCCGTGATCGTGTGTGTCGTGCTCACGGGGATGCCGAAGTTCGTCGATATGAAGAGCATGAGCGCGGCGCTCGATTCGGCGCAGAATCCGTCGATGGGCTTGAGCTTGGCGACCTTCTGCCCCATCGTTTTGACGATGCGCCACCCGCCGAAAACCGTGCCGAGCGCGATTGCGGCATGGCACGAGAGGACGACCCATAGGGGAATATAAAACGTGCTGCCCAGGAGCCCCGCGCTGAAGAGAAGCCCCGAGATGATCCCCATCGTTTTCTGCGCGTCGTTGCCGCCGTGGCCGAGGCTGTAGAGCGCGGCGGATACGAGCTGTCCCCGCCTGAAGATGTGGTCGACGCCGAGCGGGGCGCTCTTCCGGAAGAGCCAGTACACGGCGGTGCCGAATACGTAGCCGAGCACGAGCCCCGCCACCGGTGATACGAGAATGAATATGACCGTCTTCAGGATGCCGTGCCATACGAGCGCTTCCGGCCCGGCCTTCACGAGCGCGGCGCCGATCATCCCGCCGATGAGCGCGTGCGAGGAGCTCGTGGGAAGACCGAGGTACCAGGTGATGATGTTCCAGGAGCAAGCCCCCATGAGAGTTCCGAAGATGATTCCCTTGTCCACAATCGCGATGTCGATGATTCCCTTGCCCATGGTGTTCGCCACGTGGAGCCCGAAAATGAGGAACGCGACGAAGTTGAAAAACGCGGCCCAGATCACGGCGTAGCGGGGGCGAAGCACTCGCGTCGAGACGATCGTCGCGATCGAATTCGCCGAATCGTGAAAGCCGTTCAGGAAGTCGAATGCGAGGGCGAGAGCGATCAGCAGAAGAATGGAAAGTGTCATAGGCTACGCTTGCTTCACAAGGATGGATTCGACCACGTTCGCCACATCTTCGCACACGTCGAGAACGGTCTCCGCGTCCTGGTAGATCTCCTTCAATTTGATCACGGTGATCGGATCCTTTTCCGTTTCGAAGAGATTGGCGAGCACCGTGTCGCGCATGCGGTCGCCGACGTTCTCGAGGCGGTTGATCTCGACGCATGAATCCATGATAGATTTGGCATTCTTGAGATTGCGCAGTCCCTTGACTGCGCACGCCACCGCCCGGACCGATTCCTCGATCACCGAGGAGAACGCGACGAGGTTCATGTTGACGCCGGAGAGCTTGTAGATGCGCATCCGGCTTACGATCGTGTTGATCATGTCGATGACGTCGTCGAGCATCATCGCGAGCTTGTGGATGTCTTCGCGGTCGAAGGGGGTGATGAAGGTCTTGTTGAGGTTCTCGATGATGCCGTGCGTCGCCTCGTCCCCGCGGTGCTCGATATCTTCCATCTTCTTGAGCGAGGCCTCCTCGACGGCGCCCTTCGAGGTGAGATCGCTGAAGAGCACCGCCGCTTCGATGGCATTGTCGGCCTGCCTGTCGAACAGATCGAAAAAGTTGAATTCCTTCGGAAGAAATCTGAACCTCATGCGGCGCTCCTTTGCCTGCGGATTCGAATCGGGCAGATAGTATTGAATATCGCGGCGCGCGGAGTCAAGGCATAAAAACAGCGCCCTCCCTCGCGCGGAATCCGAATCGCGCCCGAAATCGCCTTGCGAAACGCGGAGAAGGCATTACATTTGACGAGGTCGGGGTTCGGCCCATGAGGCCGCGGCCATCATCCCGGTGCGGAAGGCAAACCTGTTTGAAGAGGAAATAGAATGAAACTCGCGTTGGTCGGCATCTCGAATTCCGGTCGCACGACGCTGTTCAACGGCCTCACCGGCCTCGGCGCCGCGACGACCTTTCACGCCTCGGTCGATGCCGAACCGAACGTGGCCGTGGTCAAGGTGCCCGACCGGCGGATCGACGAGCTCGCGAAGATATTCAAGCCGAAGAAAACGAAATACGCGACGGTCGAGTATATGGATTACCTCGGATTGACAAGGGGGGATACCGCTCAGACCGCGAAGCTCATCGATTTCATCAAACACGCCGATGCGCTCGTATACGTGCTCCGCGGTTTCGAGGATGAGCGCGTCCCGCATCCTCTCGGCGACATCGACCCGGTGCGCGACTTCGAGACGCTCGAGACCGAGCTCCTCGTGTTCGATCTCGACCTCGTCGAGAAGCGTCTCGTTCACATGGAGGAGTCTTCCCGGAGAGGGAAGCCGCCGGGCAAGGAGGAGAAGACCGCCGTCCTCAAATGCCGGGACGCCCTCGAACGGGAAACGCCCCTGCGCGACGTTGAGTTCAGCGATACGGAACGGCGGGTGCTGCGGCATCTCAATCTGATCTCGAGACTGCCCGTGCTGGCGGTGATCAACGTCGGCGAATCAGACCTGGAGAGTCCGCGAAGCTCCGCCTGGTGCGAAGCGATCCGGACGAAAATCGCCCGGTTCTCGAAGAACCCCCTCCCCCCGGTCGTTCTCTCGGGAAAGATCGAAATGGAGATCGCCCATCTTCCTCACGAGGAGGCGGCGCATTTCCTGAAAGACCTCGGGGTCGAGATTTCGGCGCGCGAACGCATGATTGAGGAATCGTACGAGATGCTCGGGCTGATTTCGTTCTTGACCGTCGGCGAGGACGAGGTGCGCGCCTGGACCATTCGGAAGGGCGTCGAGGCCCGGAAGGCCGCGGGGAAAATCCATACCGATCTGGAACGGGGTTTTATCCGCGCCGAGGTCATCCACTACGATGATTTCATCAACGTCGGAAGCCTCGCCGCCGCTCGCGCGAAAGGGCTGCTGCGGCTCGAGGGCAAGACGTATGTGGTCCAGGACGGCGACATCATAGATTTCAGATTCAACGTATGACGGCGCCTGGCATCTCCGCTCCCCCCCGGATGTCTCAGTACCACTTTGTGATCGTGAATGAATGGGAGTGGAGGTTGACGACGGATGTTGTGATCGTTTCGGTGCCCCCTCCCTTCACGGACGTCAATTGGGCTTCGCTCATGGTGAAGGTATGGGTGTGGGCCGAACTCGACGACGTCTCCCTCGATATCCCGGAAACGGGGGGTGTCTCGACCTCGGCCTTGGTCAGCGTGATCGTGTGCGTGTGGGTCGAGACGAGGGTGGACGTGAAGGCGTGCGAAGTGCCCGGACTAGGCTTGCCCCCGGGCGAACTCGAGCTCGAGCAGCCGTACCCCACGAGAAGGGCGATGCATGCCAGAGCCCCCAGCAACTTGACGTGTCCTTTGAGCGCCATTTCGATCTCCTCCTGTCGTTAGGCCCTCAGTGTAACTCCAAGCACGCTTTTTGTGATAAACATTTTTTCCTTGCCCCGCCGGGGGGGCGCGATTTGACAGGGACTCGAGATTTCTGTAAGATCGGATGAGATTCCCGCGCTGTGACTGACCGGGCGCGGCATCGAAGCCCGGGGGCTTTTCAACATCCGTTTCATCCTTGGAGGTCGAACATGCGTCGCTTCGTTTTGGCCCTCCTCCTCGCGTTCGCGTGCGCTTGCTTTACCGCGGGCCCCGGTGCCGCGGCGGCGGAGCGCCCAGAGCCGGTTCTCGTGACGCCGGCGTGGCTCGCCGACCACCTTCAGGACCCGAATCTCGTCGTGCTCCATGTGTCTTCCATGCGCGACGATTACACGCGCGAGCATATCCCGGGCGCCCGCTTCCTGTGGCCGACGTGGCTCGTCGTCTCGACGCCGGACCTCGGCTTCGAGATGCCCCCCGTGGATTCGCTCGGGGAGGTGCTCCGGAGACTCGGCGTCTCGAACGACAGCGAGATCGTGGTCTATCACGTGCTCGGCGACGTCGCCGGAGCGGCGCGCGTGTTCGTCACGCTCGACTACCTGGGGATGGGCGGCCGCACGAAGATTCTCGACGGCGGCCTCGCGGCGTGGAAGGCGGCGGGGGGGTCCGTGACGACAGAGGAGCCGGAGCACCCGGCGGGCTCGCTTGTTCCGAAGGTGCGGCAGGACGTCGTCTATCGCCTGGGCACGATGCGCTCCCGCTACGACGCGCCGGGGATTCAGGTTCTGGACGCCCGGGCTCCGCAGGACTACAACGCCGCCGAAGGGCTGAGCGTGTTCCGCGGCGGTCACATTCCCCATGCGATCAACGTGCCGATGGCTGCGGTCCTCGACAGTCTCGACCGCTACCAGCCGCTCGACTCGCTCGCGGCGAGGTTCCGGAGGGCCGGCGTGAAGCCGGGGAGCGAGATCATCACGTACTGCGGCTCGGGCCGGACCGCGTGCCCCGTCTACGTCGCCGCCAGGATGCTCGGCTGCAACGTCCACCTGTACGACGGCTCGTTCCAGGAGTGGTCGCGCAGGGTGGACCTGCCGGTGGAAAACACGAAGAAGAAGTAACCGGAATACGATATCGCACGGTGTTGCGGCCTCGAGCCTCGTGCCGCGCGGGCGTCTATTGCGTCTTGCCTAAAGGATCGGTCGGCTTTTCCATATCTCTAGAACGGGCAGTCAAGGAAGGCCAAGCCATTTGCAACCTGCAGTGCCGCACCTCGCGCGGCGGACAGCCGCGCGAAATGGGACAGGATACGATCTCGTTCCGCAGCGGCCGGATACTCGGGGCTCATTCGCCGCCGCCGGATGTAGACCGGCGTCATCCAGAGTTGCAGTCCCTTGCCGGGTCGATAGTAAACCTGGAATATTCCGCTCTCCGCCTCGACGGCGCTTCCCGGGTCGAAGACGAAGTTGCCCATGCTGTACAGGATAAGACGGTTCTTGTAGATCTCCGCGCCCTGCAGCACATGCGGATGGTGGCCGAGAATCAGGTCCGCGCCCGAGTCGATGCCGGCGTGGGCGACGTCGACCTGGCGGTCCGTCGGGGTGCCGCTGTACTGCACTCCCCAGTGAAACGAGACAACGAGAAGGTCGCACGTGCTTCTGGCCGCGGCGACCTGCGAGCGCAGTTTCGCAAGGTCGGCGTCGACCTTCGACTGGCTGTCGTGCCGGAAATCGAGATCCGTGTAAGCCAGAAAGCCGATTCGTTTGCCCCGCGCGTCGAGGAACACCGGATCAGAGCCCCGCGCCGCCTCGCGCGCAGCCCCGGCGTACTTGATACCGGCGTCCTCCAGATGTTGCATGGTTTCATTGAGGCCAGCCGGGCCTGCGTTGAGAGTGTGATTGTTGGCAAGGGACACGACGTCGAATCCGCCCTGCAGCAGGACCTCGACCGTCTTCGGGTCGGCGCGAAATATCGCTTTGGCTGGATCGTGAGGTCCCACGGAAGCCAGCGGGCACTCGAGGTTCGCGAAGGCGATATCCGCGGCCCGCAACTGCACGGCGACCGCGGGCAGAATGCTGTTGAGCCCGTTGCGCGCGATCGCCTCGGCCACCCCGCGATCAAGCATGATGTCGCCCACGGCCGCGAGATTCACGTCGCCGGGTCCCGGCGGCGGAACGGGCGGTGGTGGAACCACAGGTGCCGACCCTGCCCCCGGCGATCCCGGGCCCGTCGGCGAAGAACTGCATCCGTGCATGATACACGACAAGAGCACGATGAATACGGTCAACACTGCGCGGCGAAGGAAGCTCGTCGAGTGCCCGCCTCTCATGGCCATGTGAGATCCCTCTCGCGTGTTCATCACAATTTGTTGTTCCGGAGGAGTTCGACGAGCTCGGCGTTGCGCGGAATGATCTCAAGCGCCTTCGACCAGTACGCGGTCGCTTCCTCGCGCCTGCCGAGCCGCGATGCCGCCGTACCCCTGTTCTTGAGGAGGTATCCCTGGAGCTCCGGCGCGGAGGAGGGTGTTATCCGCTCCTTCGCGAGCCCGATATCGAGAATGGCGACGGCCTCCGCGGCTCGTCCGCGTCCGATGAGGAGCGCCCCGAGGTTGTTGTACGCCTCGAAGAACGTGGAATCGGCACGGATGGCCTTCCGGTACCGGTCTTCGGCGCCGGTCGAATCGCGCAAGGCCCAGCGGACCGTCCCGAGATTGTAGAGCGCCCCGACGTAATCCGGTTTGATCGAAACGGCCCGCCGCAGAAGAGAATCGGCCTCCGCCAGATTCCCCTTGCCCATGGCAATCATCGCGAGGTTGTTGAGAGGGACCTCCCACCGACGGTCCGCGATGATCGCCTTGCCGTACTCGATCTCGGCCTCGCTGGTCTTTCCCGCGTCCTCGTACTCTTGCGCACGCTGGTTGTGCCGCATGGCGAGCTGACGGTCGCCTTTGGGCTCCCGGCTCCGGAATGCGAACACGATGATGACGGCGGCGACGACGAGCGCGGCGGAGATCACGACGCCCGCAAGGAGCTTCCTCGAGCGCCGCGCGGCGGCGTGCATTTCGCCTTCGGGGCCGGCCGGCCGCGCAATCGCGAGCAGCGCATCCCGGAAGGTTCCCGCATCCGGGTACCGCGCGTCGGGATCCTTTTCGAGCGCGCGGTTCAGGATCTCCTGGATGCCGTCCGGGAGCCCCGCCACGGTGTCCTCGAGCGCCTTCGGAGATTCGTTCGTTATCGAATACATCGCCGCGAGCGGATGCTCTCCCGGGAACGCGGCCTCTCCGGTGATGAGCTCGTAAAGGAGGCTCCCGATCGAAAAGAGGTCGCTCCGCGCGTCGACCTTCTTTCCCTGCACCTGCTCGGGGGACATGTAGTGGGCCGTGCCGAGGGTCGCCCCGTCGACCGTGAGCGTTCCGCTCGCGCTCATGCGCGCGATCCCGAAATCCATGAGCTTCGCCGTACCGTCGTCGGTCACGATGATATTCTCGGGCTTGAGATCGCGGTGGACGATGCCTTCCGCGTGGAGCCGGGCGAGGGCGTCGAGGATTCCGGCCGTCCATTCGACCGCCTCCTTCCACGGCACGGGACCCCGCTTAACGATGCTTCGCATGTTCTCGCCGTGGAGGAGCTCCATCGCGAGGTACGGGGTGCCGCCGTCTTCCCCCGCCGCATACACGGTGACGATGTTCGGGTGATTGATGCGCGAGCAGGCTTTCGCCTCGCGGATGAACCGCTCCGCGGCGTTTTCCCCGAGCGCCGCCGGGCGGATGACCTTGATCGCGATCTCGCGGTCGAGTGTGGCGTCACGGGCGCGATACACGATGCCCATGCCGCCTTCGCCGAGCGTCCCGAGAATCTCGTAGTCTGCAATCTTCGTGCGATCCATGCCGTTCACCGCGAGCCGGCGTGGAGCCGGCTCTCCCGCTCAGCGCTGCTCGATCAGCCGGTTGTACTCGTTCATCGCCTCTTCAGACCTGCCCGTCTCGGCGTACAATTGCGCGAGAATGGCGTGCAGGGCGCGATTGTCCGGATCGGTCGCGAGCGCGATGACCGTTTGCGAGATGGCGTCGTCGAGGAGCCGGTGATTGAAGTAGATGCTCGCGAGGACGATGCGGTACGCCGATTCGCTCGGAATCGAGGAGCGCTCTATTTCCCTGATCGAACTCTCGAGCCCCTGCTCTTCCTCCGCGGGCATGATCTCGAAGAACGCGGCCTGCGTCCTCAGTGGGGGGAATCTGAGGGGATCGGTCGTCTCGAGAGTCCAGGAGTACGCCGTTCCCGGCACGAGGGGCTCTCCGTCGGCGGGGTACCGGACCGCATGCGCGCCTCTGATGTCGCGCTGCCAGCGGATACCGCGGTCGTCGTAGATCTTGAGCCTCAGCTCGGTTGTCGAATCGGTCGCGCTCCAGGTGAATACCGGGCGATCGTCGCTTACCCGGGTCTGACACGGCGATTCGAGACGGATCTCGGGCCGCTTCCCGCCGGAACGGAGGGCGGCGAGCGTGCTTACCCCTCCGGTGTCGCGCAGCTTCAGGAAATTCGCGACCGATTCGAAGCTGCCGGATTTCCGCGCCGGTTCCGCCGGCTTCCTCGAGCCTTCCCCCTTGACCCCGAGGCTGCCTCCCGGGCCGAGCTTGATCCACGTCCCGTTCTCGAAATGGACCTCGGCCGCAGCCCCCGCTCCGGTGCGGACCTCGTCCCCGGCGTTAAGCTGAAGGCCGTATGAGGCTTTTACGATCGTGCCGTCGCTCCGGTGGACTGAGACGTCCCCGGTGCACGAGAGGAGAAGCGCCGCGGGAGCCGCGCCGTGGATGGCGTCCGGAATGGAGACGGCGAGCACCGCGAGCGCCCCGAGCATGATTATCATCGCTTTCATGACGCACGCCCTTTCATTGATGGCAATTCTCATCTGGATTCCCTTGGTGCCGATTATACAGGAACGCGTCTGAGAAAAAAAGAAAAAGAGGACACGCGGGGCCGCCCCGAACGTTACGTGACAATTGATGTTTACACCTCGTATCGACTTGTGATACAATGAGTAACACTTTGCGGACATGGGGGGAGGGGCATGGCATATGTGATATGTGACCTCCCGGCGTGAATTCATCCAGAAAAGGAATCGACGGCGGTGATTCTTCGCAGCATTGCTACGGTGTTCCGCGGTCGTCGGCTCGTCTGGGCAGCTTTTTCCGTTATTCCGCTGATCTCGATAGCTCCTCCTCTTCTTGCACAGGATCCAACAGGACAGTATATCGCGGCGGCGGATTCCCTCGCGCGAACCGCGCCCCCGGAGTCCCTTGCAGCCTATGTCGGCGCTCATTCGATACTCGCCGGCGCGGCGGTCGGTCAGCTGCTTGATGCGGCCGTAACTGCGGGGGACCAGGGACAGAAGGACTCCGAGCGGGAAAACATCGCTCTCGCGGATCGCATCGCGGCGCTCTACAAGGACGCGACGGGCTCCGCGGCCCTGCTCGATCTCGTCGCGTCGTACCGGGGCTGGGGAGCCGATGAGCGAGCGCTCAGGCGAAACGCCAAAGCGCTCGAGAAGGACGCCTCTTCCGCGCAGGCGGAGAAGCGATTCGATGATGCGATCGCGCTCCTCCAGCGCTCGGCTGAGATCTACCGGCAAATCGGGGACGGGCATTCCGAAGCGGTCGTGTGGGGGAGTCTCGGCGTCGCGGCGTTCTACAAGGGGGATTTCAAGTCGGTTCAGGAGTTTTATCGGTCGGCTCTCGAGGCTCGCCGCCGCGTCGAGAACTTCATTCTCGTCGGCCGCACCCTGAATGGCCTCGGCACCGCGGCGCTCATGCTCGAGGATTATCGGGAATCGGTCGATTATTACCGCCAGGCGATCGAGCTGCGCCGAAAGACGGGGGATATCGGCGGCCTCGGCACTTCCCTCACCTATCTGGGGAACGCATACACGCAGCTGGGGCGGCTCGCGGACGCGCGTGACGCACTGGAAGAAGCGCTCGTCATCGTCGAGCGCGCGGGGAATCAGAAGCAGCGTTTCGAGCTCCTGAACAGCATCGCCGGCCTCCAATCCGATATGGGGCGCATCCGGGAGTCGAACGAAAGCTATCGTACGGCGCTCGACATGGCGATGACGAGCGGGGACGCGCGGACCGAGATCGTCTGCCGGATGAATATCGCGCTCACCCTGAAGGGCGCGTTCCGATACCGGGAAGCGCTCACCGAGCTCGACCGGGTCGAGGCGCTCCTCGCGGAGAATCCCGACGCCGTGCAGGCCGTTCTTCTCCACCGTAATCGGGGCCAGATCTATGTGGAGACGGGTGACCTCGAACGCGCCCGTGACGATCTCCTCGCCTATCTGGCGAAGGCGCGCGAGAACGGCATGGAAGCGCAGGAGATAGAGGCGATGGTGAAGCTCGGGTACCTGTACCTCGAGCTTCAGGCCTTTGATCCCGGTCTTGTGCTCGCGGATTCGGCGCGCGTGCGCGCCGAGAGAGCGGGAAGTCGTCCCTTTGCCCGGGAGGCGGATCTCCTCGCGGCGCAGCTCGAGCAGTCGAGAGGAGACGCGGCCGCCGCGCTCGCGCACTATGAGCGGGCCCTCGAGCGTGACCGTGCGGATGGCGCCGAACGGGACGCGCTGCAGGACGAGCTCGGCGTCGCGAATGCGAAGGCGCTCGAAGGGCGTGGCGCGGAAGCACGACGCATTTTCTTCGGCCTCGAACCGCGCATTCGGGCGGCCGGCCTGGAAGATCTTCTGCTCACGCTGAGCCTCGGCGTCGGGCATTCCTTCGAACGCGACGATCCCGACAGCGCGCGGTTCTACTACGGACGGGCGCTCGATCTCATGGAACGGGCGCGGACGGATATCGGCGGCGCCGAGCTCGGCTCGATCTACCTTGGGGGAACGCGCCGGTACTATTCCGAGGAAGTCGCGCGGTACTATGCCCGGGTGGCGCGGGAAACGGGCGAGCGGCGCTGGATCGACGAGGCGTTCCGGACGATCGAGCGGGCGAAGGCGCGCGGATTGCTCGACCTGCTCGAGGGTTCGCTCGTCCACGAGCAGTCGGACGCCGAGCGGGCGGTGCTCGATTCGATCTACCGGCTCGACTCGGCGGCGCCGGGATACTCCGACGAGCAGCGCCGTCTCGAGCGGCGATATCAGAAGATCAAGGATGCGCGCATGTCGTCCGCGGCCGGCTCGCTCGACGAACGCGCGAGCGTCGCGGCTCTGGAGCATGTGAGGAAATCGCTCCCGAGGGGAACGGCGCTTTTTGCTTTCGCGGTCGGCGACAGCGTATCGCTCCTCTGGGCCGTGGATCGAAAGGGAGTCGCCCTCCTGGAGCTTCCGCCGCGCAGCGCGCTGCGGGACGACGTCGCGATGCTCTCGAGCGCTCTCGTGAATCCGGGAGGCGGGGACGCGGCGCTCCGGCGGTACGCGCGGAAGCTCTTTCTGTCTCTTCTCGCGCCGGGGAGCGAATGCCTCGAGCGCAATTCCCGCCTCGTCATCGTCCCCGACGACTGCCTCTTTGAAATCCCGTTCGAGGCGCTTCTCGCGGGGGAGACGGGGAACGAGACCGCCTGGAAAGACTGTCCGTTCCTCGCAAAATCCCATCTTGTCTCGTATGCGCCGTCCGGGGCGGTCTATATGGAGCTTCGCCGGAACGCACCCTCCCCCAGCACGATCGAACTTCTCGCCGCCGGCGATCCAGCATACGGGGCCGCCGGCGACACGACGGCGGGGGCGCTGCGGCGGCTCCCGTATTCGCGCGGCGAGATCGAAGGGATCGGCTCCGACTTCAAGCCCGAAAAACGGCTCTTGCTTCTCGGCGCCGAGGCGACCGAGGCGCGGCTCAAGGCGGAGCTCCGCGCGCGGCGTCCGAGGCTTCTTCATCTCGCGGCGCACGGGATCGTGGACCCCGTGAATCCCGCCGCCTCCTGCATCGCGCTCCTTCCCGATTCCGCGGGACGCGAAGACGGTCTTCTCCACACGCTCGAGATTCTCTCGCTCCCCCTCGGGTGTCGCCTCGTCACGCTCTCCGCGTGCGAGTCGGCTCGCGGCCGGATCGGCCGGGGGGAGGGAGTCGTGGGCCTCAGCCGCGCTTTTCTCGCGGCGGGCGCACCTTGCGTCGTTTCCAGCCTCTGGGCGGTGTCGGACGAGTCGACGTCGCTTCTGATGCGGGCTTTCTATAAATCGATGGTTCGTGACGAGCGATCCGCCGTCACGGCGCTCAACGAGGCCCGGTTGGAGCTCATGCGGACATCCGGCTATGAGCATCCCTTCTACTGGGCCCCGTTCATCGCCGTCGGCTCGGAGCGCGCGCCGTGGTGAGAACGGTCAATGGCGTTGCCGCCGGCCCCGGGAGAGCCGCCGGCGAGGCGTGCTCGTCCTCGGCGGGTAATGAGTTTCATTTCTTGCCCAGCATGTAGAGCTGCCAGAGGTCGCGGCTGCTCCAATGGAGCACGGGCTCTATCGCCAGCAGCCCCGTTCTCCCGATGCTCTTCTCGAGATACCGCATCTCGTCGAACTTCTCCTGCGTCTCGGGATCGCTCTTCACGTCGAACCCGGCCTCGCGCATGAGGAGAATGCCCTTCGCTTTCAGCGCGAGCTCCACATGAAGCCTGACGAGGCAGAGCATGTCGGCGACCGCCTCACCCGGAAAGCGCGCCTTGAGCGACAGCAGGTAGCGCCCGATGCGCGTTTCCGCGATCATGCCCGTCGTGATCATCTCGAGAAGCTGCGAATCCGAATCGAACCCGACTCCGAGCCACTCCTGCAGCCCCCGCTCGCTCTGCTGGAAAACCAGCATCATGACGAGCGGCAGCGCGACGACGACGCACAGCGCGGAGAGGACCGGATTGAGAAAGCCGTAGTTGTAAAGAGAATGGATCGTGGTCGCCGCGACGAAGCCCGGGACGAGCGCGGCGACGCCCCGCGCCCGTTCGCGTTCGATGAACCCGAGCGCGATGATTCCGGCCAGGGCGGTCGTTCCGCCGTGCATCACGGCGGTGCCGAAGCCCCGGACGATCCAGAGGAGCACGTTCGGCGTCGCAAGCGCGCGGAGATAGTAGACATTCTCGAGAATGGCGAAACCTGCGCCGATCGCGAATCCATAGATGGCCGCATCGACCATGAACCCGATCCGTTTGCCCCGGATGAGCCAGGCGACGTAGCAGAGCTTCAACGATTCCTCGAGCGGGGGAGCGACGTGGCGGGCGTACGACTCGAAGGTGATGCCGCTTCGGGCGAGAACGATATTGCCGATCGCAAAGCTCACGACCGCCGCGCCGAAGCCGACGAGAACGGCGGCGCCCACCGAGCGGAACCGGATGAGCTTGTAGCTGTCGAGAAAGATGAGGGAAATGAGGAACACGACGACGGGAAGCATGCTCACGCCGTATCGGATGGCGATTTCAACGATGGCGCCCGTTCTGCCTTCCTCTCCTAACGCAGTATCTTGAGCGAAATCATGAACTCTTCCGACGGTTTCATTCCCTTCTCCGCCGCGCGAGCGTAGCCGAGCGAGAAGGTCGATTCAAGGGAAGAGAAGATGACGACCTTGAGATTGAGCTGCGCGCCCGCGTTCATGAGCTCGCGGCGCCATCCGGCGTCGTCGACGTTCGTCGCGATCCCGGAGGTGAAAAACGCGAGGCGGGCCCAGTTCGCGTAGAGGGACGCGAAACCGATCCGTTTGAAACGCACGGGAGGCAGCGTCCATTCGACGAGGGCCTTTCCGAAGTTGGTTCCGCCGATCGCGTTGATCTCGGCGCCGGGAAAGGTGTAGTACTCGCGGTAGCGGTTGTACGTCGCCGCGTGGTCGATCCAGTTGTTGCCGAATCCTCCGAAGTAGAAATTGGCGAAAGACTCATCGCGGTCTCCGAAGGAATACCCGGCGGACGTCCTCAGCCAGAGGGAGGAATGATCGACGGGGAGCAGGAATCCCCAATCGAAGGTCGCGTAGAGCTGAGGATAGAACTTCGAGAGCACGAGGCTGTTGTCCGAGTTGAGGCTCCAGGCGAGGCCCTTCTCGGCCTCGATCGCTCCGATCGTGCTGCGCATGCTGCGGTATCTGAGCGACGCGCCGGCGGTGTAGAAATTGTCGTAGGACGTCGCGATGTTCTGGTAGAGCGGCATCCGCTCGAGCCCGCCGTAGTGCGCCGCCTGGAGAGAATACTCGAGGGACCGCGGTCCGTCGGAGAAGGGATGTCCCTTGAACTGCCCGGTCAGAAAGTAGCCTTTCCGGCTCGTCATGGTCGGGCCGAAGAAATCGTAGAAATCCGCCGGGTTGTACGCGCCGCGCATCGTCCAGCGCCAGTTCTCGTACTTGAGCTTGAAATGCAGCCGCTCATCCGCGGCGATATCCTCGACGGGGGAGTAGGAGAGGGATACGTCGACGGTGTTCTGCCACAGGGGATCCATGAAATTGGCCTTCATGCCGAACGCGGCGGAGGTCTTGTAGCATTCCGCGATCGGGTAGGCCGCCGTGAATCGCATGCTCCGGGCGCTGCGGTAGTCCGGCGTGCCCGTGA
>Ga0315291_10003531_pt1 | contig 20186 bp, 16 predicted proteins | sample YL17G12_20_MG_FD_203070 | JGI IMG/M metagenome (GOLD analysis project Ga0315291, IMG submission 203070) | Sediment microbial communities from Yellowstone Lake, YNP, Wyoming, USA - YL17G12_20 | ecosystem: Environmental > Aquatic > Freshwater > Lake > Sediment | place: USA: Wyoming | collected...
CAAATGAGAAAATGGGCCAGTGTCGTGTTTCGCTCTTCTCGCTTTTCTAGTTGACTTGTCCAGCTTGTCTCGCTTGTCCGGCCTGTCCAGCTTTTATATAATGCTTGCATGATCGGCATCCTAGCGGACTCCCATGACAACCTGATCGCCCTGCGGCGGGCGGTCCAGCTTTTCAACGACGCGAAATGCAGCCTGGTCATCCATGCCGGCGACTTCGTCGCTCCTTTCGCGGCAAGGGAGCTCCGAGGTCTAGCCTGCCCGGTCAAAGGCGTTTTCGGGAATTGCGACGGAGAGAAGCCGGGCCTTGTGATAGCCTTCCAAGAGATGGGAGAGATCGTCGAGGCGCCGCTCGTTTTCGAGTATGCCGGCCTGAGGTTCCTGGTTTCCCACCTCATTGCCCCTGTTGAAGGGTACCTCAAGACAAGACGGGAGACCGGAGGAAAAGGTTTGCCTTCGACAGGACGGACGAGTCGGGGACGCGTTTCTCAGGCGCTTTTCCCCGATCAATCGTATGACGTCCTGGTCTTCGGGCACACACACAAGGCCGAGGTCCGGAGGGAGGGGGGCGTTGTGGTCGTCAACCCGGGCGAGGTCGGCGGCTGGCTCCATGGCAAGAGCACGGCGGTCCTTCTTGACAATACGGCGATCAGCAAGGCGGGGTCGCGTTTCCGATCTATTGATGTCGAAATAATCACGATTTGATCCTATCGGCACAGAAGATAGGGGGCAGTCCCAGGTAACCATGGGCAAGAGCATCTCGAATCGTTTTAAGCCGGGCTGGCAGCAGGTCCGCAAGCCCCTGCCGGCCGTCCTCAAGCGGGACCGCTCACAGACCAGCCTCGGCAGGAACCTGAGAAAAGGATTTTCGCGATTGCCGAAAAAGGGCGGGTGACGTCGTCGCCTTTGGCCGCAGCCTTCAGGCCGCGCTGACGCAAGGCCGTCAAGGGGGACACGAAAAAGGACGCCGGTTACTTCATCCTTCACTTGTCTAGCTTGTCTAGCTCTTCGCTTTTTGTTATACTTAATGCTTATTTCTTGACAATTGAGTCGGCGAGATTTTTCGTTGGTGTAATTTTTTCATTTTTTGAAAGGAGTATTGAGGATGAAAAAGGTCCTGATCCTGGGAGCCGCCGGACGCGACTTCCACAACTTCAACACATATTTCAGGGACAACCCGGAGTTCAAGGTCGTCGCCTTCACGGCCACCCAGATCCCCGACATTGAGGGTCGGAAATACCCCGCGGTCCTGGCGGGGAAGCTTTACCCCAAGGGGATCCCCATCTACGCCGAGTCCGAAATGGACGCCCTGATCGCCAAGTATAAGGTCGACGAGGTCCACTTCGCCTATAGCGACGTTCCCCATGAGTACGTCATGCACAAGGCCTCCCAGGTCATGGCCGCCGGGGCCAATTTCGTCCTCCTCGGCCCGAACTCGACGATGATCAAGAGCCGCAAGCCGGTCGTTTCGGTCTGCGCCGTCCGGACGGGCTCCGGCAAGAGCCAGACGAGCCGCAAGGTCGCTCTGCTCCTCAAGGCCAAGGGCCTCAAGGTCGCGGCCATCCGCCATCCCATGCCCTATGGCGACCTGGCCAAGCAAAAGGTCCAGCGCTTCGCCAAGTACTCCGACCTCGACAAGCACGAATGCACGATCGAGGAGCGGGAGGAATACGAGCCCCACATCGACAACGGCATCATCATCTACTCGGGTGTCGACTACGGCGCCATCCTGAAACAGGCCGAGAAGGAAGCCGACGTCATTCTCTGGGACGGAGGCAACAACGACTTCTCCTTCTACAAGTCCGACCTCGAGATCGTCGTGGCCGACCCGCACCGGGCCGGGCATGAGCTCCTCTACCACCCGGGCGAGACGAACTTCCGCCGGGCCGACGTCATCGTCATCAACAAGATGGACACGGCCAAGAAGGAGGGCGTCGACCTGGTCATCACCAATATCAGGAAGTTCAATCCCAAGGCGACGGTCATCCGTGCCAACTCCAAGATCATCGTCGAGAACGGCGAACAGATCCGCGGCAAGCGTGTCCTGGTCATCGAGGACGGCCCGACCCTGACCCATGGCGGGATGAAGTACGGCGCCGGCATCGTGGCCGCCCAGAAGTACGGCGCGGCCGAGATCATCGATCCCCGGCCCTACGCCGTCGGCAGCATCAAGCGGACATTCCAGAAGTACAACCACCTGGACAAGGTCCTTCCGGCCATGGGTTACGGCGAGAAGCAGACGAAGGAACTGGCCCAGACGATCGCTAAAATCGACTGCGACCTCATCCTAAGCGGGACGCCGATCGACATCACCCGCGTCCTCTCGGCCCGCCGGCCGATCCTGCGTGTCGGATACGAGCTAGAGGAGATCGGATCGCCCAAGCTTAAGGACGTTCTAAAAGGTTTTTGATGAAGCGTAAGATCGCCTTGATCGCCTTCGGGGGCAACGCCCTCCTGCCGGACAACGAGCACGGTCAGCAGGAAGACCAGCAGAAGAACGCCCAGAAGGCGGCCGAGCTCATGGTCCACGTCGTGAAAAAGGGCTATGAGCTGATTCTTGTCCACGGGAACGGCCCACAGGTCGGCAACCTGCTCATCCAGATGGAGGCGGCCTCGGGCAAGGTCCCTCCCTACACCCTCGACATCGGCGACGCCATGACCGAGGGCAGCATGGGCTACATGCTCGAGAAGGCCCTCATCAACGAGCTGCGGCGGAATTCCCTGGACAAGGAAGTGGCCTCGATCGTGAGTCAGGTTATCGTCGACAGGGATGACCCGGCTTTCCTGAAACCGACCAAACCCGTGGGCCCGTTCTACACCAAGGAGCGGGCCCTCGAGCTCCAAAACGATAAAAAATGGACCATGATCGAAGATGCCGGCCGGGGATGGCGCAAGGTCGTCCCCTCGCCGAAGCCCATCGACGTCGTCCCCAAGGGAATCATCCGGGACCTGGTTCAGGCCGGCCGGATCGTCATCGCGGCCGGCGGCGGGGGCATCCCGGTCATCATCGACGGCAACGGGCTGTTCCGGGGCGTCGAGGCGGTCATCGACAAAGACTACGCGGCGAGCTTGCTCGCCCGCGAGGTCAAGGTGGATCTGTTCGTCATCCTCACGGCCGTCGAACGGGTTTACATCGACTACGGCAAGCCCGGTCAGAGAGAAGCGCCCGTCCTGACCGTGGCTGAAGCCAGGAAACATCTCGAGGACGGGCAGTTCCCGCCCGGGTCCATGGGACCCAAGATCCGGGCGGCGATCGAGTATATCGAAGCGGGAGGGGAAGAAGTCCTGATCACGACGGCCAACCACCTCAAAGCCGCCCTCATCAACCGTTCGGGGACGAAGATCGTCGCGACAAATTAGGAGGACATGATGCAAAAAGACTTTATCGCCATCCATGACTTGACCCCGGATGAGTTCCACAAGATCCTCAACATGACCGACGATATTAAGAAACACCCGCATCGCTTCCGCAAATCGCTCAAGAACAGGATCCTGGCCATGATCTTCCAGAAGCCCTCGCTCCGGACGCGGATGACCTTCGAGGTCGGGATGCTCCAGCTCGGCGGCGAGGCGATCTACCTGGCCCCGTCCGACATCCAGCTCGGATCGCGCGAGGGCATCTTCGACGTCGGCAAGAACCTCGAGCGCTGGGTCGACGGCATCATGCTCCGGACCTTCGCCCACCAGATCATCCTGGACCTGGCCTCAAGCACCCGCATCCCCGTGATCAACGCCCTGACGGACCTCCTCCACCCCTGTCAGGCCATGGCCGACTTTTACACGCTCCGAGAGAAGAAGGGCGGCCGCACCGGGCTGACGTTCGCCTACGTCGGCGACGGCAACAATGTCTGCCACAGCCTGATGTTCGCGGCCGCCAAGTCCGGGACGAAGATGGCCGTCGCGACACCGGCCGGCTACGAACCCAACCCGGAGATCGTCCGGCAGGCCCTGGAGGACGGCAAGGCCACGGGCTTCAGCCTGAAGCTCACCGCCGACCCGGCCGAGGCCGCGAGCGGGGCCGACGCCGTCTACACGGACGTCTGGGCCTCCATGGGGCAGGAAGCCGAGAAGGAGAAAAGGGCCAGAGTTTTCGCGCCCTACCAGGTCAACGCCAAACTCATGTCCCACGCCAAACCCGACGCCTTATTCATGCACTGCCTGCCGGCCCACCGCGGCGACGAAGTCACGGACGAGGTCATCGATTCCGCGAACTCCGTCGTTTACGACGAGGCGGAGAACCGGCTCCACGTCCAGAAGGTCATCATGCTCCTACTGATGGGGAAAAAAGAAAAAGAAAAACATGCATAATCCAGAAAATGCCCAGATCACGACCATCGCGCCGGAGGACGTGGCGCTCATCGAGAAGGAGCTGGCCCAAACCTCCCGGCCCCTCCCCTTGCACGCCCTGGCGGAGAAGCTCGCCTTCCAGAAAACGGCCGGCCAGAGGACCCAGGACGTCAAGCGCTATGACCCCTACGCCCGCTACGAGACCGGCGATGTCATCTACAAAGAATACGACGAGACCCTGACCGTCGGCAGCAAGAACGTCGAGCATTTCCAGGGGGCTGTCGTCCTCAAGGCCATCGGCAAAACCTTTTATAGATCTTTTAACTGCGAGATGCTCGAGGTGGATTACGCCGGGGGCGGGGTCTTCCGGAAATACATCGACTACATGAAGAAGACCCGGACCCGGGTCCTCCTGCCCTCGAATACGGAGGCCAGGGGCCTCGTGCCCGATATCGTAGAAAAGGACAACGACCCCAGGCTGACCGAGCTCCCCATGAGGGAGAGGGACCTCAAGACCCTGAAGAAGAACCTCCGAAGCGCTCTCGTCAAGTCCCCGGCGCTCTTCAATTGGAACGACAACTGGCAGCTCACGGCCAAGCGGATCGACATCCCGGAGGCCAAGATCAAGGAGATGGAGGCCGAGTTCGAGCGGACCCGGACGTCCGCCTCCACCGAAGAGCTCGTTAAGACACACCTCGGCCTGGAGGCCTCGAACGACCTCTTCGAAATGAACTGCCTGACCCTCGATTATGTCCTCGATAAGAAGTATAAGAAGGAATTCCTCCCGCTGTCCCTCGCCGGCTGGGGCAAGTGGCACCTCAAACGGATCCTCAACGCCCTGCCCGAGGGCTTGCCCCTCGCAGCCCCCCTGGCCAAGCTCCCCGTGCTTGAGGAGCTCGAGAAGCCGGAGATGAGCGCCGTCCAGGACTTCCCGATCAAAGTCTACCTGACCTGGCGCGAGATCCATTCGGGCGGGATCAAGGTGCCAAGGAGCCTCAACAAGGGGCTTTCTCATGCCCGCGAATACTCCTTCACCGAACCTGAGGAGGGGAAGACATACACACTCTTCTATTATCCAAGCTCCAGCTACTTCCTGGGACTGCAGGACTTCTATGTCAAGAACAATATCCCTCAGGGGGCCAGCCTGACGATGGAGAAGAAGGGGCCCGCCCAATTCCATTTTTGGGTCAAGAAATCCAAGAAGAAGCTGGCGGCCCCGAAGGTCACCTACGACCAGAAAGAGGACCAGTTCGGCGGTGCCGGCGAAGAGGCCTTCACGTTCGCCGAACCCAACAAGATCATCTTTATCGACCGCGAGACCCTGGCCGCCCTCCTGCCCCTCTATGAGCAGCGCGGCGAGCTCGACCTCAAGGACCTGCTGTTTCTCATCTTCAAGAACCCCGTCCTGGCGCCGGGCCACACCCTGCACTTCCTGAGGGCCTACCATCTCGTGGATGTCCTCAAGCAGACGACCCAGGAGGACGTGGAACTCACCCTGCTCAACACGCCGGAGTTCATCAAGTCCGAGAAAAAGAAGGGGATCTTTTTCTACCAGGAGCCTTATACGGAACTGGATGTCGTCCCGGAGGAGATCTCTCTCGAGGCGCCCGCCGAGGATGGGGAGACCTTCATGGCCGAAGGCCGGACCGAGCGTTACATGCCTCCCGGGACGATCGGCTTCGAGGAAGAGGAAGAAGAGGGGCCCTTCCCCGGCGGCCCGCCCGAGATCATCGACCTGACGCCTCGGGTCTCCAAGCCGAAGGCCCCACCGATGGAAGCGGCCGAGGAGCCCGCCACCGAGCAAGCGGGTCCCGCCGCGGCCCAGGCCGCCGTCGGAGCCGCGGAAAAGGAAAAGGCGAAGGCGGCCGCCGGCGCGGTGACCAAGAAGGAAAAGCCGCACAAGAAGAAAAAACCCAAGCTCGAGGGGGAGATGGGTCCGCGACCGAAAAAGAGCGAGCGCCGGGTCATCGAAGAGAAGCTCGCGGATGAAGAGTCCGAGATGGAGGCCATGACGGCGATCAAGCAGAAGGAAGAAGAGCTTGAAGAGCAGCGCCTGCGCGGGACCAAGGCCAAGGACAAAAAAGAAAAGAAAGAAAAGAAGGAAGAGTCCAAGGAAGCCGCCAAGGAAGAGCCGAAGTTCGGATTCTTTGCCGAGAAGCTTAAATCCGCGCTGACCCAGCCCCCGTCGAAAAAAGAAAAAGAGGACAAGAAAAAGCCGGAAGATTAGGCGGCCATCAGGTCGCGCCGATCTTATGGCATAGGAGTCAGGCTTTGCCTTTTCACGTTCCATCTGCTACTAATGCTTCTTGAAGAAGCTCATCCTCGTTGCCTCCATTTTTACGATTCTAGCTCTGGCCATCCCCTGCCTGTCGCGGCCGGAGGACAAGCCCGCAAAGCCCCGCTGGACGGCCGATTTTCGGGCGGAGACCGGCATGGACTCCCTCGAACGCCGATATTACCGGCCGACATTCAGATTCTCATTTCCTGTCTTCGGGGCGCCCTCCTGGAGGTGGAGCGCAGGGCTGATGTATGACCAGCGGTTGAATGGACGGTTGCGGGGGGCCTCGGACTTCTGGCTGACGACGGGTCTCGAGCGCGAGCTGCCGGGGAACTGGAGCCTGGAAGCCGCCGTCCGGCACATGTGCCGCCACGAGACCTCCCGCGACAATCCCGCCATCCTCGATGTCAATGAGGTCTTGGGCATCCTCCGGCTTCGCGCAAAGGACTTCACGCTCGGCCTGGGATTCGGAGGCTATATCGGCAAGACCCGGGACTACCGGCGCCTAGCGATAATCAGCCTGACCCTGCCCGATGTCCCGGTCGAGGGGATCAGCCTCGAAACCGAGGTCAAGTGGGTCTACTTCTCTCAATGGCTCTACGAAGCGGGATTCTCGGTGGCCATCGGCCCGAATACCGCCCTCTTCCTCCGCGGCGCCCGAACCTACCGGTTCCCCACCGCGGTCTATATCGGATTCCGATACGCGTCCGGGGAAACGGGGGGCAGGCCCCCCCTTGAAAACTTCACGTTCGCCGCAGGCGCCGTTCCTTTCGATGAACGCTATAAGCTTGCGGCCTCCGGCGAGTATCGGCTGGAGCTCCACAGAAAAGGAAGGTCGAGGCTGATCACCGATGTGGGATTCAGTTTGCCCGTCCTATACGGGGACGGTTTCTTCTCCCAGTTCAGACCGGATAAGCTTGTCTATAACATCACGGGGGAATATGAGCGAGAGGTCAGCCCATTCCTTTTCGTCTCCTGGTACGCCGCCTACGCCGTCGACATGCCCGCGGACAAGGCCCTCTCCTTCGCCGGGTCCTTAGGGACGGAGCTCAAGCTGAAGAACCAGCCGAATTTCGGAAGGCTCGATCGAATCTTCCGGTTCGATATCGCCGCCGGGTGGAATTTCAAATACGACGAAGAACTGACCCCTATTAAAGAATTTCGCGGCCGGGGCCGCGACGTTTGGTGACGCCCATTTCGTCCAGGAGCTCGAGGAGCGGGATGGCGAACTTTCGCGACAGGCCGGTCATCTCCTTGAAATCCGCGACGGACAATTCTTTCTTCCGCGACTCGCGGAGCTTCTTGACGATCTCGTCCAGCCAGCGCCTGTGGATGTAGAAGCCGTCCTTGCCCTGGACGATCTTCTTCCGTTCGGTGAGGAGCGAAAGCAGGGTCTGAAGACGGGTCGTCGAGATCTGGAACTTCTGCCGGATGTCCTCCGGGGTAAACGCGGAGAACTTCCCTTCGAAGCACATCTTCTCCATCTCGATGAGAATGTCCTCTTCCTGGGGCGAGAGAGGCACCTTGAAGCTCGCCAAAGCGACGATGTCGTCCAGAACCTGGACCTCGCCGGCCTTGAGGAGGTGCTTCAAGGCGAGCTGGAGGACGGTTTCCGAGAGCTCGAAGCGCTTGGCGATCTTATCGACCGCAACTCCCCGCGCGTCCGAGTGCTTTTCGTGGAACTGGGCCAGAAACTCCAAGATCCTCCGGCAAAGGAACTCGAAGCTCTCCTGGGACAGGATAAAAAGGGGCGAGAAGACCAGGATGCGCGCTTTCCCCTCCTCTTCGAGCTTCCGGGCCGCATCCTCGAGCCTCTCGGGTTCGACGTTGCTTAACGCGAGGACATTCTTCTCCCTCAGCCCTTCGAAGCCTTTCTCTTCCGCCAGGACGAGAAGCATGTCTTTTTCGTCCCCGGACAAGCGCTCCAGCATCGGGATCCTTTTGGCCGACTTCAGCTTCTTCGGGTCCTCGGATTCGGGGTGGAGAACGACGCCCCGGCCGAGCGGCAGACACGCTTCGGTCTGGACCTCGAAATCTTCCTTCCATTTCGGGTAGAACGGCAGTCCGGCAGAGACCCGGGCGAACCAGCCGCCCTCTCCGGCCGTTCCTCCCCGCGGGTACTCATGGACCTCAGCCGCATAGCTCTTCCTGCGGATGACGACCTGGGCCTTAAGGGACGCTCCGGCCTTTCTGACCGGAAAATCCAACCGGGCGTCGAAACACTGCATCATTTTCACGTCTTTCCCCCAGCCTCCGGACTCAAGGTGAACTCCATGCGCCTCAGGGCCGGTTCGCAGGCGACGAGGACGACGCGGACCCGGTCGCCCAAATCGAAGGTCCGTCCCTTCCGGCGGCCGCGAAGGGTCTTGGCAGTCCGCCGGAAATAATAATCACCGTCCAGGGACTGGAAAGGCAGGAGCCCGTCCGCGAAATAGTCGTCCAGCTCGACGAGGAGCCCGGCCTTGATGACGTCGGTGATGATGCCCTCGAACTCGTCGCCCAGCCTGGTCTTGAGAAAACGGAAAATCCGCCACATGAGGAGGTCCTTCTCAGCCTCGTTCGCCTTCCGTTCCATCTGGGAACAATGGAGGGCCCATTCGGCCATGGGCGCCTTCTCGGCCCGGCCTCCCGTGAGCAGCCGCCTCAGGACGCGGTGGACGATGAGGTCCGGGTAACGCCGGATGGGCGAGGTGAAGTGGGTGTAATCGGTCTTGGCGAGGCCGTAATGGCCGAGGTCCTCGTCCGAGTAGACGGCCAGTTTCAGCGAGCGGAGGACCTGGACGTTGACGAACTTTTCCCCCGGCTGTCCCTTCATCCTCTCGAGGACCCCTTGGAGGTCCTTCGACCCGATCCGGTCGGCCTTCGGCAGGACGAGCCCGAAGTGCCCGAGCAGCTCCCTGAGCTTTTCCAGGTCGGCCTCGGCGGGCGCCGGATGGATACGGAACATGGCCGGGACGTCCGCCCGGCCGAGGTGGGACGCGACGGCCACATTAGCCGCCACCATGAACTCCTCGATGAGCTGGTGGGCCTCGTTCCGCTCGGTGGGAACAATGGACTGGAGGCTGCCTTCTTTGTAGACGAGTTCGGGCTCGAGGAGATCGAAATCGAGGCTCCCCGCCTCGGCCCGCTTTGCCCGGAGGAGACGCGCCAGGTCCCTCATGAGGAGCAGGGCGGGGACGACGTGGGCGTACTTCTCGCGTTCGGCCCGATCCCCTTCGAAGATCTTGAAGACGGACGTATAGGTCATGCGTTCGACCGTCCGGATCACCGAGGGATGGAACTCCTCCCGGACGACCCGTCCGGCGCCGTCGATCTCCATGAGGACGGACATCGTGAGCCTCGGCTCTCGCGGCCTCAAACTGCAAAGGTCGTTGGAGAGTTTTTCCGGCAGCATGGGCAGGGTCAGGTCGGGGAAATAGACACTGGTCGCCCTCGCGAAGGCCTCTTCGTCGAGGGTTGTTCCCCGCCTGACGTAATACGACACGTCCGCAATGTGGACACCGAGGAAGTAGTGTCCGTTCGGCAGGAGCCGGACGCTTACGGCGTCGTCGAAATCCTGGGCCTTCTCGCCGTCGATGGTGACGGTCTGCCAGTCGCGGTGGTCGATCCGGCCGGCCAGGTCCTCCGCCGTGACTCCGGGCCGGGCCGCGTCGGCCTCCGCCAGGACCTCGGCCGGGAACCCGGTGGCTAGGCCGTGGCGCCTGACGATGACCTGGGTGTCAACACCGGGGTCGTCCGGGAAGCCCAGGATCCCGGCCAGCTCGAGCGTCGTCCGGTCGGCTTCGATGATCATGCCGGGGCGGGGGAATGGCTTGCCCTTGACGCGGATGGGGAACTCCTCGGGCGACATGGAATCGAAAGCGGCCATGTAAGGGACCCCCCCTCTTTCCACATACGTGCCGAGGATCCTCTTCCGTTCCTTTTTCAGGATGCGGACGATCTTCCCTTCGGACTTTCCCCTGCTCCCCTTTTCCCGGACCAGGACCTCGACGGTGTCGCCCTGGAGGGCGCCGCCCGAATCCCGGGCCGGGATGAAGATATCCTCCGTTCCCCCGCCCTCGGGGGTCACGAAGCCAAAACCGCGAAGGACGCTGACCAGCCTGCCGCAAACGAGGTTCGTTCGCGGCGCGAGGGAATAGCGGTTCTTCACGCGGCGGATGACCCCTACATGTTCGAGGGCCTTGAGGTCCTCGAGGAGTTTGTTCTTATTCTGGCGGGGGAGCCGGAGCTCCCTGACGATATCCGGAAATCCCAACCCCTCAGGATGCTTTCTCAGCAGGGGGGCAATCTTTTTTTCCATTGTCTTTCTTTCCTTTAATAATAAAATAACGAAACGTAAGGGACCTTGTGCCGGTCGCGGAGGGCCTTCGCGAGCCGCGTTCTCACCACCTCATCGAGATCGAGGCCGCGCTTCCCGGCGAATTCCGCAGCCGTTTCCCGGCGGAGGGCCTCTTTCTCCTCCGGGGACGCTCCGCGCCTGAGGACCTCGTCGACCCGGTCGTCGATCCGTTCGAGTTCCTCTTCGCCGGCCCCGACGGTCCGGACGAGGACGAGGGCCCGCTCGAAGGACGGCTTCAAATCCACGAATCCCGGTGGGGCGGCCCCGAGAAAACGCTCGATCTCGAGGATGAGCTTTTTTCTTTTTTCGTCCCGGTGGACGGTTTCCCTTGCGCCGCCCGCTTTGCGCTCGGCATGCCGGCCGAAGGCCTTCATGACCTGGACCTCGCAAAAGCCCAGGGTCAGGATCTTGGCGGACCGTCCGCCCTTGCGGAAATTCTCGAAGGCCATTTCCATGCCTTCGAGGACCGTATCGAGAGGCGCCTTCATCTTTTCCCAGCGGGCGATGAGAGCTATATCCTTCGGCGACAGGAAGAACGGGGCCCCCCGCCTTCGGAAGAACTCCCGGGCGATGGTCTGATAGTATTCGCTCTGAGCGCGGCTGTCCGATTCCACGGAGTCCTCTTCACCCTGCCTTATTTCTCTCATAGAGGATCCTCAGCCCGTCGAGCACCAGGTGCGGCTCGTAGGCCTCGATGGCCGGAACCTCAGGTGTGAGTTGACCGCCGAAGCCTCCGGTGGAGATGACCCGGGCCCCCTTGCCCAGCTCTTTCACGACTTGGGAGATGATGTTGGAGACGAGCCCGATATAACCGAAGTAGAGGCCCGACTGCATGCTCGAGACGGTCGTCCGGCCAATGGCCCGCCTCGGCTTCCGGATTTCGATCCGCGGCAGTTTGGCCGTCTTGAGGTAGAGGGCCTCGGCCGAGATCTGGATGCCGGGGGCGATGGCTCCGCCCAAATATTCGCCCTTAGCCGAGATGGCGTCGAAGGTCGTGGCCGTGCCGAAATCCACCACGATGCAGGGCCCGCCGTATTTCTGGTAGGCGGCCAGAGCTGCGACCACCCGGTCGGCGCCGACCTCGAGCGGGTTCTCGTAGAGAATGGGCATGCCCGTCTTGAGGCCGGGCCCGACGACGAAAGCCTCGAGCCCGAAAAGGTCGAGGCCCAGGTCTTGGAAGACCGGCGTCAGGGGCGGGACGACACTCGAGATGATGGCGGCTTCGATCTTGTCGGGCTTGATCCCCGCGCGCTGGAACAGGCTTAGGAGAACGATGCCGTATTCGTCGCCCATCTTCTCCTTGTCCGTCTTGATCCTCCAGTCCTTGAGGAGCTTTTTGCCCTTGAAGACGCCGATGGCGATCGTCGTGTTCCCGATATCGAAGGCCAATAACATCTCTATTCTCCTTTAACAGCCGCGCTCAAGGGCCTGGACCTCGGCCGAGTAATGGACCGTCCGCCGTCTTCGCAGACGAGGCCCCCGAAGGCGTCCAGGTCGATGAACGTTCCATCGATCACCGCGCCCCCGGTCTCGAGGCGGACGCGGTCTCCCGGAGTGAAAGTCATTTTTCCCTGAAAGGCGTGAACGATCTTATCCCCTGTCCCTCGGATGAAGATATTATACCATGTCTCCAGGCTTTCGCATAGAAGTCGGAGAATCTCGAACCTGCGAATGTCGTCTCCGATCTTCATATCCGGGTTTCCGGGCGGGGCAGCTATTTCTTGAGCTCGGCGAGGACGCGGGCCGTGATCCTCTTCTCGAGCTCGCGCTCCATCTCCAGGATTTCTGCCCGGATAAGTTCGCGGACAGTGGACCGGAGCGCGTCCGGGTGCGGCTTGAGCCCGGCATCAGGAGGCTCGGAGGGAGCGGGCCGCGCATCGGGGGCGGCGGAGGCCGTGTCCGGCACGGAGGCCTCAGGAAAGGGCTCCTCAGGCATCGTGAGGGGAGAAAGTTTCCTGTCGATCGCCTCCCTGACCGTCAACGCGAGCTTTTCCGAATCGAACGGTTTCTGGATGACCCCGTCATGGGGGATGTCCGCGGCCCTGTCGTGATCAAACAGCTCGAACGTCCCTTTGAGGAAAAAAAGCGGCACGTTCCGGAACTCCTCGCGGCCGTTCAGGAATCGCCCGACCTCATAGGCGTCCATCCCCGGAAGAGAGAGGCCGAGGATGACCGTGTCCGGCCGGATCGACAGAAGGGCGTCTACGAGCTCACGCCCGTCCTCGAAGACATAGAGCTTGAAGTCCGGCTCCGGGAAAACCGCCTGGACGGCCTTCTGAACGGAGGGACTGGGGTCGGCGACGACAATACGATAGGGCACGTGTTTCCTCCTCTCAATACTCGATGTGGACCGAGTCCTCGCCGAGAAGGTCCTCGATGCACTTTTTCAGTTCCTCGGTCGGTGTCACGCCGTGGACTTCGGCCGACTGGGTCAACATCCGGTAGGCGTGCGGCGTCTCGAGCTCAAAGACGACCGGACACTTCCCTTCGTATTTGTCAAGGACGGACCTGAGCGCGTCCAGGACGGAGTCCTCGAGACCGGGGAGGAAGATCCGGATGGTCATCCGCTTGGCCAGTTTCTCCAGGGCCTCGGTGAGGGGCATCATCAGATTGAGACTGATCCGGCGGCTTTCCCCTTCGCCGCCGAACTTACCCTTGACCCAGACGAGCTGGCCTTCCCTCAGGTAGGCGCCGGACTTGCCATAGGCTTCGGGAAAGGCCACGACGTCGATCCGGCCGGTCATGTCCTCAAGGAGGAACGTGGCCATCCGCTCGTCCTTCTTCGTCTTGAGCGGCTTGATCACGGCGATGATGCCGACGACCCGAACATCCTTGTCAAAGTCCTTATTCTCGTCGAGGTCACCGATGTCGTGGGAGATGAGCATGTTGAGTCGGCCCTTGAACCGGGCCAGAGGATGGCCCGTAATATAGAAGCCCAGGGCGTCCATCTCGTAAGAGAGAAGGAGCGACTCGTCCCACTCCCGCATCTCGCGGACCTCGGCCGGGACCTCTGGCGGTTCAAGGACGCTTCCTCCGAAGAGGAGATTCTGCTTCTGGGCTTCGGCCTTCTGGACCTCGTGGCCGTACTCGATCATCCGGTCCAGCATGTGGAAGCACTGGGAGCGCCTCCAGCCCAGGGAGTCGAAGACGCCGGCCTTGATCAGGCTCTCCAAGGCCTTCCGGTTGACGATCTTCGAATCCGTGTCCTGGTATAGATCGAACGGCGATCCGAATGCCCCGAGTTTCCCGCGCAGGGCCAGCAGCTCGCCGATGGCCGCCTCGCCGACGTTCTTGACCGCCGACAGCCCAAAGCGGATGTTCTCTCCCTCCACGGTGAAGGGATAGTCGCTTTTGTTGATGTCGGGCGGCAGGACCTTGAGGCCCATTTCATGGCACTCGGTGATGTACTTGACGACCTGCGACGTCGTTCCTCGCTCGGCCTCGGATGTGATCAGGGCGGCCAGGAAGTGCCGGGAGTAATGGGCCTTGAGATAGGCCGTCTGGTACGCCAAGTAGGCGTAGGCAGCGCTGTGGGACTTGTTGAAGCCGTATTCGGCGAACTGGGCGATCTGGTCGAAGACCTTGGTCGCCTTGCTCTGGGCAACGCCGTTCTTCTTCGCGCCCTGGATGAAGCGCTGCTTCTGGGCCTTCATGATGTCCTTGACCTTCTTGCCCATAGCCTTACGCAGGATATCGGCTTCGGCCAGGGAGAAGCCGGCCAGCAGGACGGCGATGCGCATGACCTGTTCCTGGTAGACGATGATCCCCCGCGTCTCCTTCAGGACGGGCTCGAGCTCGGGCAACTCATAAGCCATCCGCTCGGGATGGTTTTTGCGATGGATGAACTCGTCGGTCATGCCGCTCTTGAGGGGCCCGGGCCGGTGGAGGGCGTTCAAGGCGATGAGGTCCCGAAAGACTTCGGGCCGGAATCTTCGCAGGAGGTCCTTCATCCCCGGGCTCTCGAACTGGAAGACGCCGTCGGTGTTGCCGGCCTGGAATAACTCGAACGTCCGCAGGTCGTCCAAGGGAATATTGTGGATGTTCAGTCGCTCCCCCGTATCCTTCCGGATGAGGTCGAGGGCGTCGTAGATGACGGTCAGGTTGCGGAGGCCCAACAGGTCCATCTTGAGGAGGCCGATATAGTCGATGTCGCCCATCTCGAACTGAGTCGTGATCTCCCCCTTGACCGACTGGTAGAGGGGGACGAATTCCACCAGCGGTTTCGGGGCGATGACGACGCCCGCGGCGTGGATCGAGGGATGGCGGACCTGGCCCTCGAGCTTCTGGGCGATGGAGATGAGCTGGGCGACTTTGGCGTTCTTCTCGCGCAGTTCCTTGAGCTCCGGGACCTTTTGGACAGCCGCTTCCAGGGTGGCATCAGGCCCGAAGGCCGGGATGAGCTTGGCGATCCGGTCCACCTCGGGAAGCGGGACCTCGAGGACGCGGCCGACGTCCCGAATGGCGGCCCGGGCGGCCATCGTCCCGAAGGTGATGATCTGGCTGACGTTCTCCTGGCCGTATTTCTTCGTGACATATTCGATCATCTCCTGCCGGCGCCGGCCGCAGAAGTCGATATCGATATCGGGCAGGCTGATGCGCTCAGGGTTGAGGAAGCGCTCGAACAGGAGGTCGTACTCGATGGGGTCGAGCTCGGTGATGCCCATGCTGTGGGCGACCATGCTCCCGGCCGCCGAACCGCGGCCCGGGCCGACAGGGATGCCCTTCTCCCGGGCGCTCTTGATGAGGTCCCAAACGATGAGGAAGTAACCCTCGAAGCCCATCTCCTTGATGAGCCGGATCTCTCTCGCGAGCCTTTCCTCGTATTCTTCTCGCGAGTGGCTGAACTCGCCGTTGGCCGTCTTCTTCGCCCGGACCTCGGCCATCCGCTCCCGGAATCCCTCGCGGGCGACCTCCTCGAAGTATTCGCTCAGCGACTTGCCGTTGGGCGGCTGGAAGACGGGGAGAAAGCGGCCTGAGGGAAAGGTGAAATCGCAGGCGGCGGCGATGTGGACCGTGTTTTCGATCGCATCGGGCGTGTCCTTGAAGAGCTCGGCCATCTCGGCCCCGGACTTGAAATAGAACTGGTCGCTGGTGAAGCGAAGGCGGTCCGTCTCGCTGACCTTCCGGTTGGTCTGGATGCAGAGCAGGACGTCCTGGGTCTCGGCATCCTCCTTGCGGAGGAAGTGGACGTCGTTGGTGGCCACGAGCGGCAGTCCGAGCTTTCGGGCCAGGGCGACGATCTTCGGGTTGATTTCCTTTTGCGGCTCGAGGCCGTGGTCCTGAAGCTCGAGGTAGAAGTCGCCCTTGGCGAAGAGTGCGGCGTAGGTCCTGGCGGCCTCCTCGGCCCGCTCGTCCCGACCGCGGGCCAGGAGGAAGTTGATCTCGCCCTTGAGACAGCTCGACAGCCCGATCAGCCCGTCTGTGTGCCCGGCCAGAAGTTCCTTGTCGATGCGCGGCCTGTAATAGAAGCCCTCGAGGTAAGCTTGGGTCAGGAGCTTGCACAGGTTCCGGTAGCCCTTCTCGTTCTTGACGAGCAGGATCAGGTGGTAGTGATGGGTCTCCTCGTTCGGGTTGGAACCCCTGTCGGAACGGCTGCCGGGCGCCACATAGACTTCGCAACCGAAGATGGGCTTGATCCCCTTGGCCTTGGCCGCCTTGAAGAATTGGACGGCCCCGAAGATGTTGCCGTGGTCGGTGAGGGCCACGGCCGGCATATTGTGGTCGTAAGCGGCGTTGACGAGGTCCTGGATCCTGAGGCAGCCGTCGAGGATACTGTACTCGGAGTGGTTGTGCAGGTGGATGAACGACATGTTCATTCCCACTCGATCGTTCCGGGCGGCTTGGTGGTGACGTCCAAGACCACCCGGTTGACGCCCCGGACCTCGTTCACGATGCGGGTGGAGATCCTGGCCAGGAGGGGCGCGGGCACGGGGTACCAGTTGGCGGTCATCCCGTCGGTGCTCTGGACGAGGCGGAGGACGACGACGCGCTGGTAGGTCCGCTGGTCACCCATGACGCCCACGGAACGGACGGGGAGAAGCACGGCGAAGGCCTGCCAGAGCTTATGGTAGAGGCCGGCCCGCCGGACCTCATGGAGCAGAATGTCGTCGGCCTCGCGCAGGATGTCGAGACCCTCCCTGTCAACCTCCCCCAAGATGCGCACGGCCAGGCCGGGCCCGGGGAAGGGATGCTGGGTGATGAAATCCTTGTCTACGCCAAGCTCGAGGGCCAGGGCCCGGACCTCGTCCTTGAAGAGTTCTCGGAGAGGCTCGATGAGCTTGAACCTGAGGCCTTTCGGAAGCCCGCCGACGTTGTGGTGGGACTTGATCACCGAGGACGGTCCCTTGACCGGATTCGATTCGATGACGTCGGGGTAGATCGTCCCCTGGGCGAGGAAATCCGCCCCGCCGAGCTTTTTCGCCTCGCGCTCGAAGATCTCGATGAACAGGCCGCCGATCGCCTTCCTCTTTTTCTCGGGCGCGATGACGCCGCGGAGCTTCTCCAGGAATTCCTTCGAGGCATCGATGCCCTTTACGTTCAGGGAGAATTTGCGCCGGAAATTCTCCATGAGCTCATGGTATTGGCCCTTGCGCAGGAGGCCGTTGTCGACGAAGATACAGGTCAGGCGGTCTCCGATCGCTTGATGGATGATGAGCGAGGTCACGAGCGAATCGACGCCGCCGCTCAAGCCGCAGACGACCCGGCCCCGGCCGACGGCGGCGCGGACCTCGGCGACCTTACGCTCGATGAACGAGGCCATGTTCCAGTCGGCCTCGAGTCCCGCGACCCGAAAGAGGAAATTGGCGAGGACCTTCTTCCCTTCGCGCGTATGGATGACTTCGGGGTGGAACTGGACGCCGCAGAAGCGCCTCTCCCTGTCCTCGATGGCCGTGACGCGGGTGTTGGCCGTGCTCGCCGTGACTCGGAAACCCGGCGGGACCCTCTCGGGCTTGTCGCCGTGGCTCATCCAAACCTGCCGTTTGTCCCTGACCCCGGCCAGGAGGCCTTTTCGATCGAGGACCTTGAGGGAGGCGAAGCCGTACTCGCGCTTGCCCGAGGGAACGACCTTGCCTCCGAGGAGATGAGCCATGAGCTGGAGCCCGTAGCAGATGCCCAGGACCGGGAGCCCGAGCTCGAAGATCCCGGGCGACGGCAAAGGGGCGCCCTTTTCATAGACGCTCCGTGGGCCTCCGGAAAGGATGAGGGCGCTCGGGGCTTCTTTTTTTATCCGGGCGACAGGGGTGTCGAACGGCACGATCTCCGAATAGACCCCCATCTCGCGGACCTTCCGGGCGATGAGCTGCGTGTATTGTGAACCGAAATCGAGGATGAGGACCTTGGACATGCCTTGATTCTAGCAGACCGTTCAAGGGCTTTCAATCGCAGTTGGGGTCAAACCTACAATCTTAACAAAAATGGGTTCTCTTCCATCGGGTCCCCCCTCCGCTACGGGGGCTTGAGGACGGCATTCAGTGCCGTTCATACATTATAATTTTTTGGTTGCGTTCGTATTAGTTTGAGCTGGGTTTAAAGCTTGGACAGGACGGCCGTGATGTCAAGAGGAGGGCATGGAGAAGGGCCTTGCTCCCGGCTCCGATAAAGAATCGCCTGAGACTCGCATCCTTCTCGGCTCCTCAGGCCCAAGACTCCAGGCTAATCTAATAAGCTTAAGGAAACCCATCCTCGGAGCCTTGGGCCCTCGGAGGCCTTCGGCTACCCTCGTCGGACGCTCATCTCAGGCTGATCTCCGCATGGTCGCTGCAGCCCTTCTCCATGCCCTCCCATCACGACCATCGAAAAAAGCTTCAAGAAGGTTAACAGTCCAAGTCCCCAGCCCGCGCCAAATGTAAGAGAGCTAGAAAATTTGGAAAGTGCAGGTTTGATCCCAACTTGTTATTCGGTTTTTTCGCCCGGATCCCGGAAATAGCGACCGGGATCCCCTATAATTGCCGATAGGACGTGTGTCGGAATTCCGGGACATGAACCAATTCTCTGGAATTGGTATCGTGTCCCTGGAATTCCGGGTATCACCTGAAGTTGGTGTCATCGCTTGAGAAGAAAGGATCCTGTCGGCAATTTTGGGGATCCCCGCCAAATTGACAGGACACCCGCAAGCTTCTATATTAAGTGTATTATGAACTGGGAAGACATCGCCAGGGAACTGGCATACACAACGGATTCGAAGATCGTGCTCCTGGTGTGCGATGGGCTCGGCGGCCTGCCGGTCGGCGGCCGGACGGAGCTCGAGGCGGCCCGAAAACCCAATCTGGACGAGGCCGCCCGCCTCGGCGCCTGCGGAGTGACGGACCCCGTGTTCATGGGCATCACACCCGGCTCGGGCCCGGCCCACCTGGCGCTTTTCGGCTACGACCCACTCCGGTATCAGCTCGGCCGCGGCATCCTGGAAGCCTTGGGCTCCGGGGTCGAGGTTGGGCGGAACGACGTCGTCGCCCGAGGCAACTTCGCGACGCTCCAAGGCGGGCTGGTCGTCGACCGCAGGGCCGGACGCATCCCGACGACGGAGAACGAACGGCTCTGCACCCTGATCAACGTCGAGTTGCCCAAGCAGGAGGGCGTTCTGATCACCCTTACCCCGGGAAAAGAACATCGTTTCGTGGCCCGATTCCGGGCCGAGGGGCTTTCGGACATCCTCTCCGACGCCGACCCCCAGAAGGATGGCAGGCCCCGTGTCCAAGCCGCCGCGCTCAAGCCCGAGGCCGGGCGGACGGCCGTCGTCGTCAACCGGTTCCTGGATGAGCTGACGGCGCTCCTCAAGAACGAGCCAGCAGCCAACACGGCCCTCCTCCGCGGCTTCTCCAAGTTCCCCTCCATCCCGCACATGGCCGATCTCTATAAGCTCAGGCCCGCGGCTGTCGCCAACTACCCGATGTACAAGGGGCTGGCTAAGCTCCTGGGCATGGACGTGCTCGACGTCGGCGCCGAGACGCCTGACCTCTTCGACACGCTCGAACGAGAATACAAGAACCACGATTTCTTCTATGTCCACTTCAAGCGGACGGACGCGGCCGGCGAAGACGGGAATTTCGAGAAAAAGGTCGCGGCCATTGAAGAGATCGACCGCTTTATCCCGCGCCTGCTCGCGCTCAAGCCCGACGTCCTGGTCATAACATCCGACCATTCGACACCGGCCCTGCTCCACGGTCATTCCTGGCACCCCAATCCCTTCGTCCTCGTATCGCCGAACGCCCAGCCGGACGGCGTCAAAGCCTTGACGGAGATCGAGTGCTCGCGCGGCATGTTGGGACGCTTTCAGTCCATATACGC
>Ga0315291_10003532_pt1 | contig 20185 bp, 20 predicted proteins | sample YL17G12_20_MG_FD_203070 | JGI IMG/M metagenome (GOLD analysis project Ga0315291, IMG submission 203070) | Sediment microbial communities from Yellowstone Lake, YNP, Wyoming, USA - YL17G12_20 | ecosystem: Environmental > Aquatic > Freshwater > Lake > Sediment | place: USA: Wyoming | collected...
AACGCCCCGGCCTGGTCCGCCGCTGTTTCGCTTCGACCGTCATCGTGGACGCGGTGCGGCCCGGATGAGGCGTTTGCAAACGGGAGAGATGGTTTTTTATAATCTAGGAAGCCGATGAAAAAATTCTTTCGCTGGATCCGGGCGCACCGAACAGGGCTCATCCTGGCCGGCATTTTCCTCGCCGGCCTGGCCCTCCGGGTCTGGGGTTTGTCGTCGGCCTATCAGCGCATCGACGACATCCCGGTCGCGAAGAAGATCTCATGGGTTTACTACGGCGATTGGAAGCCCGACGCGCAATTCTTCTATCCTTTGTTTTTCAACTATATCGTCGGCGTCCTGATGCGGGTCCTGTCCTTTGTCCTGAACGTGCTGGGCATCCACCCCGGCCCGGGCCTCTATGAGTTCACGTTCGACCAAACCCTGTTCATCGCGCGATTCGTCTCGGCGACGATGGGCGCGGCCACGGTCCTGGTCGTATTCAAGATCGGGCGCAGGCTTTTTTCCGCGGCGACCGGCCTGGCCGCATCGTTCTTCTTCGCCTTCTCTTCGGTCCACATCCTGTACAGCCATCAGATCGTGCTCGATGTCCCGATGACGTTCTTCTACGCGCTGGCGCTTTATTTCTGCGTCCGGATCCTCGAGGATGGCCGGTGGCCGCATTATATCGCCGCCGCGGTCCTCGCCGGCCTGGCAACCGCGACCAAGTACAACGGCATTTTTGTCGTCCTTTCGATCCTGGCCGCCCATATATGGTATAAGCGCCGGACGCGGAAGAACGTTTTCCGGGTGCTTTTCGATGGGAAGCTCATCGCGGCCGCGGCCGTCTCGGTCTTGAGTTTCATCGTCGGCCATCCCTTTGCCCTTCTTTGGGCCCCCTCGTTCCTCAAGGCGACAAAAGAGCTGGCCAGGTGGGTCCATGCGACCGAATATTACCTGATGCTGATCAAACCTCGGACGCTTATCGAAAAGTTCGCCGAAAGCAACTATGTCAAAGGGGTCTGGAACGTCCTTTCCGCCGAGGGCTGGGTCCTCTTCGCTCTTCTCGTCCTCGGCCTCGTCTGGGTCTTCCGGCGAAGGAACCGCGGCGGCAGTTTCCTGTCGCTCTCGGGCCTTATTTATTTCCTGGGCTGCCTCGGGTTCCTGGGATTTTCCCGCCTTCGCGACCTGTCGACCTTATCCTTGTTCTACGCGTTTTTCGCCGCCTTCGGGCTGTCCTTCCTCGGCGGCGTCCTCCGCCGCGGAGGAGCGCGGCTCGCGTTCGTCGTCCTGGCCGCCGCGGCGATAGCCCTCGTTAGTGTCCGGAGCCTGGTCCAAGGATATTATCTCCATGAAGACGATACGACCCAGGTCGCCGAACGCTGGATCGAGCGGAACCTGACACCCGGAAGCCGGATCGGGCGGGAATGGTTCACGCCCGAGCTCGCCGGGTCGAGCGGAAAATTTCAGATGTTTGACCAGCCGTTCTTGGGCAAGGATTTTCCGGCCTTCAACCAGTTCGATTTTGTTCTCTCCTCCAGCGCGGCCAACGCCTTTTTCTACAAATACCGGAAATATTATCCCAACCAGGTCGCGGTCTACGAAGACTTGGACCTCGGCCACGAGCTTCTCAAGGATTTCCGGTTCCGGGCGATCGAGTACAAGAATCCCGAAGTGAAAATCTACAGCGGCCAGGTGTCGCGTCATCCGAGAGAACGCTTGACGCTTCCCGTCATGCCGTCGGTCCCGGCGCCTGTCCGCGAGTTCGAGTTCGCGGACGGCTCGGTCTACGGCAAGGACATCAACGCGTTTGTCCTTTCCTCCGAACAGCCGGTGGAACGCGTCTTCGTCAGCCGGACGCCGGTTGCCCGGGTCGGCGTTTTCGTAAGCGAAGCCGCCGGGGACGGCGAGGTCGTTGTCCGCGCGGGCGGGCACGCGGAGCGGATCGCGGTCGGACGCGGAGGCCGCGCCGCCGCCATAATCGAGCCGCGGCGACGCTTCCCGTATTTCAAATACATGTATGACGTCCGCGTCGAAGCTTCGGCCGGGACCAAGGAATGTCATGTCGCGATCCGCGAGGACGATTTCAGCATCGGCCTCGAGTATTTTCGTCGGGGTGAGTTCGGCCGCGCCGCGGAATCCTTCCTCCGGGCGCTCAACGGCGCACCGCCCGGGGTCCGCGATGCCGAGATTTTTCTCTACCTGGCCTACGGCGCGAATAAAACAGGCCGCGCCGACGAAGAAGGGCGCTATCTCGAACGCTTCGTAAAAACGCCGCAGGCGTCGAGGCTTGTGTTTCTCTATGGCGCGGAGGGCGATGCCGCGGACTGGGACCGGCTGTTCGAAAAGTACGCCGGGATCAACCCCGGCCTCTTGACCGCCACGCAGACGGTCCTTGTCGACGACGACAAGTTCACTTTCGAAGGCGGGACGGCCGTCGAGAACGGCGCTCTCCTCAACGGCCGCGCTTGGGGTGTTTCGCCCGGCGCGGAGACGGGGATGCGGGCCGGGCTTTCTTCTCCGCTGCGTCTGCCGGGGCAGGCTTATCACGCTGAACTCGCCTTCGTGAATCCTCTGGGGATTTCGGGCGCAATCGGCGAGGTCGAGGTCATCATTGAGAACGGCGACCCCGGCGGAAGGACGGCCCGTCCTCTCCGCCTCGCGGCTCCCGGTCCCGACCACATTTCCCGGGCCGTGGTCGATTTCAAAGTGCCCTCGGCGTCCGGCCGCGTCCAGGTCCGGTTCGCGCTGGCTAAAGACGCCCGCGTCGCTTTCGATTGTCTTCGAATCGTCCCGGACCTCCGGTCGTTCTTCGTGGAGAAAGGCGTCCTCTTCCGCGATTATCTTAAGCGCGTGTCATGACTTTAATGTTTTCCTGTGTCCTCTGCGGTGGTCGGAAAAGCCGCCCGTTTTTCAAGACGCGGGATGCTCGCTTCCGCCGCTGCGGCGAATGCGGCCTCGTTCAGATGTTTCCGCGCCCCGAGACTATCGGCGAGGGCGAGGATTACGCCGGGTTTGACCTCGACGCGTATCGGGACTTCATGACCGAATTCCGGGTCCCCCAATATGAGCGCGATACGGCTTTGATCAAGGCCCATCGAAGCGGCGGGCGGCTGCTGGACGTGGGCTGCGGGACCGGCGAGTTCCTGGATGTCGCGGAAAAAAGCGGCTTTCAGCCTCTCGGCGTCGAGCCCTCCGCGAAAGCCTCGGCGATCGCCGGAGCCCGCCACCGCGTCATTCGCGGCGAATTTCGGGACGCGGCACTCCCCGAGCGGAGCTTCGAGGTCATAACGCTTTGGTCGGTCCTGGAGCACGTTCTCGACCCTCCCGCGGTCTTGCGACGCGTTCGCGTTCTCCTCATGGAGGACGGGGTCGTCGCCCTTCGCGTCCCCGACGTTCGGGGGCTTCTTCCCAAGCTTGCCCTCGGCCTCTATAAGGTCACCCTCGGCCGGACCACGGTGCCGCTGCGTGTCCTCTATCAGCTCGATTGGCATTACAAACATTTTTACGGGTTTGACCGCGGGACGATCGTCAAACTGATGGACGCGCATGGGTTTGAAATCCTGGAACTCCGGCGCGAGATCAGCTATGCGCGGCGCGGTCTTCCCCTCCGGATGGAATATCTTCCCGTCCGCTGGCGAGCGACCCGGGCCCTGGCGAGGATTTCTCTCAGCGCCGTCCTCCCCCTGGCCAAGCTCCTGCGCGGTGAAGACGAGGTCGTCCTCGTCGCCCGGAAAAAAAACGAGGCTCTCCATGGCTAACAAAACACTCCTCCTGGTCGACATCGATGCCGGCCACCTTCAGTCTCTGACCGCGCTCTTCACGCCGTATCATTTCGATATCATCACGGCGAGCGACGGCCTCTCGGCCTACGAAAAATACAAGAAGGCGCGACCCGACCTGGTCATCCTCGAAGCCATCCTACCCAAGCTCCACGGGTTCGACCTGACCTCCCGCATCTATCGCGAGTCCCGCGGCGCCGTCCCGGTGGTGATCGTCACCGGCCTCTACCGGGGTCCCCAATACCGGCATGAGGCGTTGACCACGTTCGGAGCGGCGGATTACTTTGAAAAACCCTACGAACCGGAGAAGCTCGTTCGCGCGGTTCTAGGACTTCTCCGGGAACAGGTCGAGATCGGGCTGGACCTCCCCAGCCCGGAGGCCGTCCTCGGTTTTCTCGAGGCCCGGATCAAAAAAGCGGAATTGACAGGGCCGCGGAAAAGCTGATAGACTTTCGATTTGCCCATGAACGAAAACCTCTGGACGCGCTGCAATAATTGCCAGCGGATCCTGTATAAAGAGGACATCCTCGAAAATTTCTCGGTCTGCCCGGCCTGCGGGTTCCATTTCCGGCTCTCGGCCGTCGAACGGCTGACGATGCTGTTCGACGACGGCCGGTTCGACGTCGTCGACCACGAGATCAAGCCTCTCGACCCGCTGAAGTTCGTCGACACGATGCCTTATGAAAAACGGCTTCGCGATTACCAGAAAAAAACGTCCCTGCCCGAGGCTGTGATCAATGCCGTCGGGACCATGGGCGGGATCAAGGTCGTCATTTCAGCCCTGGACTTCGGCTTCATGGGAGGAAGCATGGGGTCCGTTGTCGGAGAAAAAGTCACTCGGGCGGTCGAGCGAGCGCTTCGGGACAAAACCCCTCTGATCGTCGCGTCGTGTTCCGGCGGGGCGCGCATGCAGGAAGGGATCCTGTCGCTCATGCAGATGGCGAAGACGAGCGCCGCGCTGGCCCGGCTCGACGAAGCGCGGATCCCGTTCCTCTCCGTCTCGACCGACCCCACGACGGCCGGCGTTATGGCCAGCTTCGCGCAGCTCGGCGACCTCAATATCGCCGAGCCCAACGCCCACATGGGCTTCGCCGGGCCGCGGGTTATCGAACAGACGATCAAAGAAAAGCTCCCGAAAGGCTTTCAGCGCTCGGAATTCCTCCTGAAACACGGCTTTCTCGACGACGTCGTGCCGCGGAAGAACCTGCGCAGCTATATCATCCGGGCCCTCCGGCTCTTCCTCAACCGGCCTCAATGAACCCCGCCCAGTGCCGGGCCTACCTCCGGGACCTGGAGCGCTTCGGCATCAAACTCGGCCTCGACAACGTCTCGGCGCTGCTCGCCGCGTTGGGGAACCCTCACCGGGCCGCGCCCTCGGTCCACGTCGCCGGAACGAACGGAAAAGGGTCGGTCTGCGCGATGCTCGCCGAGGTCCTGGCCCGCCACGGCTTCAAGGTCGGGCTTTACACGTCCCCTCATCTCGTCCGTGTCGAGGAGCGTATCCGCATCAACGGCCGGACGATCGGGCCGGTGGATTTCCGCCGGCTCGCCGCCGTCGTGAAGCGGACGACCGAACGGCTCATCGCCAAAAAAAAGCTGGACGCGCCGCCGACGTTCTTCGAAGTCCTGACCGCGGTCGCGTTTCTTTATTTCCGGGAAAGGGGTGTCGACATCGAAATCCTCGAAACCGGCATGGGAGGCCGGTTCGACGCGACGAACGTAACCCTACCGCTCGTGTCGGTCATTACGAACGTCGCCCTCGACCATCAGGACCACCTGGGGCGCACGGTCGGCCGCATCGCTCTTGAAAAAGCGGGAATCATCAAGACGGGCGTGCCCGTCGTCTGCGGCGCGGACGACTCCGCGGCTTGGAAGGTCATCCGCAAGCGGGCCGCGGAGATGAACGCGCCGCTTGTCCGGGTCTTCGGTCAGGACGGGCGTTTCGAGACCGGGTCAGCCAAGGAGAGAATGCTTTTTTCTTATCGGATCGGCGACAAGACCTTCCGTTTTTCTCCCGCGCTCCGGGGGGAGCACCAGGGCCGAAACGCGGCGATCGTCATCGTCACCGCTTCGGTCCTCAGTCGGGTTTGGCGGCCGCTCGAAGATTATAAAATCATCGAGGGGATCGCGGCAGCCCGCTGGGATGGACGCCTTGAACTGGTCGCAACCCGCCCCGACGTGTTTCTTGACGGCGCCCACAACGAAACCGGTGCCGCGGCGGTCCGTCGTTTCATCGAGCAGACGATGTCCCGCCCTCCGGTGCTCGTGTTCGCCGTAATGAAAGACAAGGCCATCGGACGCATGGCCGGCACCCTGTTCCCGGCCGCCCGAGAGGTCATCCTGACCTCCATCCCCTATCCGCGCGCGGCGCGGCCCGACGAAGTCCTGCGTCAGGCCCGACCGTTCGGCGCGAAGACGACGATCGAGCCCGACCTTGCCAAGGCGATCGCGGCCGCAAGGGCCCGCGCCGGGAAAATCGGGACCGTTCTCATCACGGGGTCGCTCTTTCTCGTCGGCGAAGCCAAGAAGGTCCTGGCCGGGGCTCTTTCGAGGGGAAAGGCCTGACCGTCGAACATTTTCATTCGTTCTATCGGTCCTCGGGGCCAAGGACGAGCCTGGAGGGATTCGCTCCTTCAAAAGTTCTTAACGCCGGCGGACCCTCCCTTTTCTCGGCGGCGATGAACTCGCGACCGCGATTCGAGCATTTATCAACGATTGCGTTGACATTTCGGGGTTATCGTTCAATCGAGCAACGCTCAAACATCATCGCCGCGAAGGTCTCCCTCGAAAATGGAGCCGCCGCGGGCTAAACTTTTGATGGTCGCTTCGTTCCCTCCAGGCTCGTCCTCCGCTAATATTCGGTAGGTATAAAAAGGCTCCGTGCTTTTATTTTGGAAATCGTCCTATCACAAAGAAGAAAAGTGACGCCGATTGGGGGGCCCCAGAGGACGAAGCGAAATGGGACCCTCGTCAGGGTGATGAGCGAGTCTGATGGGGCTGATCGGCGTCATGACCTGTTCTCCCCGCTTATCCGTCGAGTTATAAAGGGGGCTCGGGGCAGAGGACAAGGAGGCCATAAGGCGGCGAGCGGGCAGGGATTCTCGGCTCTGGCCGAGAAGAGCGAGCCGACGCCAGAGCCGGTTTCCTCGCCGGGGAAACCGGCGTGCCGACGGTCCTCTGCTCCGAGCCCCTGGGCAGCTAAATACTTTTGAAGGAGCGAGTCCCGCCAGACGAGTCCTCCGCCCCAAGCGCTCACTCGCCGGGGAAAATCCGCGTGGTGACGGGCGGCATATCGCGAGCGTTGCTTGAATTTTCGGTTCAAACCTGTTAACTTATCTGTTTCCGTGGCCGGATAGGATATCCGCTCCATGCTTGAAATCGACGCGACCTTCCTGGTCATTTTCTCTATCATCTGGGTCCTCGTCTTTGTCCTGTCCCGCGTCTTCTGGAGGCCTATGACGAGGCTACTTGACGAACGAAAGGCGCGTCTCGAGGGCGATCGCGAAGCCTCCCGGCAGAGTGATACCGACCGGGACCGCGGGCTCCGGGATATCGAGGCGACCCTGGCTTCGGCGCGTCAGGCGGCGGACCGGGCCCGCGACGAGGTGGAGGTCGAGGCCCAACGGGAAAAATCCCGGCTCCTGACCGAGGTCAGTGCCGCATCGAGGAAAGAAATGGATGACGCCCGCCTGCGGCTCGAGGACGAGATCGCCCGGCTTAAAAAGGACTTGGCCTTGGAAGCCGAGCGCCTGGCGGTCCAGATCGAGCGGAAGTTGCTGCCATGACCGTCCGCCCCAAGTCCGTCTGGCCCGTCCTCCTCGCGGTCCCGTTCCTTTTGTGCATGACGCCCCAAGAAGGGAGCGGACGAGCGGCCTTTGGCGACCTCCTGGGAAAAATCATCAATTTTTTGATCTTGTTCGGCGGCCTTTTTTTTCTCCTGCGCCGTCCCCTGTCGGAGTATTTATCCAGGCGGTCGGGCGAAATCCGGACCTCGCTCGACGAGGCGCGGGCGAGCCGGGACGAGGCGGAGCGGAAGCTTTTGGAAATGCAAGCCCGCTTGGCCGCGCTCAAAGACGAGACGGCGAAAATCGCGGCCGAAGCCCGGGCCGAGAGCGAGAAAGCGCGGGAGCGCATCCGCGCCCTCGCGGACAAGGAAACCGGGCGAATCCGGGAATTCACCCGGCAGGAGATCGACCTTCAGCTCAAAGCCGGCGTCCGTGAACTCTCGGAATACACCGTCGACCTGGCCGCCGGTTTGGCCGAAACCCGGCTCAAGGCCGGTCTCGCGGACGACGCCCAGTCTAAAATCATCGACCGGTCGATTGAGCAACTCGCGGAGATCCATGCAGAACCACGTCCTCATTAAACGCTACGCCGAGGGGCTTGCGGCGGCCCTCAAGACCGAAGAGGAATACGATGCCGTGCGCAGGGACGTGGCGGAGTTCGCCGGGCTTCTCGAGAGCCGCGAGGACCTGCGGAACGCATTGTGCCGTCCGTTATTAGCGGCGGCCGAAAAAAATCGGATCGTCGATGAGCTTCTGGAGAAGCTCTTTTATCGAGCCAAGACACGGCGGCTGATCGACCTTCTCGTCCGGCACGGACGGCTCGAAATCCTGCCGGAGATCGCCCGGAGCTTGCCGGCGCTCTGGAAGGAAAAGCTGGGGATCGTCCCCTTCGAAGTCCGGTCCGCCGTCCCCCTCCGCGATGCCCAAAAGACGGCGCTTGAAACGCGGCTCCGGGAGATCGAGCGAAGCGGCGTCTCCTGCTCGTACACGGTCGATCCCGGAATCATCGGCGGTCTGTCCGTCCGGAAAGGAAATTTGATCTATGATGTCTCCCTCAAGGGCCAGCTCGAACGGTTGAAGGAGCGCATTCGGGAAAGGTAGAAGGCCATGCCCATCAAAGCGGACGAAATCAGCAAAATCATCCAGCGCCACATCGAGGGGTTCGAGACCCAGGCCGACGTCAAAGAGGTCGGGACGGTCATTTCGGTCGGCGACGGGATCGCCCGGGTTTACGGGCTCGACCGGGTTATGTCCAATGAACTCCTTGAATTTCCGCACGGAATCATCGGCCTCGCCCTCAACCTCGAGGAGGATAGCGTCGGCGTCGTTCTCTTCAACAAAAGCTTCATGATCAAGGAGGGCGACGTCGTCAAACGGACGCGCCGCATCATGGAGGTCCCGGCCGGCCCTTCCCTCATCGGCCGGGTCGTCGACCCCCTCGGCCAGCCGCTGGACGGGAAAGGCCCGATCAAGGCCGAAACGCAGCAGGTCGTCGAGCGCCTTGCACCGGGCGTCGTGGACCGCCTTCCTGTCCGGGAGCCGCTCCAGACCGGCATCAAGGCCATCGACGCCATGATCCCGATCGGCCGCGGCCAGCGCGAGCTCATCATCGGCGACCGCCAAACCGGCAAATCGGCCATCATCGTCGACTCCATTCTCAACCAGAAGACCACGGGCGTTATTTGCATCTATGTCGCGATCGGCCAGAAGAACTCGACCGTCGCCCAATTCGTCAAAACACTCGAGGATTTCGGGGCCATGGCCTACACGACCGTCGTCGTGGCTTCGGCGAGCGACCCGTCGTCGCTTCAGTATTTGGCGCCCTACAGCGGCTGTGCCATGGGCGAGTATTTTCGCGACAACGGCCGCCATGCCCTCATCATCTACGACGACCTGTCCAAGCACGCCGCCGCCTATCGCGAAATATCGCTCCTCCTGCGGCGGCCGCCGGGGCGCGAAGCTTATCCGGGCGACGTCTTCTATCTCCATTCGCGCCTGCTCGAGCGGGCGGCGAAGCTCAACGACGAGTTCGGCGGCGGGTCGCTCACGGCCCTGCCCATCATCGAGACGCAGGCCGGCGACGTCTCGGGCTATATCCCGACCAACGTCATCTCGATCACGGACGGGCAGATCTACCTCGAACCCGAACTCTTCAACTCCGGCGTCCGGCCCGCGATCAACGTCGGAATTTCAGTATCCCGGGTCGGCGGCAACGCTCAGATCAAAGCCATGAAGCAGGTCGCGGGCAAGCTCCGGGGCGACCTCCAGCAATACCGCGAGCTATTAACCTTTGCCCAGTTCGGGACCGAGCTCGACCGGATCAGCCAAGCGCAGCTCGACCGCGGCGAGCGCCTGACCGAAATCCTCAAGCAAAACCAAAACAATCCGCTTCCGGTCGAGAAACAGGTCCTGATCATCTACGCCGGGAACCGCGGCTACCTCGACCAGGTTAAGGTGGCCGATATCCAGGAATATGAGCTTAAACTCTACGAGTTCTTCGACCGGGAACGGGCCGGCCTCCTGGACAGGATTCGGGAAAAGAAGCAGCTCGACGGCGCCCTGAACAACGATATCGCCGCGGCCCTGGAGGAGTTCAACGCCAGGTTCCGCAAGGAGCGGGAAGGCGCCTGATGCCGACGCTCATCGACCTTCGCCGGCGGATCCGCAGCGTCAAGAACACGCAGCAGATCACCAAGGCCATGAAGACCGTCGCGACCGCCAAATTCAAGAAGACACAGCGGACGGTCGTCGAGCACAGGCCCTTATGGCATGCCGCGCCCGACCTGCTTTCGCGGATCGCGGGCTGGACCGGAACGGCCGCCCACCCGCTGTTCACGGTCCGGGACGAGCGCCGGGTTCACGTCATCGTGATCACGTCGGACAAGGGGTTGTGCGGGGCGTTCAACGCGAACCTCCTTTCGCGCGCGCTCGAATTCGTCGTCGACAAAGCCCGGTCCTCGCAGGTCGGACTGGTCCTCATCGGCAAGAAGGCGGTCAACTTTTTCCGGAAATACGCTTATCCCGTGGAGCGCGCCTTCGGCGAACGGACCGACCGGATCGACCCCGCGGAATTGAGCGCGCTCGCCCGGTATTTGATCCGGTTGTATGTCTACCAGGAGACCGACGGCGTCTACCTCGCCTACAATGAATTCAAGTCCGTGCTCGCGCCGCGCATTACGGTCTTACGCCTCTTGCCCGTCACCCCGCCGGCGGCCGCTCCGTCCCCGCCGACGCCGGCGCCCGAATGGGAGCCGGGCATCCCCGAGCTTCTCGAAACGCTCGTCCCGCGCTATATCGAGGACCAGATCCGCCATGCCTATGCCGAGTCTCAGGCGGCGGAACAAGCGGCCCGCATGATGGCGATGGACAACGCCTCGAAAAATGCCGAGACGCTTTTCGGGGACCTCCTCCTCGTTTTGAACAAGATCCGCCAGGCGAGCATCACCAAGGAGCTCCTTGAGATCATGAATGCCGTCGAGGCCATGAAAAAATGAGCTTTTCACCGGAGTCAGCCATGCCTAACGCCGTTGCGAAACCGAAAATCGGAACCGTCGTCCAGGTCATCGGGCCCGTCGTGGACGTCGCCTTCAAAGGGCTGGAGCTTCCCGAGATTTATTCCGCCATCCGGATCACGAGCGAGGGATATGATTCCCCGATCCCCGTGGACATCGTCGTCGAGGTCGAGCAGCATCTGGGCGAGGACACCGTCCGATGTGTGTCGATGCATCCGACGGACGGTCTGGCCCGCGGGATGAAAGCGTTCGATCTGGGCGGACCGATCGAAGTGCCGGTCGGCCCCGAGCTCCTGGGCCGCGTGATCAACGTCATCGGAGAGCCGGTCGACCATCTCGGCCCGGTCAACGCCAAGAAAAAATATCCGATCCACCGCCCCTCCCCGTCCCTGGAGGAGCAAAGCACGCGGCTCGAGATGTTCGAAACGGGGATCAAGGTCATCGACCTCATCCAGCCGTTCCTCAAGGGCGGCAAGATCGGTCTGTTCGGCGGGGCGGGCGTGGGCAAGACCGTCATCATCCAGGAGCTGATTCACAACGTGGCCATGAAGCACGGCGGCTATTCCGTCTTCGCCGGGGTCGGCGAGCGAACGCGCGAGGGGAACGACCTGTGGCTCGAAATGAAGGGGTCCAAGGTCATCGACAAGACGGCGCTCATCTACGGGCAAATGACCGAGCCCCCCGGCGCTCGCCTCCGCGTCGGCTTGACGGCGTTGTCCGTGGCCGAATATTTCCGCGACGAGATGAACCAGGACCTCCTTCTGTTCATCGACAATATCTTTCGTTTCACCCAAGCGGGATCCGAGGTTTCGGCCCTCCTGGGCCGAATGCCCTCGGCCGTCGGCTACCAGCCCAATTTGGCCACCGAACTCGGCGAGCTCGAAGAGCGAATCACGTCGACCAAGAAAGGTTCGATCACGTCCGTTCAAGCGATCTATGTCCCGGCGGACGACTTCACGGACCCCGCCCCGGCCACGACATTCTCCCACCTCGACGCATCGACCAGTCTCGACCGGGCCTTGACCGACATGGGCATCTACCCGGCCGTCAACCCGCTGGCGTCCTACAGCCGGATCCTCGACCCGGCCATCGTCGGCGAGGAGCATTACCGGGTCGCGCGCCGGGTCAAGGAGATTCTCCAACGCTATAAGGACCTCCAGGACATCATCGCCATCCTCGGCATCGAGGAGCTGTCCGACGAGGACAAGCTCATCGTCTCCCGGGCCCGAAAAATCCAGAGATTTTTGTCCCAGCCGTTCCACGTCGCCGTCGAGTTCACCGGACGGCCCGGTAAATACGTCACGGTCGAAGAAACGGTGCGCGGGTTCAGAGAGGTGGTCGAGGGCAAACACGACAACAAGCCCGAGCAGGCGTTCTACATGGTCGGCGGCATCGAAGAGGTCGTCCAACGGGCCGAGGAGCTGAAAAACCTGTGACCGACCGGCTTCCGGCGTCCCTCCGCCTCAAGGCCATCACGCCGCGGGCCCTTCTCGTCGACGCGGAGGTGGACGAAGTCCAGCTGCCGAGCATCGACGGGTTGATCGGGATCTTTCCCGGACACCGGCCTCTCGTGACCGCGCTCGGATACGGCCGGCTGACTTATCGCCAGGGGACGGAGAGCGAGAGTTACGCCGTCCGGGGCGGATACGCCGAGATCGAACCCGATAAGATGCTCGTGTTCACCGAGCTCGACGAAGCAGCCTGACTTGGAATGCCGATTCCAATTTTGTTGACATTATTTCTCGCGCGGCGATATGATCATTTGCGATGAAAATAAGCGATAAAGCCTGCGGGCGGGAGAACGTCAACCGTCCGGGCTCCATCGGCAACTCGGTTCCGGCGAAGAAATTGGCAGCGAGAATAAATAAAGAGGAACAATATATGAAGATCGCCGATCTTTTAGGCGCCGTGATGCAGTCCGGAATGAGCCCGTCTTCTAACGACCGGATTCAAAACTCGTTGGGTGGCGGCAACATGCGCGAAGATCTCCTTTTTTGAAGTATCGGCTGAAGCCGACCGATTTTAATCAATGCAAAGGAGGACAATAATGCCGATCAAGAGGACAACTCACCGCAGCTCCAAGGGCACCAAGCTTTATGCCGTGCGCGACAGCAAGGGGCGATTCAAGGACATCCAGACCTACAAACGTGCCCACGCCATGGATATCAAACGTAAGAGCAAGACCGAAGCGACGGTTAAGCCCGAGAATAAACCGACAAGCAAGTAATAAAAACCAGAATATTCTCGGCGCGGCTTGAGTTCGGTCATAGGCCCCACCTCCCGCCTAAAAATCGGCGCCGGGGGGGGAATGGTTGGTCGAAGACTCGAATTTGAGAAGGAAGATCGATTCGGATTTTTTGTTAAAGCGAGCCTTATGAAAGAGGCCCGCGCTACTCCGCCTGCCATGACCGGCCGTGGAGAAACCCTGGATACGTTTTACCGCGGCCGCATCCGGCTCCTTCAGAAAAGGACCGGCTACCGTTTCGCCCTCGACGCCCCCCTTCTTGCCGATTTCATAAAAACCAAACCCGGCGAGGAGCTCCTCGAGCTCGGGACGGGCAACGGGATCATCGCTCTTCTTCTCAGCCTCAAGCCGTTCGTGCACATCACGGCCCTGGAAATCCAGCCGTCGTTGGCGAATCTTGCCCGGAGAAACGTCCGGTTGAACGGGCTTGAAAAGCGCATGACCGTCGTCCGGGCGGACTTCCGCACATTCCGGCCTGAGAAACGATTCGATGTCGTCTTCAGCAATCCGCCCTACATCCCGAAGGCCTCCGGTTTTCTGAGCGCCGCAGCCGAGAAATCCGTTGCAAAACACGAGATAAAATGCGATATTTTAGAGGTTATGCGCGCGACATCCGAGCTGCTGAAGCCCGCCGGGCGGGCTTATTTCGTCTTTCCGGCCCGGCGCGAAGGCGACTTCGCAAAAGCGGCCGAAGCCGCGGGTCTCGCCGTCCGGCGCCGCCGGTTCGTCCTGCCGCGGGCGGGCGCTTCGGCGATCCTTTTTCTCGCCGAATGCCGTTTCGAGCGGGGGCCGAGGCGCGAACTCCGGCCTCTCGTCTTGCGCGATACGCGCGGCGGAGACACGCCGGAGGCCTGCTTGATCTTCGAAGGGAGGGGCCGTGGGCCGGCTCATTAAAAACCTTCGCGAGCTCTATAAATTCCGCGTCCTCATCCAGAACCTGGTGAGCCGGGAGCTCAAAGCCCGCTATCGCGGCACGGCCCTCGGCTTTCTCTGGTCGTTCTTCAACCCGCTCCTCCTGATGACGGTTTACACGATCGTCTTCGGCTTCATCCTCCGGCCCAAAGACCTTTCGATCGGCGACTCGCCCTGGTCTTACGCTTTGTTCCTTTTCAGTGGTGTCCTGCCCTGGGTCTGGTTCTCGTCGTCGTCCATCGAGTCGGCCAATTCGCTCATGATCCACGGCAACCTGATCAAAAAGATCCTTTTTCCGGCGGAGATCCTGCCCATCGTCGCGGTCTCGTCGAATTTCGTCCATTTCTGTTTCGGTCTGCCGATCCTCCTCCTCTTCGTTTTTCTCTTTGGCAAAACGCTGACCGTTTATGCCTTGCTCCTGCCGGTCGTCGTCCTGGTCCAGTTCGTCTTCTCGCTCGGGTTCAGCTTCCTCATCTCCGCCCTGACCGTCCATTTCCGCGACATCAAGGACATCCTCGGCAACCTCCTGACGTTCTGGTTCTTTACGACCCCGATCGTCTATTCTTTCACCTCCGAGCCGATCCAAAAGCATAAGATCCTGCAGACGCTCCTGAGCCTGAACCCCATGACCCATGTCATGGAAGGCTATCACGACTGCCTCTTTTACGGCCGCATGGTCCGATGGCCTCAGCTCGGGGTCACGCTTCTGGCCGCGCTCGTCCTGTTTGTCGTCGGTTACGCCGTGTTTGACCGTCTGCGCGACTCCTTCCCGGAGGAAGTGTGATGCCCGCGATCGAGCTCGTCGACGTCACGCGGGTTTATCAGAAATATTCCGCGCGGCACCGCTTCCAGACGTTTAAAAGCGCCATCGTCAAGGGCGACTTATTCCGCTCGCTCCGGCCCGACGAGCTCGTCACGGCCGTGAGCGGCGTCAATATCCGCGTCGAAAAGGGTGAAACCTTCGGGGTGATCGGCGAGAACGGCTCGGGCAAAAGCACCCTGCTCAAGCTCATCGCCGGCATTGCCAAACCGACTTCGGGACGGGTCAGGACCGAAGGGAAGATCTCGGCCCTGATCGAGCTCGGGGCCGGGTTCCACCCCGAAATCACGGGCCGCGAGAACGTCTTTATCAACGGCATCATGCTCGGCCTCTCGAAGCGCGAGATCGTCCGGAAGTTCGACGAGATCGTCCGGTTTGCCGAGCTCGAGGATTTCATCGACGCTCCCGTCAAGACGTACTCGTCGGGCATGTACATGCGGCTCGGCTTCTCGGTCGCGATCAACGTCAACCCCGAGATCCTCCTCGTGGACGAAGTCCTGGCCGTCGGCGACGCGGCGTTCGTGCCCAAGTGCCTGGACCGCATCGACGATTTCCGGCGCCGGAAAAAGACCATTCTTTTCGTCAGCCACGACCTGGCCACCGTGTCCAAGATCTGCGACCGGGTCGCCTGGATGAAGTGCGGCGTCATCCGCATGCTTGGCGACCCGAAGCGGGTCGTGGACGCCTACCTCCAGGACGTGGCCGTGAAACAGGAAGAGGACTTCCAGGAGCGGCGGAGCGAAACGGCTCCCGTGCTGGAATCGGGGCCCGAGCCGGCGCCCGGCCCGGCGCCCGAACTGGGAACGGCGGCCCCCGACGAGGGCCGCGCCCAGCGATGGGGCAAGCGTGAGGTCGAGATCCGGCGGGTTACGCTCCGGAACCTCCGCGGCGAGGAAAAACACGTCTTTCACCCGGACGAGGGCCTGGTTATCGAGATGGAATACGCCGCCCGTGAGCCGGTCAAGGACTTCGTCTTCGGCGTCGGGATTTCCACGTCGCTGGGTATCTTCTGTTATGGGACGAACACGAACCTCGAGGAGTTCGAGCCCGTTCTCCTCTCGGGCGAGGGCAAAGTCGCCGTCCGTATCGAGCGGCTGAACCTCATCAACGGCACCTATTATCTCGATATCGCGGTGCACAAGCGCGACGGTTATCCTTACGATTACCATAAGAATCTTTATTCGTTCTTCGTTTCCTCGATGCGGCGAGACGAGGGGATCGCCCGCCTGGCCCATACATGGGAATTTTCGCCGCAGGTCAAAATTAAGTTTCCAGATAAGCGATGATGACAAAAGTCAAGACCATCTCCGAATTGAAACGGACCCGCGCCCGGCTCAAGCGCGAGGGGAAGACGGTCGTCTTCACCAACGGTTGTTTCGACCTTCTTCATGCCGGGCATATCCACCTCTTCCGGACGGCAAAAAAGCTCGGAGATGTTTTGATTGTCGCCCTGAATACCGATGCCTCCGTCCGGCGTCTCAAAGGGCCGGCCCGCCCGGTTTTTCCGCTCCGGGAGCGGTTCGAGGTCCTGTCGGCCATCGCCGACATCGATTACTTGACCTCGTTTTCGACGCCAACGCCCCGGACGGTCATCGCCGCGCTCCGGCCCGACGTGCTCGTCAAAGGCGGCGACTGGGGCCCGGGCGAGATCGTGGGCCGGGCCGAGGTCGAGGCCGCCGGCGGCCGCGTCGTCCGGGTGCCCTATCTCAAGGGCCGCTCGAGCACGAACATCATCGACAGGATTTCGAAGAGCTTTTCTTGATCTCGAAATAACGGAGAACCCCATGACCCGAGCGTTGTTGCGCCTGATCGCCGTCGCTGTTCTATGCTGCTCCGCCGCGGGGGCCGACGACGGTTCGCCCGAATCTCTCATCGAGGCCGAACATTGGATGAAGGCGCGCGCTCTCGTCCAGCCTCTGGTCAAGGCGAATCCTGAGGACGCTCGGGCGAATTTTCTCATGGCCCGGTGCCTCGAGGCCGCGGGCCGCTACGACGAAGCTCTCGTCTTCGCGGAGAAAGCGTCCAAGCTCGACCCGAAGAACGCGGATTACCGCGTCATGTTGGCGCTCGTGTACGGCCGGAAAGCGATCCAGGCCGGCCTTTTAAGGAAAATAGGCCTTGCCCATCGCATCCGGCGCGAGTCCGAAACGGCCCTCCAGCTCAACCCGAACCACGTCGAAGCGCGGCTCATCCTCATCGAATATTTTTATCAGGCGCCGGGGTTCGTGGGCGGCGACAAGGCCAAGGCCCGAAGGCTGGCTGAAGACGTCGTCAAGCTCGACCCGGTCCGTGGCTACGTTGCCCAGGCTTCGCTTTCCCGCCGGGACCGAAAACCCGAGCTCGTCGAAGGTTTATACGCGAGAGCTTTGGAGTCAAGTCCGCGGTCCTACCAAGCGCTGACCACGATGAGCGGTTTCTATACGCGTGGGTCTCAGCCCAATTTGGAGCGCGCCGAAAAATATGCCCTGGACGCGTTGGCTCTCGCGCCCGACCGGGCCGCGGCTTACGGCCAGCTCGCTCAGCTTTTTGTCCGCCAGGAACGCTGGTCGGACCTCGACGATATCCTCACCCGGGCCGAAGCGGCCGTGCCCGACAACTTGAACCCTTTTTTCCAGGCCGGCCGGGCCGTGTTTCAACAGGGCAAGGACTTCGCGCGGGCCGAGCGGTATTTCCGCCAATACCTGGACCGGGAGCCCGAGCTGAACGCCCCGTCGCACGCCCAGGCCTACTGGCGGCTGGCCCAGACGCTTGAAAAGATGGGCAAAACGGCCGAAGCGCTCGGGTCACTCCAGGCCGCGCTCAAGCTTGACCCCAACCTCGCCGGGGCGAAACAAGACTTAAAACGCCTGCGTTGAGTCCGGATATTTCCTTATTTCATCGCGTAGACGACGACCTTGAAGGACCCGGGGACCATTTTCGGCCGCGGCGGTTTCGCGTCCGGCTTCGCGTCGGTCGGCGGCGCCGTCGGGGTCTCGTAGCTTGCCGCGGAGAGATAAACTTTATGAGTCTTGGGGTCGAGGGTCATCGTCCGGGCGCCCCTGAACGTCTGCACCGTCTGGACGACGACGAGCTTCCCCGCGTCGTCGACCTTGGCGACGGTCATCGTCCCGTCTCCGCTCGACGCGAACGCGTAGCCCGTCGCAGGGTCAAAGGCATTGGCGTCGACGCCCTGCCCGATCGGCACGCTGCCCAGGACCTTGCCGGTCGTGCTGTCCATCATGACCATCATATTATTGCTGCAGCCGATGAACAGCCGGTGATGGGCGAGGTCGAACGCCAATCCCGACGCTTCTTCGCCCGGGGCGATCGGCCACTTGGCGACAACCTGATGGGTCGCTGTATCGATGACAACCAGCTCGCTCGTATCCTCGATGTTGTTGTAGATCCGGCCGGCCTTGACGTCCACGCGGGCGAATTCCGGCTTTCCCGGCAGCGGGATCGTCGCTTTGACCGCGCCGGTCGCGGCGTCGAAAACCGTGGCCGAATTCCCGCGGCCGTTGAAGGTATAGACTTCTTTATGGCCCGGTTCATAGAGGATGCAATCCGGGTTCTGGCCCGTATCCACTTTCGACAGAATCTGCAGCGTTTTGAGGTCGACAATCGCGCCCTTCGATTCCTGGCCGTCGCTGGCGAAGCCCCGGCCGAGCTCGGGGGCGATCGCGAAACCGTGAACGCCAGGCAATCCCGGGATCTCGCCGACGACCGCGTCTTTGTCGACGTCGATGACGACGACCTTGGTCCCGTGGGTGACATACAACCGCCGGGCGGCCTCGTCCACGGACAAGTAGTCCCAGCCGCCTTCGGCGCCGACCGGGATTTCCTTTAAAAATTTGTACGGACCATCCGCGGCCTTGGCCGGGGCTTGGCCTCCGGTGAGAAAGCCGACGGCCATGACCAAGACGAAACCCGCTCTGAGCAGTTTCATGGGGGACCTCCTTATCGATCTCCTGCCGATATCGGAGGGACTATATGCCTCGCGACGCAAGGCTGTCAAGCGAAGTCAAACCGACAATCCTTTTTACAAAAAACTTGAGTAATTTATTGATTTAAATTAAAAAAGGGGGAAGATGCCGGATACAGACGTCGTCAAAATCGTGATATTGGATTAATAAGAATGAGGCGCTCCCGGATCGGGATTTATCGGCCCGCCGCTACGCTCTGCCTCCTTGTCCTTTTCGCGGCCGGGTGCGTCCGGTACCACCCCAAACCGATAACCGCGGCTCAAACGGTGGAGGACTTCGAGGCGCGCCGGCTCGACTCCGCGGACATTACGAAACAGCTGGGGTCGCTTCCGGGAATCGGAACGTGGCCTCCGCCGTCCTGGGACCTTCGGGCCTTCACGCTGGCGGCCATCTATTATTCCCCCGACCTCGACGTGGCCCGCGCCCAGTGGGGAACCGCTCAAGCGGGCCGGATCACGGCCGGCGAACGCCCGAACCCGGCCGCAAGCATTCTCGTGGGATACAACAGCACCTCGCCGGTGTCCGAGGTTACACCCTGGATACCCGAGGCGGCCCTCGAGATTCCGATCGAGACCGCCGGGAAGCGCGGCTACCGGATCGCGGAAGCCCAGCATCTGACCGAGTCGGCCCGCTTGAACATCCTGTCCGTCGCCTGGGACGTGAGAAGCCGATTGCGCCAGGCGTTTCTCGACCTCTTCTCGGCGCGCGAAACCGAAAAACTTCAGAACGCCCAGCTTTCCTACCAAGCGGAAAGCCTCAAGATCCTCGAAGCCCAATGGGCCGAGGGGGAAGCCTCTTTTTATGACGTCGCGCAGGCCCGGATCGCGCACGACGGCACGAAGCTCGCCGCACTCGACGCGGCCGAACGGAGCGCCCGGGCGCTCATTGCGCTGGCCGGGGCGGTCGGCGTTCCCACTCGCGCCCTGGACGGCCTGACGTTCTCGTTCGACGGCCTTCTCGACGTCCGGGCGGACCTTCCTTCGGGCGAGATCCGCCGCCGGGCGCTCCTGAACCGCGCCGACATCCTCGGCGCCTTGGCCCAATACGAGGCAGCCCAATCCGCCCTCCGCCTCGAGGTCGCCAAACAATACCCGGACATTTCGCTAGGCCCCGCCTGGCAGCTCGACCAGACCGACAACAAATGGACGCTCGGGCTGTCGCTCATCCTTCCGCTTCTCAGCCGGAACAAGG
>Ga0315291_10003534_pt1 | contig 20180 bp, 18 predicted proteins | sample YL17G12_20_MG_FD_203070 | JGI IMG/M metagenome (GOLD analysis project Ga0315291, IMG submission 203070) | Sediment microbial communities from Yellowstone Lake, YNP, Wyoming, USA - YL17G12_20 | ecosystem: Environmental > Aquatic > Freshwater > Lake > Sediment | place: USA: Wyoming | collected...
CTTATTAAAAACAGCCGCAGAAGCGACAGGGAATTGGCTAAAGTCTTGCGTGTTTCTCAACCCACAGTGACTAGGAGGAGAGCTCTTATTGAAAAGGAGTTAATTGACGGCTACACAACCATTCCGAAATGGGAAAAACTTGGGTATGAGCTATTTGCTATCACGTTCGTGAAGATTAAATCAGTTATCGCTTCGAAAGAAAGGTATGGTGAGACTCGGAAAAAGGGATTTGAATGGGTGACGAAACAGCCTTGCATCATTATGTCTGGCGCATGTCGAGGTATGGGAGTTGATTCCTTTATGATTTCGATTCATAAATCTTACAAGGATTACGACGAGTTCTTAGGGAACCACAGACTCGTGTGGGGAGAGTTTGTAGAAGATGTTCAGTCAATTCTCGTAAACCTTGGCGGAAAGGAGATTGTCAAACCCCTCGGTTTCAGGTGCCTATTCGAAGCAGAATAACTAGATGTCTCAAGCAGTCATGGCCTATACACAATAAGACAGACAATCAAGCGCAGGCTCTTCATTCGAACGAGAATTCTTGGCATCAAACTTATAACAGAGAACTTCCCCTCGCATCCGCCCGGGTGCAAAGGCAATTGGCAAACAAACACAATCTTGTACTGTATGTTGATCAAGAATTGGTTGAAAAGTCGCGTAATCTTGGCTTCAATCTTAGCAAGACGTTTGAAAATCACTTGAAACACTTGATAACACAATTCTCAGCCGTCAATTCGGTGAACAACTATGATTCAACAGGCAAAGGCATTGATTGGTGGGCCGAGCCGGACTTGAACCGGCGACCTTTGGCTCGTAAAGCCAATGTCCTAACCAAGCTAGACGACCGGCCCTCGCTCCATTAAAGGATTCGATGTCTGGCTTTAATTTTTCCCCATGGATTCAGGCGAATTGTTTCTCTGATATGATTTGTGCAATGATGTCAACAGGGTTCTCAAGTTCAGCAAACTTCGTCTTTACATCAAACCGCTTACCCAAATAGCGCTTCGCATATTCCATAATTCTCGCTGGTTTGACGATAAACAGCGGAAATTTCTTCTTCGACAAGTACTCGTTAACGTGGATCTTGCCAAACTGCGATATTACTATGCTTGGAGTGCCCTGCAAAGCAGCTTCTCGAGCGATGGTTCCTCCCACGCTCACGACCAAGTCGGCATGTCCTGCGAGGTTGGCGGAGTCAACAAATTCCTTCATCACGATCACGTTCTTGTACTTGGATTTGCTGTAACGCGCCAAGAAAACAACAGTGCCGAGAGACACGAGTTTGTGCGCCGCTTCAACCGTGAAGTCCTCCTCTCCGACGCCATACGCTGCCTTTGTCTCTATCTGTCTAACCACGATCAAAGGTCTCTTGAACCCAAGAGTCGGAGCGTGATCAAAGTTTTCTGTCCATGCAACTTCATCTACTCCCCTGAAACGAACGATCTTGCGCGCACCGTATCTCTTGTACAGGCTTGCAGGAATAGCCTCTGAAACAAGCAATACACTAGACAAAGGAACTGTGAGTCTATTCACGGCTTCAGCATGAGGCGTATCGGCAGTCACTATCACAGGCACGCCGAGGCCGAATGCAACCCTGCACAACTCGACAGACTGATGCGAAATAGCCACATCAGGAGGATTATCCTTGAACATCTTCGAGAATTGAAGCATCCGGTTTGCGCTTTCTTCAAGACGACTCAAAAGCGATGTGGGATTGTACTTGCCAACGACGATCGGGTTCTCGCCCAAAAGCCTAGCCAAAGCCAACGTGTCTGGATGCTCTCGCGTCGTGAAAACAACTTCATGACCATCCTTCCTCAAACGTCTCGCAATAGCGGTGCCAAACCTAACGTGTTTGCCAGTGCATGCATCGTACCAGACTCGCATCTTCTCACCGCAAATGCTTCTCGACAAAAATCTTCCTTTTGGCCTCGTACTCTTTCTTTGTCATCATGGGTTTCGCAGGAACATCTTTCACAACTGTTCCTGCTGGAACATCTTTGGTTACCACGCTTCCAGCCGCGACAACCGCCCCTTTCCCAACCTTAACGTTCGGCAGTATGGCTACGCATCCCCCGATCACTGCGTCGTCTTCTACTACTGGCGGAGTCAAGCATTCGCTCACCGGAAACTTGTCATTCAAAAGCGTGCTGTTCGGAGCAATAAACACGTTGTCACCAACAGTGCAGCCGTTCGAGATGGTAACGTGAGTCTGAATGTTACAGTTCTTGCCTAAGACCACGTTTTTCCCGATGTCGCAGAAACTCCCTATACGGGTTTCATCCCCAATTTTGGTGTTGTCACCTATAACAATGTAGTTCCACACAACGACGTTTTCGCCGAAGACAACATTTTTGCCGACGACTACGCCTTGACCCATCTTTGGCTTTGGCATCCTCTTCCACTTCATCTTAACCCTTCTAAAGCGTGGGAAATTTAAATAGTTTGACAAACCACATTTTTTAAGTGGTCTGGAGTCGGTAAAAGTTGCAGAAAGAGAAAGTTCTAGTCATCGGACTTGGCGAAGTTGGCACAGCAATATTCAATTTGCTTGAAGAAAGCGGGAAATTCGAAGCCTACGGTGTAGACTTGGATAAGACGAAAATGAAAGAACTGAAACAAACATCAATCCCCAACGAAATCGCTATCATGCATGTCTGTCTGCCCTGCAAAGACCAGGACAAGTTTGTTGACGTCGTCGCTGGATATGCTAGACGCTTCAAACCGGCTCTAATAATCATAAATAGCACCATTCCACCCGGGACAACGATGAGCGTCGACGACAGATGCGATTGTCTGGTTGCCGATTCACCGTTCCGCGGAGTACATGAAAACCCTGAGCATATGAAATGGGAACTCAAACGCTGGACAAAGTACGTGGGAGGAGCAACTCCTGAAGCTGGCAAAGCAGCGGCTAGACACTTCAAGAAACTCGGCTTGAAAACCAAGATATTGAAAAGCTGCAAGGAAACTGAACTGGCCAAGCTTTTTGAAACTACGTACAGGGCGTGGATGGTGACTTGTTTTCAAGAGATGCATCGGATCGCGAGGTATTTTGGAGCCAGTTTTGAAGAGGTTGTCGACTTCATAGCTGACACACACCGAGTGAGATTTGACAGGCCAGTCATGTTTCCAGACGTCATCGGTCGGCATTGCGTAATTCCTAACGTGGAGCTGATACTTGAAAAATACGATTCAAAGCTTCTGCGATTGATTCTAGAATCAAACGAGAAAAGAAAAGAAGAGATGGAAGACGAGGAAATAAAACAGGAAGTTGAAAAAATCAAACAGATAGCAGAAGACCTTCAGAAAGACATCACAAAAAGACTATAAAATCCAACACATACTAGACTTGCGGTGATTCAGATACCCAAGACAGCAGTGTTCATACCTGTGCGACTCGGATCAAGCAGACTGCCAAAAAAACCCTTGATCGAAGTCAAAGAAAAAACCCTCATAGAACACCTCATCGACCGAGCAAAAGCCGCAAAACTGCCAAACATGATAGCCCTATGCACAACCACCAAACCAGAAGACAGAATCTTTGAGAAAATAGCCAGAAAGAACGGGGTAGAATGTTTCAGAGGAAACGAACATGACATACTCAAAAGATTCCTCGACGCCGCCATCAAATTCAAAGTTGACTTCATAGTAAACGTCGACGGTGACGACGTCTTCTGCGACCCGGAATTAATGGACAAAACCGTTCAAAGCTACTTGGAAACAGGCGCCAGCTTCATCAAATGGAACAACCTGCCATTGGGGGCAACGCCCATCGGCCTCAAAGTCGACGCCCTGAAAAAAGTCTGTGAGATAAAGGACACGCTCAACACCGAAACGGGGTGGGGAGCATACTTCACCGATACGGGACTGTTCAAAGTGAAGTACCTCGAACCTGAAGACGAGAACTTGAAGAAACCTGAAATCCGAATCACCCTCGACTATCCAGAAGACCTCGAGGTTGTAAAGAAAGTCTTCGACAGACTCTACGTACCTGGCAAAGTGTTCAGTCTCAAAGAAATACTGGGACTATTCGACAAAGAACCTGCACTACCGGAAATAAACAGGGGAGTCCAAGAAGAATACTGGAAACGATTCAAAAAGCGAGCAAGCATCAAGCTGAAGAGTTCCCGCAACGCTCAAAAATAAGAGCGTATCTTTTTGTCGCTGTTTCTGCAAAACACGAAGTCTATGACCTGTAATTGGCCATTTTATAGTACAATTTCATGTCTCTGACCTGATCGGCCAGAGGCTTCAGGTTACCGAAAACACCGTTCAAGAACGACGTTGTCTCTTTATACAGACCAGGCTTGTACGATCTATCCAATTCGTCGTCCAGAACCATCCTTTTCGCCTCAAGCGACCCAAGCTTTTGTACCTGCAGCTCTTCCAACGGTCTCAAGATCAACCTATGCTTTCTTGTCAGGACTTCGACGCCCCACCTGCCAGGAGCCTCCCAATTAGCGCAATAAGAGAACAGAGCTCCCGAATCTGAAATCCCAGAGCCTGAAAAGATCGATGCAGACGGATGCCAGTCCAACCCGCCTGACGAAAAACATTCGATTGTTTTTGGAGGCCCTCCCAAGTAAAAGGCCAGGTCGACAACGTGTGTGGAGTTTGCGACAAACCATTTCGCTTTCTCTTCTGGAGACTTATTCGAGTCCTTGACCTGATGGCTCCACTCGGTGAACTCAAAAATGAAAGAGGGACATCCACCATCTTCTTCGATGATCTCCTTTGCCTTCAAGACTGAGGCATAGAACCTCCGATTGTAAGCAACAAAGACCCTTGCTTTCTTTTCTGAAGCCAGTCTATGCAATTCAGTTATGTCCTTAATCGTTAGTGAACCTGGTTTCTCAAGCAATATCTCCCTGACGCCAGAATTCAAAAGACTGCGGGCTGTTTCAAACAGGTACTGAACGTCTACTGCAACAACAGCACACTTCGGCCGGGAACGATTTGATTCCATGTATTTGGCGATGCCACCTGTTGTGACGGGAATTTTCATCGTTCGCTCAAACTCGGCTGCCGTGTCCTTTCCTCTCCCGATTACTGCGAATTGACTTTTGAGACCGACCAAAACTTTGGCGTACTCCTTTGCCATATAGCCTGCACCGACTAGCCATATTTCATCCATTACGGATTCCTCAAAACTCTGTTTGATCCATCATGTGATTGGACATGACGAATATTTCTTCCCTGTGACCCTTTCAAGATGATCTAGGAGTGACTTTAGTAGTGGTTTGTGTATCAAGTAGGATTCTTCAAGCGATGGCAAACCACATCTCCCTGTTGAAATAATCTCTTCGACTATTTTATGGGTTAATTCGCTCTGATAGGGCCATTTGAACTTGACTTTTTCCCATTTCCAACCTGTTTCTTTTTTCAACGTCCACCCGACACCCGTCTCTTCTTGCACAATATACTGAGCCGATTTGGTTTGTATCATCGTCAACGGCGGAGCGTCCGTGCCGTTTTGAGAGATCAAGTTCAATCCGCTTCCGTTCCTGAAATGGAAATGAAGAGAACCGGTTAACTCCACAAAACCGGTACGTTTGCTATCCTTCAATTCTTTGTCCAAATGATGGCAAGTCACTTCATAATCTGTCTCCTCGATCAGATAACACAAGCAGTCTACAAAATGTATTGCATTGCAGGCGAGACCCCATTCACCGCCTTGAACTGTGCAGTACACTTGATCATGTGGCTTCACTGTTGTCTTCAAACTCTGATAGAAAGGAATGACCCTCCGCGGGAGGTTCACCCATGCTTTGACCTTCTTCAACTTCAAAAGTTTAATCACACTTTCAAAGTCATCTGAGTTTTGAAAGGCAACTTTCTCAATTATCAGATATTTCACTCTGCTCCTGCTCAGAAGTTCCTCGATCACGCTTCGTCGAACATCTGAATTGGTGGCAACAATAGCAACGTCATATTCAGCGTCTACATTGTCAAGATTTCGACAGTACTTGGGTCTCTCCATTCTTTTTCGAGCCAAGCCTTCCTCAAAGCGCTTCTCAGAGATCTCCAGCGCTTGAGCATCAGGGTCGACGACGGTTATTGAGAGAGGTAATCTGCTCTTCGCCAAGGATTGCAGGTGTCTGCTTCCGATTTTTCCCCCGCCGATGATGATGACTCGATTCAAATAATACTCTCCTAAGCCGAATGTTAGATCACCATGCTATATCTTCACACATTTAAAAACAAGTTGTCAAACCTTCATGCGGAGGTTCGCAGTCATCTTTTCCGTAAGATTAACAATTCTCTCAGTTGCCTTCCCGTCACTGAGATAAGTTTGCTCGTAAACGAATTTTTCTCTGTCTCTGCGAAGCCTTTCTTTCGCGGAATCATTGTACAATCCGTTCTTGATAGCTTGCTTGAGATCCTCTTCACTGTAGACACCTATCGCCGCACCACTTTCCGCAAATGGAATAGGATCCCTCAGTCCAGTCAAGTTCACCGTAATCACAGACTTGTCCAAAATCATTGCGTCGAGTGCAGTCGTTGAGTAACCGGTCATCATAAGATCACAAACGTATAAAATCTCGTAAATATTGGCCTCCTTCGTGACAAGAGCCCTAATCCCGACTTGTTTCAGCACAGTGTCGTATAATGAGAGAGAAAGCTCGGAAGGATGAACTTTGATGACAAACTGAACATCAAGAAAATCCTTCACGGCATTGCATATTGCGTAGGCCATCCTCTGCGTTTCCGTTAACGGAAGATTCTCAGTGCAGTACACCAGAATCTTCTTTGAAGGATCCAGACCCAGTTTCCTGCATATCCCAGCTTTGTCAAACTTTTCTTCCGCACGAATCAGCGCATCATAAGTGGGTCTTCCGGTGACAACGATTCTTTCCTCAGCGACTCCACAATTGATGACCAAATCCTTGATAAAATCTCCAGGAACAGAGATCTTATCAGCAAGAAACGTTGGACACTCATAGTTTTTTCCCAACATTCCGAGTTGAAGCAGAAGCAGCGTAGGAATGCCCGACTGCTTAGCCACCGCAACGGCCACCTTAGTTGGCATTATGCCTTCACTCAAGACCAGCAGTATATTTGGTTTGGAAAGGCCAGACAACTTCGTCAAATACAAAATGATCTTTGCCAAAACGTTTGCTACGTAGCGACTCGTTTTGCCCTCGGTCTTGCGCGTGGTTTCTGCATAGAATGAGGCGACGGAGCGTTTTCTTCTTTTGAGCAGAAAGCTTTCAATCCTTTCCCAAAGGCTTTCGAAGTGGAGAACAGAAACCTGCCACCCCCTTCTCATCAGTTCATCGACAACAGGCTTGACCACTCGAAAGTGGACCTGCGTCGCGGTAACGACTACTGCTCTCTTGGCCTTTTCTTTCTGCACTTGCTTTCACCTCATTTCTTTTCTCTCGCAAACATTCTCAAGTTGACTGTTCAGAGATGAAAAAGCTGAAGCAAAAAGTCCTACTTCATTATTGAGTCCAACAAATCCCTTATCTGCTTCTTTGTCAACAGCGTCGTGTCTTTTGACGTGTACCTTCTGAAAGCAATTTTCTTAAAACCGTTTTTTGGGTTTGGAACCGTCTGTGGATTCTGAGGAAGAACCAACAGCATGTCTTCAGTCTCATAAGCGTTGAACGCCTCTTCCTCGGTCATCAGTTCCTCGTAAAGCTTCTCTCCCTTTCGCTTCCCGATAAATCGCGTTCCGACGTCTTCAGGCTTATAGCCGCAAGCTGGCGCGATCTTCTTGACCATGACCTCAGCCAAATCGGTTATTCGAAGAGCAGGCATCTTGAAAATGAATATTTCCTCACCCTTGGCGATTTGGGCAGCCTTCAACACCAAGTCAACAGCTCTGTCCATGCTCATGACAAACCTCACCATCGCGGGATCGGTCAAGGTCACTGGACCACAATTTCGAATCTGCTTCTCAAACGTCTGAACAACCGACCCCCTTGAAGCCAAGACGTTTCCGAACCTGACACATGAAAACAGGGTTTTCTTCAGTCCTCGATAATAGTTGGCGGCTATCGTAAGCCGTTCAGCCAACAACTTCGTGGCGCCCATCACATTAACAGGGTTAACAGCCTTGTCAGTGCTGATCGTTATAACCTTCTCGACGCCTTCATCAATAGCCACTTCCAAAAGATTCTGTGTCCCAATCACGTTTGTTTTTATGGCTTCAAACGGGTTGTATTCGCAAAGCGGAACGTGCTTCAACGCTGCCGCGTGAAAAACAATTTCGATGTTCTTTGCAGCTCTTTGAAGCCTCTCTTTGTCCCTAACGTCACCAACTAGAAATCGAAGGCAGCCACTGAAATCTTTGAGTTCCTGCTCCATCTCGAACTGCGCATTCTCATCATTACTAAAGACCCTGATCACTGAAGGTTCATGGGTCAGAAGCCTCCTAACGAGCTCGCTTCCAATCGACCCTGTTCCACCTGTCACCAGAATGCTCTTGCCTTTGAACACTTTATTCAAACCAGTCTGCTTCATTTCTTGCCAACCTTCTCAAACGATTTGATCTCATCAACTACGAAGTCAATCTCTTTCGTGGTCATTGATGGATAGATTGGGAGACTTAAAACTTGCTGGGAAACCTCGTCCGTCACCGGAAGCCTGCAATGGTACTTCAAAACATTCCTGTAGAAATGAGTCGAGTGAACAGGGTAGAAGTACACTTTGGCTGATATTCCGTTTTCTCCAAGGTAGTTTGCCAACTTGTCCCTTGCCTCTCTTCCCTCCTTCATCCTCAAGGTATACATCTGATAGATGTGATAGTAGCATTCAGGAGGTCGAGGCGGAACAACGCCTCTTACTCTTCCGAGAGCCGCCGTTAGTCGTGAGGCTTTCCTTCTCCTCATCTGAACAAGCTTGTCAATTTTCTTTAGCTGTGAAATGCCCAAAGCTGCCGTGATATCGGACATTCGATAGTTGTATCCAAGCGTCACATAGTCCATCTTTTTCCAAGTTGAGAAATAGTCCATGCTCTCCAGTCTGCCGTGCGACCGCACCAGTCTGAGGCGTTCGTAGACATCTTGCGAATCAGTTACAACCGCGCCGCCTTCACCGGTTGTGATCACTTTGTTTTGACAAAAGCTGATCATCGCCGAATCGCCGAAATTTCCGACTTTCTCTTTTCCGATTTTGGCGCCGAAGGATTCAGCGGCATCCTCAATGAGAAGGACCTTATGATCTTCAGCAACGTCCCTTAGCTCGCGTATCATACATGGAGAACCACCGTAATGAACGGGGATTATCGCCTTGGTCTTCTTTGTTATTGCCACTTCGACGCTTCTAGGGTCTAGGCCAAAGGTTTTCTCTTCTATATCTGCAAAAACCGGTTTTACGCCAGCCATTAGAAGGGCGTTTGATGTTGCTATGAACGTGAACGAAGGAACGATCACCTCTCCACCTTTGATGCGATGCGCCAAAACGGCAGCGTGCAAAGCGCTGGTGCCAGAATTAAAGGCTACAGCATATTTCCTTCCAAGGTATTCCGCAATCATTCTTTCGAATTCTTTGCTCTTAGGCCCTGTAGTCCAGTACATTCCGCTTCTGATTACTTCATTGACCGCGCGGACATCATCCTCGTCCCAGTAGATTTTGAACAAAGGAATTTTCAATGTTTTTTCCTCCTTTGAGGCTTCAGATCCTTCGCAAACCTCGCGGGAACACCGAAAGCCACAGCGTTTGCGGGAATGTCTTTGTTAACAAAACTGAAGGCACCGACAACGGAATCCTCGCCTATAGTGACGCCCGGCATAATCACACTGTGACTGCCGATCCTGCAGTTTTTCCTCAACGTGACCGGCCCTCCCTTGTCGTCAATCGTTGACACAGAGTATATTGCACAGTGAGAACCAATCTGCACGTGGTCCTCAATTGTGACCCCGTTTTTCGCGTTGATGTAGGTGAAGGCTCCGATGTCTGTCTTGTACCCAAGTTTGAGCTTATCTTTATGCTGAACCATCCAGTTGTACTTTGTAAGTTTGCCTTCCCCTATTTCCGGGTATTCCCATTTCTTGAATCTCATCTAATAGGTCATCCTCTTTTCCAACAACTTCTTCCCCAACTCAACCTTGCTGAGGACTTTCACGATCCTCTTTCCAGCCTTTCCATCTCCATAGGGGTTCTCGCAGGAGCTTACCTTTTTCCTGAAAACTTTGTCTTGTAAGGCTTTCTTGACGGCTGCGACGATCTCTTCGGTGTCGTAACCAACGTCAATCACATTTCCCGCCCTTTGTCTGTCCTCTTGCCTGCCTCCAATATTGACGACAGGCAAGCCGAAAGATGGTGCTTCAATGATTCCGCTGCTCGAGTTTCCAATCATCACTTTCGCCAATCTCATTAGCCCTAAATAGTCTTCGTGAGGAAGACTTTTGAAGGTCTTCAAGAACCCTGCGTCTTCATATTTCCTGATGACCTCTATCATTCTTCTGCCGCCAGCGTCTGCGTTAGGGTATATCAGCACGGTTTGCTGCTTCAGCTTTTTGACTGCTTCCAGAGTTTTTCGGATCTGGCTTGCAGCCTCATCCGCTTCAGCAACAACCGGATGCTGCAGAACAAGCAGCATCGGTTTGGAGAGGTCGACCCTATACTTGTCGGCGATTGCCTTGGGTTCAGGCATTTTTTTGTTTACGATGAGGTCCAGGCTGGGAGCGCCAACAACGTGAACCCTCCACCGCTCTTCACCCATCTTCAGTATTCTTTCGGCGCCCTCCTTGGTTGCGGGAAAATGCAAGTGCGCAAGTTTCGTAATGGCGTGCCTGACCGGTTCATCTACATTGCCTGAGACTTCTCCCCCATGAATATGACCTATCGGTATGCCCATGTACGTTGCTGCCACCGCGCCTGCGAGCATTTCGCTGCGGTCACCGAGAACCAACAAGACATCCGGCTTTAGCTCTTCTAATGTTTCAGCTATTTTCGACACCGACTCACCGATGCTCTTCGCCATCGAAGCCTTCGTGTCCTCAGCATGAAGCACGTCTATTTTAGCTCCGATTTCGAAACCGTCCTCCTCAATCTCTTTGACGGTGAACCCAAACTCAGGCGAAAGATGCATCCCAATAACGATCAACGAAAGCTTGAGATCCTTCCTTGCTTCAATCTCCTGCAAAACAGATTTGAATATGCCATATTCTGCACGCGTTCCCGTAACAACGCCTATTTTTCTCATCAAACTACCACATGAGCTTCTCAAGCGTGATCAGTTCATCGGCTTCAATGTCCTTATTTGCCTTCTTCCCAATTACCTTATGCACGTATTTAGGTTCAAGCCCAGTGCCCGGTCTCTTGCAATCCAGCATGTCCTCACGTATGACTGTTCCTTTTCGAATCAAAACCCTCGCGACTATGCTTCTCCGAGCAGCTTTCTTGATATCTTCCTCTTCTGGCGTGAGCTTCCTGACGCCCGTGCCCAACGCGCATTCAACATCCTTGATGCCCTGCACCATCTGCTCAAATTCTTTAGGCTCAAGAGAAGCCCGGTGGTCTGGACCTGCAAGCTTCTTGTCCAGAGTGAAATGCTTCTCAATCATAACCGCTCCTAAAGCAACCGCGGCTATCGGAATGGCAGTTCCGAGGGTGTGGTCGGAAAACCCGACGGGAAAGCCAAACTTCTTCCTCAACACATCCATCATCTTCAAGTTCGCTTCCTCAGCTTTAGCCGGATAGCTGGTGATGCAATGAAGCAAGACAATGTCCGTTATACCTTCAGCAGTGAAAATTCCCAAAGCTTCCCCAATTTCCTCCAACGTACTTAACCCAGTGGAAAGGATTATGGACCTCTTCTTTCTTGCCATGTACCGCAACAACGGAAGATCGGTGATCTCTCCCGACGCCACTTTGAATGCTGGCACGTCGAGTCTATCCAGCAGATCAACGCTTTCTTCGTCAAAAACAGAAGACAGAAACATTATGTTTCTCTTTCTAGCGTAACCGTGCAGTTCCTTCATTTCAGCGTCAGAAAGTTCTAGCTTCTTCAACATGTTGTACTGAGACTTCTGAGCATCGGTTGTCTCCTTTTGATAAGCCGCTTTCTCCGCATACTTCGTGACAATTCGTTCTGTCTTGAACGCCTGAAACTTGACTGCGTCAGCGCCGACTTCTTTGGCCGCGTCGATGAGCTTCTTCGCCATTTTGACACTGCCATTATGGTTCACGCCGATTTCAGCAATTATGAAAGTAGGTTCGCCTTCGCCGATTAGCCTGTTTCCGATTCTTATTTTCTTCAACTTTTTACAGCCCACGCCTGCACAAAGGGTGGTTCGCTAGTTGACCTCTCTGAAAACAGGTTTGACAGGTTTGCCCTCTAAGAATTTGCCGAAGTTGCCTTTGACTGAAGCTTTGGCCAAGACCTTTAAGGCATCATCGAAGACTTCAATCGTTCTGTTTATCTCCTGATCCTTGTGAGAATAGCTGACCGCATGATAGGCTGCCCAAAGGATTCCTCTTTTCAGAACTTCTTGTTGGACAAGACTCTTCATGAGTAATGATTCGTCAGGAGTCTTTCCTGAGAACTTCACAAGCGTGATCGCGGGATATCCAACACACTGCGTGTATTTTTCAACGCCATGCTCTTTCGCAAGCTTGTTATAACCATCTTGAAGCTTCTTCGACTTCGCCCACAAGTATGGAACTACTTTCTTTGTCTTAAGCTCCTTCATCGTTGCCAGTGCCGCGGCTAAAGAAAGAGTCTCGCCGCCGAACGTGTATGAAAGGAATGATTCGCAGAAAACATTCATTATATCGTGTTTCCCCACAAGAGTGGCAATTGGCATTCCGTTTGCCATTCCTTTTCCAAAAGTGGCCAGGTCAGGGGTGACGCCGAAGTATTCTTGAGCTCCGCCCATCGAAAACCTGAAGCCCGTGACTATCTCGTCGAATATCAGCACCGCACCGTTGTCGTGTGTCAGTTTCTGCACGTCCTTTAGAAAGCTGCCTTCGGGCGGAGTGACACCGACCGCTTCCATTATGACACCGGCAAACTGGCCTGGATAAGTGTCAAAGAGTTGCTTGAGACTTTCAATGTTATTGTACTTGAAGGTGAAGCTCAGCTCTTTCATGATTTTAGGAATCCCTTTGTTTCTGTCAGTCGTTATCATGTACCAGTCATGCCAACCGTGATACCCGCAGATCGCGATCTTGTCCCTTCCCGTGTACGAGCGTGCGGCCCTGACCGCTGCCGTCGTTGCGTCTGAACCGTTCTTTCCGTACCTGACAGCCTCCGCGCAAGGTATTGTCTTCACTAAAGCTTCAGCAACATCCAGTTCCAAAGGATGCATAAGCGTAAAATTCGTGCCATCCTTCAACTGTTTCTTGATAGCCTCGTTGACAACAGGGTAAGAATATCCGAGAATTACTGAGCGAAGCCCCATTCCATAGTCGATGTACTTGTTACCATCAACATCCCAGACGTAACACCCCTTCCCTCTCTTAAGGTATTTCGGAGCCACCCCATCGACGAACTGCGTAGGCCCTTTGCTCAAGCACTGCGTACCCGCCGGGATTATCTTCTTTGCCTTATTCCAGATTCTCTCAGATTCGGTGATGACTCTCTTGGCTTTCGTGACTTTATTCCACCCTTTACATTTACTCCTAGGGTTGTATTTCTTGCTCATTAAGTTTAAGTCTTAACTTGTGTCTTGTCGCCCGAACTTTGCTCAAGGCCTTTCAAAACATCCAGTATTTTTTTGTCCTCTTCCAGAGTGTATGGATACTTGGTCTCACCTTTGACCGCCTTCACGAAAGTGCCGATTTCATCGATGTACATTTCCTCCGAAATCTTCTCATCGTAACCTGCCACTTTCGTGCCGGCTTGTTCAGCGTATTCTTTCCACTTCTTGTCATCGGCAGTGTAGACCTTTATGCCGGAGCCCCATTCCCAGCGAATGTTGCCTTTTTCGCCGTAGATCTCACAACTCCTTTCCGCCACTCTTGAAACCACGTCTACAAGCATGTTGCCGAGAACTTTATTCTTGAACTTCAAAATACACTGGTAAGCGTCGTCGATATCTATCTCTAAACTCGACAGTTTGCCCTTGAAGCAGGAAACGGTGTCTATATTTCCGAAGACCCATTCCAACCAGACCAATTCGAAAGATACTATCTCCCGCGCCGCGCCAGTTGCGCGCCTCGCAACATAGAATTTGCGGTAGTCTTCCCACGGGTGCCAATCTGGAAGGTATTGTCCAGAGTGATGCGTGAAAAGCAGAACTTTGCCGATGATTTTGCTGTCCACGAGCTCCTTCAATTTTTTTATTGAACCTTGAAAACGCATCGTGCATGAGGGTGCGGCAACAATTTTTTTGTTTCGGCACAATGCTATGAGCTCGTCCATTCCTTCTTCAACAACGCTGGCTTCCATGAAGAAGTGAGTGCTGCGCTTTGCAGCCTCCTTCGCATATTTCACGTGTAAGTCAGGCGGCGTCGAAATAACGAAAGCGTCGGGTTGTTCTTTCACCGCTTTGTCGAAATCGTCGAATGTTTTTATGCCGTATTTTTCCTGCGCTTCTTTTCTCCTCGCCTCCATCGTATCGAAGCCAATGATTTCTCCCGCTTTCAGGTACGTCAAATTGCGGATTCTTCTTTTTCCCATCGACCCCAAACCGACAATCAAAAACTTCATGCTCTTTTCTCCATCATCTTTTCCATCAGATTCGTTACTCTCTCCGTTGCCTCACCATCCATTTTGTACCCGTGTTCAAATACGAACTTTGCGCCAGTCTGTCGTAGCCTCTCCCTAACCGTATTATCGTATAAAGCCTTTCTTATTTCTGGACCCAGCGCCTCTTCTCTGTAGACTCGCGGAGTCACCTCCCGGAAGTAAGGCGTCGGATCCTTTCCTTTCGAAAGAAAAGCCGTAACCCCCAACCTTCCCAAGATCACGCCTTCCAGAATCACGGTGGAATAGGAGCCGACAAACAAGTCGCACGCATACAAAGCTTCGTACGTATCCGCGTTTTTAGGAAGTATCGTTGCTTTTACGTTCTCCTCTCTTACAACATCGGCGTACCATTCTCCTTCCTCAGCTGGATGAGGCTTAATCACCACTTGAACGTCAGCAAAATCTTTCAACGCTCTCAACGCTGCCCTCAGGAAAACTTTACCATCTGGTATAGGCATGTTCTCAGTCATAACAAGAACCAGTTTCTTTTGCGAGTTCAGGCTCAGTTTCCGGCAGAACTCGTCACGGCTATACCTTCGACTTGCCTCGACCAATGCGTCGTACCGAGGTTGACCAGTTGCTACCACACTGTCTGGCGGATAATCGCTTGCTTTCGTCAGCAGATCAACGTAATAGGACCCGAACACAGCGGTTTTGTCCGGAATAGGGCAGAAAGGCGAATGTATATCGCCGGATTGCGAAATGCTGCCCTTCCAAGAAAGATAACCCTTGTGCACCGTGCCAATTGTGCCATGCTGCAAAGCCATAGTCGGAATTCCCATCATTTTCCCAGCAACCATGATTGATTTCTGGATTATTCCGTGTTCACTGCTGACGAGAATGAAATCGGGTTTTTCACTTTCAACAAGTCCTTTCGCCATTTCTATGCTTTTCGCGACCCAGCCGAAAATGTTGTCAAAATAGTAAGGCAATTCGTCTTCCAAGTTTGCCTTTCTCAGAACGGAAACCAGCTCTTCGTTCCTTCGAGCTTCATTCCAGGTTTTTCTGAAAGCTCTTCGAGCGTCACTTTCGTTCTTCCAAATCTTCATCGACCAGTAACTGTTGAACTCTCTGTGAATCAGATTCTCTTTCTGATGCTTCAACCTACTGACCAAAGTCTTCATACCGCTAATGAAATCAGCTTTCAAAGGCGTCACTGTAACAATTCTGAAACCTTTCCTCTGCAACTCACGGATGATTGAACCGAAGAACGCGTCTCCCTTCCTTCTTTGCCCATTCGGGGAGCCTATTGTCTTCCAATCTCTATCATGAACTGTAATCAAAATCGTTCTCTTTTTTCCACTTGTGTCTTGCCGGACAAGTCCAGAAACTAGTCTACACAAGAGCGAAGTGCTCAAGTCGTAAACAAAATCGACAGCCGAGAACACGAAAGGGTTACTTGACAAGGTCCGAATCAAACTTGTCGTCCGCACGCGGTTGAAGAACCTGAACCTGATGAACCACCACAATGCTACTCCCCGGTAAGCTGTAAGGTCCGCGAACGTTTTCCCATCGATTTTTTGCGTCAGCACCTGCTTTTCCATAGTCAGCCATGGATCAGGCTGCGGCTCTTCCATTTTTTAGTCCCCAGATTCTTCAACTGCGGCAAAATATCAATGCGACGCTATATAACTTATCGGTACAGCACCCTTTAGCGCAAGCTCTGTTCGGAATCCATAAAGAGTTTATAAAACCAGCCATTTCAATTATGGAAGCAGATGAAAACTGGCTTGATCACTCTCAGAATCGACGTCGACTATCCTTTTCCGTCCAGATTCAGAAGTTTTCTTTACGTAGCTTTAGGCATAAAAGTCAGTGGCCAATACCTGAAAAACGCAAAGATAATCGCAAGGATGATCAACGAATCACCTGAAAATATTGAAGCACACTGGTTCTTTACACCGAAAACACTTCCAGACCAAAAGATGCTCGAACTCATGAACAACGAGAGACATGCACCTGAGCTCCACGTTGTCAACGACCCGATCAAAGAATTGCATAACTTGGAAAAGCGAACTGGCAGAAGAGCAAGTTACTACACTATCCATGGAACCGCCCGCCTGCTCGCTAGAGTGATGTGGCGGCGATGGAAAGCAAGCGCACCCACAATTCCGAAAGATTTTAGGCTAGAATCTTTCCATGATTTCCCCACATTCGGCCTTGACAAAATAGCGTTCAATCACACGCCAGACCAAACCGTGGAGATGGCAAAGAAGAACCTCGCTGAAGGACAAATCCTGTACTTCCATCCTATATGGCTCTTCCAGAAAGGCACCATTAACCAGAGAAGCGCATATTACCAAGCATTAAAAACCATCTTCAGAGTTGACAACGACCTCGAACCAGTCATCATCAGCAAAAAAACCTTCTTCAAAATCGCCGTCGACGCCAGAGAATACGAAACAGATATTCTCCCGACAAGAGAATTCCTTGAAAAGCTGAGAGAACGAGGAGCAGACATATTCTCCTTCCTCGAAAGGAAATGGTGCAACACCCTCCCAAACATCCCGAAATCATGGGTGATAACAGAGGATAACGTTGCACTCCTCACGATAACGAGTTATGATGAATGGCTCAAGAAAATAGGCAAGAAAACACGCAACATGATACGCAAAGCAGAAAAAAGCGGAGTTCAGACAATAGTAATCTCACCTGACGAGAAACTTGCAGAAGGAATCTGGAAAATCTACAATGAAACCCCAATACGACAAGAAAGAGCCTTTCCAACCTACGGAATATCGTTTGAATCAGTCAAGAAATATGTCCTATCACCGCAAAACTGCACGTACATAGGCGCCTATTTACAGAACGAACTAGTGGGGTTCATCAGGCTACTGCACGCCAAGAACATCGCCATAGTGTCACAGATACTCTCGATGCAAAAACACTGGAACCTAGCTCTAAACAATGCTCTGGTAGCAAAGGCAGTCGAAGTCTGCGCCAGCAGAGGCGAAAAATGGCTAATGTATGCAAGAATGGGAAACCACCCAACACTCGACAGGTTCAAAGAAAACAACGGATTCACAAAATACCCACTCAACAGATACTACATATCGCTTACCGAAAAAGGCGACATTGCAATCGAACTAGGACTCCACAGAAGAACTGAAGATGTACTTCCCCCTTCGATAAAATACAGATTAATACCCGTCTACAACTGGGTGAGCCGAACAAGAATGAAAATCAAAATGAGGTCTGGACCAAAACGCATAACTTAACCCTGACTGATTTTTCTAGACTCCAAAGGTGACCGCTTGGAAAAGAGAGAAATCAGAACCCACTATTCTGGCGTCATAATCTTCGCAGCGAAAATTGCAACTGTCGCAACAGGCATCGCGTTTGCGCTCATCGTTGCTAACTCTCTATCCCAGGCCGAATACGGAATACTGGGCATTTTCAACATCATAATCCCATATTTCACGTTACTCGCAGGCGCAATCTCGTTCTGGACAATGCGTTTCGTCTCCAGAAGCGCAGAAGGCGCAGCCAAAACAGGTCTTTTTGCCAATTCCGCTCTGGCCATAATAGCCGTATTGGTCTACTTGGCATTGTTGCCGATAATTTCTCCGGCTTTCAGATTGGAAAGCTACTTGACCGTGTATTTGATCATGGCGGCACAGGTAGTCGAAGTGTACATCATCTCAGTTTTAGAGTCTTCACTGCAGGGCAACCGACCTGAATACGTGGGTTACGGTCTACTCGTTGGTGAGATACTGAAAGTCGTACTCTGTTACTTTCTCATCGTGTGGAGCCGAATGGGAATTCAAGGAGCGGCCTTGAGCATCGTGATTGCCTTTGCCGTGAAGGCCAGTTTCTACATAAAAACACTCTTTAAAGAACTGAGGCAAAAACTTGTCTTTGCCTACATAAGAGAATGGATCAAAGGTTCAGCCTTCAACATCTACAACATTATTGGAGATAGAATTGCCGCGATCATATTTCTCATGATCACTTGGTACGGGACTGAAACAGCGAACAGCTATTACTATGCAACTTCACAAATAGCCAACATAATTGCATACTCAACCCTCCTCGCTTTCGCCTTAACACCCAAACTTCTATCGGAAAGCAAACTAAGCGAAGCAACGATGTCCCTCAAGCTGGTATTGTTGTTCGCCGTCCCCATGACTGCCGGTGTCTTGGCCCTACCAAGCTCGTACCTCGTGTTCCTGAAAGAAACCGGCGAATACGTCGTCGCAACACCAGTCCTCATGATACTAGCAATCGACGCACTGATCCTAACCACCTCAACCATCTTCGGCTACGTCCTCATGGGTATCGAAAGAGTCGACGAAAAAGCCAAAATACCATTCCGAGAAATGGCCAAGAGCAAACTGTTCATCGCTTTTTCCTTTCCATACCTTCACGCTGCGATAACCCTCCCCACAGCATTCTATGCCATGACATTCCTTGCACACAACGACCCGCTCCTAGTGACAATATACATCACAGGAATAAACACGATAGGACACACTGCAATGTTCTTGATACAATACTTCGTCGTTAGCAGAGCGGTAAAATTCCAGATTCCATGGAACAGCATCGGAAAATACGCCATAGCTTCAATCGCCATGGCGGCGATACTATACTTCACTCATCCAACCAGAAGGCCGACCACACTGATAATAACAGCTATAGGCGGAGCCGTATACATCGGCGTCCTACTTGCCATCGACAAAGGAACTAGATCCCTCCTGCGAATGTCAATAGGAATACTGAGGGACAGAATCAGACCAAAAGGCAGAACCGACAACTCGCCTTAGAGAAGCAACGCCGAGAGAATACTGTTCAATTCATCCTTGCTCTCCAAACCGCGGAAAATGACCTTTCCACTGCTGTAGAGCCTGAAAGAATGATTTTTGAACTCTAACTCAAAGATTATCCCTGCAAGAGACTTCTTTAACGCGGCTCTTTCCAGGATTTTCTTGACCGCTTCGTCTCGTTTCTCATACTTGAACGTGACAATGACATCTTTCTCTTTGCCACATGTTCCGTCCGTTCTGGAGACATAATCGTCAACCTTTGCCTTCAGAATTGACCTATCTCCTCAAGCACTTCCACGAACTTGTCAATTTCTTCTTGAGTATTATAGACATAGAAGCTTGCCCTAGCCGAAGAGTTCAGTTTGAGCAGTTCATGCAAAGGCTGGGCACAGTGAAAACCGCTCCTCACCATTATTCCAAAGTTGTCCAAAAACAGGGCAACATCATGTGAACTCAGTCCCTTCACGCCGAACGGAATAATACCGCATTTCGAAGAGAAATCAGTAGGACCGTAAATTTCCACTTTTTCCGAGCACTCCTGCATTCGCGGCATGGCATAACTGGTCAACCTCTCTTCATGCTTCTTCACGTTCTCCATACCCAGCTGCCTAAGGTATCGGACGGCTTCTCTCAAACCAACCGCCCCACTAACATCGGGGGTTCCAGCCTCAAATTTCCACGGCAACGAGTTCCATGCAATCGAGCAACGCCCCGTTTTCCCGCTGAACGAGACTTCCTTAATCATCTCGCCACCACCCTGAAAAGGC
>Ga0315291_10003537_pt1 | contig 20175 bp, 20 predicted proteins | sample YL17G12_20_MG_FD_203070 | JGI IMG/M metagenome (GOLD analysis project Ga0315291, IMG submission 203070) | Sediment microbial communities from Yellowstone Lake, YNP, Wyoming, USA - YL17G12_20 | ecosystem: Environmental > Aquatic > Freshwater > Lake > Sediment | place: USA: Wyoming | collected...
CCGATACTTGTGGATATTGATTTCAACTATCAGACTTTCATCTATCCCAAACTAGAGTATGACAAGCCGATACACAAGATCGATCCACAACTACGGGGGAAGGAGAAGGATCTCGCCGAAAGATAAGAAAGGGACACGGGGGGATTTGTAGCATATATCAAGTGCAGGAAAATGAAAAATTTGATTTTAATAATAAATATTTTATATGGGACGGAGGTTTTGGAGATGTTGATGGATAAGAGATCAGATTATATATTTTATGTTTTATTAATAAAGAATGAGAGGAAATAATTAATGAACTCAATTACTTTAAGTATATGTATACCTACTTATAGTAGAGGAGTTATATTATATCATAATTTGAATCATAATTTAAATTTGAGTTTAGATGATGTTGAATTAGTCATTAGTGATAATGATTCAAAAAACGATACAGAAATATTAATAAGATCAATAAAAGATAAAAGAATAAAATATTTTAAAAATGATAAAAATTTGGGTTATGATATAAATTTATTAAAGTTAGTAGAAAGAGCTAATGGAAGTTATATCCTTTTACTAAGTGATGAAGATCTTCTTAATATTAAAGAAATTGAAAAGTTAGTAGTTTATTTAAGAAATAATCAACAATTCACCTTAATACTTGGATCAATAGGACTTATTGATGAGAAAAATCTAGCATATCATAAATATTATCAAAATGAAATAATGTTCAAGAAAGATAAGTTTTTAAAAATTTTATCTGACTTCTCTCTCTTTCATTATGGATATATGTCGGGTATAGTATTGAAAAAATCTTCATTAAAAACAAATGAATTATATACCTATAATAAAAATTTGTATACACACTATTGTTTAATGCTTCAAGCTTTAAATGCTGGGCCTACTTTATGTACTTCAAATATTTTTTGTTATCTTGGACATCAACATGAGACTAACTTTATATTAAATTTGGATTTTGGACAAGCCCATGCATACCAACTTGAAAAAAGAATACAAATAATTAAAAAATATATTAAAGAAGAACATTTATACAATTCTGTTTTAAATTCCGAAAGAAATATGATCGCTTATCAACTTGCTTGGTTTTTACACGATCCTTTTTCTATATATAAATTTTTTATTCTTTTACCTCACATTTTTTTTATAAAAGAGATGAAGATTAAAAAAGTCGATTTTTGGCTTAAAGTTTTTTTATATATACCATTACATATAATGTGGAGCATCATTAATCATTCATTCCTCAATAAGTTATCTTTTACAACGAAATATAAAATATTAAAAATTATTACACCATGAATACTTAATTAAAAGACAAATTAATTTAAAAATATTAAAATTTAGTAAAAATGTTATATTCTACAATTGCTTTTTATTCGAGCGCTTATATTGAATAGATCCATATACCTAAAAAAAAATCTTTTTTAAACAGAAAAAATTTTATTATATATTTATTCGTCTTTTTTTAATAATATAGAAATTAAAAAACATTAATAATAAGAAAAAGTGTTCAGGTGAAAAGAGTATATTTCTCCAGTCTATTTGGATCAAGTCTTCTAAAGAAGAAAATTTGAGAGTTTCTACCTCTATTTTACCGGTGCTATCTAATTTGGATATTAAAAACTTTTCTCCGTCAAAAAACAGAGGATGAAATGTAGTATTTCCAGAAATCAAAAGATTGCTTCCACTACTAAAACTTCCTTCTGGACTAGGAATATTAAACGGCCAAAAATTATAGAAGTTTATAAATGTGATATTTCCAAGTATATCAAATCGTTGACATTTTATCAGCATAGAGACGTGTTCATTGTAATTAGGATTAATTGAGATTCTAATAAAATCATTGGCAACAATACTTTTCGTATCATTTTTTGTTGCTATAATGAGATGCGCGCTACTTCCATGCTGAAGGTTGATCGTCCAATTATAACTAGGGTACATATCCATAAAAGCATATTTACCATAACCATTTTTTATTTTACCTTCTTTGACAATCATTGTTGAAATTAATGACCCATTTACATCAATATCTTTTATCAAAACATCTTCAATTTTTAAATTATCGACAAAAATAGAATCTGCATATAAAGTACTAGTTGATGATAATTGTAAGTATTTAGAATAAATGCGTAAATTTCCTACAAAATTAATAGATTTTCCATATGCTAATCCCACTGAAGGAAAAAGAACATCAGTTTTATACCGAATTTTTGGCAAATTATTATCGATTAGACTTAACAACCCTCCTAATTTTGAGAAAATAATCTTGGCTTTTTCGGAATGCTTACTATTTTTTAACACTTGTATAATCGGCTCGATGTTTGAATACACTATCTCCCCCTTATCAATTTCTTTCACGACAGCGAATGGACTGATAGTTGTTCCATTTTTCACATACTGCGAGATAATAGTCACATCGGGACTTAAATTGTATCGAGTCACATTTACATTGAAACCGGTAATTGACTCATTGGCTCCTAAAATGCTGTCAGCGTCAAAGGTTTGATTACTTGCTGATATAGATAGAAAATCTGCAATAGACCCGAGTCCAAACACATTAAATACTATTGCTTTTCCTCCGCCTCGTACCCATTCAAGTATCTTATCTAGTTTCACATTCGTTCTATCAAAAAGAATAATAGTTTTCATTTCATTTAACATTGAATAATCATTCTCATCACAGAGTGTATAGTTGTTAAGGGATACTGCAACCGCATCGAAAACATACGAAATACTCTTTGACTCACTCCCCGTTGCGCGCGCTGGAAAAGTAGTTAAAAATAGACCGAGATTAGAATACTCAGTAGGAGGGGAAAGCGCAGGAATATTGTAAATTTTAGCTTCATTTGAATATATAATAGGTAAATATTGGGTTAAATGGCCAAAAAGATAGCTACCACCGCTTACCAAGTTATTTATTAGGTTATTATCGGCGGGAGTAACATATAGAAATCTTATATTATATTGCCACAAAAAGTAGTATAGAGTTTCAGGACTCTTTGTTTCAAGTATAGTACTCCACACAGATAGACTGAAGATATGGTTACTTTGAATACCAGTATTGTGAGCTAAATCGTAACCTTGCCAATCTGATAGGACTAGTATAGATTCATTTACCTCACAATGTTGACGTAAAAATTCATAAGATCCGTAATCCAAATGGGTATTTCTAGGTACAAGTGTATAATATTCTGTCAAAAAGAGACGTGAAGATGTGCCACTTAATAACAAAATAACTATCAATGCGCCAGAAAAGAACATTTTATATGATGGAAGATGATTCCTCAATTTTTGAGCGAAGCATAGTTTTACAATAAAGTAAGCTGATAAAATTGATACTGGATACCAAAGGAATTGAGTAAGTCGAATAGTTGGATATGAATTTACCAGCTCCGAAAAAGTTGGTAATTGAAATACAAAAATTATCAACAGAATAAAGCTCGCAAAAAGTATAACGAATTCTATAATTCTATCACGATTTTCCCGCGGTTTAAAAATCAGGTAATAGAGTATCGATAAAAGTGCGAAAAATCCTGCTAATCCAAACATTTCAGGAAATAAATAGAAGGGAATAGGACCTTGAACTACTCTTTGAGATATCATTGGAAAAACATGTAGGTAAATGATGCAACCTAATCCAAAAAAATAGAAAACTAATAAGACAATAACAACAGTTAATTCTTGAAATAATTTTAAAGAATTAAATATAAATGGCCTAGTATTCATTTCTCTAAGATAAGATATAATTATTGTTATAAACAATATAAATAGCGGAATAAGAAAAGTCAATCCACTTAATAGATGCCCCCATGGATCTATAGTATATATTTTCCCTGGCGCAACATAATCGATCAATGCTATTGTCAACATCGATAATAGCATGGAAAAAGCCTGTTTTCGAAAGTGGTTTAAAGATTCATGTTGCTGAACCAGCAGTGATAATGCATAAATAGGTATGAAAATAACGATTTCAAATATATGTGCTAAGTAACTAAGTGTAAAAAAACAAAAAATTAAAAGGTAAGATAGAAAATTGCTTTTCCATGTTTTGAAAATAAGGTAAATCAAACCTATAAAACAAGTCGTCGCGACCATTTGAGTTAATATTAAAGTAAAAGGAAAGTTGTTTACTAGTGCAAGAATAGATGTAGTCTTATCCTCTGCAAAATTTAGAAGAGATAGTAACGACGTATCCGTTGTTGGCATAACATTCGACTTTAAAAAAAGCGCGTATAATCCGCCAAATCCTCCAAATAGTGAATAAATCAGAGTACTTATCGCAATAATTTTTCTTTCTCTTTTGAATAAAGTTGATACCATTAAATAGAAACTAATTATTGGCATAAGACAAAAGAAGTGTATTACTATAAAGGTATTTATTTGCGGAAAACCAGAAAGATTCATTAGTATAGACATAAATAAGTGAATCCAATAGGGATAAGTGGTAAACCATCCTCTTATAACAGGAAACTCTCGTTGAAAGAGTAAAGACCATCCAAAATGTCCATATTCATCGCCAGTATATATTCCATAAATGGACTGTACTGAATAAATCATAAGCGTAATAAAACTCAATATCAGAAAAAGCAATAATTTTTCGTACGTTAAACGTAAGGAAAAATTATGGATGTTTTTTTCTATTTGATACGTTTTATTTTTCTTCTTAATCAAAGAAATAAGAAAAAGAGATCCTAATGAAAGAAGAATCGAAAGTTGTAGAGTAAAATCATTTATACTTAATCCAAAAATAATTACAATGAAACCAAAGAGGGAAATTAGAAACCAACTAAGAATGCAGGAAATAAAAGTGTTTTCAAGTATGTTTAATTCGCATTTGTTATCTATAAATATCAAAAGATAGTGACCTGGAAAATAAATAAGAAATAGTAAGACTATTATTAATCTTATCCAATTTAAAAAAGGAATCTCTTGCCACTGCACAAATAATCTGTCGCTCATCGTAGGAATAATAAAAAGGCATAATAGAAAGAGTATTGTCTCAATAGCGAAATACCATTGCATCTTTAATGTGAAAGCTGGAATATTAATCCGAATTTTAATATTTATGTTCTCATCAAATACTAAATACTTGATAAGAATAAAAGTTATGGCAGCCAATATAAATGAAAATCCCAGAGAAATCAAAATCAAAAGTTCAGGCATCGACGGGTAATAGAAAATCCACATAACTATTTCCATAACTAAAACTGAAAAAATAAAACTTACTATATTAGAGGGAGATAAATTTTTCATGATAAGAGAGTGTTCTTCACATTTTAAATTATCACTCATAAAATATCACATCTCCTAATCATATTTAATTCGTTTTTAGTTATTAATAAATAATTCAATAATTGATTGAAACTGCACTTATATATTAGCGAGTTTCTCTCATTAAACGTGAAATATCTAACGAAAACCAAGTCATATGGCCAACTCATAGTCCCAATATATCTCTAAGCCACCGCTTGACACGCAACTTTCCTCACTCGCTTAAAGCTAAAAATTTCAATGCATTTTGCGCACCTACTCTTATTAGCAGTATTAAATTTCTTCAATATCTTCACTAACACGACCCCAAGAACCTCTCTCAACATTGTCAACGACCTAGGTTAAGCTGAAAAAGCACCTCTCAATGAGATCCAAAGTCCTATACCAAGCTATTTTAAGAATTTTTTTCTGCTCCATTTCATCTAAAAAAGTATTAGTATACATCGCTTTCCCTTGCTACCTAATTTGAAAATAGTACATGTAATTTAAGATTATGAGGATTTCGATAAACCTGTAAAAACAATAACAATCTGACTTTTTTCAAAGGGTTAAATATTTCAAAAAATTGGTAGAGGATAATGAGAATCCCCCTTATATCTAAAAGAAAAATACTATAAAGCGGGTTTCGAAAAACCTTTAAAATAGACTCCATCTACCACCTCTTATTTATATATTAACGTGAAAAATAGTAGATTATTTTGGAAAACTCATCTAAAATGATTTTATTGCGCTTCTCAAAAGGAATAGAGGAAAAATAATTTAGAAAAGTTATATATTTAATTAGGATTCCGATTATAGTATCTCCAAAATTAGTTTCGGTGTGTCTTTATACTGAGGTATCTCAGAAGACGTTGAAAACTACTCCAATAATATTCCTTAATTTCTTCATCTTGTATCTTATTCTTTCTTTGAATGGAGCTCTCTAAGTAACCTATTAAATAAGATAACCCCTTTTGCCGAGAAACTTTAATGATATAGTAAATCCCTGTTAAAAATGCGTTTATTGGATGGTAATTATTAAAATATGCGCTTTTTCCTGCCATGGAAAAGTATCTTTTATCAGATCCGGTCATCCTTCGATGAAATACTTTTGCCGATGAAACTATTCCAGTATGCCAGTTTCTGATTTCCGCCTTTACTAATGAGTTCGAGTGACCATAAAAACTACCTATCATTTCATAACACTCTTTCCTAAATACAAGTGCACACCCTCTCGGTTTAGCGTTGCTCTCTTTCAGTTCCTTTAATGACATTTCTTTTTCATAGACAAAGCCACTGGCAATGCCGAGTCTTTGATTTGATTGAAAATTATCAATTATTTTTTCAAAATACTTACTTTCGAGTCTGACATCTGCATCAACAACCGCAAGGAAATCGTATTTAAAAGCATATTTACAGCAAATTTCCATAGCATGATCGATCCCCTTCCTAACAACTTCATTGTATCTTTCGTGAGCATACGTGTTCTCCTGTTTAGGTTTAAGCCTGACTCCATTGATCCAAGAAAATTCTTTCTCCAAATTTTTAATTTTAAGCCAAGTTTTATCGTTACTTCCATCATCAATTATAACCCATAAGACTGGTTTTATTGACTGATTAATCATGTCCATAGTAAGACCAGGTAACATATTTTCTTCATTTCTCGCCGGCGTTACAACAATCAAATAACTTGTCGTTATAGGTTCACGAGAAGAGTCGGGAAGAAATTTATCTATATTTTTCATAAAATTTCTGGAAGCTCCTTTGGATGGTTAAAACTAATTAGTTTTAACTACTATCTTTCGATACACATCTAGGTATTCCCTGGTTATTATATCCCAGCTCAATTTATCTTCAACTAACTTTCGACTTCCAGCGCCCATTGATTTCCTTAGCGCCGAGTTTTCAACTAACCTTAAAAGAAGTAAACTTAGACTATTGGTATTTCCTGCTCTAAAGGAGTAGCCATTTTCATATTCCAAATAGTGTGATGTCCAGTCAGATTTTGCGATAATTATAGGCAAGCCACAGGCCATTGCTTCAACGATCGAAATGGAAAAAGCCCCTGGCCACACCGCGAAATCTGCAGCATTGTAAAAGCTAGGCAATTTCGTTCTATGCACTGTCTTCAACATTATAACATTTTTATCTATCCCAAGTTTTTTTATTATAAATTCTAGTCTCGCCTTATAAGATGGCGAACCATCACCCACAAAAACCAGTTTAAAATTGTTATACTGCCCAATAACAGATTTAGAAGCTATTAACAAATCATGAAGTCGTTTACTGGATAAGAATTTTCCAGTATAAATTGCAGCAACATCTTCTGGAAGAAGACCCAATAGTGCTCTACTCTTTTCTCTCTGACTTGAATCTGGTTTAAAAAGCTCAACCTCGGCGCCAAGTGGAATGAAATGAACTTTTGAGGATGGAACTCCTAAAGTTTCGACCAAAAACTTTTCGATAGCCTTTGTACATGCAAATAGTTCTACTTTATTTGAAAGCGAATAGGAATAAAACCGTTTGAAAGAGATAAGCAACCTTGTTGCAAATGGGCTTATTCCTGTTATTAAATCGCCGACCACTTTATATCCATAATAGCCACTCAGCAACAGAGCCTCTCGAGATAAAGGAGAAAGCAAACCGTGGCAATGAATCACGTCAGGCGAAAAATCTCTGATTATCTTTCTCAAGCTGAATGGATTAAAAACTAGCATATCACCTCGAAACTTGCAGTAACTCTTTAAATAAAAGACATCTATTCCATCCAACTTGTTTAAACCTGAAATCCATTTATGATTTCCATATAGAGGATAATCAAAGGAAACGACACACACATCAAGGCCATATTCTGCTTGCTTTTTGGCTAAGTAGAATTCAGCATAACCTAAGCTTGGATCAAAAAAATTGACTACGTGCATTATACGCATATTTTTCTTCATTCTAAGATGTTTTACATAGATCTAATAAAGAATGCATAAGTTTTAGTGCCTCATAACTCCAGTTTAAGATTGGATTAACCATCAAGCGAAAAAATGCCCATGTCTCTTATCGAATCAATTATATCGTTATGGTTCTTGTAGTCTTCCTTAACAAATTCTATGTTACCTATTATTCGAGATTTATTATCGAAAGTACCTGAAGATAGATTACCGATAATTCTAACTTGATAACCAAACTTCAAATTTTTAACTAAATATAAACCGATGAATCCATCGATAAAAAAACTCATGAAACATTGTTATTTAACCTCCTTTTCATCTCTAAGGATTTACCCTCTTTGTAGATAAAACAATTAAGTCTCCGCCAAGAACTGATAGCCAATATTTGCGATATTTAGCAAATACGCCACTGCAAGAAATACCCTTGATTTGAAATCTCGCTTCTCTAAGTAATAGGGATATACTTTGCTTAGTAAAATTATGCAAGTGTTCCCAATCTGCGCCTAAGTAAACCCCACCGGTTAACGGTAATTGCCCAAACATTAATTGAATTCTATACGGCATCCATGCAATGTTAGGAACTTGCACTAAGAAGATGCCTCCAGGTTTTAATACTCTATGAATCTCCTTTACCAAATTAGGTGGGTTAAAGACATGTTCAAGAACGGCAATGCAAGTTACTGCGTCAAAAAAATTGTCTGGGAAGCGCAACCCCTTATCCACATCACATTCGAAAAAGTGAAATTTCTCTTGATTGGGGAGTTCTTTTGCTTTCTCTATTCTTTGTGCTGAGACATCAACTCCATAACATTCTCTGAACTTATCTCTAACCATAAATATAAAATCACCATCCCCACAACCTACGTCGAGCAGTTTTTCTCCGCCCGATGACAGTAATTCATAAGAAGCTTGATAACGGTTTACCTCGAACCTAATAAATTTCCGGTAAAGAAAACCAATTACACCTTTAGGAGACTCATAGGAAATTTCCTTAGAACCATAAACTGCATCATAAACTTTTTTCTTACTATTTTCCATAATTACCAATTCCAAGTCATATTTAAAAATTCAAATCTTCTGTTTTCTAATTACTTCTTCGTAAACTTGCTCTAGTCTGGTAACCACTTTCTCTAATGAGAAGTTAAATCTTACAATATTTATGCAGTTTCTCGAAAATTTTCTGCGCAACTCATCGTCAGAAATAATACCATAGATTGCCTTAGATAGTTCGTAATGTGATGGTGGGATCACATAGCCTACATTACCGTCAATCCACTCTAATGTATCCCCTAAATTAGTAGTGACTATGGGAGTTCCCGTAGAACATGCCTCAAGGAAGGTCACTGGAAAACCATAGAAGGAGGGGGTTACAAATACATCGGCATCCACCAAGGCACTGAGTTTATCTTCACTACTTATGAAACCAGTAAATATTACTGAATTAGATATGCCTAAAGAAGCGACCAAAGATCTAACCTCACTTAAATAACCGTCGTCCGGCCCCGCTATAACCAATAGAGAATCGGTACACTTCATTTCCTTAATTAAGTAGGCATAAGCCTTAACCAGAAGATCTACGCCTTTAGTCCTATGGATTCGGCCTAAATAAAGAACGATTTTTTTACGGTCAGGTATGTCAAACTTCCTCTTGAACGATCCCCTCGGCGGAAGAACCGCGTATTCGGATAAGTCTATTCCATTAGGAATGACAGCGATCTTCTCATCAGGTACCCCCATGTTTCTATACTGCTGGGCTTCAACTTCACTGAGAGCGATAACCTTCGAAGCATATCTCAATAGTCTATGTCCAAAGAAAAGATCATAAATCCATTTCAGCCTCCGCCAATTCCCAACTCTCGCAAGAGAACCATGAACCTGTAAAACATAAGGAATTTTATATTTTTGAGCATAATGGGAAGCTACAATATTCTGGAAACTAATATATTCATGGAGATGGATTACGTCAAATCTTTTAAGGTTCCTCTTGAGAAACGAAGCTAATTGCGGCGTTACGAATAGTTTAAATTTATTAACTAGCGTCAATGAAACGTTTTTGAAGCGATGAACCTCTAAACCAGCGTCAACACCATCAGGAGTTCCTTCTATTCTTGAACCAAAATCTTTAGCATCGGTTGTACATACAACAACTTCGTGACCTCTTTTAACTAACATCTTTGAAACGTTATATGATACGTTAACTGGACCTCCAAAGGCATAAGCAGGAGGAAAATAGGGTATAACTTGTAGGATTCTCAAACCATCTCACGCTTAAATTGTGTCCAAATATGCTTCAAGGAGAGTCTTCATTTCAAGGCCTATCTTCTCTAATGAAACGTTCTTTTCAACATATTGTCTTCCATTTTCTCCCAGTTCATTAGCAACATCCCTGTTCCCTCTCAAGTAAATTATAGACTCAGCCAGAGATTCGTAATCACCCGGTTCAACAACAATTCCCGACTTTGTCTCCCGAATGTAGCTTCCTGGCATTCCATTTGAGCAACATATTATAGGTTTCCCGACTGCCTGATACTCGTACAGCTTCGTCGAGAGCCCAAAGTAGGGCCTATCGAAGCTCCTCATAGGCAAAAGTAGGGCGTCGGCTCCGTTGAGCAGTTCTGCTACCTCTGCTCGACTAACTATCTCATTGATGAAAATTATATTCTTGAGCCCCTCTTTCTCTAATCCTCTCTTTACGCTCTCTGCGTACTCTCCATCCCCCTGGATAACAAACTCCGCATCCGGAGCCTCCTCTGACAGAATCTTAGCCGCTGAAATTACCTGATCAAAGTCATAAGCCACAGACAAGGCACCCGAATATAGAACGATGAACTTACCACCCTCTCTATTCTTACCCAGTTTCATATTAAATGTGGAGAGATCCACGCCAGCGAGAACGACATGGAACTTATCTCTCGAGATGCCATACATGCTTGAGATCACATCAATGTAGCCGGGGCTGATTGGAGTGATCGCGTCCCCCAACTTGTAGAAGAACCCATAGACGATCTTCGCAATATGGAGGATTATCGAATTCTCATCTATCAGGTTCAGATCAGTAATGTCAGTTAGGGTGATATCATCGACGTTCAAAACAACCGGCTTCCCGCTCACTTTCCCGAAGACAACGGCCGGTGCCCAGCTCGACGCCCAAACGACCTTCACATTCCGAACAAAAACCGAGGCGAGAAGCGCTGAAACCCCAAATGTCCCCATCAAGAGAAGCCTCTTCAGGAACCCCTCAGACTTCAAGGGCAGAATGAAGGTTCGTATTACCCGAACCCCGTCATCGTTTTCCACAACGACCGGCTTCCACCGATATTTCTCTGGCACATCCCCATTAGGGTAGTGAGGAAAAGCTGCTATCACCGTAACATCGCATCCGTTCAATGCGAGGCCCTTCGCCACGTTGTACGCCCTCGTCGCAGATCCACCTAGATCAGGAGGATAGTACTGAGCGAAAATGGCCACCGCGAGCCTTTCTTCCTTTGACATCCACTAGTCTTTTAGGACCTTTATCAGAAGCTGATCCCTGTACTCGACGACGACTCTAGCAAGCTCCTCCTCCTCGACACCAAGATCCTTCAGGGAGGCCTTCATAGGAGGGATCCTTAGTCTGTCGGTTTCCAGTCTAGCGAGAGCCTTCTCCCTCGTAAGCTGCCCCTCTCTGATGAGCTTACTGTAATGTTCGTCGAACTCGTTGAAGCCTACTAAAGCATAGTACAGGTAGTCTATCAGAGGATACGCCGCGTCATCGATCCTCCAGGTCGCCCTAGTATCGGAGGATCCTTCCCACCCAAGCTCCCTGGTAATCGTTCCAACGATCTCCTCCTCATTCCAGTAGATGTAATCATAGAACCCAACAGGAACCACATCGCCCGGCTTCTGGAGAGACTCGAAGAAGTAAACGAAGGCACCTGAGAGGTACTCGCTGAACACAGGCCAGTGCCAGTTATGTGTGTTGTTTAAGAACTCCCAAGCAAAAAGAAAGGAAAGCCGGACCCTGTCGAAGGAAGAGTACCTCCCATGATCGTCCGGGAAGATACCCATGAATCCGGTCTTGAAGTGCTCCTGTTCGAAGCTGCTATTCCCGATATTGTTCCCGCCGATGACCAGGGGGATATCATGTTCGTGCGCATAACGATACATTCTCAGGTTCATCGTCTTGTCCCCCGCATTGAGCACGGGCACTATCGTGTTGATTGAGGGCTTCCTCATCCAGGCATGAAACTTTATCCGGGTATTCCTCTGAGCCGATTTGATGTGTTCGTCGTCCTTCAACCAGACATGGTCGACCCCCAAAGCCTTGACGATCCTGTCGATGTTCCTGTAACCCTCCGGCATAATCGCGCCACTGTCAACAGTCAACGCGAGAACCCTCATCCCGTACTTCCTGACCATCTGATGGAGGGTGTATGCACTATCCCTACCACCACTTATAGGCACGATACAGTTGTACTTCCTGCCCTTGTCCCTGTATTTTGAAAGCAAATCAACCAACGCGGCTTCACCCTTGACCTCGACCTTCCTGTAATCTCGGCAGTAGTTGCATACGCCATCGGCGTCGAAGGAGATCCCTGGAAAGGTCTCAGGCAGGACGCACCGTGTGCATCTTTTAAGCTCCCGATCAAATACAGACGGCTGCATCATAGTCATCGTGTCGGTTAGGAGAGGCATATTGTGGAAGGGGCTAAAAATCAGCACTCTTGACTATGTTATCCCAATTATCGATAAACCATCTGTGTGTTCGCCGAAGGCCCTCTCGGAACTCCATCGCAGGTCGGTAACGGAGAACCCGCTCCGCCTTCCCAATGCTCGACAGGAGGCGCGTTTTCTTATCCCAGCTCCTCCTCTCCTTGAACACGATGCCTCCGGCGTTCCCCGTCAGCTCGTTGACCCAGTTCGCGAGATCAATGATCCTGACCTCCTTCCCGGTGCCGAGGTTGAAGGCCTCCCCGATGGCTTCATCACAGTGAGCCATTGAGAGCAGTCCGTTGATGAGATCCTCCACATACGTGAAGTCGCGCGTCTCCTCCCCGGTGCCAGTTATCGGGAGCGGAATGCCCTTCATCGCCCAGTACAAGAAGTTGGGGATAACATTCCTGTACTTGCCCGGCACCTCCCCCGGGCCGTAGGAGTTGAAGAACCTAGCGTTCACAATAGGCAGATCATACAAGTTGTGGAAGTAGTTCGTGTAGAGCTCCCCCAGCATCTTCGTCACCTGGTAGGGAGTGTAGAGGCTGATCGAGATATCATGCTCCTCGAAGGGCATCTTGGAGTCTAGCCCGTAGATCCCGCAGCCGGAGGAGGAGTAGATGAACCGCTCAACACCTTTCAGGCGGGCAAACTCCAGCACCTTCAGGATACCCAACCCGTTGACCAGCAGGTCGACCTCGGGATTATCCACCGAGTTCTGGTTGGCGAAGTGAGCCGCGAGGTGGTAGACTATCTCAGGCTTCGCCTTGAATATCCGCTTCAGCTTCGAGTCGTCCAGGATATCGCCCTCGACGAACTGGATCTTGGGACTCTTCGGAATATTCCACTCATAGGCGGAGGAGAGATCATCGAGGATGATTATCTTCTTCGTCTCCAAGGCGTCGAGTGCCCGGACCAGGTTACCCCCAATCGCTCCCGCGCCACCGGTCACGAGCACCGTCTTCCCCTCGAATGACTCGGCTACCTCCACCAAGCTACCCCACCCTGTAGAAGCCCCTCATCCACTCAACGGTCCGCTTAATCCCCTCCTCAGGGGGAACCTTAGGGTCGTGATGAAGGTCTCTCACGGCCTTTGTGAAATCCATCGTCTTCACCCTGGTCGTGAAGGGCTCCGCCTCCTTGTAGGTCAAAAGCGAGTCATCTCGTCCGACTTCTTTCAGAATCAGGTCAGAGTACTCTTTTATCGTTCTCTCCCACTCGGGTCTCCCACCGACATTGTAGGCTTCCCCGGGCACAAAGTTATCAACTATATTCGCCCAGGTGCGGCACGAGTCCTCAACGTAGTCAATTATCCTCCTGTGATCCTTGTACACGGTGTAGGGCTTGTTGAAGAGAGCGTGGTAGATGAATTTGGGGATAAAGCCCCTGTACGGGGTGTAGTGTTCATAGGGGCCATAGCAGTTAACAGGCCTTACCCTAACCGTCTCGGTGCCGAACATCTTCGCCGAGTTCATACACATCAGCTCCCCAGCCCACTTCGAGATGGCGTAGTCGTTCATCTGGTAGGTCTCCTTGATTGGTTCGTCGACCATGACGTCCTCGGACATGACGCCGGAGTAGTCGCCGTATACCTCGGCGCTCGAGAAGAAGACCATCCTGAACTTCAGCTTCTCCTGGAGCCGGATCAGGTGCTTCGTACCGATCACGTTCGTATCCCACAGGTTCTCGTAGTAGTCCTCGCCGTTCCACCGCCCGTACTCCGCCGCCAAGTGATATACGTAATCGAATCGCCTGTTCTCGAAGACCCGTTCAAGCTGCCTGTAGCTCCTCACATCAGCTCTCATGTAGTCGTTCCTATCTGTGTTAAACAGGTCGACTGCGAGAACCTCGTGGCTACGCCTCCTAAGCTCATTGACAAGGTTGGTCCCGATGAACCCTGCTCCACCGGTCACAAGGATCCGCTGACTATCCACGCTACTCAACCTCGCAAAGAATATTCATAATTTTTTCCCCAGCACAACCATCACCAAAGGGGTTACTCCACCCACGGTCTCTCCGCAACATCTCTTCGACCGCGTTGAGGATCGAGGCCTCCTCAACCCCTGAGACAATATTTGAACCCACATCGACGGTCTCAGGCCGCTCAGTATTGTCCCTCAAGGTCACACAGGGAACACCGAGTATGCATGTCTCCTCCTGAACCCCCCCAGAATCCGTCAGGACGAGCTTCGCCTCAGACTCAAGCCTTAGGAAATCCAGGTAACTAACGGGCTCAACCAAACTAATATCGTGGAGGTTGAAGCCGAAAAAATCGATCATCTTCCTCGTCCTAGGATGAACCGGGAACAGAATCGGAAGCGAGTACTTGTCCCTGATCCGCCTGAAACCACTAAGGATTTTGCCGAGACGCATCTCCGAATCGACATTCTCCGCCCGATGTAAAGTAACGAGGAAAAAGGCGCCTTTCTCAAGGCCATACCGGCTTAGAGCATCTCCTCTCCTCGACAATTCAAGGTTCTGATTCACGGCGTCGACAACCGTGTTCCCTGTCACGTATATTCGCTCGGCACCAACTCCCTCTCTCATCAAATTCTCCTTTGCCACGGGCGTGGGGGCGAAGAGGTAATCGGAGACATGGTCCGCGACGACCCTGTTGATCTCCTCAGGCATAGAGCGGTCGAAACTCCTCAGCCCCGCCTCGACATGGCCAACGGGAACATGAATCTTCGCGGCGGCCAGAGCCCCAGCCATCACCGAATTGGTGTCTCCCTCCACGAGAACCACATCCGGCTTCTCCTCGAGCAGCACCATCTCAACCCCAACCAGAATCTGACTCGTCTGCTCCGCCTGCGAGCCCGACCCAACGTCGAGATTATACTTAGCCGACGGAAGGCTGAGCTCATCGAAGAACACCCTATCCATCTCATACGAGTAGTGCTGCCCCGTGTGGAGGATGAAATAGTCAAGTCCCCGCTTCTCAAGCTCCCTTATGACTGGGCTCATCTTGATTATCTCCGGCCTCGTCCCCAGGATGACCGCTATCTTCAAGGCTTCTCTCTGACCACGCTGACGATCACCCACAGGATGACGCTCGTCGTCAACAAAATCAAGCCGATGAACGTTGCGCCCAACGTGGCGACAACCATGTTCAAGCTGACCACATGCGTCTCACCGTAGGCATAGAGAGTCAGCCCCCATAACGCCATCGAGGCTACAGTCGCCATCAGGCCGGGTAACCCGAAGAACAGCAGGGGCCTGTTAATGGACAGATACTTGAGCGTGCTCAGCAGAACACTCGACCCCTGCAACACGGGCGTCTGCTTCGCGGAGTCCTCATCGTAGGAGACACTTATCGGCACCTCAGCGATCTTCAGCCCATGGTTCCCCGCCTTGACCAGGATCTCGGTGCTCAAGCCCATGCCCAGCTCTGACAGTTTCAGGGTCTCAAGAGCATGCCTATTATAGGCTCTGAAGCCGGATTGCGCATCGGTGATGCGCACTTCACCGTTGGAGACCAGCCCCGAGAGGACCTTTATGCCGGCCTTCCTCCCCTCAGGAACCTCCGAGCCCCCGCCTTCGAGGAACCGGGACCCGATGACGATGTCGACGTCTCCCAAGCTCAGACGTTTCAGAAGCTTGGGGATCTCAGAGGGGTCGTGCTGACCATCAGCATCCAGAGTCACAGCCACGTCGACGCCTCCCTTCCTGGCCTCCTCGAAAAGGCTCTGAAGCGCGGCCCCGTATCCCAGATTCGTCTCATGACGGATCACCTCGGCGCCCAGCGCCTCCGCTATGACCCCGGTCATATCGGTCGAGCCATCATCGCAGACGAGGACCCGGTCCACAAACCTCTCAACCGTTAAAACCACCCTCGCAATACTCGCCTCCTCGTTGAAGGCCGGGATACAGGCGACGACGAAGGGCTTCCCCGTCATGTTCTGAACTCCCGATAGACCCGCCTTCTATGGTCGACGATGAGGAAGAGAACCGCCTTCTTCTCCTCGTCGACCTCGTAGACAAGGCGATAGTCGCCCACCCTGAACTTGTACAGCCGCCGCTCATCGAACATCAGCGTCGACCCGAGGTAAGGCCTCTCAGAGACCTCTCGAACCGCATCGAGAACCCTCTCCCTAACCTCTCCCTCAAGCCTCTTCAGATGCCTAAGAAAACGCCTCGTCGTGAGGATCCGATAGCTACCCACGGGCCGACTCCTTTCTCAGCTCGTCTACGCCGCCGAACTCCAGAACCTCACCCCTCTCAGCCTCCGCGAGGCTCTCCCTAAGCTCCCCCTGAAACGCCTCATCCTGAATCATCTCGAAGGTGTCAATGAGGTCCTCGACGCTCCTCCTCGCCTCCTCAAGCTTCGCCAAGACCTCCCTCAGACGCTCCCCCTCGATAACGACCCTGCTCAAGGCAAACTCCACTCCACCATGAACGATCTAGGCCACTTATTTAAAGCGTCGCCGCTCATAACCCGGACCACTACCCCACCTATGCTCCGTCCTCGTTGAAGGCTGGAATACAGGTAACAATAAAGGGATACTGCGGCCGCCTGACCCCATCAGACATCATCAAGCAACTTACCCGCGTCATCCTAGGACGTATTGCTCCAGCCTGTAGGCGCGTTGACCTCAACGAACGTCAAATACCTGACGAAGCCCTGATCCCAGAGCCACCCCCTCGCCCCACTGTAACCGAAACCAACCGCCTGGTCACGGATCTCCCGTGCCCTCCTGACCCCGAAGGATCTCATATGCCTGACGAACCCGCTCCTCATCGCCTCGTTGAGCTTCCCGATGATCTTCACTAGCTCCACACCGAGAACCACGCTCTCCACCCTCTCAACCACCTGAGCCGCCAGAGAGAGAATCCCACGTTCAACCCGATCCAGGGCCCCGTACCAGACCCCGCGCCTCAGAGCCTTCCTCCGAACCTCGGTTAAGAAAGATGAGGTGAACATTATCACACTAAATTTAAGCTTTGAATATTTAAGTCTCCTTCATTCCAGAGATCAGAAAAGCATGTGAAAATTAACTCGCGCGCGCGAATCGGCGAAGGGAAAGGGTTGAAAGCCGCCACACCCAAGATTAACTGATACCCCTTGATCCTCTGCGCCGGCAGCTTCATGTGCGACCTCATCGCGGCCCACCTCCCATACGTCCCGGGACCAGGCGGCCTCGTCTACGCCCCCGAAGGCATAAACCTCAGGACAGGGGGCCACGCCGCGAACGTCGCCATAGACCTCAAACAGCTCGGCGAGCCAAGGGTAGCCGCCGCGGGAGGCGTCGGGGAGGACGCCCTCGGCGACTACATGGTCGAGACCCTCAGAGGCCACGGCGTCGACGCCCACCCCCAGCAGGTGAAGGGCTACGGCACGGCGAAGAACGTTGCACTGATCGTCGAGGGGGAGGACAAGAGGTTCATAGCGGAGCTCGCCGCGAACACGATGCTCAGCCCAGACCACGTCGAGGCGGTGATCGGCGAGCTAACGCCCTCCGCCTTCTACCTCGGCACCGTCGGCGGCCTCAGGCTCATCGACCCAGAAATACCCAGGCTCCTCGACGCCGCCCACGGGGCGGGAGCCACGACCTACCTAGACGTTGTAATGCCCTTCGAGAAGAACTGGGACCACCTCAGGAGGGCGCTGAGCCTCGTCGACGTGCTGCACTGCAACGACGCCGAGGCCGCCGCCATCACGGGCCAGGAAGACCCCGTCGAGGCGGCGAGGCGGATATCCGACGCTGGCCCGGCGCTCGTCGTCGTCACCCTTGGCAAGGACGGGCTGGTCGCCGCGACCCGCGAGGCGACGATCATGGTGTCCTCCTTCAGGGTCAGGCAGGTCGATCCGACGGGGGCAGGCGACGCTCTCTGCGCCGGCATTATCCGCGCAGCCTCGGCTAGGGGGCTGAACAGGGCCGAGCTCAGACACATCGACATGGAGACGGTGAAGGAGGTTCTCCTAGAGGGCGAGGCCGCGGGTGCCGCCTGCGTCACGGAGGTCGGCGCCACAGAGGGCGTGACGAGGGAACGTGTCGACTCCCTCATCCAGGGGCAGGGAACGGGGGTCTTAGCCAGCTCGAGGAGGCTCTGACCCCCTTATATTTCCCGACAAGGATGGTAATTTGAGATGGGGACGAGGGAACCTATCCAGACGGGCTGTCCGAGCGTCGACAGGCTCCTAGGAGGAGGCGTCGCCTACGGGGTAGTCACCCTCGTCTACGGGGAGGAGTCCACGGGGAAGACGACCCTCGCCGCCTCTGCGGCCCTCACTCTACTCCGCCGCGACCAAGCGGCGAGGGCCTTCTACGTCGACTCGGACGGCAAGCTCTCCACGGAGAGGCTCACCCAGCTCGCGGGCGGCGCCGAACCCCTCCGCCGCCTCCTCTACTACAGGCCCCAGAGCTACCGTGAGCAGACCAGGCTGATGGAGGGCCTGCCAGACCAGCTGGAGGCCGGAGACCTCGTCGTCGTCGACTCGATAACGGGGCTCTACAGGCTTGAGGCGGGGGACCCCGCGCGGTCCTTCTCCGAAAACAAAGAGCTTAATCACCAGCTCGGGTTCATCAGGGAGATGGCTTTGACGACGGCCTCGGCCTTCCTGCTCACCGGCCAGGTCAGGAGCGTCGTAGGCTCCCCCACCCCCGAGGTCGAGCCCGTCGCCGAGCGACTCCTCAGGTTCTGGAGTGACGCCGTGCTCAGGCTCGACATTACGCCGGTCCCAGGCATCCGCCACGCTACATTGGAGAAGCCAGAGAGTAGGCGTGGGGCGGTGAGGTTCAGGATCACGGGGGCCGGGCTCGAGGAGGCGGATCAGGCCTGGTGATCTCGGACATCGTCCTCTGGTTCGCGGAGACCATCTGGCTCTTCCTCCCCGCCTACTTCGCCAACGCGACGCCTGTGCTGCTCCACGGCGGCGGTCCCATCGACGGGGGCAGGGTCTGGTCCGACGGTAGACAGCTCCTCGGCGACCACAAAACCATCTACGGCACCCTGTCAGGCGTCGTCGTCGGCACGGCCGTCGGCTTCGCCCAGATGAGCCTGCTCAGGGGCTTTCTTTTCGCCTCGGGCGCCATCCTCGGCGACCTCGTCTTCGCCTTTTTCAAGCGTCGCCTCGGCATGAAGCCCGGTCAGCCCCTACCCCTCTGGGACCAGGTCGGCTTCATACTCTTCGCCATAACCCTCGGCAGCCTCGTCCAGCCGGCGCCCACCTGGGAGCAGGACGTCGCCATGATCGTCACCACGATCCCGGTCCACTACGTCTCGAACCTCTTCGCCTGGGGGCTGAGGATGAAGAAGGATCCCTGGTAGAGCCTAGACGAGCCTGAACTCC
>Ga0315291_10003538_pt1 | contig 20174 bp, 18 predicted proteins | sample YL17G12_20_MG_FD_203070 | JGI IMG/M metagenome (GOLD analysis project Ga0315291, IMG submission 203070) | Sediment microbial communities from Yellowstone Lake, YNP, Wyoming, USA - YL17G12_20 | ecosystem: Environmental > Aquatic > Freshwater > Lake > Sediment | place: USA: Wyoming | collected...
TCAGTTTCCTCCTCAACGGTGAGACCGGTGAAGTCGGCAAAGTACATCGCCGCCGCGCGCGAAGCCCTCTCGGCAACCTCGGCTACGATCGCTTCTTTGTCCGATCGGTTCATGTTGTACCTTCCAGATTACTGAGTATCCCCAAATGGACAAGTCGAATGAGACACCGACTTGTGAAGCCTGATGAGAAGCCCCGGCTCGCCGGGCACCAGACTTCCGACTAAAGGTAGAGTAGTGAGTGCGTAATGTCGAGTTCAATGAACTGCCACTTCGCCCCGATCGATGTGGACGCCCGGTCCCATCGTCGTGGAGATCGCGATGCTCTTGATATACGTTCCCTTCGCCGACGATGGCTTCAGGTGGACGATCGTATTCAGGAATGACTGGATGTTTTCCACCAGTTTTTCCCTTTCAAAGCTCGCCTTGCCAACCGTCGCGTGGACGATGCCGGCTTTGTCAACTCGAAACTCGATCTTGCCCCCCTTCACTTCCTTGACGGCCTTTCCAACTTCCATCGTCACCGTCCCGCTTTTGGGATTCGGCATCAACCCGCGAGGACCCAGGATCCTGCCGAGCTTCCCGAGATCACCCATGACATCAGGTGTCGCGATAATCACATCAACGTCTGCCCAGCCCTGCTGGATCTTCTCCAGGTAGTCCTGGAAGCCAACGTGGTCGGCGCCCGCGACCTTGGCCTCTTCATCCTTCGGGGGTTTCGCGATAACGAGCACGCGCACAGCTTTCCCGATGCCGTGAGGCAGGGCCACCGTCCCGCGGATTGCCTGGTCAGCTTTCTTCGGATCAACACCGAGACGAACGGCGATGTCGACACCTTCGGGGAACTTCGCCGAGGCGGTCTCTTTGACCCGCTCTACTGCCTCAACGATGGTGTAGTTCTTCTTCTTCTCAACCTTTGCCGCAACAGCTTTAAAACGCTTGCTTCGCTTCTTCATGCTACCAGCTCACTTTCGTGGAGAATTCGTTAATCTTCGACGGTAATTCCCATGCTGCGCGCGGTTCCGGCAACCATGCTCATCGCAGTCTCAACGGAAGCTGCGTTGAGATCGGCCATCTTCATTTCCGCGATTTCGCGGACCTGCTTCTTCGTCACCTTTCCGACCTTCACGCGGTTCGGCTCACCGGATCCTTTTTCCACTTTCGCTGCCTTCAGCAGCAAAGTCGCTGCAGGAGGCGTCTTCGTGATAAACGAGAAAGACTTATCACTGAACACGGTGATGATGACGGGAATGATGAGCCCCTGCTGATCCTTCGTCCTCGCATTGAATTGCTTGCAGAACTCCATAATATTGACGCCCTTCTGACCGAGCGCCGGACCAACGGGGGGAGCGGGATTCGCCTGTCCTGCCGGAATTTGCAGCTTAATGAAACCTGTGACCTTTTTTGCCATTTCCTATGCCAATGATATTATATAGAGAAGATCTGCCAAAGAGAACTTCACTTTTCCAGCTCAACCTGAACAAAATCGAGCTCGACCGGTGTCTTCCGCCCAAAGATGCTTACCATCACCTTGACCTTCATCTTCTCCGGATTGACCTCCCGAACAAACCCCGAGAAGTTGTTGAACGGTCCTTCGACGACCTTGACCGGATCACCGCTGCGGAACGGAATCTCCACCAGCTCGACGCTCCCCTTCTCTTCCATCTTGCCGATCAATCGACGCACTTCGTGGGGCTGCAACGGAACGGGATTGTTCTTGTCGGGAACAAAACCCAGAACGGAGGGGGCTTCGAGAATCAGGTGAACGGTTTCCTTGTCGAGAATGGCCTCCACCAGGACGTACCCCGGGAAGAAATTCTTCACCTTCGTCTTCTTTTTTCCGTCTTTTACCTCAATGACTTTCTCTGACGGAATCATAACGCTGGAAAGCTTCTCCGCGAGGTTCAGGCGCGCCACTTCTGACTCGAGGTAGGCCTTCACCTTTGTTTCGTGACCGGAGTATGTTCGAACGACATACCAACGCTTATTCAAATCTCTTCTCTTCCTCTGAATTACAGGATTGCCTTGAGCGCCGCGGCAAGAACTGAATCAACGCCCCAGGTGAAAACGGCAATGATCAGACACACAATGATAACGATCTTGGTCGACTCCACCAGTTCCTCGCGAGTGGGCCAGGTGACTTTTCCCATTTCCTTCGCGACGTCATTGAAAAAATTGATGATCTTTTCTTTCATCGCATTCCCGTATCGAAATATGTGTTGAAGGGAACCGCCACCGCCTCGTGCAACAACTCTGCACGTCAGGAGGGACTCGAACCCCCAACCTGCGGTTTTGGAGACCGCTGCTCTACCAATTGAGCTACTGACGTAGGGAATACCGCAAGGCAGGATCGAATGCCGAGACCACAGCCCTCCATCAATGTAAACGAGCCGAGCAGGATTGTTTATTTCGTTTCTTTGTGCGGTGTACGTTTGTTACACCACGGACAGAACTTCTTGTACTCCACCCGCCCTGATTGCTTCTTCTTGTTCTTGGTGGTACTGTAGTTCCGACGCTTACACGTTGAGCATTCCAGCGTGATGATGTCTCTCACGAGATTCCACTCCAAATGTTATTTTAAACTCTCGGCTCTTCGACTGAGCTTGCGACCGGGATTGAACCGGTGACCTCTTCCTTACCAAGGAAGTGCTCTACCAACTGAGCTACGCAAGCGTATGCCCTCCGCGCAACCCAGCGCGGGGAGACGAGAGACGTGAAACGAAAGACGATGCTGATCGCGCTGTGCATCTCACGCCTCACTTCTCACGTCTTCCGTCTTTTGTAGAGCGGGAGACGGGACTCGAACCCGCGACCAACAGCTTGGAAGGCTGTGACTCTACCAACTGAGTTACTCCCGCGAATTTCAAGTCACACCGCACTCGAACCTCGTGCGCCCAATCCCGCCCAAATAGCGGGATGACTCTACCAACTGAGTTACTTCCGCAAAGCCATTTCGGATTGTTGAGTGTCCATTGCGGGATTTCGCGGGAGAACTCGAGCCGATCCGCAGTCCGCAATTCGCAGTCCGCAATCTGCTTGTGGGCAGGGAAGGATTCGAACCTCCGAAGGCCTGAGCCGTCAGATTTACAGTCTGATGCGTTTAACCACTTCGCTACCTGCCCGTGCTCACACGGCTGAGCTGGCGATCCGACTTTCCGTTGGAGGCGGACTGGTCAGCCTCCGGCCGAGAACCGACGGCATGGTCACTGACTTGCCAACTTTGTCCTGGAGCTGGCGATCGGACTTGAACCGATGACCTGCTGATTACAAGTCAGCTGCTCTACCAGCTGAGCTACGCCAGCAAAGTATGGACTCCCCTTCCTGCGGAGAGCTTGCGACGCTCCCATCTCTCACAATATCCGCAGCTTATGTGCGTTCACTTCGTGGGGAATTTTGAACTATGCGCGAACCTGTAGCTTCTTAATTTAACAAAAATTCCCAAATAGTCAACGCCTTTTCGAAATTATCACCCTCATTTGCTGGCGGATCCTCCTCCGTTCGGCCCTGGACGCTGACCAGATTTGAGAATTCTGTCCCGCAGGCCCAAAGCAGGCAAGAAGGCGGGCTGTATGATAAGGGCCTTTTCAACGCTGGAGAGGGCGGCGACAGAGTCATTGTGTGAATGCAGGTAGGACGATGTCAGAGTGAGCATTTGGGCATAGAGACCCTTCATTCCGTTGGTCAATCGGTGCTCATACGTGGTCGATCTGAAGCGGATCTTGGGGTCCCTTTCGGGCTTTTGCGAGGTTTTTGACGTCAGAAGGAAAAGAAGCCCGACTGGAACTCTCTCGTAGGCTGCGCCAAATTCAGGTTCGATTTCCGGTCCGATGTAGGTTGCCCCCCTCCGATGACCTATGTCGACAAACTCGTTGATCATAGCAACACAACGAGCTTCAATGACGGCTGCATCGTAGGGCAGATTGTGCTCAAACTTGCGAAGTTCAGCCAGGAACCCGTCAACTTTGGACCTTGCCTGCTCAATAAGCCAAGGATATCTCTTTTCGATATGAACGAAATACCAGGACCGGCGAAGGAGTTCTTTATCAATAATCGTCACATCGGGCCGTTGATGATGCACAACCTGATAGTACAGAGACGGAGCGACGAAGTAATCCCACTGAAAGGTAAGAACGAACGCGTTAGGTTCAAGATTGGCGAAGATGTTCTGCGTGTAGTCCTCTACAAGATGGTTGTCTGACTCACCGACCGCTTTCCCGTTCTCCCAGAGTTGAACAAGAGGAAGAATCATCAGAAAGAGGAGGACAACCGCCGACTGTACTCGCCTCTGTCCGCCGCCGGCGAAAGTATACACGACCTCTAATCCGAATACGACGAGAATCCCAGCGACGACATACGACAGCAGAAAGTACGAATCGATATCGTGGATGTCGTAGTTGATCGAGTAGAGTAAACATGTCATGAATGTAACGACAAGGAACCAGAAGAGGATCCTGTTCCGCCGATACACCATCCACAGACCGATCAGCAGCAGAGCGATGGCGAGCCAGCCAAACTCCAAAGGGAAATTGCTGACGAAGTAGCTCAGCTGTTTCTGCGCACTCTCGAAGCTTGAGAAGATCCAGCTGCGGTACTGTTTGCCCGAAACATGCCAAACGAGCCGATCCAGCTCCGCAGGGTGACCCCAGTCGAGTGGCGGCTGAACGCGGGATCGAATTGGCAGATACAGGTATGCGGATACTCCGAGCAAGAAAAACGGCATGAGCTTCACGAGGCGCAGCATCGAACTCTTGACGACACCGAATGACTTGAAGTACAAGTAGCCGAGTGCTGGGATGACGAGGATCGTAGTCAAATGATTTGTGAAACTCAGCCCAAGTAAGAATGAGGAGAGAACAAGATGATGGGGAATTCTCCCTTCACTCTCCATTCCTTGTTGCACCCCCTTCACAAATGTCAGTAGCGTGAGCAGCATCAAAGCGAGATGAAGACCGTACACTTCAACAGAAACCGACTGCGCCCAGACTGTTCTTGAGAATCCGAATACGAGGGAACCGATCGCCGCGCACGCAAGAATGCCCCGTCTTCCCGAGGATCGGCTGAATCGTCTCTCGGCGCCAACGAATTCCAACGACTCTCTCAGCGCCACGGCTAATTTGAAGAACAACCCAACTGCGAGAGCAGAAACGACTGCACCGAGAACGTTGAGTTTGACAATCTCTTCTGCCCCAGATGGTACCATAACCGCGCATCGGCCAAGAAGTGTAAACAGCGGATAGCCCGTCGGATGTGCGATGCCAAGCACCGTTGCCACAGCCGCCAGCTCGCCGCTGTCTATGAACGAAACGGTGGGACACATTGTCGTGAGGTACACACCTAACGCAACGAGTGAAACTGCTACGGTGAGAAGATTCTCACTCAGAAGTATGCCAATTCGCTTTTCCTTCATTCGCGATGCAACGTTGTAAGGCGAGAGAACAACCCTCGATTTTCCTTCCTCGTTCTCCGAATCGTACCGAGGAATGACCGGAGTGACCGTTCACCCATGGCCACTGCGAGCGCCTGCAGCCGCTCCTTCTCCGTAGGAAGGACAAAGCTCGTCGTATCGGAGTTCAGCCGCACGAAGGTTTCCAGCAGACGAAGGTATTCCAGATTGGCAGCGAGCTTTCTCCCCTCTGCTTTCTTAACGATGTTCTGGCGCATCATCTCATCGAGGAGCTCAAACGAATTCGATCTCGTGGCTGCTTCACGCGCTCCGCCATATCGCAGCTGCAGCGCCTGCAGCAAGAATTCCAGATCCACGAGTCCTCCGCTTCCTACTTTCAAATCCACACCCTTCTCCGCTTTTGTCCGCTCCCTCTCCATCTTTTTCCGCATCGCTCTGAGTTCCTTCGTCCATCCTGTCGGCAGCGGCGATCGATACGTGTACGCCAAAAGGTGTTTCATCACTTCGGAGCCGAAGCTCGCGTCACTCGCGATGAGCCTTGCCTTCACCAGAGACTGGCGTTCCCAGAGTGAAGCACGATCGCGCAGATAGGTCTTGTAGTACTCGAATTCCGTTGCGAGCGGCGAACTCTTACCCTCCGCGCGCAAGCGGAAATCAACCTCGTACACCGAACTAAGCGATTCGGAAAATTCCCGCGCGAACAGTTGAGCCTGACGCTGTGTGGCCGATCTCTCATCCCCCTTGTAGATGAGAATGAGATCGAGATCCGAACCGATCGTTATCTCTTCCCCTCCATATTTCCCCAAGGCGATGAGGGAAACCTTGAGACCAGAGCCTCCAGTCTGCGGATTGTTCCGAGTCCGAAGGAAAGCATCCGAAACGATTTCGTCCGCCAGCAGACTGAGCCCCCGCGTGAATTGCCTGATGGAAACATCACCCACGAGCAGCCTCAAGCCAGCTTTGAACTCATTGTATGCACGGTAGCGCATCAGATCACTCTGCTTCAGGAACTCCCAGCTCCGATCAACGGCGAGCATCTCTTCTGGCCGGCCAACGAGGCTTTCAAAGAGAAGGGGTTCCTGTGCGAGGAGGCGCGCAAATCGAGAGCTCCGAGCGCACAACAACAGCAGCAAGTCACGGAGTTTCTCACTCGTCAGTGCTTGCTGAAGTGTGCGCTTGATCGGTTGTGCCGACGCGAGGAGAACGAAGTTGCTCATGCACCAATCAGGTGCTCCGCGCTTACGCATCAAGGCAAGCAGCGAGCGCATGCGGTGAGGCGCCTCAAGCTCGGGGAGTTCCCTCACGATGACACTGAGCTGCTGAGCCGAAGTGATGTTGTCGCGAAACCCGAATTTCTCCAGGTAGACGGATGAAACTCCGCCCCGGTCGGTCTTCATCTCTGATGCGCGCGGCAGTTTTCCTCTTCCTCCCTTCACGCCGAAAACAGATCGGAAGATTGCCTGAATGTTCCGGCGGTGACGACCGAGTTCTCCCTCGAATTTCGAGGACGATCCAAATCCTAATTGTCTTGCGAGAACCAGTTTTTCTTCCTGTGAATGAGGAACCGAATGCTTCTGGAGCCCCAGCAAGAGTTGAAGTCGGTCCTCAACCGTGCGCAGGAAACTGTACGCTGCCTGCAGCTTCTCCCCTTCCTCCTTCTTGAGCAGCGATGCCTCGACCAATCGATGGACAGCGTGCAGCGTGTTCCGTTCTCTCAGCAGGACATTGTGACCGGCATTGAGAAGCTGCAGCGCCTGCGCGATGAATTCAATATCTCGAATCCCTCCGCTCCCCAGCTTGATGTTCGAGTCGCTTTTCCTTCGCGCCTCGATCTTCGCTTTGATCTTTGCGATTTCCTCGAGCGGGCTTCCCAGAAGCGTCTTGGGGTATACGAACGGCTGAATATCGTTGAGCCATCCCTCACCGACAGTTCTGTTTCCTGCAACGATCCGAGTTTTCAGGAGCATTTGGCGCTCCCAGAGCTCTCCGCGCGCCTCATAATAAGACATGTACGCCGAGCGTGACATTGCGAGCGGACCCGAGTGCCCTTCCGGCCTCAACCGCATATCCACACGATAGAGGTGCCCTTCCGCGGTGTGCTCCGACAACTGGCGTACCACGAATTCAGCAAGCCGCGAATAATACTCGTGTTGCGTAGAGAGACGACTTGCAGGAGAGCCGAGGGGACCATCCGTGTCATACACGAACATCAAATCGATGTCAGAGCTGAAGTTCAGCTCTCCGCCTCCGAGTTTGCCCAACCCAGCTACTGCGAGCGTGCTCTCCGAATCGAGTGGGATTGTTTCGGCAAGATGCCTCAGGCCGAGCTGAAGGACACACTCGATGATCGCATCGGCAAGCGAGGACAATTCCGCAGATGTGGTTGAGACATCCGCTTCCTTCAAGAGCTGACGCGCACCGACGCGAAGCAATTCGCGACGCTGAAAGCGCTTGAGCGAGTCGAGTTTCTTCTCCATTCTCTGGAAAAGCTTCATCGCCTCAGACGCCTCCATCGCATACTCCTCCGTGGTTTTGGCCACCTTGAGAACGTTTGTCGATGTGAGCCAGTGGAAAAGCTCCGGATTGCGAACGAGGATGTCGGCGAGAAATTGGGACTGCGAAAAGATCTCCAGAGCGATCTGCTGGAGCAACCGGTGTTCCTGGAAATCCCGCAGCAGGGACGAGGAGAACCCGGTCGAGAGAAAGCGATGGAGATTCGTCAACCCACGTTTTGGATGAGCCGTGGCGCGAACGTCGCGTCTGAGCGACTTCAAGACAAGTGGCGGGGAAAGTCCGGCACCCGCTGCCATCACGCCGATGGCTTCGTAGAGCCCTTCTTCCGTCACCGGGATTCTCGTAAGTTCTTGCTCCATCACCATGCTCAACACGATTATACTGAAAAAGTGCTTCAGATTCTAAGCCGGGCAAGGGGGTGATTCGTTTTACCTACCACGCGACGCTGTCCGTCCTTCCCTTGCTTCTCAGACTGGCTTCTTCTATATTTTGGCGTCCGCATCGTCCAGTCGCCTCATCACCCATCCTTCGCGGTCAGCTATGGTCAAGCTCGTCGCGCTGTACCAGACTCCCGCAAACACCGACGCTTTCGATTCACATTTCGCAGACACGCACTTGCCTCGAGTCAAGAAGTGGCCGGGACTACGAAAGATCGAGGTCGCGAAAGTCACCGGCACTCAGATAGGCGAACCAAAGCTCTATATGATTGAGGAACTGTACTTCGACGACGAGGAATCGATGCAGAAGGCTCTGGCCTCAGCTAATGGGAAGGCTGTCGCGCTTGACATGATGGAATCTGCACGGGACTCAGTTACGGTCTTCTGCATCATCGTGATGATGAGCTTCACATTCAACATCGCCATCGGAATGACGGCGGGATTTGTGGTGTATCCGTTGTTCAAGATTCTGGCGGGAAGGATGAACGAAGTGAAGCCGGGGTTGTGGGTCCTTGCGGTATTATCTCTTCTATTCTTCCTTTTCTATCCCTATTAGCTGACGGAAGGTTCGATGGCACAGGTCCGTCGAACCTTGATATAGATCTTTCCTTCTTCGCAGACCAAGCATGGAGCTCATCAATGAAACGTCGCGACTTCATCAAGTCAGCCCTCGTGGCCAGTGTTGCCACTCAAATCCCACCCGCCAGACCGATGCCCGCCCGGACGACTGTCCGGTCGGACGGGTCGGGCTGGCATCTCAACGCTCAAGACGCTAAGATGAGACCCGCGATCGAACAAGCAATCCCAAAGCGCATCTACAAGGGTGACATCAAGCTCTCGGTCGTCGGGTTCGGCGGAGTTGTTGTCATGGGCAGCCCGCAGGACCACGCGAACGATATCGTCGCTGAAGCGTTCGATCGCGGAATCAACTACTTCGATGTGGCTCCCTCGTATGGCGATGGCGAGGCTGAGCTAAAGCTCGGTCCAGCGCTGAAGCCGTACCGCGACAAAGTCTTCCTAGCTTGCAAAACGATGAAGCGCGATGCAGAAGGTGCAAGAGAAGAATTGGAACGATCGCTCCAACGTTTGTATACAGACCATTTCGACCTCTACCAGTTCCACGCTATGACGAAACCGGAAGACGTTGAACAGATCTTTGGTCCCAAGGGGGCGGCTGAGACATTCCTGAAAGCGCGGGAAGAAGGAAAAATCCGCTTCATCGGTTTCTCCGCTCATTCCGAAGAAGCCGCACTCGCTATGATGGATCGATTTGCGTTCGATTCCATTCTCTTCCCCATCAACTTCGTGTGCTACGCGAAAGGGAACTTTGGCCCTCGCGTCGTTCAGCGCGCGAAAGAAAAAGGTGTGGCACGACTCGCTCTTAAGATGTTCGCACACACACCCTGGCCAAAAGGAGCCGAGCGCACATATCCAAAATGTTGGTACAAGCCCATCGATGAACCAAGCCTCGCTTTGCAGTCGCTGCGTTTCACGCTCTCCGAGGACATCACCGCTGCCATTCCTCCGGGCGACGAGCAGCTCTTCCGACTAGCGCTCAAGGTCGCTCCTTCCTTTACCCCTCTCAAACCCGAGGAAAAGACATCTTTGTTGGCCGGTGCAAAAGACCTGGAACCCCTCTTCAAGTCCTGATACTTTGCTCCGGGATTCGGATCGGCCGTGAGACGAGATGCGTAAAATTCGGGCTTGCAATTTCTTCTCATTTTTAGTAAAATGTCGGGAAGCGGACAACACCCGATAGCTAATTCTGAGAATGCCACGCGACACACTCCCATTCAAACGGTCATATTCGAAGCTTGTTGGAGCGGCACTGTTCCTCTTGACGCTCACCTTCCTTGCCTGCCATTCATTTGACTCGACAAAGTCCGAAACTAGCTCATTGGTTTCCCCCCCTCATGACTTCAAACTGATAATCGGTGAGGGTGGTGGTTTCACCGGGCAATGGGCGGGATACACGATTGACAGTACCGGCGCAGTACTTTCATGGCGGGGCAGGATTGCTGAAGACGATTCCAAACCGAGCGGGAGGATCGGCCGAAATCAGATCGCTGAATTGTGGGGGAAGATCGACAACGCGCACTTCTTCGAGATCGACACCTCCGGATCTGGAAACCTCACTCAGCTCATGATTGTTACAGCAAACGGCAAGACGCATCGCGCCTCATGGGCTAAGCAGGACGCGACCATTTCAAAACGCTCACCCATTCAAGACCTTTACGACGTCTGCCGCTCTATCATTGAGCGCCAGAAATAGACTCTGCAGCAAAGACGATCTGCAATCGTAGTGTAACAACCATTCACATGTCCCAAATCTAAGGAGAGCTGTCGAATGATGCTTGCCAGATGGTTTCTACTCTGCACCTTCTCACTCTATCTCGTAGTGTTCGAGGTCGCTGCCCAAAAGAAATTGGGCGATCACAGGCCTCTGACCGGGCTGAATGCCGCGAAGATCCCCGCTTACAGTTCCGTAGAAGCGTTCTTGAAGGGGAGTCGTGGGTCGAACCTACTGTCCGCTGCTCGAGCAGTCGGCTCGTTCCGGAAGATCCCTTTGCCGTCAACTGCGCTCACGATCCCTGTTCAGAGTGATCAGAGCGTGAGTCCGCGGCTCAAGCTCGAACGAGCCCCCAACGGAACGGTGCGTTGGCTGGAAGGGAATCTCGGCTCAACCGGTCACGGGGTGACTCTTCGCAAGCAGACAGGCTCCACTGCACAAGCTGCGCTTGCTATCCTAAAGGAACAAGCGAGCATTCTACGGCTCAAGAATCCCATTGAGGAGCTGGCCCTCATGCGTTCGGTCCGCGATGAACTGTCATATGAACATGTCAGATTCCAGCAGGTCTACAAAGGGATACCGGTCTGGGGGAGGGACCTCTATGTTCATTTCAATTCTCAGGGAACTCCGTATCTCATCAACGGAACGTATGAACCCACGCCCGCCGGGGTGGAGACAACTCCAAAGCAGAGATCGACCGACGCACTGCAGGTTGTCGTGGACGATCTCAAGGCCCTTCACCGCTGGCAGCCTCTGTCCAAGGAGGCAGCATCCTTCCTGGGCATCAGCGAACCGACTGCAGATCTTGTACTCTATCCGTCAGGAACTGGAGCCGTACGACTCGCCTATGAAGTCAGCATACACCCAAACCTCGTTGAGTGGTATTCGTACATCATCGATGCCGTTGACGGGCGCGTGCTCAACAAGATTGCGCGTCACTGTACGCTCTGGCCGCACGACGAATCGAGAGTCCCGGCCTCAACGATGGAATTTGAGGCGCCTACTGCACCGCACACCGCAGCCGGCTCGTTTGCACAAGCAACCGCGACCGACCTGAACGGTGTTAGTCAAAGTCTGAAAGTGTGGAATGATGGCGCAGGGACCTACTACATGGTCTGGGACCTGACGAACTTCGACGCGGGGAAGTCGCAATTGCCCGACAATCCAGCCGGTGGCGGCCTGACTCTTTCTGCCAACTCCAAAGACCTCGATCAGAATGTCAAATTGGTGCACGTGGTTTCACCCAACAACACCTGGAGCGACGCGTCAGCCGTCTCTGCACATTTCAATATGAAGGTCGCTTACGACTACTACAAGAACACTCACAATCGCAAGGCCATTGACAACCAGGACCAGTCCATCATCTCGATTGTTCACGTCACTCAGGGGGCAAGGGAATGGACAACGCATATTGGAACGGACGGGTGATGGCGTATGGTGATGGTGATCAGGAGTTCAAACCCCTCGCAGGGGGCAAGGATGTTGCCGGGCACGAGATGACGCACGGCGTAATTCAACATACCGCCGACCTCATCTATCAAAACCAGTCCGGCGCTCTGAACGAATCCTTCGCTGATGTCTTCGGGGTCATGATCGACCGGGCAAATTACCTTATGGGCGAAGATATCATGAAAGCAAGCACGGGGAAGAGTGCTCTTCGAGACCTCTCGAACCCAAAGAACACGCAGATCCTCTCGCCACAACCATCCACCATGACCGAATATCAAAACCTGAGCGCCGATCAGGACAACGGAGGCGTCCACATCAACAGCGGGGTTCCCAACAAAGCTGCATACCTTGTGATCAATGCCATCACACGGGAGAAGGCCGAGCGCATCTACTATCGTGCCCTGAGCAATTACCTAACGAGAAACAGCCAGTTCGGTGACTGTCGGAAAGCCGTCGAGCAAGCTGCCAAAGACCTCAAAGATCAGTTGGGCATAACGGATGCCGATGTTGCGGCCGTGGGCCAGGCATTCGATGCTGTCGGCATCACCGCGACGACGGGAACGGGTGGAGGCGGGAACGAAGTGCCGCCGGTGTCCGGAGGCAAGTCATGGATCGCGTTCATGCTCGAGAACGGTCAGATTGGCCTCTTTGACGTGGCATCTGGACAGGCAGCGACTCTCAGCGACCCGAATGCATTTGCCCGTGCGTCGATCCAAACTGGCGACCGAGCACAGCTCTCAACTGGACTGAGCGGCCAGCGAATCTGGTTCATCAATCAAAATGGACAACTAGCATCTGTCGACCTGACCAACGGCCAGGTGAGCGTTCTCTCTCAACTTATGATCCAACAGGCCGGCGACCTGTGGAACGCTTCAATATCTCCGGATGAACAGTATGTGAGCATCTCCTCGGCCTATGCGAATGACCCGAACCTCTATATTTACGATGGGCAGCAGCTAGGCAAGATTGAGTTGAAGCCTGAAAGCACACAGGAAGGAATCAAGGTTCAGACAATTCAGTATCCGGATGTCGTGTCGTGGTCGCCGAACCAGCAGAAACCGAAGATAGCTTTTGACGCGTACAATGAGGTGGATGTTGGCACAAGCGGGAAAGTTGGCTACTGGAGCATGTATGAGATCGATTTTGCGATTTCAAAAATTTACGGTCTTATCAGCTCGCAACCGACCAACGTCAGCGTCGGCAATGTAACGTACAGCAACACCAACCCGGACGTGATCGCATTCAACTATGTTGATCCGACAGGGAAGTTCGATGTCTACGTCGGCAACTTTGACACAGGTCAGCTACGCGCACTGAACATCCCATCATTTACCTTCGGTGGGACTTCCATCGTCGACGGAGAGCGGCCAACTTTCTCGCCGGATGACAAAATGGTCTGTTTCTCCAGCGCGCAAAAGAAAGCGCTTTTCTTCTATGATACGCAGTCCAGTCAATTGGCTGCTTCAGCTTTTACTGTGGCATTGTACAATCCTCGATGGTTCGTCCAAGGTGGGACTGTCGCAAGCAGCCCGGAAACCGAGCAGGTCCCGACTGCGTTTCATTTGTATGACAACTATCCGAACCCGTTCAACCCGTCAACAAAGATTGAATACGAGGTGCCGACAAGAGCATACGTGCGGCTTTTGGTCTATGATATCCTGGGACAGCTCGTCCGGACGCTCGTGAGCTCCGAGCAACCATCCGGCCGTTTTGCCACACGGTGGGACGGAACGGATGAAAGCGGGAACCGGTTGGCCTCGGGCTTTTATGTCTACAGGATGGATGCCGTTGACGCTTCGGGACGATCCACAGTGTTGTCCAGGAAGATGCTGCTCCTTAGATGAGGTTCCTCGCGAGCGAGATCGCAACGCCAGACGGTAAGAATCACGTTTTCCGTCTGGCGATGTTGTTTTTAAGGGCTGATTTCACTAAGTTTTCCTTGCAGTAGAGCAGACAACTCTCCTCCCTATGATCAAGCACCTTGGTGTCGTCGGCGCAGGGACTATGGGCACGGCAATTGCCCAGGTCGCCGCGCTCTCGAAAATCGATGTCGCCCTCTATGACATCAATGGCACGCTGCTTCGGCAGGCGCTGGAACGCATCAAGGGGGAATTCAAGAGAGGTGTGGAGAGCGGCAGACTTTCACAAGAAACAACCACCGAGGCCTTCACTCGAATTCATCCCCGAACGCGTCTCTCGGACCTGAATTCCTGTGAAGTCGCGATCGAAGCCGTTATTGAAGATCTTCGCGTGAAGAGAGATCTCTTCAAACACCTGGAGGCAGACGCCAAACCGATGACTGTCCTCGCTTCGACGACTTCCACCCTCTCGATAACCGCAATTGCTTCGGCGACCCGACATCCCGAGCGTGTAGTCGGTGCGCATTTTTTCAGTCCGGCAACTGACTCGAAACTCGTAGAGGTCGTTCAGGGTCAGCAGACTTCAGATGAAGCTGTCCGACTCATCATCGAGCTCGTTCAGCAATTGGGCAAGACATCGATCGTCGTCAAGGATGCGCCGGGATACATCGTCAATCGAATATCGCAAGCCTTCTTCGGCGAGGCGCTAAAGCTGCTGGGAGAAAACGTGGCGTGCGTTGAAGAGATTGACCGGATCGTCAGCCTCGAGGGTGGGTTCGCGACAGGCCCGTTTGAGATGATGGATCAGCATGGGCTGGACATCTGCCTATCAACAACTCAGTCGATCTTCGATCAGTCGTTCGGCGACCCTCGATACAGACCTCACCCTATTCTCAAGCGGATGGTCGAATCAGGAATGCTCGGCAAGAAGTCGGGACAAGGTTTTCAAGCATATGGTGAGAACAAATAACTCTCGTTCGAACGTACGATAGTTGCCGGTCCGAGATCACTCGAAGAATAAGATGGGAAGCGCGAAAAGGACGAAAAAGCAGCTGACTGTTTCCAAGAAACCCTCGAAACTCCGAAGGGCCCGGGTTTACATCGTAGGCGAGTCCCCAATGGTCGAGGAGTACGCGGAGCTCTGTGGCGCTCATGGCTTTGAAGTCTTCGTGGAATGGAACGAGCAACCACAGACAATTCCCACGTTCACGGCACAGACGATCAAACATGCTCGGACAATCCCATCAGAGATTTCGTTGGCTCTGGAGCTTACGAACACTGACCTCGATCGAAAACGGAAGAACATACAGAATCTCGACAGGGCTCTTCCTCATACGTCGGCAATCGTGAGTTCATCTGTCATCGTCACGGCAACCGAGCAGGCGTCGTGGATAGACCACCGGAACAGACTAATCGGGATGAGCGCGCTCCCCACGCTGATCCAGAAACCGCTCGTTGAAGTCGCACCGACAGTGTTTTCGCCGAAGGAGACGATCGAGGTCGTCCAGCTGTTCTTTCGGTCCGTGGGAAAGGAGCTCACCCTCGTGCAGGACCGAGTGGGGATGGTTTTTCCCAGGATCTTGTGCCAGGTGATCAACGAGGCATCCTTTGCCTTGCAGGAACAGATCGCGACGCCGCAAGATCTCGACACAGCTCTGAAGCTTGGAGCAGGCTATCCGCAGGGTCCCGTCGAGTGGGCAGACAGAATTGGAATGAATCAGGTCTACGCGGTCCTTTCCGCGCTCCAACAAGACCTGCAGGAAGACCGGTATCGCATTTCTCCGCTCCTTACCCAACTGGCTCGAGGCGGAGCCTGGTGGAAACATGCGCAAAGTAATCTCCAAGAAAGGCAAGAACGATGAGACCTACACACGCAATCGCTCGGCTGTTGCTCCTGATCCTCCTCACTGCGTTGTGCACTCGAGCAGCTTCGGCACAAGTTGGGGGAACCGGCAAGACCTTTGAGGGGGTGATGCAGTTTAAGGTGCAAACCTTTGACCGCATACAGCTCTTCAACTACTTCGTTAAGAATGAGAGAATTCGCGTCGAAGCAGCGGATCCCGAGGATATGTCTCCGATCATTATCGCCGACTACAGCTTCAAGAAGGTCTTTTACGTACTGCCGCACCGTGAGCAGTATGTTGAGCTTGCAGTCCCGCAGGAGCCTGTTGCCGAGCAACAACAGGCAAGAGATCAGGCCGGCGTTGAAAAAACAGGGGAAACGGATAAGATTGAAGGGTTCACATGCGACCAACTGATTGTGAAGACCGACGAAGGTGAGATCGAGATCTGGGCGACGAAGGAACTCGGCACGACCGGGACGTTTTATGTAGTCTCCAACGATCCACCTGCTCCTCTCACCCCCTGGCAGAGTGTGATCCTCAGTCAGGGGTATTTTCCACTTCGAACAATCATGAAAGATAGTGAAGGTGAGGAGCAAACGCGATTTGAGTTGAGTTCCGTGCGCAAGAAATCCTTGAGTGAATCGCTCTTCCGCATTTCTCCGGACTACGAGAAAATCAGCATCGAGCAGCTCAGGCCAAAACAGGCGCCCAGGAAGAGCAGAACAAAATAGTCATGAGATGAGGTCAAACGCATGCGATCGTCGATGAGACAAGCACTCGTCTTAGGAAGTCTGTTGTTCTCTTTTTCGTTGACTCTCGGCCAGCCGAAAGTAAGTGTCGACAGGACGAATGTCGACCTCGGTGTCATCTACAACGGAGCCATCAAGAAAGCTCGAATCGTTGTGAAGAACAGCGGCAAAGACACATTGAAGATTCTCGGGGTGTACACCTCGTGTGGGTGCACAACCATCCGGCAACCCAAGACTTCGCTCACAGCCGGTGAATCCGATGCTATCGAAGTTGAGTTCAACTCCACGGGCTACCGCGGTCAACTCACCAAACACATCACCGTTCAAACAAACGATCCGACTTCACCTCAAGTCTACATCGCGCTGGTCACAGATGTGATCGACGAGCTCGAACCGGTCAGCCGCTCATCGGTTCTTTGGCTGGGGGCAATACCGCTGGGAAAAGTCGTGGAGCAACCCGTCACATTCAAGAATGTCTCAGGAAAACCCATGACGCTTCGAGGATTTAAGAGCTCCTCGGAGCAGGTTGTGGCCAGACTGGAGCAGAGGAGTGTCTTACCTGCTGATACGATTCGCATCTATGTTAAGGTCACACCGAAGAAAATGGATTATTCCAGCGAGCAGATCCTCCTGGAAACCGACAGCAACAAACAATCACAGGTCCCCATCCGAATCACGTTCATAGGAGTGCGACCTGAGTGAGTCGCTTTCGGACAGCACTGCGTGAATCCGGGATGCTCTTGCTTGCCGCGACGGTGCTGGGGTTCATCTACACCGCGGCGATGGAGAAAGGGATCTTCGTCACTCGTCAACCCACAAGCACATCATCGCTCCTCTCATCAGCGAATGCCCCGGTGATGGTTGCTCGCGACCAAGCCAAGGCGTACTTTGATGGCGGAAATGCTCTCTTTGTCGACTCGCGTCACGAGTTCGATTACAGGCTGGGGCACATCAAGGGGGCGATAAACCTTCCGCTGAATGAGTACTCTCTTAAGAAAGGTGTTCTCGCCCAGCTTCCAAAGGACAAGCTCATCATCATTTACTGTGACGGAGCCGAGTGCAACTCGAGCATCGAGCTCTCCGCCAGATTGTTTGCCGATGGATTCCTCAACGTGAAGATCTTCTTTGGCGGATGGAACGAGTGGAGGTCGCAGAATTTGCCAACAGACAAGTCAACTCCATGAAGTATCTTCTGTCGAACGACTATCTTGCCCTTCTCACACGAACGTTCGTTGGCCTCCTCTTCCTCGTGGTCAGTCTGGAGAAGATTGTCGAGCCAGCCGCATTTGCCCAATCCATTGCCAACTACAAGATCATCTCGCCCCCATTGACGATTATCCTCGCTACGGTCCTGCCCTGGCTCGAATTGCTCTGCGGCTTTTGCATTCTGTTCGGGGTCTTCGTACGCGGCAGTTCGTTGTTGCTGTCAGCGATGCTTGTTGCGTTCACTGCCGGGATTATCTCGGCGCTCTTGCGCGGATTGGATATCGCGTGCGGCTGCTTCACGCAAGACCCCACGGTCGGCAAAATCGGCTGGATGAAGGTTGTGCAAAATGTCACCCTCCTTGCACTCACGGTGTTCATGTATTACTCCTCGAGCGTGAGGTTTTCCATGGAACACTATCTTCGGAACCGGACCGCCGGCTAGGAGAGCAAGCCGCCTTGGGCACGCCCAGTTGTCCGATGAAAGGTACATCGCCGGAGAAATCTGACAGCCGTTGTGATCGCTGGAACGTGAAACGCAGTTGCGTCATTGCTGTCACCTTTTGATAGTTCAAGAAACGATAGGCGCCAATAGCCTCTTTGAGCCCTCAACGAAGGAGAATGAAAATGAACGAATCGACAACGATTGACTTCCGGGATGCCAACCGCCGCCAATTCCTCTCGATGATTGGCAAGGGCGTTGGCCTTGCTGCCCTCTCTTCCTCAACCGTGGCTGCACTCCTGGAGGACCTCCACGCCGCGACCAAACGCATCGAGCATCTTAGTCCGGAGCAGGCAGCGATGGACGAGGATTTCTGGTTTGAAATTCAGCAAGCGTTTTCGATTACGCGCGGGATCACGAATTTGAATAATGGCGGCGTTTCTCCATCCCCGCGCATCGTGACTGAAGCTCTCGTGCGCTACACCTGGCAGCAGGAGGACGTGACGGCATATACCATGTGGCAGATCCTCGAACCTCAGTGCGAGACCGTTCGAACCGGCCTTGCAGAAATCTTCGGTTGCGACCGCGAGGAAATCGCCATTACGCGGAATGCATCGGAATCGCTGGAGATCCTGCTGATGGGTATGGATTTGAAATCCGGAGATGAGATTCTCACGACGACGCAGGACTACCCCCGGATGCTGACGACGCTTCGACAGCGGGAGGCCCGTGAAGGGCTCGTGCTGAAGATGATCAAGGTTCCGATCGCACCGGACCATCTGGATGACATTACCGTTGAATTCGAAAAAGCGATCACTCCAAAGACTCGCATCATTCTCATCTCCCATGTCATCAACATCACGGGTCAGATAATGCCGGTCAAGTCCATCTGTCAGCTCGCCCGTTCCAGAGGCGTCGAAGTGATCGTTGATGGAGCGCATTCATTTGCACACTTCGATTTCAAGCAAAGCGACCTCGCCTGCGATTACTACGGTACGAGCTTGCACAAGTGGCTCTTCGCTCCCAAAGGGACGGGTTTGTTGTTTGTCAAGCGCGATAAGATCGAGAAGATTTGGCCGTTGATGGCGGCGGAGAAGACGCAGAAGGACAACATTCGCAAGTTCGAAGAGATCGGCACCCATCCTGCCGCGCCACGACTCGCCATCGGCGAGGCGATTCTCTTCCACAACGGCATTGGTGCAAAACGAAAAGAAGAACGCCTTCGCTACCTTTCCCGCTATTGGATGAACAAGCTGAAGGATCTCCCCAACGTCCGCTTTCACACCTCCTGGCAACCAAACCAGTCGTGCGGCATCGCCAATGTCGAGATTGTGGGAGTCGACCCCGGCGCGCTCAGCGGCTATTTAATGGACAAGCACAAGATCTTCACAACGGCGATTGTGCATGAGGAGTTCAAAGGCATCCGCATCACACCAAGTGTCTACACGACGCTGAAAGAACTCGATCGGTTCTGCGGCGTGATGGAGGCTGTAGCGACAAAGGGGCTGCCGAAAAGCTAGTTCTTGACCCTCACCCCTTCCCCCCTCGCATAATGGGAGAGGGGTGTTACCTCCAAAAGAGTTCCTTCGGCAGAAGCGACGGGACATGGGTACTTGTCGGCTTGCTTTTGTTCTCCGATTGTCCTAGACTTGGATTCACATTTTCAACACATAAACTCTATCCCCAATAACTATCTAGGAGAAGTTGACATGAAGAAATTGATTGTCGTTGGTGGCCTCTGCCTCCTCGCTCTTCTCGTGGTGAGCGCGGATGTTCTCGCGCAAGTGCCACAGTCACCGCTGCTGCCGACACTACGAGTTCCGCGCATCAGCCAGGGAGCCAAGGTCACTCAGGTTGTTGGCCTGAGCGAGGTTACCATCTTCTATCATCGCCCCGGTGTGAAGGGAAGAGAAATCTGGGGCAAGCTGTTGCCGTACGGTGAAGTCTGGCGTGCCGGCGCAAATGAGCCGACGCTCTTCACATTCA
>Ga0315291_10003539_pt1 | contig 20173 bp, 22 predicted proteins | sample YL17G12_20_MG_FD_203070 | JGI IMG/M metagenome (GOLD analysis project Ga0315291, IMG submission 203070) | Sediment microbial communities from Yellowstone Lake, YNP, Wyoming, USA - YL17G12_20 | ecosystem: Environmental > Aquatic > Freshwater > Lake > Sediment | place: USA: Wyoming | collected...
TCCCCTCAAGATACGAGGAGGAGCTTGTTGCAAGGAAGAAGGAGTTGGGGATCAAGTGATCGGCCCCCTCCACTCGTTTTCTTTGGATCATTGACCGATGGAGAGGGACCCCCCTTTGTTTCCACTGGAACTCGGTCCCCGGACGTGTCGATCAAACGATAGCTGATTGGAACGGTTCGTGCTCGAGGATTGACGACGCACCCATCATGAGAGGCTCATTATGGAATGTCGACTGCCATGCCACCGGCCGCCCTCGTCCGCATGAGGATCGTTTCTAGATCGCGCTCCCTGCAATCGAGAGACAGCAGCACACTTTCACCATATTCAACGTTCTTGACGGATGCTATCTCGTACAACCACGAGACGATGCTGCCGGACTCAGGCGTGTTCGGAAGCTTCACCTTGACCGCACAATCGTGTTTGAACCGATCGTCTATCTTCTCGATCAATTGGTCGATGCCTTCCCGTGTGACGGTCGATATTGGAACGATGCTTGCACAACCAGTCAGGTCTCTGATGATCTTGACCTTCTCGTCTGTGCTCCCCCTCACCAGATCGACTTTGTTCAGCGCCACTATCAGATCTGCAGGACCGGTCTTTGGGAACAGGATTTTTGTCGATGCTTCCACCTTCCGCCTTATTTCCTCGATTGAGTCGGAAGCATCCACCACCAACAAGACGAGGTCAGTAAAAAGAATCTCGTCTATACTATACTTGAACGATTCTATCATGAAATAAGGTAAATCCTGAAGGAAGCCAATCGTATCTGTGAGAAGTACATCGTTCTCGGTATCGTTGATCTTCCTGGTTCTAGCAGCAAGAGTGGAGAACATTTTGTTATCTACGACCGCATCGTCATTTCCAAGGATGTTCAATAGAGATGATTTGCCAGCATTGGTGTAGCCAGCTAGACACACCAACGCGAACCCCCTCTTTCTTCTCTGCCCCCTTCTAACTTCCTGACCTCTACTCAATCTCAAGAGCTCGTCATCAATGATTTTCATTCTCTTCTTTATCAAATCGTAGTAGACGTCGACAGCGTATTCTCCCCCTGCCATGAAACCAGGATGCTCGCCGGCCTTTGCATTGTGTATCCACTCTCTAAGGAAGGGGATTTCATACTTGAGTGTCGCTCTTTCTACCTGTAGTCGGGACTCGGTCGTCTCAGCCCTCTCCTTGAAGATATTGAGGACCAGCCTGATTCGATCGATGCATTCCACTCCAAGATTCTTCTCAAGGTTATAATGCTGCGATGGCTTGAGATTGCCATTGATGATGACATAGTCCACTTTTCTCTTCTCTAAGATTTCCTTCAGATCCTCAAGCTTCCCCCTCCCTACGTATGTTGACGAGTCTGGTCGACGCCTCCACTGCACCAATTCGAATACCACGTCGAGACCGGCAGAGTTGGCCAAATCCTCAATCTCTCTGACATTGTTGTCGATGCCCACTATTGCTGCGGTCCTCCTCTCCCTCCCTATCCGTTTCACTTTATGTCCAACTCGTAGTACCCAGTAATCGGGCTGATTTTTCTGCCCAACTCTATCCCTTTGAATCTCTTGATTAGAATCTCATTCAAAACGTTTGTTGTGCCTTTGAAGAGGTGCCCGCCGAAGACCTTGAACTCGCGACTTGAGACGGAGCAGTGAAGGTGTATCGGCACTTCCGTGTTCAGCGTGACGGATCCAGCGAGGGAGAGTAGTTCGTGCGGGGCCTGAAAGTACTTCTTTATGTACTCCTTCCCAGTGAAGTATCCGAGCGTGAAGCTTCTGAGTATTCCTATCCCCCCATATACCCAACCATATTTTATTCCATGACTGTTGCATGCTTCAGTCAAAGTCTCGTGGATATCCTCACCATCCTCCAGTTTAACGATCAGCACATCCTTATCGATGTTGCTTAGCAACGCACCACCAGCAGCGTCAATCGATGCGTTGGAATATCTACTTTCTGTATGAAAGGAAAGACGCGATCGTGAAGAAACGGGCGAGGCGGACACTGACAGATTGAGTCGAGCTCTTAGAAGTCGGCATTTCTCCACCGGAAACAAAGGGGTGGGGGTGTGCATCATGTAGGAGCACCGGCAACGAGGTCATACGAAGCCTCAGCAACCTGCGAGATTAGGAATCTAGAATAAAAGTAAAGTTCTTGTAATCGTGAGCGCTTTTCAATCTGCACCTTGAACAGAAGAGGATGAATTTCCACTAGAAATGAAGGGGTGGGAGGGCCGCAACTTTCCCCCTTCCAGCTAATGGGGGGAGTTTATTGGAAGACAACGTCTTCAAGCAATATCTCAAGTCCAAGCAGCTCTTTCGGAGGAACAGGGAGATACTGAGGCCATCCTACATACCGGACGAGCTTCCGCATAGAAATCAGCAAATCAGTCAATTGGCCTCTGTTCTCGTGACCGCCTTGAAAGGAGAGAGGCCGTCGAACATCCTGATATTTGGAAAGACGGGCACGGGGAAGACCGCCTCGGTCAAATATCTCGGGAACGAGATCAAGAAAGCCGACTCCGAGCTGAACAGGGTTTCCTATGTCTACATGAACTGTGAGATTGTGGACACTCAATATGGGGTACTTCAAAACATCGGGAACAGGCTCATCGATGACTTCAATGAGAGGATCCCGTTCACGGGATGGAGCACCGAGAGGGTCTACAACATCCTGAGGGACAAGATAGACGAGGAGAAAAAGGTCTTCATAATCGTCCTTGACGAAATCGACAAGCTCGTCTACAAGAGCGGGGACGACGTCCTCTATCATCTTTCGAAGATCAATGACGACCTTCAGAATGCAAGGGTGTCTCTGATCGGGATATCCAACGATCTGAAGTTCACGGAGTTTCTAGACCCGAGGGTGAAGAGCAGACTCGGGGAAGAGAAGATGGTCTTCCCGCCATACAATGCTGAACAGCTGAAGGACATCCTTTCCCAGCGTGCGATCCTTGCGTTCGACGAAGGCATAGTGGAAGATAGCGTCATTCCCTTGTGCGCCGCGCTGGCGGCACAGGAGCACGGCGACGCCAGAAGAGCCCTCGACCTTTTGAGGGTCGCGGCGGAGATAGCCGAAAGGGGCTCCGACGACAAGATCACTGAGGCCCATGTGTACAAGGCGAAGAACAAGATCGAACTGGATTGTGTCACGGAAACCATCAAGACCTTGCCGACTCAATCCAAGCTCGTTCTCATGAGCATCATGCTCAATGAGGAAAAGGGGAACGGTCGATTGACCACGGGCGACGTCTACGATACTTATAGGGATCTGAGCCACGTCGTTGGCGTCAGCATACTCACCCAACGCAGGATAACGGATCTGATATCGGAGCTTGACATGCTCGGGATCATCCACGCCAGGGTAAAGTCATTTGGGCGGGGGGGCCGGACAAAGGAGATCGAGTCCAGCGTGCCGCTTCTGGAAACGAAGAAGGTCTTGGAAGATGACGAGATGATGCAGGGGCTGAAGAATTACAAGCCAAAGACCCAGATGACCTTGATATAGTCACTCGCTCTTGCCTTTGTCCTTCTTTCCAGTCTTCGTCTGGCCAGAACTCGTGGGTTCCGAGGGGTCGGCGTCCTTCACCGCCTCACCACCCTTCCCAACTTCAGCTTCCTCGTCCCCTCGTTTCCCGCACACCAATACAACTCTCAGCTTCTTTGTCCATCCGAAGATCTCGATGCCTCGTCTCTTAAGAAGAACATTGCTGAGGTCTAGCGCGATCGGGAGACCGATGATCACAACGATAGATATGAAGAAGTTCGTCACGCTGTTCTGAGGTGTGTTGGGCGGTAGAGTGTTGGTCGCCCAGAGCTTTACCAGTCCAAACCACGGGAGCTCCCCCCTCGCCTTTCCCACCAGCCAGGAGTCTCTGATGGGCTCCCGGCAAATTGAGAGCTGGTCGTAATATCCGAGCAGCTCTGTCCCATTGCTCTGGGCGTTATGATCGCCCATGGTGATGAGCCCCCCATGAGGGGAGAGCCCTCTTGACGAGTAGTACTTCAGAATCTCCGAGAGGTCAAGCCTGACGGTCAGATGCAAGTAACCGATATCGTGTATCTCAACGACCTTGTTCAGATTCCAACAGGTTTTTGCCGAGATCCCTTGGACCTCCCATTGTGCGTCTGGCAGGGAGGCTAGGGAAGGTATGTCGTATCCACCACCGGTCTCGTTGTAGATGATCTTGCACAACGCGCGATGTATGATCGGCACCCTCTCCGTCAACCCATATCTGTTGTAGATGACCACGTCACCAAATTCCCCGTATGTCTTGTATCCATTCGAAACGCCATCGAGATAAGTGACGACGTCCTGGCTGCCCTGCACCTTCTGGACGATAACGATGTCGCCCGTGTCTATCGTGCCAATCGAGCTCTGGGTATCGCTGTGCTGCATGCTCCCAGATTCTACAACAACGACGGGCGGCCAAAGACCGCTATACGCGAACAATGCGACAAGGATTACGATGATGATGACGCCGACGACGAGCAGCTCCTTTAGCAAAAGGATATAGCCTTTTCTCTGAGGGTCTTTGTCGGGCACGCGCCTTTCAATGACTTTTGCTTATAAATAGGTATGTTGGTCGGACCCAGAAGGCTGTTTAGCGATCTATTTTCGCTCGATGAAAAACTGCATATACCTGGTTGCGGGTTCGAGATAGGAACATGACGAGACCGGACAACGACACCTACTTCATGAAAATGGCCGAACTCGTGGGCACAAGATCGACCTGCCTCAGGCGACAGGTGGGGGCCGTCATAGTGAAGGAGAAGAGGGTGTTGACAACAGGTTACAATGGGGCTCCGAAGGGCCTGAGTCACTGCGGGGAGCTCGGCTGCATAAGGAAGCAGAACCAGATAGAGTCTGGAACCAGGCACGAGCTGTGTCGGGGGGTCCACGCGGAGCAAAACGCCGTCATCCAAGCGGCCTATTTCGGCGTTAGCATAAAGGACGCCGCGATGTACACTACGAACTTTCCTTGCGTCCTCTGCTCGAAGATCATCGTCAACGCCGGCATCAAGGAGGTCGTATACAAGGATGAGTACGTCGACGGACTTTCGGTGGACATACTCAATGAAAGCAAGGTCGTCGTAAGGCGTTACTTCGACTGAGTATCTAAACTAGTTGAGGCTCCTGCAGGAACCTTTCCTAGAATGGACATTGAGTCTGTGATGAATAAAGGAACGGGGCTACGTTCTCTCCTTCTTGCGGATTTCGAATGTCGCCTCCTGGCCCTTCATCAAATCCTTGATAATTGACCAATGTTATATATATGTCAAGTATGTTCCACACACGCCGCAAACCGGGGGGATTCAATGGGCAGAGACGAGACGCTTCTTCAGGTGAGGCGCGCCGAGGAAGAGGCCGAACAAATTATAAAAGAGGCTCAGGAGAGTCAAAAGGCGATCATTGCCGCAGCTCGAAGGCAGGCCATAAAAGCGACTCAAGAGGGCGAAGAGAGGCTTAGAACCGAGTTCGACCAGACGCTTTCCAGGGAGAAGGCGAAGATCGCCTCTCAAAGAGAGGAAATCCTTGCCCGGGGGAAGGACGAGGGCTTGAGGGTAAGGACTCAGGCCACGACCAGAGCCGACAAGGTCAGGGACGATCTCAAAGATAATTTCGTGAGGGCGTTGGATGCTACTCCCAGAACAAATGGCTAAGGTCCTTATCGTAGGCTCCAAGGACCATTTAGAAAGGACCGTCGATCTCTTGTATGAGTCGCGGGTAGTCCATTTGGTCGATTTCCCTTCAGACAAGGAAGGATTCACTCTTGGTTCTCCTCTTCCTGTCGCCTCCAAAGCATCGGAGAGGCTGCTGAGGCTCAGAGCGATCGAGAAGGATCTAGATATCAAGGAGCTGAAGGTTCCAGAGCCTCTCTCCGCTGAGCGAATCCGAAAAGAGATTGATTCGGCGATCGTTTCGCTCGATTCCGAAACATTGGACGTCGTCGGCTCAAAAGCTAAGATCGAGGAGCGATTGAGCGAGCTGGATCAACAGAAGAGGGACCTTCGACCATTTGCCTCTCTCCCTCTCGACCTCGAACTTTATCATGATTTCAGGAGCCTGACCGTCTTTGTCGGGCATGTCCGCGCGGACCCTTCGGGCGTTCTTCAGGAATCGCTCGATCAGTTCGAGGCGTTGACGGCGCAGGATGGCAAGCTGATCGCGGTGTTCGTCCAGCGGTCCGAGGCCGATGAGGCGCAGCGGATCCTGATGCAGTACGGATTCAGCGAGGTGAGCGTCCCTCGGGGGACAGGCAAGCCCGTGGAGATCCTCAATAATATCCAGAAGGAAGAATCGATCCTCAGAAAGAGTCTTGAGGAGGTCCAGGCAACCTTGGGGAAACTCAGGGAAAAGCACGCAGCATTCGTTCTAGCGTCCGATGAGGAACTCAGCATAGAGGTCGAGAAGGCTGAGATGCCTTTGAGGGCAGGCGTGACCGCCCATTCGTTCGTCATTGATGCCTGGGTCCCTTCAGAGAATCTTGACAAGTTGAGGGAAGATTTCAATGCGAAGGTGGGCGACGGGGTCTATATTGAATTGCTTGAGGTGAAGGGTCGGAAGGATGCTGAAGAGGACGCGGAGGAGATTGGACTAGGAGACGTTCCTACTAAGGAGTCGAATCCCCGTCCCCTGAACCTTTTCAACCATCTCGTCGAACTCGTCTCGACCCCTAGGTACAACGAGATCGATCCGACATCCTTGGTATTCATCTTCTTTCCGATATTCTTCGGTCTCATGGTCGGCGATGTCGGATACGGCATACCGTTTGTGATTCTTGGCTACGTCGGTTTGAGGAGGTGCAAGAGTGACGAGTGGCGTACGATTTCCACCGCGCTTTTCTTTGGTGGAATAATGACGCTCATATTCGGCTTCATACTCTTTGGGGAAGCCCTCGGCATGCACTTTGCGCCAAGTCCCTACGGAGAGCTTACCTGGTCAAGCCTGCTCGGGATCGACATACCTCATAGGATCGACCTGGGGTTGTTCTCGATACCAATAGGTATGTTCAGCAAGCTCCACGACGTCAAGATTCTTCTTTATATCAGCGTGTGGATAGGCATCGTCCATTTGTTCACCGCATTCGGCCTTGGTTTCGCCAACGTCGCGATGAGACGGGGGCTTAAGCATGCATTCTTCGAGAAGTTCAGCTGGATCTTGATACTCACAGGTGGCGTGTTCTTGCTCCTCCTGATGGTCGATGCCCTCATACTCGGGAAGCCTCTGATCATGACGGACCTTCGTATGTTGGCTGGGGCAGGCCTCGTGATTGTTGGCATGGTGATCGGTCTGAAAGGGGAGGGGGCGAAGCTCATTCTTGAGCTGCCGGGACTGATGAGCAATGTCGTTTCCTACACTCGTCTCACCGCGATTGGCATGTCCAAGGCAGGTCTCGCTCTGGCGTTCAACTCCATTTCAATAGAGATGATCGCCCCAGGTGGCGGAATCATGATTGTCTTGGCTCTCTTGGTTTTCATAGTCGGGCATCTGATGATATTCATTCTTGCGATAATATCAGCGGGACTGCAGGGAATCAGGCTGCAGTACGTTGAGTTCTTCATGAAGTTCTATGAAGGCGGCGGATCGAAGTTCAGTCCGCTGAGGATCAGAAGAAAGTATACGACGGAGGTGTGAAAGAAATGGCCTTAGAGGCAGGTCTGATAGCAATTGGAGCAGGAATCGCAGTCGGTCTGGCCGGATTGGGCGCAGGTCTCGCCGAGAAGGATGTCGGCGCGGCCGCGGTCGGTGCCATGGCCGAGAACGAGAAACTATTCGGTAAGGGCCTGGTGTTGATGGTCATACCCGAAACCATCGTCATATTTGGTCTCGTCGTGGCGATTCTGCTCTGGCTGAATATGTGAACAGGAATCGAGGTGCCGGTCCATGGCGCTTGACAAGGTAGTCAAGGATATCCTGGACATCGCCAGGATGGAAGCGAACAAGCTCAGCGAGGGAGCCGAAAAAGAGAAAACGGGGATCCTCAGAGCTGCGGATGAAGAGATAGCCAAGAAGAGGAAGTTGCAGGAGAGAGTGCTCCAGGAGGCGCTTCGCCGGTCGACCCGGCAGGAGATATCCAGCGCTGAGCTTGAGGCGAAGCGAATAATCCTGAACGCCAGAAAGGAGATTCTGGACAAGGTTTTCGAAGAGACGTTGCACGAAATCGAGTCGATGCCCGCCCAGGAGAAGGCAAAGATCTACTGCAAGGTCTATTCGAACGCGAAAAATCTCGTTCCGCGACCAAAGGTGATATGCCCCCGTGGGGAATCGAAGCTTCTATCTGATTGCGTTGAGCCAGAGAGAGTCATGGAGAGCGACATGAAATCGGGACTGATACTGGAAAGCGAGGATGGAACGATCCGCTTGGATTACCGGTTCAAGAGTATTCTGGAAGAGGTTTGGGAGAAGGAGCTCAGGAACATCTCAAACATGCTTTTCGGGTGAACGGATGCTGCCTAGTTTGGGTGGGAGGGGGAACTACGCCTACGCGTGCGCCAGGGTCAGAGCCAAGAAGAGCCTGCTCCTGAGAAAGGACAACTACCCAAAGCTTCTCATGATGGATCTGAACGAGATAGGTAGATTCCTCGGTGAGACCCAGTATCATGTGGAAATGGCAGAGCTCGCATCCAGGTACTCCGGTGTGAACTTGATCGAGATCGGAACAAACAGGAATCTCGCCAGGATATACAGACAGGTGCTCAATTTCTGCAGCGGAGAACTTAAGAACATGGTTTCGAGCTACCTTGCCAGATGGGACGAGTGGAACGTCAAGACGATTCTTAGAGGCAAGCACTACGGGGCAACCGTCGAAGAGATCGTCGAGGACCTTGTCCCAGCAGGAAGGTTTGACGAGGAATACCTCAGGTCTCTGATAGGCTTGGAGAGCGTCTCCGATATTCTGGACGCGGTGGGCAAAAAGGGCGGGTCGGCCATCCCCAATGAGATAAGGGCATCATATGAGGATACCGGGGCGCTCGAGCCGCTCGAGGAGTATTTCGACAAGATATACTACTCCCGCCTTCTCGAATCGATACGCGGCAAGAACAGACCTGAACGATTGTTCCTCGCTTTCATTCAGAAGGAAATCGACATAAACAACCTGAGGACCCTGCTGAAATTGAAAAGGGAGGGTATACCGTTCGAGCGCGTTCGTATCTACTTCATCGACGGGGGAAAGGAGTTGAGGGTCAATGAGCTGGTCCGGTTGGCAGGAATCGAATCCTTTGAGCAGATGCTCGATGAGCTTTCCAGGTTCTCCTTCTACGAGCAGATCAAGGATGCGTTAGAGGATGCCAAGGAGACCGGCTCGCTGACCAAGGTAATGCTCGCACTGCAGAGGTACCTGGCGAAGGAAGCTGAGAAGTTCTCCCACCAGTTCCCGCTTTCCATACTCCCGATTCTTGACTACATGCTTAGGAAAAAGGTAGAGGTCGACAACATAAGGATCATCGCCCGCGGAAAGGAGAGCGGACTTGACGCGGACGTCATTAAGGGACTGTTGGTGATGTGATGGAGATCGCCGTTCTTGGAAACGAGGAGTTCGTCCTTGGGTTCCGGCTCGCTGGTGTGAAAAGAGTCTTCTTGGCGGAGGAAGGAGACTTCGAGGAGAGGGTCCTGGAGATCCTTGAGGACTCTGCGATAGGGGTTCTTGCGATCAAATCGTCAAGTCTCGAGAGTGTGAGCGCGACCGTTAGAAAGAAGGCGCTTGATAGCATTTCTCCCGTCGTGGTGCCGGTCGGTGGGGAAGAAGGGGACCTTCGGGAGAAGGTCAAGAGGGCCATTGGCGTTGATTTGTACAAGACAGAGAGTGAGTAAGATGGACAAGGTTGGTGAAGTCTTCAGGGTGGCTGGGCCAGTAGTTACGGCGGTCGGGATCTCGCCGAGGATGTATGACGTCGCATTGGTGGGCGATGAGAAACTCATGGGCGAGGTCATTAAGATCTATGGCGACAAGACCGTCATTCAGGTTTATGAGGACACGTCTGGTCTTAGACCAGGAGAAAGAGTCGAAGACACGGGAGAACCCCTCCTCGCCGAACTCGGTCCAGGACTGCTCGGCAGCGTCTATGATGGTGTTCAAAGGCCCCTTCCGGTGCTGGTCGCCGCTATGGGCGACTTCATAAAGAGAGGCGTCAGCGCACCAGGGCTGGATAGGAAGAAGAAATGGAATTTCTGTCCAGTCGTGAGGAAAGGCGACAGCGTCGTGCAAGGCCAAGTGATCGGAAAGGTGCAGGAAGGTTATATCGAGCACAGGATCATGCTGCCCCACAGTGCGGCAGGCACCGTGGACCAGATCAAAGAAGGGGAATTTACGATCGAGGACGCGATCTGTTCGGTCGGAGGGAAAGAGGTTCAGATGCTCCAGAGGTGGCCGGTCAGGAGTGGGAGGCCTTTCATGTGGAAGGTCCCTCCTGACGTACCGTTGGTCACCGGCCAGAGGATCCTCGACACCCTTTTTCCGCTGGCCAAGGGCGGCACTGGCGCGATTCCCGGCGGTTTCGGTACCGGGAAGACCGTGATCCAACAACAACTTGCCAAGTGGAGCGACTCCGAGATCGTCGTCTATATAGGATGCGGGGAGAGAGGAAACGAGATGACCGAGGTGCTAGCGACCTTCCCGAAGCTAGAGGACCCGAAGACGGGCGAGCCGCTGATGGGCCGAACTGTCTTGATCGCGAACACTTCGAACATGCCAGTCGCTGCTAGGGAGGCCTCGGTCTACACGGGAATGACCATTGCCGAATACTACAGGGACATGGGTTACGATGTATCGCTTATGGCTGATTCGACCTCGAGATGGGCGGAAGCGATGAGGGAGATATCCTCAAGGCTGGAGGAGATGCCAGGTGAGGAAGGATTCCCGGCCTATCTCGCAGCAAGGCTATCAGATTTCTACGAGAGGGCCGGTAAGGTGGAGACGCTCGGAAGGACCACCGGTGCAGTGTCGGTCGTGGGAGCCGTTTCGCCGCCAGGTGGTGACCTTAGCGAGCCGGTGACTCAGAACACCTTGAGGGTTGTGAGGGTGTTCTGGGCCCTCGATTCGAAACTGCGTGAGCGCAGGCACTTCCCTGCCATCAACTGGTTGACATCCTATTCGTTGTACACGTCAAATCTAGATCCATGGTATCGGAAGAACGTTGCCGAGGACTTCCCGGATTTGAGAGCGTGGGCCATGGAAGTCCTGCAGAAAGAGGCGGAGCTCCAGGAGATAGTCCAGCTAGTCGGGTCAGATGCCCTGCCAGAAGAGCAGAAGCTCACACTTGAGGTCGCCAGGATGATCCGTGAGATCTTCCTGCAGCAGAACGCATACCACCCAGTCGACACATATTCACCTCTTCGCAGGCAGTATGTGTTCATGAAGACCATCAGACGCTTTGGCGATCTGGCGAAGAAGGCCGTGGAGGGCGAAGTGCCAATTGAGCTTGTCCTCGATCTGCCAGTGCGCAACAGACTTGTCAAATCCAAGCTGGAACCCAATGTAGATCAAGAGCTAGAGGAGATAGGGAAAGAGATGGAGGGTCAGTTCGAAGGCTTGGGGGGCAAGTCATGATCCCCAAGGAGTACCGAACCATAACCCAGATCGCGGGACCTCTGGTCTTCGTGGAGAAGACCGAACCGGTCGGTTACGGCGAGCTGGCCGTAGTGATCATGCAGGACGGGACCACGAAGAGGGGGCAGGTCCTCGACACCTCGAAGGACCTCGTCGTCATCCAGGTGTTCGAAGGCACGGCAGGCATCGAAAAATCCTCGGGCGTCAAGTTCCTGGGAGAGACCATGAAGATGCCAGTCTCCCAGGACATGCTGGGAAGAATACTGTCCGGTTCGGGCGATCCGCTCGATGGTGGACCGGTCATCGTTCCAGAGGACCGTCTCGACATCGTCGGCTCGGCCATAAATCCATGGGCCAGAGACGAGCCGAAGGAGTTCATCCAGACCGGTATCTCAGCCATCGATGGGATGAACACGCTCGTGAGAGGACAGAAGCTCCCAATATTCTCTGGTAGCGGACTGCCGCACAACGACATCGCTCTTCAGATCGCGAGGCAGGCGAAGGTCAGGGGCAAGGATGAGGAGTTCGCTGTCGTCTTCGCCGCGATGGGCATAACGAACGAGGAAGCGCAGTACTTCATGTCCGATTTCGAGAGGACGGGTGCGCTGAAGCGAGCCGTCGTGTTCATGAATCTGGCGGACGATCCTGCGATCGAAAGGATAATCACTCCTCGTCTGGCGCTCACTACCGCCGAGTACCTCGCATACTCCCTTGACATGCATGTGCTGGTCATACTCACTGACATCACGAACTACTGCGAAGCGCTGAGGCAGATCGGGGCGGCAAGGGAAGAGGTTCCCGGAAGAAGGGGCTATCCGGGGTACATGTACACCGACCTCGCGACGCTTTACGAGCGCGCCGGGAGGATCAAAGGCAAGAAAGGATCCATCACGCAGATCCCGATCCTATCGATGCCAGGTGACGACATCACTCATCCGATCGCCGACCTTAGCGGTTACATCACCGAGGGGCAGATCGTCGCCGCGAGGGACCTGCATAGGTCTGGCATTTACCCGCCTATCAATGTCGGCGCGTCGCTGTCAAGATTGATGAACGCCGGTATAGGGCCGGGCCTGACCCGGGAGGACCATAAGGCCGTTTCCGACCAGTGCTATGCAGCGTACGCTGAAGGAAAGGACCTTAGGGGCCTGGTGGCTATCGTTGGAAAGGATTCCCTTTCAGAGAGGGACAAGAAGTTCCTTGACTTTGCAGACATGTTCGAGCGGAAGTTCGTCCGACAGGACAGGGAGGAGGACAGGGACATAGAGACGACCCTTGAGATCGCCTGGGAGTTGCTTGCGACGTTGCAGGAAGGACAGCTGACCCGTATAGACAGGAAGTACATCGAGAAGTACCACCCCGCGCACAGAAAGAGTGAGTAGAGATGGCAAAGAAAGAAGTGAACCCAACTCGGTCAGAGTTGCTCGAGATAAAGAAGAAGATAAAGCTGACCGAGGCCGGGCACAAGATCCTCAAGATGAAGAGGGACGGCCTGATCCTTGAATTCTTCAAGATACTTGAGGAAGCAAAGAGCGTGCGGCAGAAGATCGTGGAAGATTACGAGAGAGCGACGGAGAAGATCGCGATCGCAAAGGCTGTGGACGGGGTCATCGCCGTGAAGTCCGCCGCGTTCGCGCTCAAAGCCCATCCAGAGATAAGACTGCGGAGCAAGAACATCATGGGGCTCGTTGTCCCAGAGATCGAGTCGACAAGCGTCAGGACGACGCTGGACAAGAGGGGATATGGCGTCATCGGAACGAGCACCTTCATCGACGAGGCGGCAGAATCGTACGAGGACCTTGTCGAGACGATAATCAAGGCCGCAGAGATCGAGACAACGATGAAACGATTGCTCGACGAGATAGAGAGGACCAAGCGCAGGGTGAATGCACTCGAATACAAGGTCATCCCTGAGCTCAAGGAGGCAGAGGACTTCATAGAGTTCCGTCTAGAGGAGATGGAGAGGGAGAACATCTTCCGTTTGAAACGCATCAAGCAGAAGGCGGAGCGAATCAAATGAAGCTCCTCGACTTGAGCGATCCGAAGAACAGGCGTTTCCTATTGAGATTCTTTTGGGTGGTCTCCACCGTCATGGTTATTCTCGGGTTCGTATTGATTCTCCTCTACTGGAACGCTTGACCAAGTCGCTAGTTGAAGTTCTTGATTATGCACTTTCCCGTTCCCAGATGGACGATTGGTAGCTTCGCTGGATCGGGGTTGAAGTTGTGCATACGCTGGTAACTCGTCTGGGCTTGCCAGGCAGAAGCGTTGATCAACCGAACGCCTCTATAATCCGATATTCCAGACCCGTGTACGTGCCCAGTGACAAAGAAGTCCGGGACAAGGTCGATGACCAGCATATCCTTCTTTTCAGGTGCGATAGGTGTCTTTCCCCCATATATCGGCGCTAGGTGTCTCCTTCTCAACATCTCCCTCATAGTGTCAAGGGGATTGTTGTAGTTGAGACTCTGGATGCTGCCTATGAAGTCGTCTATGCTTCTGCCGTGATAGGAAAGGATCAGGCGCCCTTCGATCTCGATGTAACATGGATTTCCGACGAAAAGGACCTGCGAGTCGAACATGTTCGTGATCTCCTTTGGGAAGGTGGGTTGGGGCTCGGCGGGCCTTACGGCGTCATGATTCCCTGGTTGGACGATCAATTTCATTCCGTCAGGGATGTCCTTCAGGAGATCGCTCAGCATCTCATATTGCTTGAATATGTCGTCGACGAGGAGCTCCTCTTCCTGGTCCGGGAAGATGCCGATCCCGTCCACGCAGTCTCCAGGCACAAGAACATACTTGACGCCCTCGTACCGTCCTTCGTTCCTGAGCCAGCTCACCATGTCATTCCATTGCTTCTGAAGGAAGCTCTTGCTTCCAATATGTATGTCCGACACGAATGCGAGTGAAGACGTCGAGTCGCTTTTCTCCATCGCACCTTTGAGGGGGATGTCCGGGCGAACGATCTCCTCGACGACCAGCATCTCGCCGTTCTTGTTCTTCTTCCCTATGATCCCTATGACCTCATCCAGAATCACAGGGTCGCTCATCGCTGGGGAGTCCTTTAGAATCAAAGCCAGACATCTCTCTTCTTCATCCTCGATCTCAAGGATCCTGTGACCGTTCTTCGTTGTCCTGACGTCATTGACTATCGCAATGATCCTGACATCCCTATCGAGCTTGAGTGCCTTTGATATCGGAACGCATCCAGCAAGCTCCCTGCGACGAACGAGCATTCGTTTGATCGTCTTGAACCGGTCCGCGAAATATCGAGCGAAGTCGTTGATATTGCCCTCGCATGTGGAGTTGCCAGTGATGTCCCTGATCACCTTGATATCGCTTGAGACATGTCGTTCAAGAGCGACATCGGATATCCCCGAGCTAGCAAGGCGGGCGGCTCCTTCCACCACGCTGGTCTCGGACGAGGTGTCACAAGCGACACTCGACCTGGTATCGCTGATCAGATCGTTCAGAGCAATGATCAACGGTTGTTGCTTGAGGGTCGAGAGCGCTAGTTGCACAAAGGCCAGCGGATCCTCTTTGGTTAGGACGAGCTCGGCCGCATCCGGCTCAAGTAGAATCCCCTCTCTCGCTAGCAGTTCCAAGACCGTTTCTCTCATTCTTGCCAGAGATTCGGGAGTCCCATTTAAATACTTTTTCCGGTATCCGGGTGGCATGCCGTCGATCACGCTACGCGCAAAATGCTTTCCAACCGAGGATCCGAGAAAGGTTCAGGAGGCTCTGCTCAACGTGTTCCCAGAGTTCTCGGTAGAGGAGTACGAGGGAGGGTACATCGCGAGGGGATCTTCAGCTGATAGGTTCGGAGAAACCATCAGAAACCAACGGATACTGGATACCACAAGACGTGTGATGCTAAGGGGCAGACATGGAAACCAGACCAGGTTCATGATAAACAAGCAGGTCGCGTACGTCGGAAAGGTCAGCTTCGTTGAGGGAACGCCTCCTTTGGGCGGCATAGAGATCGTGATCGAGGACGAGAATCTGGAGCAGTTGATTGACATCATCGCTCCAAGTACTTCAAATGGGGAATGGAAATGATCGCTGTTTCTTCGCCTGTGCTCTCAATGCTAGATTTCGAGATGGCGCTCGGGTTCGTGAGCCAGAAGTTCAAGGCCTGGGAGGTCGTCGGGGAGGGCCTCCACTTCCTTCCAGAGATCGAGGAAACGTTCCTCGACGCCGCCCCTTCCTATGACATGAAGTTCTCCGCGCACGGACCACTGAGCGACGTGAATATCGGCAGTCTCAATCCAAGACTCAGAGAGGCGGCGACAAGGGAGATAGTCGATGGATTGAATGCAGCCAGCCGCATGGGGTTCGAGGTCTACACCGTCCACCCCGGTTTCTGGTCCCCGATAGGGATGCTCGACAGGGATGCGGTCTACAAGGCCGTCAGCAATTCGCTGTCAGAGATCGATAGAGCATCGAAGGAGGTCGGGATCAAAGTCGCTCTTGAGAACATGCCCGACATGGCAATATCCATGGGAAAGACACCGGAGGATCTTTTTTCGATGATGGAAGGCACGGATCTAGGAATATGCTTCGATGTCGGTCATGCTAACACAGCAGGCACGATTCAGGACTTCCTTAGATGCTCTGAGAGGTTTGTGAACGTTCATATCCACGACAACCACGGTAACTGGGACGAGCACCTCCCTGTCGGCGAAGGGAACATCGACTTCCAAAAGGTCCTCCATGGATTGAGGAACTACAAAGGCAGGCTCGTGGTCGAGTCTCGGAGCCTCATGGACGCGGAGATCTCTCGGGAAAGGCTGACGAACATGCTCGGCCTGAGCTCCTAGATTCTCCTTCCACATCTTGTGCACTCGAAGACCCCTTCCCTGTATCTCGCCTCAGTGTTGCCGCAGTACCTACAGGTGAACTGGAATCCTCCGCTCCTGGCACTCCAGTCCGGGCCTGAGCGGTCGGTTCCTATCTGATATTGTCCCTGGTAGTCACCGGTAGCGACGGCGACTTGCGCAGACGCTGAGTAAGGCCACACATCTCGCCGGAGGAAGAATCCGACGATCTTGGAGGAGTAAGCGACGATGTAGACCGCCCCTATGGTGACCCAGACAATTATCAGAAGTCCCATGACTATCGTCGATCCAATCCCTGGGAATACCTGCATGGGGATCGAGATGTAGTCCCAGATGAAGTGCATCATTATGGCAGCGTAGATCCCTAATCTGAGGAAGAGGTAACCAAAGGCAAGACCCCCAACGAACGCCGATGGGATCTTTGATGCATCCCAGGCGAACACATGGGCAGTGCCGAACATCGCGGCGGAGAACACGAGGAAGAACAGCTCTGTCGTGCCGATCTTGAATCCTCCTCCAAGGAAGTAACGCTTCCATCCCTCCCTCTTCTTTGAGATCGAATGAACTATCAGAAGCGGGACTCCTATGAGCAGCAGGCGACTGACGATCTCCTCCCAGACCGCGGCATTCGCGTAACCGTACAGGAGCTTCCACGTCTCCTTGTCCTCCAAAGGCGGGGTGGCAGGGTTGATTCCCAACAGCCCGATAACGAAGTAGTAGACGAAGGTGAACGAGAGCGCCGCAAAATATATCGTGCCCAATATGTAGAGCGGGCTGTGTCCCTCTGAACGGGGCTTCATCGCAAGCTCTGCAATGAACCCTTTCCTGCTCTTCCACACCAGGACAGCGAATGAAATGATGATCGTGACGACCAATATGAGATAGTACGCGGCGAAGTAAGGGCCGCCCAACTCTGCAATGTTGATGAGCCATGGAGTGATGAGATATAGGTACGTGCGATAGGTACCGATCTGAGGAAGTACTTCGGTCGGACTCCAGATGAGTATCGCGATGTACGCGATTGTAACGAGCAGAAGCGCGAGGACCACGTACGTCCCGATTCCGGCGACTATCTCCCTAAGGGTCGCCATCGCGCTCTTCCTTACAATCGTCGGCGGGGCAGCCATTGACTGCATTGGTGCACCGGGTCCGAGGGGTCTGCCGCAATACGGGCAGAAATTGTCGTAGAACGACACGGACCGTCGGCAATCGGGACACGTTGGCCCTAGATTTAGGTCGCCAAAGTCCGCGCCCTCGGGATTCACGAGCTTTCATCCTGAGAAACCTATTTCTACTTGCCGATTTTCGGTCAACGCACCGCAATGGCATGAAGGAAATGCGTACATGTGCTGGAGGCGGTCCCTGCTTCTCACACAACCAGATTCTTCATAGTAGAAACTTTTATTATTTGACTACTCCTTCCGGAACAGGCCAATCAGGAGGCAAAACTAATGGATGAAGAGACTTCTGGAAAAAAAGTTGAATTTGTAACAATAAGCGCTGAAAAGATACCCTTCGGCAGGAACAACTTTATCGAGGTCGCTCGGAAGAAGGCGATCACTGACGAGGGCGAGAACGAATTCATTTCCCTGTCAAGGGGCTATTATCTTCCTGACGGGTCCGAACGGTTCAAGAAATCTCTGACGATCCCAGACGATCCTCAGATAAAGGCCTTCGTCGTTCAAAAGATATCTTCGATGTGAAATCCTGAGTGGGTCGGGGCTTCCCCCGAACTCTGGAATCACTTCCTTCTATCTAGCAGCAGCTCAAGGTATGAACGTCTTTCATTATCTTTCAGACCAAGCTCCTGCATCATCGAGAGTATCGCTTTCTTGCCGGCATCAAGGTCTCCTCCCTCGAATTCCAACTCGACGAAGTCCCCAAGCCCAGAGACGCTGTCCAAGCAGACCGCAATCCCGCTGACGGAGTAGATCGTCCTCAATTTCTCCACTCTGCCCGATTCCTTGAATCCGAGTTTATCGAATATCACCATGAGGGCGTCGGCGTCCGAGACTCTTACCTTCAACTCCTCGCGGCTCTTCGTCTCCTCGTCTATCTTCGGTCCCTTGTAAGTGAGAGACGCGGCCTCGGTCTCCTTCCTGACTCTCAGAGCTTCGTCGGTGGAGGCGAAGTCGCGCATCGGATGGGACAGGTAGATGTCGATTTGTCTTCGCTGTCCAATGAGCTTCGCTCCCATCTCCATCAAGATATTTTCGACCGCTCGAAGATCAGCACATGGCGACTTTATCTCAATCTCCAGCATGTCCGCATTATGTCCTCGGAGATAGATAAATTCAGCTTCTCTGCGGTACTCTTGTATATAGGCGCAAAGCTATAGCGATGGCGCAGACCCCTATCGGCGAGGTGTGCCTTTGGAACAACCTGGTCTCGTACATGTCTACACAGGCAACGGGAAGGGCAAGACCACTGCGGCGTTCGGTCTGGCCATCCGCACCTGGGGTCACGGAGGGCGCGTCTGCATTGTACAGTTCATGAAATGCGGCGAAGGCTACGGCGAGGTCATGGCCGTCCGAAGCCTGCCAGGGGTGGTCCTTCGTCAGTTCGGTCGGGAAGGTTTCGTTATCAAAGGCAAGCAGACCAAGGTTGACTTCGACCTGGCAAAGGAGGCCCTTGACTTTTCGGCGCATGCCCTATCATCCGGCGAATACGATATGGTCGTCATGGACGAAGTGTGCGTTGCTATCGACTTCGGTCTGATCGAAGTGTCGAAGGTCCTGAATGTCCTGGAAGAAAGGAACCGGGGGACAGAGGTAGTGATGACCGGGATAAACGCACCGAGGGAGATCATCGACGCAGCGGACCTGGTGACCGAGATGAGGATGGTCAAGCATCCGTACGGGTCTGGTGTGTGTGCAAGGGAAGGAATAGAATATTGATCCTACACCTACCGCCCCTTCTTCTTCGTGCGCAAGTACATCAGGAAACGGACCTCCTCGTTCGGCAGCAGGGTCCTGAGAGATTCTTCGTCCCCATCCTTGACGAGCTGGAGCGCTAGTGGTTGCCCTCTCGTAAGGCGATAGATAAGGTGGAAAGGATCATCCTCCAAGTCCTCCCCCATGAACGTTCTTGCGCTGCTTTCATCGAACCTGTGCAGCTGAATCTCGACTACCTGACCTTTCGTCACCTGAGATCTCTGGAAGAAGCGGCTGTATGACGGGGTCTCCCCCCTCATGGCGACGGCCATCTTTCCCTTGCCGCCCGACAGCGACCTCATCATGTCGAAGAAGAAATCCACGACATCCTCAGAGACTTCATGGTAATTATCAAAGCAAAGGAAGACCTCTTTCTCTTTCAACTCGGAAATGTCCCCAGTCCTGCAATCGTGTTCCTCGGCGAACGCCCTCACGCTCCCCAATATATCATCCAGCCTATTCCCTTCTTGAAGATCGTGCCACAAGAGAGGAAGCTTAGTAGAGTCCATGGCGACCTTCTTGAGGAAGGTCGAGGAGCCGTATCCATAGTTAGCGAAAATAACAAGGGCCGTGGACTTGGAATCTAGGAAATCCGACGAGATCTTGAGCTCCTCGTCCCTATCAATGAACGTGGGAACATTCAGAGGTACGTTCGACCGGATTTGCCTGCCGGGCGCGCCAATCAAATGCAGCTCTTTTCCAACCGCCTCGAGCACCCTCAGAACAGGTATTCCTCGGCGCTCCCTCAATAGTTCCGAGACTCTCGTCGAGGTACGGCCATTGTTGTCGACGATGACGAGTTTGAGGTTCGACGAATCCTCGATCAACTCCTCGCACCTTGAGAGCCCCCTCGAGGT